>WBZL01000189.1_pt1 | contig 67851 bp, 81 predicted proteins | sample 5204291 | NCBI WGS metagenome assembly WBZL01 (sample SAMN12344345, study PRJNA552823) | activated sludge metagenome | biome: Activated sludge suspended growth; feature: Nitrification reactor; material: Wastewater; isolation source: activated sludge from nitrification reactor of wastewater...
AGCATACATTAAGGGTCCAACCTAATGGTCTTGTAACCTTTAGAGCCGCTCTTGTTTCTATGTCGAAACCGACAGATACCTCATCTGGGCAGATGGTCGCTCCGCTACAAACCCAAGAAGAATACGATGCTCTATTTCAGAGAATGATTGAGGATTTATGAAGCTTACAGAAAAGCAAATCGAAGGTTTGGCTCAGTTGTTGGGTGCCTATCAAACGACCGGGTTGTTATGGACCGAGGAAATTGTAGAAGTTCAAAGATTATTCGATTATGAATACACATTACAAAAGAAAGCAAAGGTAGTTCACAATGGCTGAGATGGGTATCCAGTTAGATGTTACAGTCGATGAACAAACTATGGAGAAAATGATCTACGCTCCCGACAACGAGTTTAGGGTTAAGTTAGTTCGGCGAGACGCCACCTATAAGGGTTCGCTCATACCGCCTCTAAGTTTCTATGTTTACAACATCATAGAAGTTTAAACTCCTTTACGATGTAGTGCGGGCTGCGTTGTTTCAATAAAGAGGTCATCGGGGTTACCACCGAGTCTGCGGACCTCCGCCCTGAGAACACTTATCTCTTGGCGGAGGTCTTGGATCTCTCGGTTTTGCTCCCGGATTCTCATTGTTTGACTTTCAACATGAGCCCCTAGGGATTTTAGCTGAGAACGTAACTCAGTTACCTCAATTTCCAGCCTTTGGACGATGCGTTCAGCGGCCTGGGAAATTATATCTGTTGCCTCGGCCCGGACTTTTCGTCTGGTGGAAATAACGATTAGAAGTTGCACTAGCCCGCCCCCAACTAGAGCGGCCAAAACGGGTTGCCATAGGGTCATTCCTCACACCCAGCTCTTTCTGTTTCGGCATCCATTTTCTCTATAATTTTCTTTTCTAAAATACTGATCATTTCACATGCACTTCTGAATTCTGCTTTGGACGGGCCAGCATACACATATATGAAAGACAGAGGTGCTAATCCCCGAGCCGCTAATGACCATGTTGATTGCTCGACATTTGTAAAAAGAAGCCACAGGGAAAACCCCAGATAAACGGCAGCAAACATTCCGACTCTTAGATGCGAGGCGTAGAGTGGATTGCCAATTTTGCTTGCCTTAAAGTTCCAGTACATAGCGTACATCGTACCGAAAATATTAGCAAGCACTATTGCTAGGTCTGCTGGTGAAAGAGCGGGGTTAAACATATGTCGGCCTCCTCGCCTTTATAACGACAAATTCTAGATAATCAACCTTGAAAAACGAAAGAGAACAAATGATAACCATCCTCTCATTTAGCTTTAAAAACCAAGCTCCATATGGCTACAATATCATCGATTGTAGAGCTATAAAAAACAACCCCCATTCAAACCCGGAATATCACGGACTAGACGCCTCTGATATCGGACTCCGAGAATATGTTCTCAAAGATCCTCGGGCCAAGAGCCTTCTACAGGACGCTCTGCAAGCGTACATTAAAGGCGCTGAACGGATAGCTTTCGGTTGTTCCTACGGCCAGCATCGCAGTGTTGTTATGGCAAGAGAGTTTAAGAGAATGTTAGATGTGCCTGCGGTGCTGCAACACCGTGACCTGATTGGAGTTAATTATGAGTAAACCAAAAATCCTGGTAGATTGCGACGGCGTACTGGCAGATCTAGACGGGTATCTTTGGGACTGTTGCTTAGAGGCGGGAGTCCGGCTGGATATATCCAGCCGGGATGAACAAACAAAATACCTGTTAACTGACCACATACCTGATCCCTGGCACCGTGGGGCTATCAGAGACTTCATTGATGGATCTAGGGTCTTCAAGGACTTACCTGTTTTAGAGGGCGCTCAGGATGGTATGAACGAATTGTCCAAGGTTGCTGACGTGTGGATTTGTACCAAGCCACTTGACACCGACCGCTGGTGTCTGTACGATAAGCGCAATTGGGTGGAAAAACATTTTCCAGAATTCGTTGAGAAACTAATCTTGTGCAGTGATAAGTCCATGATCAAGGCTGATATGCTTTTAGACGATGCACCTGCAATTGACTGGATCATCAAGGCCGAATGGGAACCGGTTGTTTACAATCAGCCACACAACATGCATAAAAAGTCAGTTTTTTATGACTTCCCTCACTGGGATTGGTCAAGACCATTGAATGAACTACTAAACCACATAGGAGAAAGATAAAATTATGAGCAAAATTACGAAGGATATCGACCACCTTATCGCGATTGCTGAAGATACGACAGTTAGTAATCGAACTGAGGCCGAGGAGTTCATCAGCGATATTCAAAGGCTTTTCGACAACGTGGGGAAGGTGGCCCAAACTTTAGCTGTGGAGCACGGCATTCTTTGGACTTCTTATTTCTTTAGAGGGCAGTCTGGTGATACTGTCTGGAATGACTGGGATGACGACTGGCAATCGTCCTATTCTTGGAGCGATTCCGGTTGTTCATATGATGACTCTGATTGGAATTAACTATGAGACGTATGGCCCTTGTTGGCTCAAGCGCCCTTCAAAAAAATGGGCATCCTACTGGACAACCCAGGGATTACGATTTCATTTGCTTTGAAAAGGATTTCAAAGAGTTCGTTCTTGAGATGGCTGAAACCAAAAGGATTGACTGGGTTAAGCCATCTGACCGTGGCATGGCTGTTCGTTTCAGAAGCTGGGCTAACCCAAAAGGGGTCATTTATGAGGCCGAGTTTGTCGAGCAAGACGATCCTAGTTCAATTAAGATATATAACCACATCATCGAAACAGGTCAGCCTGATAAGGAGCGACCTGAAAGCGTTGTCGTCGCAGATCTTGATACCCTTTATCTGCTAAAAATGAGTCACAGATTCAAAAAGAATTCTCCTCATTTTCTAAAGACGATGGAGGACATCCATTATATGAGATCTTTAGGGGCAGAAATCAGAGACGAAGAGTTGCTTAAGATTCGTGAGGCTGCCACCCTGACCTATAGTCACCCTGATCTTAATGTTTCTAAGGAAGAATTCTTTGTTCCGATGGGGAACCTAGAGTACGTTTATGATCACGACAGTCTTCATGAGGCGGTGGCGTTTCTCGATCGTCCAATGTACACTCTTTATGCCAAAGAGAATGAACAAGTTTTAAGTGATAAGGACAAATTCTTTGAGTTGCCAGAACTATATAAGTTTTATGCAGTGCTCGAAGAAGCCTACGTTCTAGCCCTTGAACGCTCGGTGATACCTTTTGCCACATCACCAGATAAGGCTCTGTTGATGGCTTTAGAGAAGATTTGTACCTCTGTAACATCTGGATGGTTTCGGGAATACGCTTGGGAGAATTATTATCAAATTCTTAAATTGCACGAAAACTTAGGCGAGAATTATGTCAAAAACTTTAATGAGGGCCTCGGCAATGGAAAGGTTAAATTATACAGCACTCAGTAGATTTGAAGGATGTGATAGCTTTACTTGGTGATATTACAGCACTATCCGTTTACGGTCCATACGATTCTTAATGCAACAACGAAGGAAAAAATAAATGTTACTTTTTACTCTAACCGTGCTATTACTCATCATAGCCGCTCTTATTTTTATTAAAAAAAGTCACGTCTCCACCAGTTATAGGGAGACCAAAACTTATAACCTGCGTCCCTGGTCAACTATCCCTCTAGTGTTAGCCCTTGTTACTCTAGTTTTTAGTACCGTCTATACTCAAGACCCTGGAGAAGCTCTTGTTTTAAAGTCTTTCAGCGGCAAGGTGAATGGGATCGACAGCACTTCTGACGTTACAATTGGTGGTGCATCTTCTTCTGAACATTACATCAACGATGCTATGCAACCAATCGAAATTATGCAAATGACTTTCTCGCATGAAGAAATGCTAGGCTTCCTGAAAGGTAATATTATTAAATATTCATTCCGTGCTGGAAAGAAGCAAGGTGAGAGTGCTGAGAAAGACCTTAACAAAGTGAAGCAATACAAGATGTGGCCTGATATTGTGTTGAAGGGTGGTATCATTAATCCTCGTATTAACGTTATTTAAGGAGAATTCATGAACACACTAATTAAATTTTCTGCTGGCTGGTGCCAGCCTTGTCAACAAATGAAGCCAGCTTTTGCTAAATTTGCTTCAGAGCAGACAGATGTAAAGATTGTTGAGATTGATGTAGATGAAAGCCCTGATGTAGCTAGTAATTATCGTGTACGCTCCATTCCTACAATCATTCTTGTGGATGAGAATGACAACATTCTTAAAATGAAAGCAGGAGCCATGACAGAACAGGAGCTGAAGGATTTTGTTAATGGACTATAAGGATGAGAATAATTGGCTAATGTTAGGTGATTGCCTTGAACGTATGAAAGAAATTCCTGAAGGTATTGTTGATATGATATTAACTGATCCTCCTTATGGTACTACGGCTTGTAAGTGGGATAGCATTATCCCATTAGATTTGATGTGGGAACAAATTAAACGCGTAATCAAACCTAATGGTGCTATTGTTTTAACAGCGGCACAGCCGTTCACGAGTATTCTAATTAGTGCTAACATCAAAGAATACAAGTATAATTGGGTATGGAATAAGGTACTACCACGAGGACATTTGAATGCTAAAAAGATGCCTTTGAGGGTGTTTGAAGATGTATGTGTATTTTACAAAAAACCTTGTACATACAACCCACAGAAAACAACTGGGCATAAACGGAAGGTTGCTAAGGCTGTTTATGATAAACCTGGAGATGGTTCTCGGGTGTATGGTAAAGAGGTTCGTAACACTTATTACGATTCAACTGAGCGATACCCAACCGGGATAATTGAGATTAGTTCAGCAAACCAGTTTGGTAAACTTCACCCAACACAAAAGCCTGTTGCTTTGATGGAATATTTAATTAAGACTTACACTAATAATGGTGAAACTGTGCTAGATTTTACAATGGGTAGCGGAACAACAGGTGTAGCTTGTAAAAACCTTAACCGTAAATTCATTGGAATTGAAATGGATGAGAAATATTTTGAAATTGCTAAGAAACGAATTCTTGAAAGTTAAATATGTAATAGCCCTTATTTGCACGTTATGGCCCCTACAAGCTCTTTCCAATGACGAGGCATGTCTTGCTGTAGCAATGCACAAGGAAGCCTCTGGAGAAGGCTTATTGGGGCAGCGCGCTGTACTAGACACTATTCAGCAAAGAATGAAAGATAAACATAAGACAGCTTGCCAAATCATTAAAGAGCCGGGACAATTTAGCTGGGATACAACAGATGCTAAAGCTACAAAACAACAGTGAAGGCCAAGCAAATCAGATGATCCTACAAGCCCCTCAGACGGGTCGATGATGGATCAGGCCACCTTGGCCCGGCTCAACCCAGATCGGGTCTGAGAGGGGCCTCTACGGCCCTCTGGTGGGAAGTTGAATAGTAAAGGAAAAGCCCCGTGCAGTTTTGCACGGGGCTTTTCGTGTTTCCGGGGTCGTCTCGACCAGGCGTCAACGACCACTGCTGCCTCCGGGTCGGTCGCACCAGGGGCCTAGCTTCACCTGAAGCTACACTCAGGCGCACACCCACTGTCGCCATGACCGGCCCGAAGCCAGCCAAATCCGATAAGCCACACGGATATTGTCACGTGGATTCCACACACTCTCACCAGCCTCGGCATAAGCATTCCAAGTTGAACGAATAATCTGGAAGACTCCACTGGCACTCGATGTTGGATTCTTAGCTTTCGGATTAAACCCTGATTCACATTTTGCTACACTCAAAGCCTTTTCCTTATGACCAGTTCCATCGAACTGGTCTATAATCATTTCTGGCACAGATGCAGAATAAAATTCAGAAATTCGCGTTGCATCTTCGCTCGTAATCTCTGCCCCAACCTCTGCCGCATAAACTTTAACCTGTTCTGGCGTACAAGCCGACATGGCAATCGGCGATAAACTAATAAGGATCATGGCTACTTTTCTGCGTGAAAACATTTAATCTCTTTCGTTGATGAATAAAGCAGGACCCCACGGCGAACCGTGGGGTCCTAGGTTTACGGACTCTCACCGAAACCATACTTATATTATACGTCAACCAAGACTAATGTGTCAAATAGGTTACAATTTTTGCACTCCCGTAAGGAGTCTGTCATAAACATCTCTGTTTTCCCGCAACATCTCGCAGAACTTGAGTCGACCCTGAATGGATTGACCTGTTTCGGTATCGGTAAACCATGCTCCCCCCTGCTTCACAAGTCCAGCCTTGAGCGCCTTATCCAGCAAGGTCCCCTCGTTGTTGATACCAACATCATAAAGAACCTCAAACCGGGCCGTTTGAAAAGGCTTAGACAAACGACTCTTGTCAGAATACACTTGGACAACCTGGCCAAGTACTTCTGAGCCATTACCAGCGATCTTCTCGACCCGAGCGACCTTGAGGCGCGTGGAAGAATAAAACTTTACAGCACGACCACCAGTGGGCGTTGAGGCTGGACTGTTTCCAAAACCACCGATGTTACTCCGTAACTGATTCAAAAACATCACGATGGTATCAGATTCGTAACGTTTACTGGTGATACGTAAGGCCTGGGAAATAATTCTACCGACCAGGCCCACATGAGCATCACCAACCTCGCCGAGCATTTCAGCCCGAGGGACCATCCCGGCGATAGAATCCACGACAATCGCAGCAACTTCACCTGAAGAAACGAGATCATCAATCATACTCATCACGTCCTCAGCCGTTTCAATCTGAACAACGATCAACTCCCTCGTATCCACGCCATTGAGACGCGCCATATTAGGATCGTAAGCGTTCTCCAGATCTACAAACACACATTTGCCATGAGCCTGAGCCTGACCTAAAAACTTGAGAGCAAGACCCGTTTTGCCAGAACCGTTCTCGCCGTAAACGTCAACCATTCTGCCCTTGGCAAACCCGCCACCAAGAATGTCATCCAACGCTATAATACCGCTGGAAATTCTCGGATGGTCAAAATCTAGCTCATTATCATCAATGATAACAGCACGCTCGCCATGCTCTTTTTTGCGTTCAGCTATAATTTCCTCAACGCTTTTCGTTTTTGCCTTGGCCTTTGCCACGGGGTTCCTCCTGGTCCTTATAATACTGGGCCATCATCTGCTGTTTACGCTTCTTAGAAGCCTTACGCTGGCTACTCCACGGGTTATCACCCAATTTTAATCACTCCTGTATACTCCTCGAAAAGAGACTTAATATTGTCCTTAAGTTTATCGGTAACACAAACCAAATACTGATTCTCCGTTTTAATTTTCGTTGATCTACTGACATAAAGGTCAACAGGCGTAGACCCATGACTAGATAAAAGCAGTCCTTTAAGGCGACTCATAAAAGAGGGCCGAAGATTAAACCCTTTAGGTAGAAAAACTCCAAACACTTCGTCCACAGATGCTGTGGGAATTCTTGATTCTACCGGTTCCATGAAAGATACAACGTAGATTGGGGCCTCCCGATAATCGTCATAACTTTTCCTCAAGCCAACCCTGACAACACCACCCTCAGTGATAGCATGGCTGTAATCAGAGTAGGTTTTAGGGAAGGCCGTTGCAGTTAAAATTCCAGTCTGATCCTCTAAGGTTAAAAGAGCCATCGTTTTTTGTTGCTTCGTTACCTTGAGTTCCACACCGCTGACAACAGCCAGGATTTTAGATGTGGAATCAAGATCTTTTTCGAGAGCATCAGAAACAGTCGTCCCCGTAGACTGGTCGCCATATTCTGTGATCGGATGACCAGAGGCGTAGATCCCGAACGCTTCTTTTTCCTTTTGTAAAAGTTCATGCTTTGTAAACTCTACAGTTGGAACCTTTAAATCTATCACATCAGAAGTCTCGAAAAGAGAGATCTGATCAAGAGTTTTAGAATCACGTCTCGCAACTTTAAGGATCTCGTTCGCCACACTAGAAATACCACGCCTCGAACCCCACTGATCCAGCGCCCCACTGTAGGCAAGGGATTGAAGCACATTAGAACTTGGGTTAACCCTAACGACGAAATCGTACAGATCTTTGAACTCCCCTTGGCTCCGAATTTCAAGGAGTTTATCGGAGGCCACACCACCGATACCTTTCAAGGCCCCTAGACCGATTCGGATGCCATCATCTTCAACGGTGTAACCGATCAAAGATTTATTGATGTCGGGAAGATGGATCTTTAACCCCATCCTCGATGTTTCTGCTAAATATTTGGCCGTAGAACTAATGTCATCCATGATGTTGGTGCATAGAGCAGCCATGTATTCTCTGGGGTGATGGCATTTAAGGTAAGCTGTCCAATATGTAATAAAACTATACGAAATGGAGTGGGAGTTTTTGCTTACTACACCGTTGGCAAGGATATAGTTGTGTTGGTCACCCTTCATTGACAGGGAAAAGGTCTGCTTTGACCCCTTTGGTTCAACTGAAATAATTCTCAACTGTCTCGCGCTTTCTTCTTAGGAACTGAGATTCTTGCTTATTATAGCGGAAGCGCTTAGTCCATGTTCATACAAATCTATGATTTGTAATTCCAATTCTTTTGTCATTAATTGATTGCGTGAGGCTCTACGCATGTTTCTAATTCCAATCCATCATCAATGATTTGTCTCACGGTATAATATCGGCCATCTGTACACATGAATTTGTGATCTATCGTAGCCTCGACCGTCGAACCATCATCGAACGTGATTTCAAATACTTCTAGAATTCCTGAATCTACCACCTCAACACAGCGGTCCAGAAGCTTCACCCCATCCTTACGGGAGTAAAGATAAACATCTTCGTCCCTCTCTATGAGAGAGGCTATGTCATCTATTGAGATAACACCATCCATAGCTTCAACTAAAGTATCGCCTGTTAGGCATTTATTGAAAGAATAAGCCGAGAACCCCTCGATAGAGTCGAAAAGCCCTTCGCTGATCTCACTTGTGTACCCATTTTCAACGCACCCTGAGACAAACTTTCCTCGCTCAGCCTTCATGTCATCGGGAAGCTTCTTGCCAATAATCCGACGCAGATTATCCGCTTCCGTGGCTGTATACCCAGCAAATTTCATGGCGATTTGCATGATCTGCTCTTGAAAGATGGGAAGTTGGCGCGTGCTTTCTAGAATCTCTCTAGCGTCCTCATGGAACGGGATAGCGGCTTCTCTGCCGTTCTTGCGATCCGCATACATTATGTGCCAATTATTGGCCATAGGACCAGGACGATAAAGAGCTAGAGCCGCTGATACATCCTCGATATTAGACGGTTCCAGCCTTTTAAGAAGATCTCTAAGGCCTTGTGATTCCACCTGGAAAACGCCCACCGTCTCCCCCCTACAAAGAAAGGCGAACGTCTCAGGGTCATCGAGTGGGATATCATCAACTGAAAACCCATCGCCGATCAGTTTTTCTGTGTCAGAAATGATATCAAGGTTTTGTAGGCCAAGATAATCCATCTTAACAAGACCGAGATCTTCAATAACCTTCTTGTTCCATTGGGTAGACTTAACTTTGCCAGTGACCATAGTGGGAACGATCTCATCCAAAGGGCGGTCCCCAATAATAACTCCGGCTGCATGGACACCGATAGATTTAACCAATCCTTCGATGCCAAGAGCGGTATCAATCACCGTCTTTACATCTGGGTCTTTCTCGTATTCATTACGCAACGCCGCCGCCGCCTGAAAGCCATTGGCGTACTTTTCATCATACTCTAAACAAGCCTTCAACGGAGTGGATTCACCAAACACAAGGGGCGGCATGAGACTAGAAATCTTGTTACCTAACTGTACCGGAAAACCTAGGACCCTAGCTGAGTCACGGACGGCTGTTCTAGCCTTGATAAGCCCAAAAGTCGCAACCTGTGCCACGTGATCTGAACCATACTTCTCGATCGTGTAGTTGATCAATCGGTCCCGATATCTAGTATCTAGATCCAAGTCTACGTCGGGCAGTGCGATTCTTGAGGGGTTTAGGAATCTTTCAAAGATTAATTGATATTTGATAGGGTCTACCTTAGTAATGCCAAGAATATAGCTAACCACCGAACCGGCAGCCGACCCTCGTCCTGGCCCAACGGCAATACCCTCGCGTCTAGCGAACTCTATAAGATCCCACAGGATAAGCATGTAGGAACTGACGCCCATAGATTCAAACACGCTCAACTCATATGCAACTCGATCATAGATTTCGTCGGACGCGTGCGGATAAAATATTGGCATACGTTCTTTAACAAGACTTATCAGGAAATCCGTGTCGCTATCGAACTCTTCTGGCACGGGGAATTTAGGGAGATGGAGATTGTCGAAATCCATCTTTACATTGCATCGCTCAGCGATCTCAAGGGTCGTGTCGCAGGCTTCTGGAAGATCCTTAAACAGATGCCGCATTTGCTCAGGCGATTTCAGGTAATATTCGTCGTTGTGAAACCTAAACCGTTTCTCGTCCGATAACCTCGCTCCGGTTTGAGAACATAAAAGAACATCATGATGGCTACAATCATGTTTATAGGTATAATGAGTATCTTCTGAACAATAAATCTTGCTCCCGATTTCTTTAGCAATTTGCACTAACATAGGGTTGGTTCGCAACTGCTCCGGTAAACCGTGGTTCATTAGTTCAATATAAAAGTTTTCTTTGCCAACGATATCCTGTAATTTACGAGCCGTAGCCAACGCTCCGTTGTAGTCATCGTGCAAAAGTCTTTGAAGAACGGGTCCGCCCAGGCAACCAGACCCGACAATAAGCCCCTTGCCGTACTCTTGTAGTATCGCATAGTCTGTGCGAGGTTTGAAGTAAAAACCCTTTTCATATGCGTCCGAACTAATTTTCAAAAGGTTTTGATAACCTTCCTGGTTCTCTGCATAAACACTGAGATGGTAATAACGCTTATCGCTCCCATCGAGAACACCTGCTCCTTGACCGGTACCTTCTCTTAGGAGCCTGTCGTCACAAAAATAGGCCTCCATCCCAAGTATAGGTTTTACATTATGTTTGAGGCACGTCTTGTAGAACTCAGGTACGCCAGCAAGATTACCGTGATCGGAGCAGCCAAGAGCATCCATTCCGAGTTCTTTGGTGCGCTGGACTAACTCATCTATTCTACTGGCCCCATCAAGAACAGAATAGCTTGTGTGTGTGTGCAAAGATACAAAGGAATCAGTCATTGCACAGTAACCTTAGTTGCACAGGATTAGAAAAATGGACCCGAGTTACCATTGGGTTGGGGTCATCGTTTACCCAAACAATTTCACGCTCAGGGTCCATAGATCGTATGTCTTTTAAGCAAGAAGATGTCCCACCTTTCTTGTAATTAAGAAGATCTAGGGGATTGATAGTGCTAATAACTAAGGTGACATCCGATCTGGCGATCATAACTCTATTGCGAGTTAAATTATCAGTCCACCAACGCTCTGTCTGCCAGAGAGAGCGCCAATCATCGCTCATCCGCCTTTCGACGGCAAATTCTACAGAACTAGGCTCGGCCATGAAACTTTCTGGATAATAAGAAGTATAATACTGATTGGGGAAAATAACTTTCAGTGGTGTGTCAGTTTCTAGTGCCGCCTCGGCAAAGATTGAGTCAGCGCCGCCCGCCCCACCGGAGATAGCTTGATCAAAACGATTCGCTCCTAAATAATTTAACAAACACTCATAAATAGCCTCTGGATGGTTTAATTTTCTATGCCCAGTACACATTATAGTAGTCATTGTGGCTTAGGTTACCCTCCAACTTGGTTAATCGGTTTTGTCTATTTCGTATAAGCCTGGTTTCTTGACAGTGGACCCATCTGATAGAGTCTTGGCAACTCGTTCTTCAATAATATCACAGTATTCAGAAGATATTTCACTTCCAATCCAATTTCTATTGTTTAGAATACTCATTTTTGCAGTTGTTCCACTTCCCATAAACGGGTCGTAAACCAAATCCCCTTCGTTGCTCCAGCTTATTATATGGTCATTTGCTAATTGTTCAGGGAATTGTGCAGGATGTCCTTTTGTTCCTGCATTTGTTGGTATTTCCCAAACATTTCCTTTTTGTTTGTATTCTTTTACTGCATCATTTTTATGTCCTTCTGTTGGAATATTTTGTGAATTTGTTTGGTAAAATGTTCTTCCATTAGTTTTGCTTCCCTTTGTTTTACATTCTACCATTATCGGATTGAAAGTTTTTGGTTTTCCCTTACTAAGCACAAACATATACTCAAATTCTTGTTCGTATCTGTTATGTGTTAATGGTATGTAGTTTATCTTCCTGTACATCATCGTATCATGTAAGTTAAACCCAATTGATTTAAAGAATAATGCTTGTTTAAAACTCGTTCCTGTTTCGCTACCTTTTATTGTTGCATCGCCAACCACCCAAACAACAACACCACCTTGTTTTGTTACTCTGTAAAGTTCTTTTGCTATCTTTTCAAAGTCAAATGAGTATCCATTATAATTTCTCAAATTGTCGTAAGGTGGAGAAGTAATCGTTAAATCAATAAAGTTATCAGGCATTTTAGCCATTGTTTCTAAATTGCTTTCATTATAATTCTTGTTTATTTCAATCATATTTTTAAATTTTTCAAATTTATTTTCCCCACCGCACAAAAAAGAAAAGAAAAAGTATCAGTATTTCAATTCAAGTTCTGTGCTATAATACCGCACCAGCTTATAACAGCGTGTATAAAAAATGGCGGGGTTCAGTGGTATATTTAACATTAATTTTTCAATTAAAGTGTAGTGCTGTATTAAAAGTTTGGGGTTCAAAATCCCATAAATCTCTATCCACACCATGTAGATAGAAGTCGATTAGCTTTATTTTGTCGAGTGGCCATCTAAGGTTCGTGGCTTAATGTAATTGAGGATGTCCATTATAGTACCTCGACCTCAAGGCTTTCCTCTACCGGTTCCATCTCATTAATTAGGCCCAATACCTCCTCGTCAAGGAGCCAAAGGTAATGGCCCTCAGGGAGCTTAGTGTGCGGTAACTGCTCATCTATTAAGCGGGCGTAATACTTTGCTAGATTTTCACTTGTAAAACCACCACATCCACTAAGTTCTTTGATGTTACTGAAATGAGTTAAGGTGGCAGAACCTCCGTTGATCCTATATCTGAGAGTGAGCGTGAGTTCTACGTCTGGTAGTCCCTCCCCCTTGGCTACTCCTGCGTCTTTGTTTAACTTTACCTTACTCATTTTCCCTACCTAGGTCGGTCATCTGTTCCGATGTCTCGTAATCTAAATGTTAGCAGAGTTAGGGCATGCCATGCAACTGCTGCGAGATGGTGACACTCCGATTCCTCATCAATGTCCTCCCCCGCCCAAAACTGCATAGCATGCCTCTGAAGGGCGTTATAACTAGACGTGTACGGGTACCCCTTCATGTAGTTGAAACGGCCCGAGCCGTCCTCTGAAGTGTATTTCCTGGCACCGAATCCGGCTAGACGACCAAGCTCCCAGAGAGCCAACGGGTCCACATCACCAAGTTCACACTCTTTCTGTCCTTTAGAACCACCAGTTTCAGAAGTGACCCTAACCTCAGCCAACCGAAGGGGGAGTTTACTATAGGCTGGATGGTCGTCGTTCATCGATAATCGCCAGAACCTTTCAAAACATCCCGGCTCTTCCTGTCGAGAAGTTTATCTACATTAGCCTGAGCGACATCTGAAAGATCAACGTCTAGCTCCTCAGCCATCCGACCAACATACCACAGAATATCCCCAAGCTCGGCCAAGATGGCGTTTCTTTTCTCGTCAGTCAAAATAAAGTCGTCATCCCTCATCATCTTCTTTAACTTTCCTTGCAACTCACCCGCCTCGCCCAGACCTAACGCAACATAAGCAAGAGCGATCCAACTCCCGGTGCCAGCCGCAGGGTAAATAGCCGTTTCGTCAATCAGAGACTGGTAACGATCGAAAGAACCGTTCACCTGATTGTTGTCAGTCATGTTAATAAACCGATCCTTGCTAGCCTTAATTCTTTCAACGATGTTAAAATCCATTGATCATTCTTTCTAATTGTTCTAATGATATATTTTTCTGTTCAACTTCACGGACCCACGTTAGGCCCAGCAGGATTGGTGTCCATTTCTTTTTGTCACCATGCACAATTTCTAAATGGCATGGCCTGTTACAGAGCGTGATTTGGTTCCAGTATTCGTTCTCCCAGGGCTTATTTGTTTGGTCACTACGATAGTAGATGTGATGTACCGCTAACCCGGTTGATTTGCCACACAGTCTACATCGCCCCTCATCCTTAGTTCTTATTATCGACGAACACTCAACCGCATAGTGGGCTTGTTTGATTGAACTCCGATTCTTGGCGGGACTGGTTTTAAACTTCTTTTTCTGACTCTCAGAGAGGCAGTCGCTATCGCAATAATAAGAAAGTCCACTCCTAGACGCACCAGATTTTTCAATATACTTGCGACAAGTTTTGTTGCCACATCTAACCTTCATCGAGAGGGAGTCCCAACTGGACTCCATTCAGGTGGTTCGCCACCAGTTCGATAATAGCATTAGCTAAATCTATCGGCTTATCCACACCAATGCGAACCTCAAGAAGATTAACTATCTTATCTCTTAGATTCATTTCCTAACCTCTTCTCGACCTCCGCATCCCTTACAAGGATACGGGCAATCTCCTGAAACTGCTCGAACGCATCGAGACGCTCATCATCGGAAACCATAACGATAGCCGTATGTCCGAAAACAACGTTATTGCTTTGATCAGACCGTCTCATAAAATCTATTTGAATAGATTCTTCGCTGAAACTAATCGTACTTGCAAACAGATCATCTGAATCAATGACCTCGGCAACCTTATCTCTGTAATCTGTCACACTTCCAAACTTTCCGGGTTGAACCCTAAAGTATCTTCTATCTTTTTTACTGTAACCGGATTACTGATACCCGGCACGAACTCATCTAACTGGTCGTACATAAATTTTGCTTTATCAGGGTCGACAACTTTGACCGCTTCAACAGCGAACTGGTTTTGGCATTTCAGTTGGCCGCTTTTCCTTATGTTAGAAAATTTTGGAATACCTGTTCTCACCGTGAGAATAAAAGTCACAGCATCACCGTCGGTGAGAGAAACGGCATCCTCCGTTTCCATCTCAAAAGCCCCAATGATCTTGCCCTCATAAACCTCAACGGCTCGGCCGTGAAGGTACTCGATCCCGTTCTCGTCAAGAGTTTTGCTCATACAACGATTCTATCACCTAAGATGACTGCCGTCAAGATGATAAACGTATTTATGCTTCTTGAATGACCCCACCTTCACATAACCAAGGGCCTCCATCTCCGCCTTGGTCCTGTTTTTAGTGGCCTTAGGAGCCACTTGTTTACCTTCGGAGTCCTCCCACGATGGGTAGGGTCCCGTCTCGCCAACATACTTCCAATTAGAAGCCTTATAAACCAACCCGTCGTGGCCATGCTTAGAATCGGCATATGTAACAAGGGAGACAAACCTGTTATCCTTTTTTATTAGTTTAATACTGCGGCTTAACAGAAAAGAACAAGAATACCGAGGTGCCTCTGGGTGCACCGCCATACGAGTTAAAGAAAGAACTTTTTGCCATTGTTCCTTATTCACCGATTCGGCTGCTACTCTCGTCGGTGGAAGCCACCAGGCTACACCCATAAGGGTTTCATCTTCAAGCCTGAAAAGCCCATGCATATACACAGCGGTATTAGACCCACCTTTAGCGTAATGATGTTCTTTGATGAACTCTTGGCCAGTTTGTAGCGGGATATCGCATACAAAAAATTCATCCTTTTTAAGAGTGTCCGTTTTTATTTTCTGGTTCATTATATGACCTAACTATATAGACAAGTCGCCGTCAATACGTTTCTGGGTAGCTTCCTTCCATGTGAAACCGGCGAGAGCATAACTGCGCTCCCTGATAGCTGCGTCAACCAGGGGGTCATCATACGGCACCAAGGCCAAAGTGAGCGGTGAGAAATGATATTTAGAAATAGCACCAGTGCCACCGTTTTTGGATTTAATGATCTGATGATAAACATCGCCCGGTTTGTCCTGGGAATCCGGGTCCTTTTTCATTTTTTGTTCGGGACGCCACAAGGCCATCATAATGTTAGCCGTGTGTTCGACTTCGGCAGCGTCTGCCGCCATATCGAAAGACATAGCTTCCCCAATCTCACCTGTACGGTTGCCTTGCACTGGAGCTTCTACAACAGTCTCGTAGTCTTTAGCTATGCGTTTCAGGCCCATAATAGCCTCACTGGTACGCTCCTTGGCGTTGCCATTAAAGGAGCGAGCGTAATACCCAAGATAGTCAACGATGACCTTATCAGCCGGTTTACCGATCTCATACGTGAACTGTTCGATGCAATCCTCAACCTCATGCTCTTTAACCCTGTTCTTGTCCACAATGAGCAGGTTGTTTTTCCAAAAGCCAATAGTGTCAAGAACGCTTGAACCAGGGAAATAGAAATTTTGAATACGATACAGTCTCTCGAAAATCTCGTTACGTGTCTGTTCAAGGGAAATGAACAAACACTTATACTCATCGTTAACAAGACGGTTTCTCATCATCTTGTTGATGACATCGATGCTCTTCCCGGCGTCTGTCCTGGCCAGTGTAACAACAACCTGACCCGGTAGTTGTCCGTAAGACATGCTTTTGTCCAGGGCATTAATGTTAAATTTAAGCCCGACAAGATCAGCGTTGCCTTCAACCTGGGTCCACTTATCATATGCCTGCTGTACCGTGACGAGAAGGCCACCTTTGGCCTGGCCGAAAAGCCAGTCAAAATCTTCTCGTCGCTTACCATATTTGACGTACCAATCGTTTACATCAATGCCTTTGTGCGGAAGTTTAACGATTCGACTTTTAGGGCCGATCTTACCAGCAGTTTTCTCTGCCCCACTAATACCGGCCTTGTCCTGATCGAAAACAATATAAACTCGCTTAGCGTCTTCTAGTTGTTCTGTCCATTCGTCTTTCCATGTTTGGACACCTGGGACACCAATAGCATTATAACCCATTTGTTGTAAGGTCAGCACATCTACTTCGCCTTCCGCAAGAACCGCTGTATCTTCGCCGAGGATTGCGTCACTATTGTACAGCGTAGTTTTAACGCCAAACATGCTGCCTTTTTTCTTCCCCCGCAACTGCATCGCTCTACCTTGTTGGATTACAGGGAAAATTATTTCATCGTTAAAGAAATCTGAGCCGTCAATTCGCAATAGACCAGACTCTTTGATATCTTCTGGGAAATATCCTTTAGATAGTAGATGGGCACCTAACCCGCCGTCAGCATAGCCCAATCGCGCCTGTACAATGGTCGCTTCTTCTAGGCCACGGTCCTCTAAATACAGATAGGCTTCAAAATTTTCAAAAAGCCTTTCATGGTAGTACCGGGCTGCGACTTCAATAAGAGGGTTCCCAGATTCTAGCGGGGTAAAATCAATTGGTTTATCTCCATAAAACTTTAGAAGCTTATTAATAGATCCTCTGGCCCCACATTGGAAGCACCACGTAAGTCCCCACGTGTCACCCTCGTCGGTCTTGATATAAAGTCTCCCCGGCTTGCCTTCTGGTTCACCGTGAAATGGGCACAGCGCCCGGACATTCCCCTCACTTGCTTGCCGAGGATTTAATCCTTTTTCAGCGAGATACTCAAAGATATCTAACACTTTTCTCCTCTAATCTAAGAGAGGTACGGGCCTTGACCCGTACCCCTCTTACCTATTCGGACCGCCTGAGTGCGACTAGAATGGCTCCCATTCTTCTTGGGGTGCACTCTTGACAGAGGGGGTGCTTTTTATGTGGGTTCGGCCACTTGCCTCGTTGAGTTGTTTAGCCGTCGGTGACAGTACGTCATCGAGTGAGTTACGTTCGACGCCAGCCTTCTCTGAGAAATACTTACCTAGACGGACCCGACACGGTAGACCAATGTAGTCATCGTAGTCAGCTTCGTCGAAAGAGAAGTCGCTCGGAAGCGTATTCTCTTGGAGAATTTCCTGAAGATAGAGCCGCAGCTTACAGGCCGAATGATCAGAGATCTCGGCCGGAATATCGCCCCAAACCCACCGCTTAGCGAACGGTCCGCTTGTGATACGGAAACCGAAGGAGATTTGGGCCTTCACGCCGCGGTCAACGAGGCGATTGAGCCAAGGAGTGCGATCTAGGTCGATGGGCTTGTAGGTAATACGAGCGACCTCTGCATTGTAGGTGCCTTCTGGGAGGGCATCCCACTCTCGGGTTCCCGCCCCTTGGTTGCTGGTTGTTGGCTTAATTGATGTCATATGGTTTCTTAACCTTTCTTTTTCCGCTTATTTGCGCTTTCCTAGGAGCTTTGCTTTGATTTCGTCGTGACTGCTCATTCCTGTGGCTAGCTTTTTCTCGACAGGTGGCTCCGGTTGTTCTGGTTGTTCTGGTTGTTCTGGTTGGTTTTCTTCGGCGGGGGGTGGCACCTCTTTATCGTTTTCATCTTTAATTACCATGATTTCCGATGGCCGAACTTGTAGTCCAGCCCTGCTGGAAACAATTGTATCAAAGTCATTTTCAAATGTCAAGTCAATGAAGGGCGGGAGAGTCCCCGTATCGTCATGAACCCACGGCGCGGACGCAATGGGATTTGTGACGAGTGTTCTCGTCGGTGGAGTATTGTAATCCAGATGAATCGAGTTGTCGTCCAGATCCACTTCTACATCGGTCAGATCTATGTTAATACCTAAACAATCTAGCATGAATGCGTATTCGACGTAATTGTGGATTTGTGAGCCGAATGAGCCTTGAATGTTGGGCTTCGACACGGGCGACTCGTAGACAGTGGTGAGTCTAGACACCGAGATCAGATTGAGTTCAAGTGAACTTATACCTGTGTAGATCCGGTTGAGTCTGTTGGAGATCCAGGACCAGTCCTCGCCTGTTGTCTCAATGCGCCGAGCCTCCTCTAGCCTGGCCGTGAGCAGGAGCCGCTGCAACTCGTCTACGCTGTCGATCACAAGCGTGTCCACTGGGAACCCAAACCTGGCTTCTCTCTCTTCGCTGCTGCCTGTCAGAGCCACCTTGAGTGCCTTAAGATCTGCTTCGGACGTAATCTCTACAGATTTCGCCCCAAACAAGGCCAGAGGGATCTGTGGGGCGCTCACACTCGCCACTAGTACGTTTGGGGCCGTAAGGTATAGACGAGCCGCAGAGGCCCTCTCATGGCCCGCTAAGAGCATCCTGATATACGGAGACACCTGATCTGCTCCATTTTTAATAACCTCAATCACCATTCTTCCTTTCCTGTAGACTCTTCAAAGTCTGACACCCTGACCGGAGGATCTACCCAAACCGGACAAATATCCTTAAATTCACAAAACTTACAAGTATCAGCCGAAATACACGGCACAAAAGTTTTAGTCTCAACCGCCCTATCGATCATCTCCATCATACGGTAAAGCCTAGCATAATCAAACTCGTCACGCTTACCTACGTTAACAAACTCTGGTTTCTTTAAATCTACCCAACGAACGACGATTTCGGCGTCCTTATATTTTTCAAACAACTCGTCGCCGTTAGAGAGGCCGCAATACTTATCCGGCCAATCTGGGTCATCCGATTCTACCCCGACCCAAAACTCCCGCTGACGAATCGCCCAGTCATACGATGTCATCTGAAGATCAAGATGAAGAGAATCCATGTTCGGTCGCTTGCCCGTTTTCAAATCATCAACATAAACAGTCTTTCCGTTCGATGACACATGCAAATGGTCAACAATACCAGAAATCGTATGAGAACCAAACGGGACCATGAATCGAAACTCTGAACCGAGCGTAATATGGTCCTCCCAACTGACGGAGTCAGCGTAATCAGAAATCATCTTCGGCCCCATATCGAGAAACCTGGAACGAGAAGTTCTCTGATTGTAATAATCAGGTTCGATCTCATCATACGCATCTCTAAAAATTTGAATACAGGAATCCAGATCAACACCGTTGTGGAAATTTTCTAAGGCTAAATGTACGCACGTGCCAAAATGGGCTGATGAACCTACGGAATACCGATCCATCTTATCCACATAGATAAATGAAGCCCTCAAGGCGCACCCCTGCCACGCCTTCAATTGGCTAGCTGAAAATTTCACTTTCATCCTCTCTAAAAGTTTGTAACAGATATGCTATTTCAAAGGGCGTCACACTAAGATTAGAGATAATGTTCGCAAAAGATTTAATATTAGGCAAGATAGCGCCATCCTCGATCTTACTAACATAAGAGGCACTCAACCCTGAGGACAAACTCAACTGTCTGGCACTCACACCAGATCTTTCCCTCAAAAACCTCATTAAAGAAGCAAACTCTTTATTGTCACCCATATCTACCTCTTATCGTTGAAAACGAGGAGCCGACCACAGCCAGCACACTCCCAGTTCTCACCCTCAAAAAACCCACCATGATCTACAAGATGGGAACAATATGCATCGAAGCAAAAATCTGATGGCATCGGAGCCAAAGATTTTAGTGGCACGATACAACGATCCTCAAAGTTTTCAAGTTTATGAGATTCAATCCAACCGGCAAGAATCCCAGCTGTCGACACTATAGTGATATCAGTAGCCGGTTCCGCTATATGAGCTTCCTGGTTGCGCCACTCACTCACCGAGATTCGGACTGAACGACCTTTCGTATCGAAAAGGACCAAGCCCTGCTCGTCAAGATTTTGAATCGTCAAAGTCAAATCATATTTGTCAAGTACAGTCATAATAGCATCCAACTCTTCGTTGGAAGCTCCCGGTAGACGTTTTCTAAGTCGATCCCTAATCACGTAAACTATTGTACCACAATAGGCAAAAAAGTCAAGAACAAAATTAGTTTATCGCCTGGCCATATAGCTGAATGATACCGTTAAGATGCCCAGAATTATCTAACGTTGCTGCTGTAAGAAAATCGTTCGTCGTGAAAATAAGATTCCCAGAGAGAACATTTTCCAAAACAAGGTCAGCATAAGTGTCACTAGCCGAAATAGTGATTGTGCCAGCTATTTGATCAGTTTCATAAATGTTGCTTTTAAAAATCCAAATAGTAGCTGACCCGGTCCCAGCGTCCGTAGCAGCAAAGTGCCCACCTAAAAGTTGGAATGGCTCCACCGGCCTCCATTTACCTGTCGTACCGGCAGCCAAAGGGGTGGACGCGTTGATAACCGGCAACGGCACTCGCCTCGGCGTTCTGGACCTTGAGTTGACCGGCGAAACGCCTTCTACTGGATAAATTTTCATCAGATGCTCGGATTCGTTAAGGCAGTTCCAGTGAAACAGAAATTTAAAATCATCTTCTGATAAAAGGGACCAGTCGTGACGGTGCAGATCTTCGCCCCAGTATAGTAAACGGAAAAGGGTAACCTTTCGATCGTTTTCCATTCGGACACGAACGCCCTGCCGGTGGGGATATCGCCTGGCGTCAGAACCTCACCTTCCATGATTTCAAACCCACACGTGAAATATGGAATCGTAGAAAACCTAACCGGAAAATCAACATCAATAAAAGCTTCACCAGTTGCGTTCACCAGCACACGGCCGGGCACTTGCGCCGAAGCCGGAGCCACCGACTTAATATCCCTAATTCTTGATTGTTCTGCTGCAAAACTGGTTCTGAACTGTTCAATATTCATAAGAATCACCCGACTATCAGAAGAGTGTCAGAGGCAGGGTAAGATTGCTGATTTAACACAACACTAAATTTGAGAAGCCCGTTGCCAACCACACTTGGGTAGCCTTTGAGTTTGATCTCAAACGCTGTAGAACTGCCATTATGACCCATAGCAGGAAGACTAGTTGACCCGCCAGGACGATTTAGTTCAACGTTAGCTATTAAAGAACCAGATTCTCTAACCTCACAGAAAACGGTAGTTCCTAACGGTTCTGTTAAAGCATCCAAAACAACGGGCACATAATCGTACCTCTTGTTAAGTGTAAGAGTCCCAATGAATTCCCACATTCCATCATCCAACGCCGACGAAGATTTTGAGAACTCACCTGTGAGAGTTACAATGTCATCCAAACTTCCGTTGGCTTGCCCACCATTCAAAAGCCCTCTGTTAGTGTACTGTTGCCAACGATCTACACTCTCTGAAACTTCAATATAGTGATAGCCGTCAACCGGAGCATCAGCCGCTGAAGCTGTGATAACCCAGTTGTCAGCATCACCAAGCCAATGTGTGGTCAAAGTATAGGTCCATTCACCCGTTTCCAGGTTGTGTGACGAATTCACGCCGGTTACATAATGGATATTAAACTCTGAAGTATTGCGCTCAGCAAATTTCACCTGGTCACCAATACTGATCATTGGGTTAGCGACACACGTTGCTGTTGAAGTTCTTTCAGCAAACCAGGCATTCAGACTGATAAGCTCAGCCATCAACTTCATTTCCTCTTGATTTTGGAAAAGCGAACTTATCCACATTCCGACCCTCGGAATATTTCTCATAATTGGGACACCTGAAGCAACCAGTTCAGAACCAGATCTTGGGGTGTGTCTAACAAAGGAAGTAGACCCAGGGTTTTTCGGATCTGGGGCATCGTTGCCAATAATGATCTCTGATCTCATCGACTCAGAGTTCAGAGATGTGCTATACTCGAAAAGATCAACTAGTTCGTCCACTAGAGGGATGTATTCCACTGCCCCAGGGTCACCCTCATCGACGCGAGTATTTGTTCCGCTCTCCACGTAGATGCGATCCCCGTTTTCATCAAAGTTTCCTGATCGCCAAATGTTACTCGACCCTATGCTCACAGAGCCGTCTTCTAAAACTTTGAACCGATACGCAACAACTTCGCAAAGTTCTTTAATGATATCGAGGATCGGTCTTTTATCAAACTTTTCGGCCGTGATAGAAGTGTCTGTTTTAATACCAGTAGATTCTATAGCACCAAACACTTCAACATCTGTAGCCGAAGGCGAGTAAAGCGTGAACCCCGACCAGGAAAGCAATTCTTTGATAACGTCGCTGAATTCACCGGTGTAGTTTCCTTCATGCCATCTGTAGCCGCTCAGACCGTTGTAACTTGGCATCCCCCAAAACTCTGCATTGTATGCCCCAACAGCACCACCCGCAACAAGAACCCAGAACCCTGTGCCGTCTGGATCTCTTGCTATGTCCCACACCAAGGCCCTGAAGAAAGACCAGTCTATGGCTGTCGTGGGATCTATGGGGATGTCGAGAGCACCACCGATGCTGTCGGGATTGACGTCTGCATAGACATAGGTCGGCCCTTGGCCAACAGCATCACCGAAAGCTGCTATGTGTCCTGAACCAAAGGCCACCCAGTAGCCGTTGCCAGAGCGCGTCGGTTCGATGGATCTTGTAAACTCTGTTTTGGCCAACCTGAACGTATCAGCCATCCCGGCATTGTAAACACGTTGATCCAACTGCCCGTACTGAACAGCATCACCGTATGCATACACTTCGCCCGAGCCAGTAGTGGCCCAGAAACCCATTTTGGTTGGGTGGCCTGCGATGCCATTGCCTTGATGTTGAATCAGCCATTTATCGTTAATAACCGTGTTCATGTATATTCCAACAGAGGTCCACGGTAAGGTTGCACTACTCGGTGAGGCATCGCCGAACCCTCTCACGTTACCGTCGCCATAGATCACCCAGTAGCCATTACCTGTGTAGGTGGGCGTTATGTCCCACGCTGCAAGTCCATCTTCGCCCCACACGGAGGCACCAGGCCAGGGGACTAAATATTCACCATAATGGGTTGCCGAACCATAGGCATAAACATTCCCTACCAAATCTAAAACCCAATATCCTTTACCATCAGGGTGGGCGCACATAGCAATAGATTTATTATCTGGGTGGACAGCAGAAAGAGGAACCGTCCCAAAGGCGGTCGAGTCATAGTCTGCCGCATCACCGAAGCCATGCACTGTTCCATCAGCCTCAATAACCCAGTAACCTCTAGTCGGGTGTGCACACATAGAGAAAGTCCAAGGCAAGGTAGTGAAGTCTGGACTGTATGGATCGGCTTTAGCCCCTTCTTTATAGAAGATAAGATCCCTGATTCCACCTCTGTACTGATCGCCTGACCCATCAGGTATACCAGAATAGTACAGGTTTCTAAAAGTGATTCTACACCTAGCCGCATGTCCTACACCCGGTTCTTGATCGAACCATTCAGGCAACTCAATAAAAGTAACCGGCTCCAATCCATCGGGAATGGCATGAGGGAGATTAATTTTAGTTACATATTTAACCGTTGGCGTTCCGGGCACAGTTTCTGTGCCCAGCCAATTCCCATCTCTCGAAATAGAAACATAACAATCATACCCACCGGCCCAAGGTTTAATACTCAGATTGGAAATAGCATGGTTAACATCAAATTCCCACCAAACACCACCGTCACCTGGTAAAGCATAAGCGTCTGAAAGAGAAAATGTATCCCAATGACCGTCAACACCATGCGAACCATAATGTCCATTGATGGCACTGTTAGGGACGCCCGTACTATTATCGAGAGAAGAATCGTAATATGCACTCCGCACCTCACCCTGGGAGCCGGGGCTAACCCCCGTCTTAGGTTTAGGGCCGAATACGCTATCAAAGGCTGTTTTCCCAGCAGGATAATACTCTAATGGGTACAGCCCATTGGGAACCGTGGGCGGAAAACATAACTGTTCTAGAAGAAGTTTGCCCATGTCTCGACATTGCAGAACCATGTCGCCGTTAGAACCAGCTTGCACGGTATCAATCAACCAAGTGCCGGTAATCAATACATTCTCGTTGTCAATATTGTCTTGCACTGAAACAAAATTAGTTTCGGTCGGATGGCCGCCATAACCCTCCCACGTACGCAAGAGGGCGTATGGGACGAGTACGTTCTGCCAAGAAAAGTTCGGGTCCCAAAAACCGTCCTTACGGAAGGAGCCTTTACCCCCTAACTGCCCCCATCGGTTGACTTCCAGCCCGCGTTTGGGCCAGAAGTATCCTGGCATACCGAGATAAGCGTTGTCCTCAGCGGTTTCAAGGTTGCCTTCGTGCCAAATATTTGAAAGTGTTATAGTGCATGTCGCTATGTCTTGAGTGTCTGACCGATCTATGTCAATAGATTTGACGTTCGGGACTTCCCACTCAACCCCAGAGTCAGCTACGTCTTGGAACCAGCGATATGGCCCACGAACAGAACCGCCATAAGAGGCTCCGGTAGAGTTGAGATTCCATAGAGGCTCGACCGTGACTCGACCGATCGATTTGTTATCACCGATGAATTGTCTCTCTAGTCTGTCCAAAATACCCGGCGAAAATCTCATCCCAACATCCTTAAATTGCCCCTCGGTCCACAACTGTGGCCTCTGCCGTGTAATCCATTAGCCATTCGTATGTATTGTTCTTATTTCTTGATGGCCTGAAAGAAGTGATGTAAACCCAGTTCGCTGCGCCAAGATCGTCTGTTATCTGGATTTGCTTCCGTTTCCTAACCCACAGTCTCAAAAGATCCCACTGGGTTTCATTCATAATAACGCCAGAAAACGTCATCGTTTTCACGTCAGGTAACCCTTCGTAAAGAACTTGTATACCAGCGGTAGTCGCTTTCTGTGTGATACTTCTTTTCATTGAAGGCATAGAGGCGGTTTGTGGGTTAACCGGAAGCAGATACGTGTCGACCCCATCGAAAAACCGCCAGGCCACACGACCTGATGGCAGGGCATCTAGGTTTCCCCACGGACCGAAAACATCTTCACCAAAAAGATCTACACCAAACCCTGGCATTATATCACCTTTCTTATGAGGCCGCTAGGTCGCCCGATAGAATCCAGGTGTTCGCCGTTATTTTCTGGACCTTAAGTTTTGAATGTTGTGCTCTAGTCTTATCGGTTGGGCCAGGTGAGGTTAATGTTGCGCCCGTCCCAGCTACAACAGTAACTTGTCCAGCCCCGATCTGAGCTAAATCAACAGACGTGCCGACCGGAAGCGTGGCATCCGAATCTTGTGGAACTGTAAGTGTGATGGCGGCAGCGTTTGACAACGTGACCAGTTTCTGTGCATCGCCTGCAACGAGCGTATAAGCAGTACCGGTTTGGGCGTTGATCGATTGTGTTAGAGAAGGCGTAGCGCCCGTAGCACCGGTAGCGCCAACAGTTCCCGCGGGGCCAGTAGCGCCGGTCGTCCCCGATGGTCCAGTAGCGCCGGTCGGCCCACCTGACGGCCCGGTCGCACCAGTGTTACCTAGGCCACCAGTGGCACCAGTTGCCCCCGTATACCCTCGCGGCCCTGTGGCACCAGTCGGGCCACCAGACGGCCCTGTGGCACCCGTAGAGCCGATAGAACCGGCCGGACCAGTAGAGCCAGACGGCCCTGTGGCACCCGGCCCACCAGACGGCCCGGTGGCACCCGTGGCAGTTACAGTCAAAGTTAATTTGCCAGTCGTGTCATTGTAGGCTACCGTCACACCAGTCTGAGAGCCATTAAACATGGCTGCCACATAATCCTCCACCAACTCCTGTAAAGCTGAAGAAGTTATAAGGGTAGACGTATCGGTTATACCGTGGACAGCCGTAGTGTCAGCAAGATGTTCGACAATCTTAGCGATCGTATCATCAACAATAGCTGAATAAATGATATCACCCTCGTTAAAAGGATATCCTGTGGGTGGAAAAGGCATCTAACTCAACTCCTCAAGAATCAGACCAGTGAAACTATACGAATGCTTAAACCTAAACTTCGTGGACCTGACCCTATTAATACTATAACTTTCGACATAAAAAAGAATTTCTCTGCCAAGATCATCACGAAGTTTCCACGGGTAAGGTTTGTTCATCCAAGCGACAAAATCGTCATACTGTTCTTTGGTATAAACCGTACCATCATAAGAAATCACAGGTTGGGAATCAGGCGAAGTAGCCAACACTGTGTCATTGACCCTCAGGTCGCCACCGGAACTTTTATAGGTACTCAAGGCGGCCGCATATTTAACAGTTTTCGTAACATCAAAAGACCCGGCATCAGATGATGGATTCACCGGCCAAAAATATTCATCGAGAGTAACAGGATCAACAGATCGCCAAGGAATGCGCTTAGACATAATCAGTACCTTTTCGGCGCTGTCAACGCGTTACGGTTAGTTCCAAGAGCGTTTGCCACAACCTGGACGACTTGACTTTCTGTCATGTTTTGACCGACATAAATTTTGATATCTTGAGTGCGGTTATCCTGGTAGCCAACAGAAGGGCCGCCCACAGCGTTTGTATCAGGATTCAATTGACCGAGACGCCTCACTGAGTACAAGGTGGGCAGATCCAAAGCCGTAGGTAGATTAGCCTGAAGATCACCCGAAATATCGCTCTTCAATTGGCGAAGAGTCAACTCTAATTCTTTGAACTGCTTCGTACCCGGTTGCAAAGTTTGCTGAATGGCTTCAAGATATTTAACGTATTGACTCTTCGTTATCTTTCCTGTATCAAGCAGATACTTGTAGTCGTCCAGTTTGGTTTGGAACAAAGTATCCCTAGCGGCCTTATCGGCTGTAATAACGCCAGCCTGAAGGTTAGCTATCTCAGCAGCACCGGCCCCACGAGCCTGGGCGTCGGCAAGTTGTGCTCTGGCGGCCTGAGCGGAAACATTTGCCGCCCCAACCTCATCATCCATAGCGCTAAGCTGGGCTTCCCTAAGATTAAACAAGGCCATTCGTGATTCGCTCATGGCGTCACGAAGTTCTCGTTCTGATTCGAGGATAGCTAGAGCAGCCTGTGTTTTCTCAACTAGCCCCCTGGCCTCACTTTCTTGAATGCGCGCCATATTAAGATCAAACTGCGCCTGTTTAACCGGATCATCCTTCGTAAGAACGGCCCGAAGATATTCAACCTGAGCATCACGTTGCGCTTGGATGGCATCCCTAATGGCCGCATTAGCTTGCAAAATGGCCGTTTGAGCGGCCTGGATTCCGGCCACGTCGCCCCGACTTTGAGCGAAGGCCAAATCGCTTTGGGCCTGAGCAAGACCTGCTCTGGCAGCAGCAACCAGATCGCCGTTATCCTCCGCCACCGCTCTGATGTAAGAGATCTGACCATCCTTCACAGACTTAAGGTAATCAGCCATAGACTGATCCGCTCTAAGAATAGCTTCTTCGGCTTCCCATTGAGCAGCCTGCCCCTCTGGACCAGTCATAACCTTGGCTTTTTCACGCTTTCTTTCAGCCTGTGCCTTAGCTATCCGGGCTAGTTCAGCAGCATTACCATCCGCTCTGGCGTTCAGATATCCAAAATATGCGTTCTCGACAGAATCCTGCTGCCTCTCCCTCTCCTTTATATCTTCGTCACCCAAAAAGCCTTTACCCGGCAAAATTTTCTGACCAAAGACGGTGCCGAACTTACCCAAGAAATTACGAGAAAGTCGTTTGCCGATGCCTTTGAAACTGCCATTCAGAGCAGATTTCGGTATCTTACCGGCCATACCGAGAATCTCGATAATGACATCTAACGTACCCTCAATGTTTTGTTTATCTGTGCTTGTGAGCTTTTCATTGTTCTGAAGCGAATACAAAAGGAGGTTGTACTTTCTTGTCAGATCATTGATTGTCTCAGGCTTCAACGCTCCATTCTCAAAAAACTCTGTAAGATATTTGCTAATAAAACCAGCAGGCCCCACTTCAGTATCAAACCCTGCTGTTTTGAACAGTTTGCTCGCCTCCTCGGAGTATGTAGTTGATCCTTTCTTGGCGCTATTTCGGAAGGCCTGAAGGAACTTAGCAACAGATAAATACTCGTCGCTAGTTTCGATATCAGACTGAAGAAAGGCTTGTCTGGTGGCCGCTGGAATCTCGAACCCCTCCCTGATCATCTTACGGGCCAGTTCGATATCTTCCGTTTTAGCTAAAAGCTCCTTGTTGAAAGCAACAGTATTAGCAAGAAGACCCATAGCAGCTTTTCTTTTAATATCTGTATTAGTGATATCAGGGTTATCCAGAATTGCTGTATTATACTCTATCGAGCGAAGATTTATCTCCGATTCAGATGCGCCAAGAAGTTCCATAACTTCCAAGTTACGCTCTTGTCGTTCAATGACGTAAGATGAAATGGCTTCTGAACGGTCACGTAAAGCATTAGAAATGATCTTCGCTGACTCCTTGGACTGGGTCTTTAACCCTCTCTGTTGCGCTATCTTTTGGTCAAGAGAAGCAACATATTCGGTCAAAGAAAGTTGACCATCCTGAAAGGCAGCCTTCTGAGCTTCAAGAGTTTGGAACGCAGCGTCACCTTGAGCGTTTAGTAGTTGTTTACCCGAGTCACGAAGATCAGTAAAAAGTTGCTGAGTACCCTCGCTACTCTGACCAAGCTGAGTGTAGAAGGCAATAAGGGCATTGATTTGGTCTCGTGCACTTTTCCTTGCTTTGTCATCAGTGACACTAGACAGATCTATTTTGGCAAGGTCAGCCGGAATTTCAGATTCTTGAGAGTTGGCTAAGACTTGCTTTATAGCAGGATCAAGTTCCTCTATCGAACGACCGGTAGCCTTTTCAATTTGCTCTCTAAATTCATTACCACCAGCAATATTGGCAAGATCGCTTGAAAAGCTACTCTCTACATTGTCGAATTGGATTATGTTATCTCTGATAACGTCCCGGATTTCCTTCCGATCCTTGCCACTAGACGCAAAGATAAGTTTGCTGATCTTCTCAGGATCAACCAGAGCCGCCTGGGAAAGGAGATTCGCCTGAGGTTTAACCTGGCGACTCCTCACTTCATCTTCTATCTGCTCAGACCGTGAAATTCGTGGGTCAAAGATGCTAGCCCAGAAGCCCTGATCGTTATCTTTAGAGCCGCTCTTAATATCCTTAGCCATTTGCTCAAGTTCTTCAACGCTCTTTGTTGAGATCTTGGCACGGAACTCTCTAACTTTCGCAGCATCAGCATCTATAGCACCGGCAATAGCATCATAGGCAGCAAAGGCCCCTGTTGCAGCAAGGAATCCAACGCCAGGGAGGCCCCCAACCAGCGTTTTCAAAGCTGAGCCAGACGCCTTGACTTTTGTCATAGTTGGAACACGTTGAGGATTCAAATCAAATGTGCCAGGCGGCCTTGCCATTTGCTTAGCAATAGAATCACGGTACGCTTGACGGGTGCCAGGGAAAAGCATATCACGACCGCGGAACCGGCCGCCAGCGCCAGTCCCAGTCGCTCCTAGTAAGGTACCGATTCTAGCGGCCATGCCAGTCGAAGCATCAGCCTCAGCGGGACCACGCAAAGATGATACTGCTAGAAGAGCACCACGAACAGCAATAATCTGAAAAGCTATGCCACCAATCTTAGATGGCAAGCCTCCAAGGACACGATTCAACTCCCCAATCGGTGAAAGGATAGCCGTGGTCAACTTAAAGATTTTTTCGAAGGCCCCAGCGATATTAGAAACAGCGTCACCAAGACCAGCGTCAAGAACAGCCTTAACGAGATCGTTAAAGTTAGTTTTCAAACGAGAAAAAATGCTACTAATACGTTCCTGGAGTTTCAGATAACGTTCATCAAGAGTACCGGCTGCATCAGCCGCAGCCTTATTCGCTTCCTCTAATCCCTTGCTGTCACCAAACGCTGCAAGAAGAGTGTTAGCCTGACGCTGCCCACCTAAAAGGTTAACAACGAAATCTTTGCTCGTCTTATTAAGGTTTTGGAACTTGTCCGCAAGAATATTGAAAGTTTCTTTAGCGTCATTGTCCTGAACGGCTTTGATAAAGTCCTCATATCGGTCGCCGAAGGCGAACTTGTTAGAGTTAGCCAGGTTAAAGAAGTCTTCGGCATTACCACCCAGAGCGGCAAACACACGAGTCAACTGCTCGGCGATAGCTGAACCAGCCTGACCAGACCGCTTCTGGATTTGTGCCGCCAGGGCAGAAATCTCCTCCAAAGAGAACCCGGCTTCTCTGGCTGACGGACCAATGTCACCCAGGAATGAAATCGTTTCTTTGGCCTTAACGCCAGTAGTCGTTTCAAGTTTGGTTGAAATATCACCGATACGATCGGCGCTAGCGCCAAAGGCAAAAGAGGCCGCCGTTAAACCGTCAACAAGTTCCGCTTCAGAAATACCGGTAACCTTAGATAGTTTCGTTGCAGCATCCAATTGTATTTTAGCCGCATCCTGGCCGTAGCGAATTAGGTTGTCCGATCCCTTAAGGCCGCCAAGCGAGCCAGTTGGATCTAGTTTATCGAAGGAAAGATTTCCGAACGCACCCTGAATCTGGATAGCGACATCAGCCAACTCGGCGGCCGCAATACCAGAATCCTTAGAAAGACCAATAATCTGTTCCTTGACTTCTCTAATTTGGCTATCATCAAAACCTTTTAGTTGGGAATCCAATTTGGTGAACGAAACGGCAAGGTCTTCCGAATCTTTCACGGCGTCAGCTAAACCAGCTGTGGCACCGAAAAGAACAGCCGAAGGCACAGCGTATTTTAGAACTGAACCAAGACCCTTGCCAAAGAAGGCTCCAAGGTTTCCGCCCTCCGTTTGACCAAACCCCTCAAAAAGACCTCTAGGCCCTGGATTGGCGATCTGACGTTTCTTCTTACGGTTCGCTTCCTCTTGTCGTAAAGCATCCTGGTAATCAGCATCATCTAAGAGATCGCTGAGAACCCTATTTCTGGTAGAACGTTTCGTTTTCTCGTCGAGTACCCGAGCACGTCGGTCACGTTCAGCGAGATCCTCATCACCAGCGGTAACAGCACCAGCGGCAGAACGAAGTTCAAGACTGGAAAGCCCACGCTCTGCTCTCGCTCTGACACGATCAGGGTCAGCCAAAATTTCGGCATTAACAGCGGCAGCAAGGCGGTCTTTCGATGCGGCGAGCGCAGCACTAGATTCAAGATAATCTTTGTCAATAATAAGTTGAAGGTTAGATATCTCGTTAAGTTTCGTTCTCGTTTTAGCGATAGCCGAAGTGGCCATCTTGTATCTAGTTTCAGTATTCTCGTCATCAAGAATCATATTGGAGACGGCAGCCTCGTTCTCCATTTTTTCGATACGTTCGAACGCCTCGCCGCCTACAGCGTAATTTTTACCAAACTTCTTGCGGGCGTCGATATGTTTCTTATCGGCTTCAATTTGTGCATCTAGGCGCGCTCGATCCGCCGCTATTTCGGCTTCTGCCCCCTTAGCGGCCGCCTTGTCCGCTTGTGCCTTTGACCTAGCACCAGCCCCTTCTCTGGTCGCCCACATCTGCTCTTCTTGCCGTCGTTGCCTATCACGAGCAGTTTCCTCTTGTGTACGGGTCTTTTCAACTTCTTTAGCGGCAGCAGTCTCGCGTCTAAGAAGTTCTTTCTGAGCGGAGTCGAAATCCCTATCGTAAGCCTTATGGACCTTATTAAGCTCCGGTCGGCCGGGGCCAAGAATCGGATTCTCTCGCTCGAACTGTTTTCTCGCAGCAGCGGCACGTTTCTCGGCTTCCTTAGCGACCTTTTTTAGGGCGGCCAAAATCTCTTTATCAATCTCAGCGGCACGCTTAGCGCCCCACTCTTCTTGCTCCGCCCTTAGTCGCGCCGCCTTGGCAGCCTCCGTGTTGGCCGCAGCCTCGGCTTCGGCAGCGGCTACACTTTTCGCCTTCGCTGCATTTTCAGCATCAGCTTTAGCAAACGTTGTTAAAGTAGTTGGACCAACACCGTGCCTGGCCGAAACAGCGGTGCCGACCTCAACAAAAGCCTTTGGTAAAGTGAGGCCGCTAGAGACGAGACTCTGAATATCAGACCCGAGACTCTTGTACCTAGCTTCAACTGCCTTTCTTAATTCTGTAGTTTGAACGTCAAAACCCAAACCAGCCAGACTTTCACGGGACGCCTTTACTAACTCAAGGCGACTCCTTTGTCCGACAGAACCACGCTCGAAGGTAAGCGGCCCTTCTTTCCTAGACCGACGATCTACGTCAAGTTCTTTTAACTTAAGGGCAATAAGTTCAGACTGTTGCCTAATAGCAGCGGCACGAGCCTTCTCCGACTTCGGATCAAGACCAGCAGGTAAAGTGGGGTTAGCTATCCTTGTGAGAACACCAGGATCAACCTTAGGTATCTTGACATTAGCCGACCCGGAAGTCGCAGCCTCTTTTTGGAGAGCGTTAAGACGCTTCTGGAAAGCTACAAGTCTTTTCTCGATCGGATTAAGGTCTGCATCAACCTTAAGCATCACGTCAGCGGCCATAGCCTACCATCCTTTGAGAATCCTACTAGTAGAAATATCGGCAAAATCAGCCGGTTAGGTCCTTTTTAAAATCGTCAAACAAAGCGTTCTCTTTGGACTCGCTATCGTCATCAATAGACGCACCGCCATATTTGGCGTCACGCTTCCGCTTAACGTTATCGAACCAGGCCGAAATCTCCCAATCCAAATGCCACATCCAAAAAGGAGGAATCTCCTCTGAAATAAGGTTCTCCTGCCAAGAAAGAATAGTTAAAGCATGGTTAAGGGCATTCACAAACTCTGCTGGGGCGGACTCAATCGACACCCCAGAAGGCCACAAAAGGTGACCGGAACCGGTTGCTTTAGCAGTGGCGACTAACCTCAGAAAGAAAGGGTCGCCGCCTAGTCTTTTCCCTCAAGATCGTCCGTGACCATCTCAATGTATTTTGTTAAAAGAGTTGAATACAAATCGCCGCCATAGGCCTCAACATCGTCACGAGAATCGAAGAACCTTACGTCATGGTCCTCGTCAAGTCTTGTAGCGAAAAAAATCGCCCAAGCATTGTATTCATCAACCTGAGCAGCGCCAGCAGCATGCTCTACCAAAACCTTCACTGTGCGACGAATAATGTCATCGTCGTCTTTATCGTTCATCCGATCGTACAAGTCAGCCCGACGAATCTCAACCGCAGCCTCAACCTGGTCAGTGTAGCGTCTAAGCTCTTTGTAAACCCGTGAAGCCTCGGGATCATCCTGATCCAAAGCCCACTTGTCGCTAAGACCATCGGTCCAAGCGCCCTGAAGAGACTTCAGATAATCGTTATCGTCCCACTCTTTCTCGGCACCAATCCGGGCCTCGCAAGAAAGCATTTCTTTCTGAACATCAGGTGCAATAAGAAACGAAATCCTAGCTTCCCTCGAATCAAGCCCAATCCTATCCATCGTGTCGGTGAACTCTAGAATAGCGGGATCATCTGGGGTGGTCTTCAGAAGGGCGAGTATAGCGGCGCGAGGCTTGTATGATTTACTAACCGCCTCTTTCTCCTCTAGCGGCGAAAGTTTCTGAAGCCACAAAAGAACATCATCGGAAACCGTGATGTTCTGACCGACCTCATATAACTTCTTTATTTGTGCCCGCTTACGGGCCAAAACATCATTCGACACGATGTACCTCTCCTTGCCTTTGAAACCCTTAACCTAACCTGATAGTCCACCGAGAAGTGGGCGCGACACCCCTCGGTGGACTATCGACCTACAATGTTTGTTTACTACCGCCTTGAACCGTTGTAAACAAACATTTGACCCGAATCGGACGTGAAATTCAGAGTGTTCTCCAAACGGGTCTGAACCTGACCATTAATACCAGGAAGATCGAATCGTGCGTCTGGCACATAAATCGTCTTCATTCTAACACCAGTATCAGGGTGGCGCACATGCATTTCCAATGGGACTGGAACAGAAGAGTTCGGGCCGATAACCTGGCTGGCTGAAACACCTGTAATCTGTGAAAGTTTGTTCATCAGATCGACGTTACTGATAGCCTTGATACCTATGTTACCGGAAACATCAGGAACATCGTACTCCGAGTAAGTGTACCGCTTGTTGCCAAGTTCCTCACCGTTTTCAAGAGTAACTGACCAGGATGCCTCAACGCTCTGAACAGAGTTCATGCGGGTCCAAACTGGGGTTGCAGCAACCGTCCCGATGTAAACATCGAGGTGCTCTGAACGCACAGCCGCTGGAACAACAGAAGTTGTTTGGTGAACGAGCGAACCGTTCGGGTTTGAACCTGTTTGAGGGTAAGCAACCTTCGTTTGCGAAGAGTACGTTACTTTAACGGTATTATAGGTAGCTGACTTATCTTCTGGAAGAGTGAAAGTCGTGGTTGTATTCGTGTACCCGGAATCGCCTGAAGCATCGTAGAACACCCGCTCGTAGGTGTTGTCTGTCGAATGACAGAGCATCACGCTGAGAATGTACACCGAATCACCGGTGTCATTGTAAAGATCGGCGGTGCGAGCAATAGTGTAGGGACCGACACCAATGTTGGTGAATTCCTCGCTGTAAGGCTGACCCGGGACCAGAAGCTCGGTGTCACCGTTGAAAGCGAAAGTTTGGGTGGCATAGTCGCCAACGCCAAACCGGTAGGTGACGCCACTCAAAGTTTGATACGGCGAGATAACACCGGAGGTGATGACGCTAGAAGTTTTCTTCGCTTTGAAAAGGTTTAGGAAATCCTGTGGAACAGCGTTACGGAAATCGATTTCGTTGCTACCAACAGTGGAAGGGAATGTGGCCGGATTACGGTTAATGATTCTGCACTCGAATTCGGTTGAAACGTCATACGATTCTACGTTATATGACGTTTCGGGGATGTCAGCAACAGAACCAATAGAGTTTTCGTTGCCGAGCTCATAGATCTTTGTTCTATTAATGCTCAGGTCGCTAGGACCAGCGCTTTGCACGCGGTCAAGGACAGATTTTCCAGCTTGCGTTAAGATGGATGCTCCATGAATTCCACTCATAATTTACTCCTTAAGTCGGGTCTTAAACCCCTTAGAATGTTTTGATGCCAACCCGACCTGTATACTATCGTATACTGCACTACCCGATACATATTCTATTACTATACATCGGCAAAAAGGTTGCAGTGTTTACTACCCCTTCAAAGCTTTCGCCGCCTTGACCTCCCAATCTCTGATCATACCCGTAAGAAGCCTTGGATATTCGGCGTTAATAGACCTAGCGCCAGCATCCAAAAACCGTTTACCCTGAATGCCTGAAGACATCAGTGTTTTGAACGATGTAGGTGGCCTGTTTCCGATGAACTTTTGGCCCCTGAACATTACGTAAAAGGCACCACGACCGGAATGGGAAGCACTTAAAGGCCCCTTACTTGTTTTAGCATACGTCGAACTCCAAAACCCGATACCCGGACCGTCAGGCAACCCGAAGGCCCTCGATGGGCCGAAACCGGTTAATTCTGCTCGCTGAGAACTAGCCTTGCCAAAAAATTTCATCGAACCTACGGCAGGGTTCTTTGACCTTTTAGGTAGCGTCCCGAAGTTTAGCCGATACCACTGTTTGGCTGTGCGGTCCATCATGTCTTTATCAATAAAGGCTATACCGTTAGCGTCACCAACAACAAAACTTTTGTTTTTGATGGCTCGTTCCATCGCCCCACCAGAATATCTTCGGAGTTTCCCGGGGTCGTTCTGCCTATAAGATTTACCTGAACCTATCCCCGACTCTTCGTAGGCAGACAGTACAGCGGATCGAGCCAATAAGGCTGTTTTCTTGTGTACTTTAGCTAAATCTTTTTCTCTTGCTGTTGAAACGTTACGCTTCATTTCTTTAGCCCAACGCCCCATAGCAGCCGAAAGTTTAGTCGAAGTCGTAAGAGCAACCTCGTTCATAATAACCCTGGCGTCGAAGGCCTGTGCTATTTCATCTCTAAGCTCTCTGATTATTAGAGGTTCTCTAGTCGCCATCGGTCACTATTCTTTCATGAATATCTTCCAGCATTTCGAGCATATCCATAAAATCCTGGTTAACGTTGTTGTTCAACACATCAACAACGAGAAGAAAAAATTCGTTAATCTCATCTAGAATAACTTTTCTCAGCGTACTAGCGGCTTCAGATGGAATAAGATAGTCAACGTTTTTTTCTTTCGCCGAAAGGATTGCTGCTATACATCTTTTCACTCTGCGCTCTAAAAATTCCTGATTACCCATGATACCTCTTCCTGTCCTTTGTTGTTTATTTTAACGACAAAAGTTTCTTTAGGCGTGGCCACGACCATTCGTCGAGCGTGAACCCGATCCCGTCGACCGTTTGGCCTGGCCGCTGCCAGCACCGGCGCGCACCGAACCGCCTCAGAGCCTCGCCAGCATCCATGACGACCTCCTTTGTCACCAGCCTGGGCCGGTGCTCCCGAACCTCAGTGAGCCGATGTGCCAGCCGGATGCGGACGGGATGGCGTCACCGGCAAACAGGTCGACGACCCCCACGCGAACAACGCGTAGCCGCCGCCAGTCGACGCGCCGCGGGCGCCGTTCGGCCACGCTGCGGGGTCGCCGAACTCGACAAGAACGCGTGCAGGGTCCATCACCACCTCCAAGGTGTGAGCGAGCAACAAGTGCGATCTGGTGGGGTTAGTGCCAGCCGGACCCGCCACCGAACCTGAGTGCGCCGATAGACCAATCTGGGTGTGCAACACCATCAAAACCAAGTCTCACAGTGTGAATCCCCGAGTTTATTGCCAACATCATCTGCGCAATGGTGTCATACGAAAGGTTTGCACCAGCCGGTCTTACCATCTCACTTACACCATCAGGGTAAGTGGACGTGCGAGCCGACATGCCTGTGGAGTTATTGTTATCCGCTATTACCGCACCCACTGCATTGGAAGTGATGGACGATCCATACCACAAACTCGATGGGTTTGATGCAGCAAACATCGAGAAAGCTATGCCACTCTCGGCGTCCGGCGACACGTAGTTGTGTGGCCTACCCTCGCCAACCATGCTTCCCGTAATGGTCGGTTCAACCCAATTTCTTACAGAGCAAATGGCTGCGACACCCCACTGGCTGTCATACAGGATTGAGCCGGACCACCAGAGGGTATTCGACATGTCAACGTATGGGTTACCACCCCACCACCGCTGCCAATAGAAACCAGCCACCCCAAGCCCGTTGCCGCCGTCGGTGGTTATGAAACGAGTCTCAAGGTGATGCCACCCAGGGATGTCGCCTGGGTCAAGCGCACCATACCCGCTAAGCACCATAAGCAACATATCCCCATATATCCAATATGGAGATGCCGGCACTTCTACATACTTCTTCCCTGAATAATAGCTACTGAAAGCGCTTCTCGTATGTGGGCACACACGTGCATTAGACCACGACACATCTACGCCACAGTGACCTACTGGTGTTGGCGTATTGCCATAAATAACAATCACGTACGCCCCACCACGTGTCGCACCAAACTCAAACACGGACCCTTCGGATATCGGGGTGCTGCTCATCACGGTTGTTGACGAACCGCCCTCCCAACGCATGATCGCCCAGTTTACTGCAGTCAAAATGGTCAACACCTTGACTTCAATGGTTACTGGAAGCTTGTACCCGACTTCAATTGACGTTGGGATGTCAATCCTCGCTATCCATCGCCAATTGGACTGAGCACTAGTTGACATCCCCGGCGGGGCATACTCTGGGGGCACTACAACCCCACCAGGAACATACTCCCCGCCTACGATCGGCAAATCTGGGTCTTCCGGCAGGGGTGGCTCATACGCAGCGGTGCGTAATGTCGGCGGCTCCACCGCCATCGTGAACGACAAAGTGTCGTCTACCGCAATCGGCGCTCTTAAAGAGGGATGGTTCAGCGCGAACCTGGGGCGCACAACGGGACGCAAGCCAGTTGTTAGGTGGTTGGTTCGTGTCGACGGCCTATCGCAGGCAACGCGCGCTGCGGTTACTATCGTTCTGTGGATTCGAAGTGTCGGCTTGTCGAGCGTAAGTCTGGCAGCAGACCCAGTAAAAGTGGCCTTGCTCACCCTAAGTGTCGGCTTATCTACCGGCCTATCTAACCCCTTTGGTTTGCGTAGCTCGCTTGTTGTGTGGGTTGCACGTACACGTGCTGCGGTTATTGTCCGCTGTGCAGATCTAGCACCACTAACTCGCGATGCTGTGGCTGACGAAATCCTTGGACTAACCCTAAGTGATGGGTCGTCTACCGATATATGTAGCGCCGACCCTGTTGTCACTACTAATCACTCCACCACATAAACGCAGAAATGTTTGAGCTTGCGCCAACCCCAGGGTTTGTCCCCATATATGGGCGGCCTTCACCCAACGATCGATAGCTTCGATCAGCCCCATAGTGGTTAATGTCCTGCGTTAACCCCGCAGGCATGTCTCGCCACAGGTACGCCAACCACATCTTGGACTGCGAAATAGAATTTCTCGTCGCCACAAACCAAGGGAGCGTCAGCACATCATTCGCATCTGAAATCCATGACGTAAGGGAGGGGGCCGGACGTGGGATCGTTGCCATCGGGTATGAGTGTGTCTCCATTACTGCGCCAATGGTGTCAACAACATTCACTTCCCATGTTGTCGTCCCGTAACCAAAGGCAGCCCACCACCCATCTGAGTTTGGAGCACCATCATCGTCCCTAAACCGCTCAACCCCCAACGAAAACTGGGAGTTGAGGATATGTAGAGATGCGCAAGAGCCGTCCGAGGACGCATACATAAAGTTCGTAGCTGCAGAGAACTGTTGCCAGTAACCACTACCCGCCGACCTAATGCCCGTTAGTGAACCAGCACCATTCGTCCCTGTGCCACATGCAACCCGCAATGCCGGGTACGTCACATGGCCGCCGGTCATGTAACTAACCCTGATGAAGATCGGCACTGTGGCTTGCAATGCGTCGTCAAACCTCCACATCTCATACCCGGATTCGGTGTTGATCGATGCCCTTGCAGCTGTCGACCAATTGATCTGTCCAGTGTCTCCGGTCTGCACAAGTCCAATGGCATTTAGTGCTGCTGATATTGCACTGCCCCATGTGCGAAAAGAAGTATCGCTTGTGTGGTCGATGACGATTGATGTGGAGTAATTAGCCATTCGTTTCCCTTCGTTGAAGTTTGTGTAGGGCAGGTTCTACCTGTCCGCACCTGCACGCCCGACCGAGCATCACACACCATCCACTGGTGGCTCAAGTGGCAGAACCTGCGCTTCCACAGATACTTGAGCCGCAACAGCAGCCTCAGCAACGACAGCCATCCCGTCTGTGAGATCACCTGTCTCGACAGCAGTGGTGAGCCGGTCGACCGATTCGGGTTCTGTGACTGCGACGCCGAGCGCTAGGACGCGTGCGAGCTGGTCGGGGGTGACCTGTGCGAGCAGTGCCGTCACTGCGGCGAGCGGATCGTCGACGGCGGGTTCGGGGTCGGGAATGGGTAGGCCGGTGAGTTGTTCGACTGTATCGACCGTGCCGTCAGGACGATATGTGGTTCGGGTGCCGGTGCCGTCACCGTGATCGATGATCTCGGCGACCAGCACGCCGTCGAAGTATTCGCTAGTTACCATGATGCAGCCTTCAAACCGGGGAGCGGCGAGTTGCGGGCGAGCCCGACCATTCCTGACGGTGCTGTTGTTGGGATAGACGAAAGTACGGTGGCGGACTTGTATCCGCCACCGTAAGAGGTGTGCGCGCCGGCGGTTGGATAGGGTGGTAAGTCCTGGAAATGCCTGTAGGGGATACCCCACGGCTGCTGTGCGGTGTTTGCAGCCGACGCCACTTGACAGTTGTTGTGGGGGTCGGCGATGCGGACCGCCATCCACACCAGCCCGACCGGCAAACTGATAGCGCTGAACGCACCCACTTTGACCGCATCGGTAGCGGTCGTCAACGACACGCCGGTGGATGACCGCAACACCGTGCCCGGATAGCCGCCAGCGTCTCCGACCAAAGCAAAATCAGCGGTTACGCCAGCGCCAGCGGACTGCACTATCAGCCCGATAGCGTTGAACGCTTGCGGGCATTCGACCGTCACCGGCACCCACCATACATATGCTCCGCCAGGGGTGCTCCACATGTGATTGATCGGCGGGTTTAGGTACGCCCAATATGGCACTTTCGGGCTAGTGATCGGCGCAGAACCGCTGGATGACGGTGCGTTGGCCAGCACAAACGCGGTGGTCGCGATCTGTGTCGAGTCTGTGCCAGGCGGCGCGGTCGGTGCGGTCGGAACACCGGTCAGCGTCGGTGACGCCAGCGGCGCTTTGGCGGCGAGGTCGGTGGTCAAGCCGGTCACTTGTGGCTGTGCGACGGTGATCTCGTCGGACCCGCCGTCGCCGTGAGACGCAGCGTGAGCGGGAACATCGGAGACAACCACGTACGCTGAGCCGGACCACCTGTAGAGCTTGCCGGTGTCTCTCGCAACATACAGCAGATCGGCGGTGCCAGTGCCGGGAAACGAAGCAAGATCATCGAAAAACATGGCGCTTGCTGGACCTACTGGCCCCGTGGCTCCGGTCCCACCAGCACCAGTTGCCCCTATCGGCCCTGTTGCACCAGCAGGACCGGGGGAACCTGCCGGACCAGGAGGACCGACCGGACCTTGTGTTGAAGTTTCGATAACGACCGTACTCACCGGAAGCCTCACAGGCATAATTCACCACCTCTCGCTTTAATAAGTAACGGCAAAATATTTTAAAAGCATATGTGGTTAGATTGTTTTTGTGGTTATCCGATTGTCCAACGGGAAGATGTTGGTTCAGGAATGGCGTACGTGAGTCGCACCCACCCGGCACCGGCGTTGCCGCCAGCAGCGTTCGTGATCGTCGCGAGAATCTCGGTGATGGTGGCAATGTGGTTGGAACCGCCACCACCACCTGCACCGGATGTGAGTGCGATCGTCGGTCGGGCGCCGCCGCCACCGCCGCCGTAGTACCCGCCACCGCCGCCGCCCCCACCGCGGTCTCCGGCGCCCGTCGCGCCTGTGCCGCCTTGGAGGGATGACCCGGATGTGCCGTTGACTGCACCCGATCCGGTTGCGGCGCCGCCCGTACCACCGGCTGAGGGGGTGCCGCCCTTGCCGCCAGAGTTGACGCCGAGCAGGGCACCTACGTGGCCGTCCGCTCCATTGTCCGCACCGCCGTCACCGCCTGTGCCGGTCGGGGCGTTCGCCCCACCCCCCCCCCCGCCACCGGCCACTGCTACGAGAACGGCGTTCAGGTAGACCGCAGTGCAACCGCCACCTGCCGCCGCGGCGCGTCCGCCTGTGCCGCCGCCGTTCCAACCACCGGCCGCGGTCGACCCGACCGTGGCGTCGGTGCCCTGCCCGCCGACATCGATCGTGAGCACGTCGCCTGCCGTGACGGTGAGAATCAGTTCGACGTGTCCACCGAGACCGGGATCTGCGCCGTCCGCTGCGGGGTCGGGGTTGCCACCGGACGCGCCAGAAATGTCGATGTAGATGCTGGTGACACCGGAGGGGACCGTGTAGGTCTGTGAGCTCCCGGTGTAGTCGAACTGTATGCGCACTACGCCCCCATTCCGCTGCCCGTTCGGGCATGGGTGAGGAGTGCGTCGAGCGCTGCCCGCTGGTTCATCAGTGAGGTGGGATAGCGTAGGTGATGATTCTCGGAGCGCGCCCGCATCGCCAGTGCGCCGGACCCGACTGGTCCGACGCCGGTGATCGTGTAGGTAACGCTCCGATTCTTGTGTGAGGCGACCGTGTAATCGGTGGAGCCGTCGAACGGCCCGTTCACCGGGCGAGTGGCGGCACGGCCTGAGCCTGAGGACGTGAACGCGATCGTCGCACCAGTCAAACTCAGTGTCGTGAACGCGAGACGCAACACGACTGGTTCGTTGTCTGGCAGGATCGCCGGATCAATGTCGGACTGCCAGGTGACCGTGCCCACGAACGTCCACGGATCAGACGACGGGGTAAGCGAGCCTGTGTGGGTCGCGGCGAAACCGGTCACGTCACCCTTCGATCAGCTTGTCAAGTTCGGCCCGCACGGCCAGCAACGCGTTTCGGGTCGCTGTGCTGGTCGAACCCCCGGTGAGCGTTTCGAGCGGTCGCACGATCGCACGAGCGACATCGGCAGCTTTGGCCCCCGCTGTCGCAGCGGCGACCTGTTCGGCCACAACCGATGCAAGATCGACCACAGCGACCTTCTCACCGTCGGTTCCACGGATCTCCACACCGAGCGCCAGGGCCATGTCTGCGAGCGTGTCGAACCACTCCCACCCGTCTGCTGGTTGATCGGCCGCAGAGGTGAGGGTGAACCCCGGACCGGTGATCCGGTCACCCCACGACACCTGGCCGTCAGCCTGTTTCTTTGCCCACGTCATGACCCACTCACCGTGAAGCCTTTCGCTGTGGCGATCGACGGGTCATCGCCGGTCGTGCCGTAGTTGCCGCTGACCGTGATCGTCTGAGAGCCTGCCGCCGTGCCGAGACTCGTGTAGAGGGCGTCTAGCGCAGTCGAGGAGAGTGAGGCGTTGGCAACGCTGACGCCACGGGTGAGGCCGGTCAGGACGACCGATTGGAGCGAATAACAGTTGCTGAACATCTGGTAGGTGTCGACCACTGCGCCGGTGTCCAGCGTGACCGATTGGAGCAAATAACAGTTGTAGAACATCTGGACGGCGCCGAGCACTGCGCCGGTGTCCAGCGTGACCGATTGGAGCGAATAACAGTTGTAGAACATCTGGTAGGTGCTCGTCACTGCGCCGGTGTCCAGCGTGACCGATTGGAGCGAATAACAGCCGCTGAACATGTAGGAGGCGCTCGTCACTGCGCCGGTGTCCAGCGTGACCGATTGGAGCGAATAACAGTCGCTGAACATCTGGGAGGCGCTCGTCACTGCGCCGGTGTCCAGCGTGACCGATTGGAGCGAATAACAGCCGTAGAACATCTGGGAGGCGCTCGTCACCGTGTCGGTGCCGACCTGCTCGAACTTCTCGATCATCCGGTGCCAGACCTGCCCGGCACTGCCCGAGAAAGTGCGAGAAGCGACATGGGGGGTGCAGAGCCGCATGTCGAGCCAGCCGGTCGAATAGCCATTGGACAGACCGGGCTGGTTGTGTTTCACGAGGAAGTTCCACGACGTGATGTTGTGGCCGCTTTGTGGGGTGATCGTGATGATCGCTTGCCGATATCCACGGGCCGTCAAAGTCGACGTGTTGTAGGACGACCATGCGAGGTTGCGGTAGGCGGTTACCCCGGCAGCGAAGTCCTCGGTGACCCCGTCACCCCAGTCGACCGTGTACGCACCGGAGAGGGTGAAGGCGACCCAGTTGTTGCCCGGCAGGACGGCGTGAAGGCCGACGATCTTCTGTTCGCTGATGTCGGGTGTGGTGAGCGCCAACCAGTCCGAGGGGCGCACCCACGCCCCACCAGCACCCGACGGTGGGGTGACTGCGAGGCCGTGACGGGCGAAACCGTGACTCATGACGCCTCCTCACCGAACAGGCTGAACGACAGTTGGTCGTTGGCCGCCCACACTGTGACCACGTCCCCGGCGTCGAGGGTCAGGCCGATCGTCGCAGCGAAAGCGTCCTGAGCGGGGCACTCGATCCCCCAGTAGACGTAATGCTGGTTGGCGAGGGCAGCGCCGTCGGGGCGGACGGCAACGCGAAACACCCCGGCCGATGGGCCGCGGTTGGCGACGGTCAACGTCGACACCACCGTCTGCGTGGAGGCGGGCACCGTGTAGAGGTCGGTGTTGGTCGTAGCGGCCGGTGCCACCTGGCCGAGAACCTTGCGAACAGATGGCATGGTCAAGCTCCCATCAACATGAACGTGGTCGAGAAACCGCTGGATGACGGTGCGTTGGCCAGCACAAACGCGGTGGTCGCGATCTGTGTCGAGTCTGTGCCAGGCGGCGCGGTCGGTGCGGTCGGGGTGCCAGTCAAGGCGGGGGACGCCAGCGGGGCTTTCCCAGCGAGGTCGGCGGCGAGGCCGGTCACCTGTGACTGTGCGACGGTGATCTCGTCGGTGCCGCCGTCAGCGTGAGACGCAGCGTGAGCGGGAACATCGGAGACAACCACGTACGCTGAGCCGGACCACCTGTAGAGCTTGCCGGTGTCTCTCGCAACATACAGCAGATCGGCGGTGCCAGTGCCGGGAAACGAAGCAAGATCATCGAAAAACATGGCGCTTGCTGGACCGGTGGCACCAGTGTTGCCTACTGGCCCTGTGTTGCCTGTTGGTCCCGCTGGACCTGTGTTGCCCATCGGCCCGGTTGCACCCGTACTACCTGTAGGACCGGTATCACCCGTTGAGCCTGTAACCCCGATAGGTCCAGTAGCACCCGTTGGGCCTACTGGACCTGTGTTACCAGTGTCGCCCGTTGGGCCTACACTGCCTGTGGCACCAATCGGTCCGGTGGCACCGGTAACACCGGCACCGGTGCTACCCGCTGGACCCGTAGCACCAGTTGCCCCTATTGGACCGGTAGCACCCGTTGGGCCCGCCGGACCCGTAGCACCAGGAGGACCGACCGGACCTTGTGTTGAAGTTTCGATAAAAACAACCTCATCCACATCCAACAAATCAGACACGATCACACCCCCTATCAGACATTATGGGTAACCCCAGGAATAACCTTAAACTTACTCGTTTTAATAGGTTTGTACACGATGCCAGACTGGCTGATCAAAAGCAGATCATACACCCCAGAATACGACGCCAAAACGTCCTCAATAAAAACGGTGACCTTACCGGCCGGACCGTCAATCGTGATACCATCATTTTCTGTGGTCAACTCAAGTAAAGGAGTAGTAGACTCGTCACTGGCACTAGAGCGAACCTGAAGGCGAGCCGTAAACCCGGAAAGATCGATCAGGTTCCCAAAAGAATCTTTAAACACAAAAACAATAGACCTGGACGCAGACTCCCACGCCTCAATATTAAACTTAGATGGAATCACTGCACCCACCCCGGTTTCGGAACAATCAAGCCGCCCACCCAAAACACTGGTGTGGCAGACACAGGGACAGTAACATAATAGGACGTGACAGATTGTTTCGAACTACCAGCCTCCGTGATCGTTTCTGTCACAAAATACACGTTATCAGAAGGGGTGATCTCCGAATTCGGGACCAAAGAAGTAGACCACTCGCCAGCCGTGTTAACAGACGTAGAGAAATATCCTTGAATCATAACCTCAGACGAAACATGTTTAGCTACAGAAGCCTCATCTTTATCGAAAAGAAGTTCGATCTTAACCGTGGCAGAAGACTGAGGGTCACCGGCAACCTTATCAATATTGTTATAAACTGTAGCCACCAGGAACTCCTTTACTCAATAACATCATTATAATAAGTATCGACAATTTGGCAGGCAACAACCCACCAAAACCTGTTGTAAGGGCGGTCCCAATCCCTAACCCGATTAATCTCAATGTTTTCTAGCTGACAAGAAAACATCACACTGTCATCGACATAATCTAAAACATCGAACGAAGGATTGTCCCTGTTAAGAGAAGTGAACTTTCCTCTAAGGATATCTAGAACATCACCAGCCAAGGCTGTGCCAACAAATTCGTTCTCAGCGAAAATGTCGATATAAACATCCCAGCGGGACTCTGAAAGAACAGAACCCATTTCCATTTCGGAACTAGTCATATCTTCAGTAGAAATAGAAACCTTGTTAGGTTTGATCTCAACCCCAGGGTTCAACGGTTCAGCTAAAAGTTCTACGTCCTCACGAGTGCCAGGAAAACTATCCAACCATCCCAGGCCGTCCATGGCGTCTTTCACCATTTTGTAGAAAGAATCCTGGATGCAACTTAGTCTTTTGCCTCCGACGTACGCGCTCATGCCTCGTCCTCAGATTGCAACCATAAGGTATAGAGCGTAGGTAGGAACAGTGACACAGGCGGCTCCACGAAATTAATCTGATACATGTTACCACCAAGCCGGACCTTTGACGCCCCTTTGACCAGTTCGTAATCCTCGTCCATAAGATAAAGTTTAACCCTCGGGTTCTCGAACTGCCCAACAGGTGTACCGTGACCAGCCCTATCAATAAATTCGTAGGCGCAAGGAACCTGAACCTCCTCAGGAACCTCTACCGACAGGGCAGGCTGGTTGAAATCAAACGGTCTACCGGCAGCGTTAGTTTTAGCGTGGGTACTTTTGGTAACCCAAATAAAAGTAGCCCGTTCCTCTACCGTATTTGGCATACCCATTGTCATAGTGGAACGGATGGCTTCACGGAACGCAGTCTCATTAAACCCTGCGCCAAACTTGGGGTTGCTTACCCCAGCCATTAGTAGCCAACCCAAAGACTATCGCCGCTGTACAACGCTTCTTGCCTAGAACGGTAGGTGTCTATCAGGAACACCGCCCCGGTTTCACCGGTTTCGGCGAGACGTTCCAAAACCTTGTTTCTACGATCAGACATTTCGTCGAGCAAAGATTTGAGAAGTTGAGCGGACTGTTGTGTCTCGTACTCCACCGGTCCGGCCTTCGCTCGGAAAAGAGTGTTGAGACGCAACATCTGTTGAAAAACCACGTTAATGCCCGTGTAAAGAATAATCAACTGTTGCTGGTCACGAGGCATCAGGTCAGCAGAGGAACGTCCGGTAACATAGCCGTCAGACTCTGTGTAATCTTGAACCAGACCGTCGTTAAAAGCGTTCCAGAAACCATCTCGAAGACGGCTAACCCACTCTTCCTCCGACACTGTGGCAAATTGGTCCTCGCCGGGTGCATTTAAATTGTATGTCAAATCTGGGATCAGATCGGCAAGGTCCAATGAGGCCATAGGTTACTCCTTAAAACGAGGCTAGCTTTTTCTCCGGGAGCCGCGAAACGGTTTGATCACCTAGGGACCGTTCCGTTTTGAGGTCTGGACGGATAGCGTCTAGACGCGCCTCGATTGCTTTTCGCTGCGAGAGAGAAACGTTGGTTGAGTCATCTTCGCTCAGTTCGATGAGTCGTTCGAGGATGCGCTGATTATCGATCTCAGCGATCTCAGTTTTGAACTTTGAGGCCGTAAGTTTGAAAAGGTCACGAAGATCTGTTTCGCTTTTCACGTTTGGCGAGAGTGCGATCTCTTCAAAGTCGGCGGCGGTGTCGATTAGTTTTACTGGGGTTAGAGTTCCGTTGGTAAACAAATCATAGTCCTTTTTCGGAATGTTTCTTTGGTTGAATTGGCGTTCCGCAATGGTGATGCTAACCATGTCGCCTGGACCGATCCGGTGGGACCGGTGTGCGTTCGGAACGTACGGGTCAGCTACATCAATATAAACATCACCGGCGTTCAGGTTCTGCCATGTTTCTCTTTCGTCTACCATCATCCATCTCCCTTAGTGTATATCATCCTATATATTCTTAACGACTAAACTAGCGAAAACTTTATTTTACCGGCATCATAAACCTTATACAAACCGTTCAACGAAGCCAGTTCGCTTTCAGTCAACCCCTCGACATATTCGAGATCGTCCCGAAGTTTGAATCTTTCTTTTCTGTAGCGGAATTTGTGTTCCCTAACAAGAGTGGTTGGCTTCACATAGTGGTAGTCTGGCGCAAGTACTTCTATTTCCCGAAATCCCGTCATCCGGTAGAGATGACCATTAGAGATAGAGATATCAGCGAAAGTCTTGATGGCTCCGTCGTGATCAGAACGGAAAGCCTTCAGCAGTTTACTAAACCCGCCTGGGACATTACAAGATGTGGCATACCTAACTAAATCCCATTTCACTTCACCAGATAAGCGTTTCATCAGGAGAACCGCAACCAGGGTGCCATCAGAATCTCTGAGACCATACCTATATGAAGCAGTGGTAAACCCCTGGATATGGTTCTCAGTTAGGATTTTCTTAGCCTCCCCAAGTGAAACCTCTTTGTCTACGGTAGTCTTTCTAGCATAGACTGTGCCAGTATCAGATAAACCTAGCCGGTTTAAAACCATCTTCTCGACTACCGGCCGTTTGAGTATCCAATCATCCTCCCAAATCTGGATCAGACGGATACCTTTTTCTTTGCAGGCAATATACTTATCATAATGATAGTTGCGATGCTTGAATTTTTCCGAGTGCCAATACAGGCCATTGTATTCAACGGCCATGTTCATGCTGGGAATAAAGATATCCAACTCGTACGGGGCGATGATCGAACGATTAGAGCGTTCGATATCAATGAACCGAGAAATGAAGTCTGCCAGAGAATTTTCTTGATGTGAGACATTATAACAAGGTGGCTCAGTAAGGGCATCTTCGTTAGAAATAAATTCGCTATTAAATCTAGAGACTAGAGTCGTTACGTTATCTATGCTACAACGATCATCGTCAAGCCATTCTTTAGCTGTTTTAGACTCACCATAAGCATCATAAAAGAATTCTGGGACTGTAGATCTCAAAATCTCTTCAAAAGAGTCGCCCGAATCCAATTTCCTATAGATAGTGGTTCTACTGGCAAGACATCTATCATCTTTAAGCCATTCACTAATGGTCTTCGATTCTCCAAAGGCTTGATATTCATCCGAAAGAGTACGTTGTTTTCTTATCGGCGTAGACAGAATTTTCTCAATAGGCCAACCTAGATTTCTTCGTAGATGAAAGTTTTTCTCATCAACAAGAGAGCGATTATCGAGGAGCCATTCTTTGAGCGTCTTGGATTCTCCGAATGCTGAATATTCCGGTAAAGTTTGCACCTCTACAGAAATAGCTTTCTCAAATTCCCAGCCGGACTTAAGCCTATATCTAGCAGAATTCTCGTTGACCGTAAACCGAGGGTCCGTCCGCCATTCAGGCCAAGGTTTAGATTCGCCAAATGCCGTGTACAATGTAGCGTTTCTCTTTGGTTGAGTTAAGAGATTTTCGATATCGTCACCTGGTTGGACGACCCCCACTCTCATTCTTGATTTTAGAACGCTCTCGCTAACCCTACATCTCTCATCAGTCAGCCAGTCTCTCAGCGACTTTACCTCACCAAAGGCGGCATACAGGCCCTCTGAGGAGCCTCTGAGGGCATTCTTGGCTGTTCCTTCTGAACTCAAAGTTTTACCAGACGGTTTCATTTCCAAACCATAATATCACATCTACCTTAGAAAGGCAAGAGGCCGCCCCGAAGGGCGGCCTCAAGTATACCTAACGGTATTAGACTATCAGGCAGAGACTGAAGAGTCCACGATACGACGTGCGTGACCTGGACGGTAAACCGAGACGCCATAGTTGAGTCGGGTCTGCCAGTGCCAGTACTCGGCCTCATTCTCTAGCCACGAAGTGGTTCGAGGGGAGCCGTAGAAGGCTGTCTTGCCAGCGGAACGACCGACCACCCAAAGCTCGTTGCCGGGGAAATATGATGCCCCATTTTCGTCCTTGAAGTTTTTAAGTTCAACGATCGGCACGCCCTGGAATTCGGTGATTACGCCCCGACGAAGAAGGTCTTCGTTGGTAACAGGTGTGAACATGTTGTAAGTGTTGGCGCTGGTGAGAGCGTCACGGATCTTACGGATCATACCTGACCGAGCGACGATCACAGGGTCGCCTGCCTCAGGCTCAACAACATCCTTGACCGCATCGATAGCGTTGCTAAGCTGCGTAAGGGTGGTGTTGGTGGTTGCCACATAGTAGGGTGAGCTTGTGGGGATCGCAGCCTGAAGGGTCTTGAGGACACGGCGGTTGATTTCCGCATCAAGACGACTTGGGGCCTTCGACACGATCTTGTTCATAGCAGGAACAAAACCAGTCTCGATCCGGTCAATCTGCTCCACAACATGGATACCGATCTGGTCCTTCGGAAGGTAGCCAGTCTCAGCGTGGATCGTTGACTCCTCAATGTAGCCACCGCGAGCGATGTGGAAAGCGGTAAGGCCGCGAACCTCAGTCTCGATCTCAGCGAGGCCGTCGAGCGGGAGACGCTCAACCTCAGTGAAAAGGTCGACAAGGCTGGCGTTGTTGAAGCCATACCAGATTTCCTCACCCGATTGCTGGGCGGTTTCCTTAAGGAACTGGGGATCACGGATAAGTTCCGCTGCCTCTTCGTTCAGTCTGCTGATCTGAGAGCGGAGGTCTTGAATTTGACTATCGTTTGTTTTAAACATTTCGGCCTCCTTAGACAAGTAGCTCAGCTTCAACGATACCATTCGTTGAATCGACGGATGTTACAACAAGCCAGGCTTCAGCAGCATTAGATGTTTCAGCCCAGTAACCCGAAGCGTCGTTACCGACACCGGGTGTAAGGTAGTCGCCGGGGGCGACAGAGGGGGTAGCCTGGCTCACACCTGCAACCATCACACGGGCCTTAGGATAACCGGTGCGACCAAACGAGTTGGTGGATGCAGTGTTGGTGAGAGCAACCTTGACGGAGCCACCATTACCGGTAACGACCTGGACGGCGTCACCAGGAACAGCAAGGTCAACGTCAGAGAAAGTTTCACCAAGTGTGTTTAGACTATCGATGTTCTCAAAAACAAGAATCCCACCCTGTCCAGGTAGCGGCTTGTTTTGAGCACCGGTAGCAATGGTTACAGTGCGACGACCGAGGCCATCGGTTGAACCATCAACTTTAACAGGCACGCCTGAGGTGAGGTTGGTGGGTCCGCCAAGAACGAACCGACTCCCCCGCTGGCCATGCGCTGGTGATTTACGGAAAACAAAGTTACGAGTTGCCATTACTTATCCTCCCTTCAGAGGCTAGAAAAATCGTAGCCAGCGGCACTGGCCTTTTCGGTTACGTCCTTAAGGCTGTCCATGAAAGAAGTTTTGGCTTGCTTTCCGGGACGGACGACTCTAATACCTGCTGTTTCAGCGCCATCGGATTCGGAAGAATCTTTCTTGGCTGTTGAAAGTTCGGCCCAATCGGCCAGACGAGCAGCAAACTCATCTTCGCTGAGCATAGCCCAGTCATCAATACGCTCGGCGATCTTCTCTTCTGAGAAAGAAGTCTGCTCTTTAACAAGAGCCGAGCGTGACTCCTTGAGTTCATCTAGGCGAGCGGCCTCTGCGTCGAGGTCCACTACAGCCTGAATCCATGCGAGGGAATCGGCAAGAAGTTTTTCTGCGTTCTCTACTTTAAGCTCTGCTGCGTCAAGCTCGCTCTGTAGTGCCACGATCTTCGCAGCAGCTTCGTCGGCAGCGGCTTGGCGAGCTTCGTCATCAGACTTGCTTGCCTCATCCTTAATGGATTTTAGCTCCGCTTCGAGAGGGGCAATCGCTGCCAGAACAGCCGCATCTAGTTGTTCTCTACTAAAAGTTTCCACGTCACCCCTTTCATCGGGATCATTGATTGATTCTTTGTTGCAGATAGGACAAGTTTTCTCATGCTCAGCGAGATCGAAATCTTCAGGAGCGTTTTCTAGAAGTTCATCATGTTGTTCAATGAGTTTATCCATACAGCTCCTTAATCCTGTCTAACACAAGTATCGTCTTTTTTGAAAAAAAGTTTACACACCGTTTGTTCTTTCTCTAAGATACTGCATCTGGATGCCCCACATGATGTCTTCCCAATCTTTCGGAGAACCAGAGGGATGGGCCGCCGCTATGCTTTCAATCAGTCTGTTTTTCTCATCATCTGATGAACGCTTAGAAATATCTTTCACGTCAGCCTTACTCCACCCCGGACGATTGCCGGGCATGATAAGAGCGCCAGCCAAGAAGTTTGGCTTGTTTAATTGACGATGTGCTGAACGATTTTGGATATGCTCACAGTATGTTGGCGAAAAGGGACCGGCATAAGAAAACTCTTTTTCGCAATGGCCACATGTAACAGACTCAGAAATACATTCCATACTAACGGCTAAGGTACCAGACTCATATGCGGCCTGAACTCTCTCTAATGTTTCCGGGAAGTACCTTTCCCAAAAGGCACCAAGTACTTCAATATACGGATTGAGAACAGTATCATTAGGTAGCATCATCTCAGAGTTCACCCACGAACCAACAATTTCTGTTGGGTGATGATCTACATTCATGGGTGAATACTGGATAGAAGGTCTGGCAAGTTTCAGATCCTCATAAGTCCAATATTGTCCGTTGTCGTTAGCGTTATCCGCCTCAACATATCTGGCCAAAATCCACTTATAGTTCGGGTTGTCAAGAATATGAGCAGCCGCCCAAGAAGCAGTATCAATATCGGTGTCGACAATCATCGCTGGGGCAGTCAAGAATAAACTGTTGTCTCCCTCTGTTAAAATTGTCATACCGGACTCCATTCTTTGCTTATAGATTTAAACGTTCTTAGATTTCTTGACGTCACTTTTCAGGCTATCTTTCGGTTCATTCGACGGCGAGGCATTAAACGCCTCTTGATTGGAACCGCCACCGTTAGAGTTACCGCCAGCAATGCGACCTATAACACTATTGAGAGAGGCCCTCGGCTCAAACACGCCATCATATATAGAATCTTCTCTTACTCGTCTGAAAGCTTCCACTTCTTGATCTATGCCCACTTCATCAAGCATTGTTTGACGAGAGATAGCACCGATATTATGTAAATCAAAGATCAGTTGGCTATAGTTCGGGTTGAAATCTAGGGCCACCCGCCTGGGTTTAAACTCCATGAAGGGATAGCCTTTTAAAACGTCGTTGCGTTGCCATATGATTTCAATCACATGATCCATGATTGAATCACGAATAAGGTCGCGGCGAGCTTCCATACCGGCAGCGATCACTTTGAAAAGTTTGGACGAATCGTCGAGTGGCGATCCGGAGCTGTATGCCCCAGTGGCTAAGATCTGGAAAAGTCTGGCCGTAATGCGAGAATCGAAAATGTTGTGGCGTTCAGCCCTGAGAGTATGATCATTCTTTTTGGTAATAATCTCGATCTCAATACGATGGTCTGTGATCATCAGAGAGTTCCGCGAATTAGAATTTAACTTAGCGGCAACACCTGACAACTCGGCCTCAGTGGCTGGTTTCTTATCATCGCCTTTTTTTACAAGAACAATACAGTTTAGGTTACCAAGAATATCTGAACGGTCAGATTCCCTAAGGTTATGTTTAAGATCGAGAAGTTCGAATACTGAAGTTAATCTTACATCGGCGAACCTCTGATACGAGGGCCTTGTCATGGTGATCCGCCAAACATTGTCAGGGTTTAGAACAAAAAGCCGGTTCTCTAAGTTGACACTGCGGCCGACCAGGTTTTGTATCTCCATCAACTCAAATGAGGACGGGTCGTACTTTTGGGTAAAGAGAGCGGTCACATTCTGATCAGAGGCATTCACGCCAGACAACGAGTTTTCGATACTTTTAGCTTCCTCTAAAGAATCTGCGATGTACACAAGTTTTTCATCGCCAAAAAGGAAATCCCCAACCGGGACGACCTTGAGAGGGTCAAGGAGTGACAAGCCGGTCGGGACAAGAAGATTGTAAACCTTTTTGTTTTGACGACCACTCTCCCTGATACCTTTGACACGATAAGATTTGCGACCCCATTTAACGGCAACATAGCATTGGGAAACGATAAAAAGTTCCCGCCAGATTTCCCTCATCCGATTGATAATATCTAGATCATCAAGGATTTGTGATGAAATGTTATCTAAATCATCATCGCCGCATTCTATGGAAACCTTTTGAAAAGCTAGTTGCTCGGTAACTTCTACAGCGTTAGAAACAACATCATCATATCTGGCGGCGTCTGCTGCTACCCGAAACTGATCGAAGATGCCTTCCGGTATCGTGTATCTGTCCTGATTAAAAATGGTACTACTGCGTCGGCGAGGCGAACCACCCCAAGAGTTTACGAACCGTTCGACCCTGGCAAACTCTGCTCGTTCCTTTAGAATTTCTTTGACAGCGGCATCGCTCAGGTCGGATTCGTTAATGAACCCAACCTCTCCTTCTATGTCATCGAAACCACTCTCAACCATTTTCTACCCCTTTGTGGTGGTTTCCCACTCAAATTGCTCGACCGAGCTTATGCGACTCCAAATTTTGAATTGTTCTGTCATTTCTGCCAGGAAAGGATCTAGAGAATCTAGCCTGAACCTGTTGAACTTCGGGTTTGGTGATTTTATAATCCCTTGTCTCAGGATGCTTGCCCGCGCCCTATATGCGGAAATTGTTCTCAATATTTCTTTAATATCGTCGCACTCGTGGAAACCATAGCATTCTTTAAGGTATCCTATGATCTCACTTCTGTATTGTTCTATCTTCTCGTCGGCTGCATCCATCTGAAATGTAACTCTTTCTATCTCGATATTAACGTCAAATCAGAAAATAATCATATCTGGTGGCGTCCATAGTTGGTCATGGCTAGCTATGATTTCTTCGACAAAATGCGTTTGATGACTGAGACAAGCCATCCGCATAGCGTCAAGTGTGTGCATTCCTTGTTTTCTTCTTGTCGTCTTACCGTAATGATCAACACCAGATCTCGCGTTTTTCGGCGTAGACTGAAGTTCACCAATAATAGACTTATCGTACGGAAGGATCATTCTTTTTTCATCGATAAGAACGCGGACGGCATCAGTTGAAGCCTCAATGTAGGGCCTCTTAATGGCCGCTGCCATAAACCCAGCCGGGTCTAATTCGTTAATCTTAACATTGTCATCAAACCCCACAATAACCTTCTCGGAGAACCCGGCTGGTTTGATGCGATCAAGCATAAAGGCCAGGTCTTCATGCCCCTTAACTTTTTCTTTTAGGTTATCAATGAGAGGAAACCCTGCCCCTGTTGCGTCTAGGGTGAATGCAACTGGTCTATACATTTCCATCAGGTTCATAACTACCTTAACCTGATCTTCTGGTGCCACTCTTCTCAAGAGTAACTTGGTGACAAGTTTAAGTGAAGACTTGACCTTTTTTCCGTCATTCACTTCTGCGAAAACAGTAATAGCGGTTGGCGCCACTGTATTCCCGGTAAAATAAATCGAACCGTTGCGTCTAGCCAGCCAGTTACGATGCTTAATAGTCGGGCACCAGATAGTTCTGAACTTGTGGTCAATCGTTATATTCTCAGTAAGGTCATCTAATCTAGAAGATGTTATCTCTACTAATTCGTCCTCACTAGCAGGCCCCCAGTTTTTGAGGGAAACCAGAGGAATAAGGTCGTCCGAACAAAGAGTTTCTGTTGTCTTCCATGACCAACCCTCTGCATCACCCCCGACTAGCCACTTGTGATGCGGGGTGGTCATAGCATCAAAGGACTGGCCTTTCATGTGAACCATAGTATACATACCTGTATCTTTATACAGATCCGTTATCGTTTCCCATGAAGACCTACCGGTCGTAGGATCGATTGATAAAGACTCATCGCCAATCAAGACCTGATCATATTTGAGCCAGCCGCGCTTAGTTAAGATTTCCGTCTCGGTATCTACGCACCAGCCCAAGTCCATACCAACCCACACCCTCTCATAGTTTCTGTGAGTTGCTGGGATTTCGATTAGATCCTCAATCGAATCGACTTCTCTAACCATAGCCTCGTCAATAAGTTCACTGTAATACTCGAACTTGTTATAATCGCTGAACACATCGTCGTCAACACACTGCATTATCCGGTGTAAAACGAACATCGGCGAGTTGCCGTCCCCTGGGAGTCCCAAGATATTTCTCCTAAAATCAGGAGAGTCATAGCCGCCATATTCTTCTATGGCCTGTTCCCGTTGGGCTTCAGTCCAAGTCGGTCTATATGTGGCCGGAATTCTTGTAACGCTCCATGTTGAATCTTGGCCGGTGATCTTATCGTCGAAAGAATCCCCCACCCCACGAGTCACGCCATGACAGTTTGAAACGATTATTCCTTCAACACAATAACTGTGATCATCTTCAACTTCAAGATCGTAAACATGTACCTGACCATAGTCTTCAATGCGAGTTATCGGGGACCAAAAAAGCCTATCCTCTAATTTGAATGTCTGAGGGTTTTTAAAGTCATCTATATGAGTGCATTGAACGACGTAACCTTCCCTGCATTTTATAACCCTACCATCAATAACCCCATCATGTCCTGGTTTTTTTGAAATATTGCACACATGGTTCAATGTTTGTCCGAGAAGTTTGACATCAAGGGCTAGTTTGGGTGACACAGTGGAATATTCAAATCTCTTTCTATTTTGATTAATAGATCCATCCCCAAAATTAAGGCCATTATACACTTGTTGGCGATGTTCCTGGCTCATTCCGAAAACCCAGGGGGCTAGCCGCTTATTAATAGCTAGACTCCCCGAGTTTATCTTCAACCATTCTGCAACGGAAGCGTTGGAGACACAAACCTTTGTACTCTTTCCAGGCCCCTTGTCATAAGACGTATTAAACCCTAGGGATTGTAACATGGTTGCTACGAGCGGGGCTTCGTCGTCGTGTAAACACCAGTATGCCCGACTATGGCGATGTCCCTTGTGAACAAAATCTACGGTATAACCTTCTGCCAAATAGAGACCATAGAGCCATAGCCATAAATGATCACTGGTGTCAATAGTGTGATTACGAGGAATTTTTTTTTCCATAGCCGGTGGCGACGAAGGTTCCGTTACAACGATAGGACTGGACCAGCAAGATTCAATCTTGTCATCTAGTGTGAATTTGTCAACCTCTAGCCATTGTGGATCAGGAAACTCAGGGCCACGTCTTTTCTTATTTCTTACATAGAACTTATGACCCGGAGTCGTAACTAGGCCATCGCAACCTTGCCCAATTGTCTTAACGCAATCTTGAATGCCATTATCGAACACGTTAAGAACCTTCTTCCACCGGTTCTTATGTGTCCACACCATGTCGCCAACTTTAATATCTTGGATATACTTCCATCCGTTATCGGTTAGAACGTATTGATTTTCAGCTACACATCTCCACCGGGAATCAGGGTGGTCTTTCACGGTCGAAGTTATTTCTGTCCAACCCGCCTCGCCGTAATCCTGGGCCTCGTCATGTTCTAACCAGATCGGGTGGATGCCTTTCACGCCGGTCCCGTCGTGGTGAGGGATTCGCCCCATCATTCGTGCCCCGTTAGCGAAATTAACATGGAAGGGTCGATGTTTTATTCTTCCTTGCAGCATTTCCCGTGCGAGCTTATTTCTCGTGTAAAGAATCTCGATGTTATCGGTAACAGCCTGAAGATGGATGGCCTCAGGTGCTGTGATAACCATCTCATTACCGGGGTGGATAAAAGGAAAAGCGAAGGCCCGAAGGCTGATCGAGCGGCTCTTCCCTACCGATCTAGCTCCAGCATCAATCGTCTTGTTTTCCGCATTTCGCCACCAAGACACCTGAAAGGGCCAGGCCCTAAAGATTCCGTCAGGTCTTGTATCGTCGATCAAACAAAACTCGGCAAGATCAAGGCCGCTTTCATCTTGTGTGAGAGCGAAAAGGTAACATTCTGCTTCTGAAAGCGGTTCATAAATCATTTAACTTTAATCCATTTCTTGGAGGAAAGGAGAGAAAACCAGTGTGTAGCTGTTTCCGGTGAAGAGGTTAAATATCTATCTATAGAAGCAAGTATTTTAGCTATCCTGTATTCAAGGAAAAAGGCCGGGTCTTTGCCGAACGCTTTAGCTATCGCTTCCATGTCTTTGAACGTAGGCTCGCGCAAACCCCGTTTCATGTTATAAATCTTGTTATGCGAGATATTGGTTTTCGCTACCATATCGCTGATAGATCTATCACCCCAAAGGATGTTCAGCGCATCAACGAAATTCAACTCGGAAAATTCTGTTCCAAGCAACTGTGTTGCATCGGAAATTCCGTGTTTCTTATTATAATTGGACCCGGCTACGTTACCAGCTATAGCCCTAAGAATGCCAGGTTCACCGGCTATAATAGACGCCCAATCTATGGAGTTAACATCTGGGTATTTGCCTCGAATATATTTGAGTTTTTTATCCCATGTTTTATCGTTCATAAAATAAAGTACCCCTAGTTATTGAGTTCTGTTCTGATCCAGATCTTTTGCTCTGTGCGAAAGGCCTCATCTAGGGCGTCTAATTCAACAAATTTTTCTTCCAGCCATGCGAACACATCGGCTTCATGACATTTAAACTCTGATCGCTCTGTAGGGGTGCTATTCTTATGCAACGTATAAAGCCCCTCTAACTCTTTCCAAAGAGTGTATGCTTTGATGATCTGTTCATTCCGATGAATACCGAATTGTTCCGCTCTCAATTTAAGGTTCTCAAAGAAATCAGCCGTGTCAAGTCCCTTGTTGGCATCACGAGATTTCTTGTCTACGCCGAGTGCTGCCTTGAGTTCCCTGATCTCCTTGGAATAAAGTTGGATCATGTTCTCAAGTTTGAGTTGAGGGTTCCCGTCATAGTCAAGGCCGCCTGTAAGAAGCCATTGGCCCCACCGGAAACACATTACTTCATGCAATAGAACTCTGTCTAACTCAAGAAGATCAGATACGTTTGTGAATTTGTTATCGGTCTGGTACCTGTCCCTTTTGTCTTCGTAGAAAGTGACCTCAGCTTCGGTCATGAGAGGAATTGGTGAACCAGATGGGCTGACCGTGGAGAACGATTTAGACGGTTTGTTTTCTTTAATGAAATCGAAATCGTCATCCTCATTAAACGATGCTTTTGGTTTAGGCATTCAGGCACCTCCTACCACTATAGTAATGACTCAAATACTTCAAGGTATTTGAGTCGCATTTTCTTCCAGTCAAGTTCATCAGCTAATTCGTTCATGTGATCAGATAGTTTTCCAAAGAGGTTTTCATCACCGGCCAACTCATCAATCTTCTCAGCCAGTTTAATTGGGTCTGTCTCGTTAATGTCAATCATTGTTTTTGTCATGATTTGTTTAGAAACATGCGTGTCGACAAGGACCCCTTCGGGTAACCACTCTGTTTGTGGAGAAACCTTGGATGAAATCACGACCATCCCGGCAGAAGCCGCTTCATTCATGGGGAGACACAATCCACCAAATTTACGCGGCATAACAAAGGCATCATGATCGCCGTAAAGATCTGAATAGTTATCAGGTTTACCGAAGTTGATAATTGTTTTGACTAGAGGCGCTGTGACCTCAATATGCTTTTGGGTCTTCACCTCCAACGAAACATCTGACTTCACGTGTCTCATCGCCTCTATGAGAGTCAAAGTCCCATTGCGATCCTCTACTGCCGGGGTACCGGCTGTGTGTAGAATCTTTCTCAATTTGTCGCGTCTTTTGAACGGGACTGCCTCTCGATTAACCGGGACTGGTAGATGCTCCACTCTTGTCGGAAACCGTTGTTTAACTTCATCCAGATGCCATGTCGATGGGCTAGCGAGAAGATCCGGGAAAGGTAGGTTTTTATGATAAAGGAAATCAAGGAACTCATAGTTAAATTGTTGTACCGTCTTGACACCCATTTCTTTGGCCTTGATGTAAAGATAGTAACTGTAGGGCGTTTCGCAGGTAAAAACTATGTCTAGATCTTCTAGGAATTCATCAACAACCGGATCGTGAAAAATTTCGACACCAGGGTAGCGACCATCATGCCAAACTACACCATTAGGATACATCTCGGCGTTTGGTCGCTGCCCGGAACAGTGCGATAAATCCACTACAAGAACCTTGGATGGGTTCATGTGGCGATAGAATTCGTATGTCTGAATACCAAGTCCCGTTCTGTCTGCCCTAGCGATAAGCCCTATTCGCATCAGAAAACCATTCCATATTTTTCTTCGTCGCCTCGACCGTCGAGATTCGTTGATCGTTTCATGGCGTTAGGATCAGGGGTGTACATCCACAGTTTAAAATCAGCCCAGGCAGGGCGTCCTCTATCCGTGTATGCACTATGTACGATTCCGTGCATCACATCCTCGATCATTGTTTTGGCTTCGGGTGAAAAATGATCTGAAAGAATTTTCTGGTAGAAGTTCTTTCTGCTAACGTGCGGTCTCTGCGACCATTGCACTGTTTTCATCATAGGTACAGTATTAATCTCTATTGGTGCGGTATCTAGCATCATGTGTTCATGTTCTACTAAGATATGAGTTTCGTGATGGAGCCTCACAACATCGGCTAACTCTGCCGCAACATTATGAACGATGCCCTCGAAATCAATAGAGCCACAAAGAGGCGTGTCATGTTCGACGTAAAGAATTGTTGGCGTTCTAACATTTTCTAAGGCCTTGCGAGTCATACCGGACTGATGCATGTGTTCCGTAAAGAGAATCGGTACAACATTCATGTAGTCAGAATTGATCATCCAAAGAAGATTGCCAACGTATTCCTCATACTGTTCTCGCAGATATTCTTGTTCCTCTCTAATGCCGTCGATCATTATAATGATCTCAGAATGTGGGAGTCTTTCCCTAATCGAATCGAGGGTTTCTCTAATGATATCCAGACTCGGATGTCTACGAATGGGGCTGGTTGAAACCAGAACCGTTAGATTATCCAGTAGGTAGTTTCCGTAACTTTCTGCCCCAGAAATTCTTTTAATGTCTTCATGCAAATGATAGACGAATTCTCGCTTATAGTTCTGCCACCAGGAGAAGCATACGTTGGCGTTGTGCCTCCAGCGGTTCAGAAGTTTAGCAATGTTACTACCGACATGTTCCCAGTCATTAATCATCTCAAACGGAAGATCTTCTGAGCCGAAAAGCTTCTGCCAATACCGGTCACGTCTACCGTCCGGGGTTTCAGCATCCGCCAGTGGAATACGCCCCAGCTCAAGGGTTTCAAAGAAACGAAATGAATCTACTGTGCATGGACCGGACGGACATGGGATTATTTTAGCCCCAATAATTCCAGCGTAATACTCGTTGTGGTCCAGCCCTTCGGAAAAGCCTTGTGTTGTAATAATTCTTTTGTTTATGTCAGTAGATTCGATACCAGCAATGCATTCGTCTCTGCGCCTGTGCGTTTGCTGACCAGCGAAGAACACATCAACAGGCGGCGTTCGACCGGCTTCATCTGCCTTAATCTTCTGTTGAGAAGAAATGGTTGCGGTCGGAAATCCCTCACCAATGTAGCGATCAACGTTGCTTAAATCCTTATCAAAATGAGGTGTCATAAGGTAGATGATCTTATTGGGATGCTTAACCTCATGAACCGGGAAAACACCCTGTTCGTCACTTGTAAGAATCAGAACAACCCAATCGAGTCGTTCGATGTCCTTATTGATCTCGTCAACTTTATCAGCGTGTGATCCGGCCGGAACTACTAAAACACATCCGTTTTTAACGTCTTCCATTTTTGCCGGCCGGAAGGCCACGCCATTAACAGGCCACCAAACTTCACCGCATAGAGCGTCCTGAAGAAAATCCTGATCCCAGTACCCTCGGGATGGGATTCCTTCAACGTAGCTTTTGAAAACGAGTTGAATCATATTTTTCGGTACTCCCAATGATGTTCGTGATCGTAGGCAAAATGGCGTCCAGTATACCCCTGTTGCCTCAACCAAAGATGCATATCTGCCTCATAGGTGCCATAATCTTTGAACATGAATTCTGGATGAACGGAAATAAAAACAACTGGCGAGAATTGTTCTAGAATTAGTTCGGCCCCTTTAAGGACCTCAAACTCCGCCCCCTCGACATCCATCGTGATAATGGTCGGGGGTTCTTCTGTCAAGGAGACATAGTCATCGATTCTTACGCTCGGAGTATCACCGGAGCGCTCAGCTATTGTGCGGAACCCATGGTCACCTATAACCTCGCCGTGTGCACAGAAGGGCCAGCCGTCGACAATTGGCTGATCGATGATCGCCTCAATGTTTTCCGGTCGAATATCTGTTTTGGCTGCCGCAAAACCTACGAAAAATCCCTCTAGCGGAGGCAAATTATTCGCTTCCCAAATTGCTTTAATGTTCGGCCAGACACGAGGATTCGGCTCAAAGGCGTGGACCGAAGCACCCCATTGGGCGTACAGGCCGGTCATATCACCTTCTTCTGTCCCGATATCATACACAACCGGTGTCTGGCCTTTAGAAATCTGGTCCTTGATTTCGGACTCTAAGGCGTCCAGTCGTTCAGGCTCCCATCCTGTCGTCCATTCGGGCCGGGCAGCACGATGCTCAGGGAGGATGATGTCCCACTTACCGTTAAGCCTTGCTTTAACCATTTCTGTCATAGTGACCCCAAAATTTCAGTCCATCGGTTAAGGTACGTATGGTTTTTCTTTACGTGTTCGTGACCGGATGCCCTGATGATTTCTCGGGCCTCGTCGTTTTCGATGTAGAAATCGATCTTGTTTTTCAGGTCTTCAAAGTCACCAAACTTGTAAAAAACCAAATGTTCGCCATCGTTAAAATTCTCCTCCATGCCCTTAATGTAGGGATGGATAATGAACCCACCGCGACCCAATGTCTCATAAACCCTATCAGAATGATAGTAAGGATAGTCAAAGTTAATACAAAGACTGTCTCCCACGGCAACCTTTGTCGATGCATAGAGATCGTTCAAAGCGTCTCCTCTAATTACTCCGGCCCCATCCCCTCCATAATGAGTGAATCTACCGCCATAGGCTCCATGCAGCCATTCTATAAGTTGTGGTCGATAGGGCCATTCCGGGTGGTAGCCTTTAGACCCAACGAAAATCAGATCTCTAGCAGCTGGGGTTGGGTTCCAATAGCATTCCGCGTCGTAAACAGCAGCGTTAATATAATGTCCTTGGATGTCCGATTCGGTATTGAACCAGTCGGCCATTTTTTTGTCGACCGTAAAAAAATGTTGGATGTGCCAATAGTCATCAGATTGCATATCTTTCTGTCTCTCCAGACCGAACCAGAGATCAAGATGATACGTTAATGTGGGGATGCCACGTTTCTTCAACTCAGACAGAACCTGGGCCATTCTAAGGCCCGGAGTGTCCCATCCGTGGGTGTGTACCCAAATGAGGGCATCTGACGTCTCAGCGGCCTCTAGAACCTGCTCACCGGTCGCCTGGGTTTCCTGAAGCGAAATAACTGAGTGTCCGAGATTTTGGAGCGTTCGTCGATGATGGGATTCACTGGAAAAATCCACACCAAAATTTCCAAGAAAAGCTAGTTGCATTAAGGCTCCAATATATAGTTAGAAACGTTCAAATTTTTTCTTCTGATGATTTGATAGGCTGTATCATGATTTCCAGAAGTAGGAGAGTTGCGAGAATTTTCGTTCAAACCGACGAAGTAAACCATCCCTGGACACTGTTTAACTTTCGCACCATTAAGGATCATTCTCAGGAAAAAATCCCAATCCTCCAGGGCCGGGAGGACGGGATCAAACTCTATACAAAAAGAGGTTGGGACAGCCGTTCCAATTACGAGGTTATTGGAGACACTCATATTTCTGTCTGGTATAAACTCCGGTGCTCCGACAAAGGCGCCTGTTTTCTCGAACCAGCCAATTGTTTGAGGTTGGTAAAGAATATTCTGACCTAATAGAATATTTTTCTTTAAGATATCACAGTAATTATAGCACAACATATCGTCTGCGTCAAGAAAAACAATGTAATCAGTGCCAATATTCCTAGCCCCAATATTACGAGCACGAGCTAAATTATCGCCATGAACATGGATAATGTTATCAACCCCAAGCAAGGTTCGGCAGGCTTCTTTTTTTTGATCGCCACGATCGTTCCATTCATCAGAACCAAACGTTCCTATAACGATACCAACCGTAGTCATTTCATTCCCCGCCAAAACTTGATTTTTTCATCGAACCTTTCGAGGGTCGGTTTGCTTAAAATAGATTCAATATGAGATTCATTGTGACCATGAGATGGGAGGGACTTATAAAAGTCATACTTTCTTAGACGGTCCTCTTCTAAAGCGTAGCCAAAATGTAGAATTTGAATTTTATGAATCTCCGTACATCGGCCACCATCCGGCACAGAACCGCATCCCATTGTAACATTCCTAAACTTCGCCTCCTTGTTCCAGCGATGAACCCTTCTATTATGGTTCTCTCGCCAGAATCCATCAACTCTAATCAGAACGGGGTCAAGACTCCACGCCTCTCGGATAGAGAGAGTAAAAGCATTCCTCTGTCCTGCCTGAACTGCCATCTCTTCCAACTGTTTTCTGGAAGCCATAAGATATTCATCTGCGTCAATAGAAAGGACCCAGTCATCTTCATTTAAGCTCATCGTTTCGCCCAATATATTCCAGGCGGCTGAACGAAACACAGACTCGTTCACGGCAAAAGGTTTAACACTATCTGGTCGTTCCCAAACTGAACACCCCATAGATCTTGCCATCTCAACAGAATTATCCATCGACCCATCATCAGCAACAAATACTTTGTCGCACACCTCTAGAAGCCGAGACAAACTGGCCTGAAGATACCTGTTAGCCTCATCCCGCACCACCATCGAACCAACAATCATAACAAACCTTAATCGTGAATAATACCAAATCTGTCGCAGGCGGCAGCAAATTGCTTCTTTGATTTCATAATCTTCTGATCCTTGGATGGGTTGTGCGACGAATCATGATGATGGATCATTTCAGCCTCGCCATTATACACCACTCGATACCCTTTGTACCTGGCGAAATATGAACACCATGTTTCTTCGTAGTATAGATCAGTGTTCAGAAAAGCTCCTGACGGAAGGCCGTTCAATTCTGCAAAGCCCTCATCCGAAGTTAGTTCTTCCCAAACGGACCTCTTTATAAAATACGCAGACCCCGAGACGGTTACGCAATCAATGACATCACGGAAAGAATCATTGACGAACGACTTCCAGCCACGATGGAAAGGTCGATCATTCGTTCCAAGAATGCCAGCATGAGTGACCCGGCCAAAACCGTCATACTGCAACGGGCCGACAATAGCAATATCTGGACTGGAATCCAAAAGATCCACGCACGACTGGAAACAGAATGGATTAGTGAACTCTGTGTCCGCATTGAAAATCGCTATGTTATCAAAATCCATTTCATCATCCTGTGCCCACCGAACAGAAGAATTCACTGCTCTAGCATAACCGATGTTTTCATTAACGGTATCCCACCAAACCTCCATGTCGCTACAAATCTCCCAGTTATCCGACATGGCCGAACCACCTTCGATGTCAACGACGAGAAGGACATCGCCAGGATTATAAACAAACTCCTTATATGATTCAAGAAACTTTTTAAGAAGATCATCTGTCTTATAGTTAACCACTATACTCAAAGTCTTGCTCATTAGTAACCAACCCTTTTGTCTATTCTATCCAACCACTCTGGACCCATAACATGTTTACTAGGCGTGCGGCCATCACAAAAAATCTTACACCCCGCCTTAGCGGCCGCTATAGACCAACCAAAATCCTCCCCGTATTGATGCCACTCGTAATCAACATTGTAGGCACGTTCGTTCATCAACTTTACCGCCATAATTATATCGATCTGATGCTGGCCTGGTATAACTCGTCGAAACTTCCCGCTGTCCTCAAGATGGGCAACATTCGTTACCGTAGGATCAACACTGTCAAGAAAGGTAGCCCCACCAACAGCGTCTGCTCCGTTCACGACAAGAGTTTCGGTCATGTCGTTTAAAGCATCACGGGCCAAAAGAATATCTGAATCGAGGCTAAGAAACAATGAAGGCTTCGTCTGCCGGACGTACTTCAAAACGGTGTTCCTAATCTCCGACATGTGGTAGTAGCGATCAGTATTGGACCAGTCTCTGATATCTCGTCTAGGGGCCTCATCGGTGGCGAGGATATGCGTGGATGCCCACCCGGAAACTAGATCGAGACATTCAGAATCCCACTTTGGGACGGCGAAAACATAACTAACATTCAGTCCGATAGTCGCAGCGTCAACGGCCTTCTTCCAGGCCGGAAGAATCCAGGAACGACCAGCAGCAGGGCAGCCGATAATAATTTCATCAATCGACATATCCGGCCTCCCTTAAAAGGGCCATGAAATCATCCATTTCCATCATAGCATACCATTCTGCGACATTCGGTTTGCCTTTAGGTCGCACAGCTATAAAACCCAGATCTGCCCCAGCGTTCAAAGTTTCGACTTCAAGCTCTGCCATCCAGGTGGGTATGGCGAGTTTGGCTCCAGATTTGATTTCAACTGCAACATCTTTGACTTTCTTCCCGTCCTTGACTTTAAACCAGCCAGCTATATCCCCGCGGTCCTCGACGCCAGAAAGTCTCCGCCGCTCTGCACCGACGACTCCCCACTTTTCCTTAATGTATTCAACGAAAAAGTTTTCCGTTTCAACACCTTTACGCTTAGCTGTCGAAGGCTTCAACATTTCCCCAAACGTCATCCGAGAGAAGAGCATCAAAATCTATAAACATCTTCATCCTACCAGCAGAAACATGACCGAGAACATCTTCTGCTGTCGAAAACTCTAACCCACCGGGATCATACACGAAGGCATTAGCGTCCAGGATATGGACGCCAAAAACCTCAAGAGAAGCCAGCGAGCCTAGGACGATCGTTTTCAAATCAGTCTTTGTCATAATAGTATTATAACACAAAAACCCGAGAAGTGCCACTCGGTCACTTCTCGGGTTTTAATGGAATAGAGTTTTATTCAGCCGAGGCCTTGATTCGGAGCAATTCTATTAGGCACATCGAGAGGCTTCCACACACCTAGATAAGTTGTGATAGAAATGAGTAGGGCCATACCCCAGGCGGTGGCCGTCTCTCTAGATAGAATGCCGCCTCCAGAATCCACCTGGTAGGCGAGGGCTGCCACAGCGGACAGCACGATATTGGCTATCGTTTTGACTGAATGTGCAGCGGAGGCCTTGATTAAAAGGCCGTGAATGAGCGGGATAAAAAGTGCGATAAGCGGGAGCCAACTACCGGCTACGCTAAGAAAATTATCCATATATATCTCCTTTAGTAGTATTTACTTCTAACAATGACCTGGGCTTTTTTAAACTTTTCGCCCCAGTCCAAATCATCCGGGTCATACACCACCTCAAATTGGAGGCCGTGTTTTTTCAGATGACCTGTCTCACAGAAATCAGTAAAAATTTCTGATAGAGTCTGATAAGATATCTCAAGTTTAGTTGCTATGGCTCTTTGAGTGTAAACGATAATCCCTCTGTGGTCAGAGTTCTCGTAGAGCCAGCGATAGATGTGTTCGCGGTCGTATGCTCTACGTCCGCGAACACCCGGCAGAGGCTCTTCTTGGCCTACCACAGTGGAAAAAGTCATCGTACCCATAATGTCCCTCACATATAATAACGGATGCTAGATCGCACAACTATCGGTGTTACAGAATTTTTCATCCTGAATATCGAGTCCCTTTCCGTAAAGACCCTTCTTGCTAATGTGCTTAACCTCGCTTTGCCAACGCAACGCCTCCGCCTCAGAGAGGGGTTCGTAGGGGGCCTGGGCATAGGTCGTACCGGAATCGTCGATGGGTAGAAAACTAGCGCTCTTAAGTTGCCCCTGGAACGAATTCAAAAGAGGATTCAACTCCTCGATTTCTTCTTTCCTAAAAGATAAGGTGCATGATACAAGATT
>WBZL01000190.1_pt1 | contig 67736 bp, 48 predicted proteins | sample 5204291 | NCBI WGS metagenome assembly WBZL01 (sample SAMN12344345, study PRJNA552823) | activated sludge metagenome | biome: Activated sludge suspended growth; feature: Nitrification reactor; material: Wastewater; isolation source: activated sludge from nitrification reactor of wastewater...
GCGCGAAACTGCTGTGGTGTTTAGATTTCGCGCCACTAGCCTGCTACCTGAATATTTCATTAATGGTTTACAAGTTCAAGATAAGCGCTTTTTCACACAAAGAAATTATATCACATTTAAACCATAACAGTAATGAGAACTAAAAAATTAAAATCAGGATTACTATTATCTTTATTATTTGCATTGGGGTTAATGCTTTTTCCCAAATTGGATGTTCGTGCTAATGGTGGAAGTGGGTCCCGATGGGAAGCGTCTTTCTGCTGGTGCGATTATTACGACACATATTGTACCGTATGCAATTATCCATCACAGTATGGCTGCAGCGCGCCTGAACTATGTCAGTGTTGTTGGGTAAGCATCCCGGAACAATAAACGCTTCCGTTTTTGTAAAATCTTATTAAGCTTAATGTAACAAAATAGGGCATTCTGAAACTATGGTCATTAATGTTTAATACACTATATATTCTTCTACTTTTTCAGAATGCCCCATTTTCAAAGAAGGCTATGAAACTATTCCATTTTTTACCAATTGCCCTGATTTTCTGGGCTTGCAATAAAATACCTTCTGCAGAAACGAATTGTAGTCCGGTTTTTTCCCTGTTGAAGGTAAGGAATGAACCCGGCTGGTCCAGCGGTTATAAAATGTGTCAGTCCTTTCAAAAAGGCGGGCATACGGTACTTATCGGATATAACCGCTTTTCAAACCGCCTTCAGGGATGGAACCTGGATGAAAACCGGGCCGAATTTGAGACCCAACTGCAAATTGAAGGCCCTGACGCAATCCCGGAAATCGTCAGTTTTTATTATCATAACAAGGATTCCATTTTTATTCTTTCGTTTTTTAGTTTATCGCTTATCCGCTCCGACGGCGCTACGGTTTGGCGTCGGGTCATCAACAATGACAAATCGGAAATAAACGGCAACCATACGGCGGCAAGCAAACTTTGGTGCGACCCAAACAACAGCTCCCCAATTTTTTACAGCCGACGCGAAAATGCTGTTTACGCAGCATTCAAGCCGTTGAAAGTCTTCGAGAACGGACGAAAAAAACAGCCGCTTTGCGGAAAATTAGGCCTGGCCGACTTTAAGCTTGAACCATTGCCGATCTATTTGCCTGAAACCTATGTCAAGGGTTATTATCCCAATTACGATCAGGCGAATATCCGGTTTGGAGAAGATCAGATCGTATACGGATTCAATCATAATCCCATTGTATATCGTTACAACGTTAAGACAAAAAAGACAGAATTGATAAATTGTCCTTCCAAATTTGTAACTCAATTTGCAGTGCCGATTTCCGAGACCGTCCAGGAAGGCAGTCCGGAATTAATGGGTTATATCGGGAAATATCCACTCTTTTTCAAATTCAATTGGGACGGAAAGTATTACTACCGGGTTTATGTCGGTGAGGCGTCAGGAGACCCGGGAAATGCCCAAAGAAAAAAATACCTGATGGTATTCGATAATGACCTCGGCCTCCAAAGCGACTTTGAACTGCCTGACGGTCTCGCAGCCATGGGCTCCAATGTTCCGGTCGATGACGGAGTGATTTTTTATAAACTTTTCGGAGAATCCGAGGAAATAAACGAATATATCAAGGTGGGATTGGTGTGTACGAAATAAACCCTACTGCAATTGAAATGCCTTCCAAATAATTTGCACCTTTCAGGGGGCGTTGTTGCATGTTTATTATTCCAGAGCAGATCAATGGGCAATACCGGCTTATTACCAACAACCAATTTGCGCTCAGATTTTGTTAGACCAAAAGAAAATTGAATTGCTTCCGATGTTTTATCCTGATTCATTTAAAGAGGCAAATTTCACCCCTTTGAATGGGGTCCACTTTTCCTTTAACAAAGAATTAGTCCTTTTCGGTTTCGGCTCAAGCCCCGACTTATACACTTATAATTTAGAAGACAACAGAACCTTTTCCTACCAAATCAATTCTGCCTTTTACAAAAAACCATCACCCTATTCAGGCGCCACGGATGATGATTATGATATGATACGCTATATCTCACAATATACTGTCTACGAAAATCTCTTATTCCATCCTCAAAAAAAATTATACTACTTGTTTAGCATAAATACAGCTTTAGAAAACGGAAATACCCTGTTGTTCAACATTTCCGTTTTAGATATCAACCTCAATCTGCTGGGAGAAAGCCATCTGCAGGCCGGCAGCAATATGATCCCAAAATATTCCTTTATCGTCCCCGAAGGGATCGCTTTCTACGATTGGTTGGCGGGCAAAGAAAGCCAGGCAGTTTATGAGGTTTTTGATTTCGATTTTAAGCGGTAACTTTGCTATAAACCATTCCCTTTCAAAATGCTATCCAAATCGGCTGTATACTGGGTACCGGTTATCATTACATGCGTCGTCCTGGCCTTATCCGGGTGCTGCAGTGAACCCGCACCCCCGGCAACGATCCCGACTATTGACATCGAGCTGAAAAATACGACCCTCCTATCTCTTGGTCATCTCCTGGATGCATCCCAACTAATCCCCCTGGAATTAACCGATAACAGCGGCCTGGATTACATCCACAAAGTCGTTGCACACGATGACCGGCTATATGTTTTCAACGAGATCGAAGCCTCGTATGATAAAAGCCTGGTCATATTCAACCAGGAAGGGCATTTCCTTAAGCGCTTGTCGGCCAATACGGACGGACCAGGGAATTTTCAGTTCATCAGTGATTTCTTTGTTCACAATGACAACCTTGAGATCATTGATAAAATCAGAAAAAAAATAATCCGGTTTGACCTGGCCGGCAACTATATCGATGAGCACGGCATCGACCTGCAATGCGATAAAGTGCTCGGATTCAATGACGGAACACATATTTGCTTCAGGGCAAACGCCTATGACTATTCCGATGATAAATCAATTTTCAACCTGATTTACTTTGATGAAAAAAGAAAAAAAATAGAAAAAGAATTTGTCCCGTTTCCCCCTATTTTAAAGGATAGGTCTTTCAGGATATCCGAGTTCTTTTTTCCCTCATCCGAACCGGACCAATACCTTTACAGCGACTTTTTTAATGATACGATCTATTTGTGCAGAAAGGACGCGGTTGTTCCGGCATTTTTATTAAACCCGCCAAACGCTTTGGATCAAAGGCGAAAAATTGAAACCATTTCGAAATTCCCTCCCCAAAGTCAGCAATTCTTTTCAGAATTCATGTCGTTCATCAACAGCCCGGAAACCTTTTCCAAAACAGAATTGGTAGCCGACTCCAAAGACGGCCTTTTTCTATCGTTCAAATACCGGCAACTCCGTTATTTCTATTTGCACAGGCCATCAGGTGATAAAGTACTTTCCTTTAAATTCATCACCCAGCTGTTTCCCATCGACAGCGAATATTTTTTCATGATCATCTGGGATCCGCAAACCATTAAAAACGATTACAATTCCTTTTTTGAAAACGACCGCTACCGACCGGTTTTTGATCCATTCGACGATACCTCCAACCCCGCCCTGCTGAAGGTGAGCATTCAGAAACTTTTTGAATAGCCTTTTTTCGTTTTCAATTACGGATTCTGTATTGGAAATTGCGCGAAATTGATTTAAATTTGGGATTTACGCACCACTTGAAGTCTATGTTCATATTTCCCGAAAACCGCCTTACCGATTATTTCCGATTTATGCCCCGCTGGCCCCCCCCTCGTTGGGGCGACCCTCGTTGGGGCGACCCTGGTTGGGGCGACCCTGGTTGGGGCGACCCTTGTGGTCGCCCACCCACCCTAAAAACGCCCAAAAACACCGCCCCATGCTGAGGTTCCTCCTCCTCCGCCCCGTCGCCGTCATCATGGTCACGATCGGCCTTTGCATTCTTGGGGTTGTCGGCGCCCGCTTGTTGCCCGTTTCGCTGCTGCCGGATGTGGCCATTCCGCGCATCACCGTCCAACTGGAATACCCCGGCCGGTCGGCCCGCGAGATCGAAGAAAGCGCTGTCAGGCCCCTGCGCAACGGACTCCTTCAGGTGGGTAAGCTCCGCGATATCCGCAGCAGCGTCCGCAACGGCAGCGCCTCTATCGCTCTGGAGTTCGCCTACGGCGTCAATACCAATCTGGTCTTCATTGAGGTCAACGAGAAGATCGACCAGATGACCGGCCAGTTGCCGCGCGATCTGGCCCGACCGCGCGTGGTCAAGGCCAATATTTCCGATTTGCCCGTATTTTACCTGAGCGTCATCCCCGACCGCGACGCGGAAATGCTGCAACTGAGCGAATTCGCCCGCTCGGTGCTCAAACGCCGCATTGAACAACTCCCCGAAGTGGCCTTCGCCGACCTCACCGGCCTGGCCGAATCCGAGATCCTGATCCGCCCCGACTATCGCAGGCTGGAGGCCCTGAATTTGACCGAACAGGACCTCTCCAGGGTACTGGAAGAGAACAACCTCCAACTCGGCGGCATCCTGCTCCAGGACGGTCATTACCAGTACGCCATCCGCTTCTCGTCGCGCCTGCAAAGCCTCGATGATATCCGAAACCTCCCCATGAAGGCCGGCGAACGCCTGATCAACCTTGGTGAACTGGCAACGGTGGAATTGCAGGCCTCCCCGGCCCGCGGCAGCTTCCGGCACAACGGCCGCCCCGCTCTGGCCATGACCATCCGCAAGCAAGCCGACGCCAGCCTGTTTGCCTTGCAGGACGCCTTTCGCATCCTGCTTGACAACCTGCGCAAGGAATATCCTGAATTGTCCTTTGAGGTATCCAACGACCAGACGGAACTGCTCACGGCTTCCATCCGGAACCTGCTCACCAGCCTGGGTTACGGCGCATTGTTCGCCTTTCTGATCCTGTTTCTTTTCTTCCGAGAGTGGCGGACGCCTGCCCTGATCAGCATGGTGGTGCCGGTATCCCTCGTCATCGCCTTCTTCGGTTTGTACCTCGCAGGTATTTCCGTCAATACCATTTCGCTGGCCGGCCTCATCCTGGGTGTCGGCCTGATGATCGACAATTCCATCATCGTCATTGAAAATATCCGGCAGCAATTGCGCCTCGGTTTGCCGCCGCTGGAAGCCTGCGCACTGGGCGCCGATGAAGTGATCCGCCCGCTCATCAGTTCCGCCCTCACGACCTGCTCGGTTTTCCTGCCGCTGGTATTTCTGAGCGGCCTGGCCGGCGCATTGTTCTACGATCAGGCGATTTCCATCACCATTGCGCTGGGAGCCTCCTTGCTGGTGGCTTACGTATTGCTCCCGGTACTGGTCCGCCTGATGAGCCGCCGCCTGACGGGCAAGATCGTACCGGAAGCCGAAAACTGGCTGGCCTCTGCCCAGACCGGTTGGTTTGCCCGTACGGTGGATTGGGTGATGCGGTACCGGTATCCGTTTCTGGCAGGCGTAACTGCGCTGGCGCTGGGAGCCTTTGCACTGCTTAACCGGCTGCCGAAAGAGCAATTTCCCAAACTCACCCGGCAAGCCCTGGAACTGGCTGTCGACTGGAACGAAAACATAAGCCTCAAAGAGAATGAAGCCCGCATTGAAGCCCTGTTGCGCGAATCCGGCGGCGAGGTGGCCACCAGCCTTTCCTTTGCCGGCGAGCAGCAGTTTTTATTGGAAGAGCAGACGCCGTCCATCAACGAATCCCGTTTGTTCCTTTATCCGCCGGACGGGGTCACCGTGGAAGCCCTCGGCCGTCATCTTTCCGCCTGGTTGAATACCGGGTATCCCGGCGCTGCGTTCAGCGCAACCCCGATCAAAAACCTGTTCGATCAAGTGTTCGGCCAGGACCAACCCGACCTGGTCATTCGGATCCAATCGCTGGCCGACAGCCGGACACCCGCGCCCGAAGCGGTAGAACCCCTGACGGAAACCCTGATGAAAGAAGGATTTCAACCCGCCGTTCCTTCGGTCGAAACCCAGTATGCCATCCGCATACTGCAGGAAAAAGCCATCCTTTACAATGTGCCGCAAAGCAGGATCTTCGACCGGCTCCGCGCACTGTTCAATGCCAACCGCGTGGTATCCCTGGAGACCGGAGCGCAGGCGATCCCCGTGGTATTGGGCGCCGACAGCCCTTCTTTTTTCAAAGCGATCAACGAGGCGGGGGTGGAGAACAATGCCGGCGACAGGTTACCCCTTTCCTATTTCGTCGAAATTTCAAAGGAAGGCGGATACAAGACCATCACGGGCGACCAGACCGGTGAAGCCTACGAAATTGCTCTGGGGAGTTACCGCCCCGGCGTGGAAGAGGAGGTTCGTCGCTGGGTGGCCGGCCAAAAGGACCTGGGTGTGCATTTCACCGGTCAGGTATTTACGGACCGGAACACCATACGGGAACTGACCGCCGTTTTCGCCGTTGCACTGGCCTTGCTGTACCTCATTCTGGCTGCCCAGTTTGAATCCCTGATCCTGCCGGTAGTGGTCCTGCTGGCGGTACCGTTGGGCGCTGCGGGGTCAGTGGCTGCGCTTTGGGTATCCGGCCAAAGCCTCAACCTGGTATCCCTGATCGGAATAACGGTGATGAGCGGTATTGTCGTCAATGATGCTATCCTGAAAGTGGACATGATCAAACGGCTGCGCGGGCAGCAATACAGCCTTGAAGAAGCCATCCATGGCGCCGGTTACCGCCGGATCCGCCCGATCCTGATGACCACCCTGACCACAGTATTGGCCCTGACTCCGGTGTTGTTTTCCTCCGGTCTGGGCGCCGAATTGCAATGGCCGCTGGCCTGGGCAGTGATCGGCGGGCTCGCGGTAGGTACCCTGAGCAGCTTGTATGTTATCCCGGCGATTTATCGCGCAGTCGGTGATTTCCGGCCCGGGAAATAGGTTATTTGATAAAGGTTCCTTTTTTGGGGTAATGCCAAAAAAGGGACAAAAACCAGAAGTAACGATCAGAAAATCAAAAACTTATCAAGAAAAAACCAAAAGTAAACCCTTGATTTTGACCAATGCCAGTAAAAAAATCCGCAAGGCTCATTCGCCTATTACAGTTTTTCCCTGATCACCTCAAAATCGAGCTCGCTGATCCGGTGCAGCAGATTTGGGACGTACCGGCCGTTTTTATCCAGGAAGACATGGCTGGGATACCCCGGCAAGTCGAAGAAAGTCATGATTTCCCGGGAAAGTGCCGGGTTAAGGTAGATATGCATAGCCGGCAGATCCAACTCGGTTACCTTTTTCATCCAGCCGTCCTGCGTCGTGCCGTTGGCGGTGCAGAGGTAGGCCACTTCAACGCCCATTTGCCGGAGTTTTTGCAGGTTTTCGGCACTGTGTTGCATATCGTGGATGCAGGGCCCGCACCAGGTGGCCCACACGTCCAGAACAATCGCCTTACCTGGATAAGCAGCGCGAACGGCAGATAACAGATCGTCCACCTTTTCCTGATTGGAGAGGATCAGTTCCGCGCCGTTGGGCAGTTTACCAAGCGGTTCCCCGACCGGAGACGGCGCATCCGGAATCCGGATAGCTTCGAGTTTTTGGTTTACGGCCAGGATCTGTCGGCGTGAGCGGTCCCATTGTTTTTCCATCAATTCGGCGGCCCATTGGTTTTTCATTTTCGGGAGCAGAACCGTTGCGTATTGTTCCCTTTTCCAGATGTCTTCTCCTCCGCCTCTGAGGGTCAGGAGATCCGCTTTCTCACCTGGAAGCTTCTCCAGTTTTTCCGCAAAAAGCGCAACATTGGCCGCATGGATCTGCCGCTCGTACTGCTTGGAAAAATAGCTCGATTCGGTCTTATACAACGCTTCGTCATAAGGTTCGTTTTTCAACTGCCTGCGGCAGACCTGGATGAAAGCTTCAAGCCGTTCCTTTTCAGCGGGAATATCCAATGCCGGCAGCAATTTTTCTTCATAAAGCGCCAACCTCTCCGGTTTGTTCAGCGCAAACAGAAAGGTGCTCAGGTAGCCGTAATAACTCATCATGCCGGCGTTGCTGCACAGCCTGGGCTGGTGGTTCACGGCTTCTGCCAACAGATCGTCCGGCATTTCGCGGTACCAATGGACGACAAAAATATCACCGTACATATCCGACAACCGTTCGTTTTCCAATATCCAGGCATAGGGTGAGGGGGTTTCCTGCAGAAACTGGGCCTCCGTTTTTTGGTTCTCGGCGTAGTGAAGCCGGATGCTGTCCACCTTTTCAGCGGTTGACGATTCCCGGTTCATCATCATTTTCCTGTAGGCGGTTTCGGTATTCCGCTCCCGGTGGGCATTTCTATAGGTGATGAAGCGATTGACAAAATCATTCATCTCACCATCGGGGCCACCGAACCGGACGCCGGGCGTAGCAAAGGATCCGGATTCGGTTTTCAGGGTCTCCAGATCAACGTCGACTGTCAACCCCTTGTCCAGAAGCAACTCGCCGAAGTAGTAATCGCCGACGGCCAGCCAGAACTGCTGGTTCCGAATGGAATAATTCGGCGTGAATTCGAACGTTCCGTCTTTTTGCAAAGGAACCGACCGCTCCACCTGCGCCTTGGGCTCCGGGACGACACTATGAAACGTCATCACCAGGTCAGGGTCGGCGGCGGGGTCGTACCCGGAGATTTTCCCGGAAATTTTCGGATGGATATCGTTGTGAAAAGTGAATTTTTCCTGCGCAAAACAGGACTGAAATACTGTGCTAAACAGGCCAATAACCAGGATCGGTTTCATGATCAGGCGAATTTTTGGGTTGGGCAATTATTTCACATTGGCTAATTTACCCAAATTCCGCCGACTGCTACCTTTAAACTTTACATTTATCCTTTTGCATTTTACATTTTGTATCCTCCCCTACCCTTTCCCATACAGCACAAACGCCCCCCATTGCCGGGGGTCAGCCGTTTCCTTGCTCCCGATCATCCTGCGCTTGGCGGCCTGGAGCGCGCTTCCCGCGTCCTTGCCCGTCAGCAATTCCTGATAAAAGGCCTGCATCAGGGCAGCTGTAGATTTATCGTATACCTTCCAAAGGGAGGAGATCACATTTTCAGCGCCTGAAGCCAGGAAAGCCCTCGGCAATGCCAGCACCCCTTCGCCCGGCGCAAAATCGCCTTTGCCGCTTTCGCAACTGCTGAGCACGACGAGCCTGTGCTTCACGGGCCGGCCGTATATTTCGGCAGCATACCAGATAGCGCCTTCTCCGTCCTGGTAAAAAGCCAGCCCAGACATATCCGGCCGGCCCGGTACCGCAAAACTGTGCGTGGCCAGGTGCAGGATGCCGTCGGCATTGGCTTCGGCATTCTTTTTCGTGGCGGCTTCCGAGATCCAGGTTTTGGCCGTTCCGCCTTTTTCGGCAAACAAACCGGCAATGCCCTCCACCTCATCCTTCGAAGCGGCCAAGGGGGTGAATCTCTTCCCGTCCGGGCTGATATCCCGCAAAACGGCGGCCGACTGATAGGCCGTATCAAAAACCGGTCGGCTGGCCTCCGCAATCCCGGTTTCTTCATCAAAGACCGGCGCGTACCCGGCGAAAGTGACCGAAGGATCCCATTTCGGCATTTTCCCGCTCCGCACCCAGACAGTGGCCGAGTACTGGTACCCGACCGCGTATTTCGACACCAGGTAATCCAGCTTGTCGTACCTGATTTTTGAGGATTTATACTGCGGGATCAGCGATTCAAACGGCATCGCTCCCAGCGGACCGTCCGGGATCACAATCAGCTTTTTCCTGTCCTTCAGCTGATCCTCCGCCGGTTGCACCAGGCGGCTGTACAAATGCTGGCTGTAATACGCGAATTTGTCCGGGTCGATCTTCCGGATAGCCGTCAGGTATCCTTTTACGGCATCTTCCAGGTCGGATAATTTCGACGCGGGGTCCAGTTTGGAATAACCGCCGGGAGCCGTCGCAGCAGTTGTTCCGTAAGCCAGTTTCAGCCATTTCACGCCTTTTTTAGGGCCGGCCGGCATACCTTCCAGGTCGAAGGTATACAACGAAGCTTCCTTGTCCGTAACGGCGAATATCGCGTAATGGGCGCTGCCGGTAAAATAGGCCAGCACGATGGATTCTCCGTCCAGGCTGTCCTGCAGCTCCCCGATGCCGACCGGTTTTCCGGTAAACAGCGCGTAGGCTCCGGAGGAGCGCCCTTCTATGGTGGAGCGCATATACTCTTCGCGCACTGCCGCCACCTCCTTCCTGATCGACAAGTCGAGCGGGTTCAACGCCAGAGCGGCTTCCAGCTCCCGGAGGCGAACCCTTTGCGCATTGCCGGCTTTTGAGCTTCCGCCCGGCAAAGGCTGATTTGCCCGGAAAAGCACGGCCTTGCTGCTTTCAGCGAGGTCAAAAGCCCGATCCACCCAGGTTGCGCCGTCGCCGGATTGAAACAGTTTTGCAGCGGCCAGAATGCCTGGTTCGGCCAGATAAGGGCACGACCGGAGCCTGTTCAACCTGGAGCGGTCATCCCCCAGGAAAACCAATTCCTGAAGGAGGAGATTGACAGCCATATCGCTGTCTTCCAGCGCTTGTCGCCATTGCGGAGCCTCCGCTTTTTCATCCTCCAGACGAAGGGCGGCCCGGAAACCGAGGACTTCCGCCAACATCGGCCGGTCAAGGGCTAATTCCGGATGTTCCGGCATTTGGTCAAACCCGAGGCCCTGATCAGCCGGACAAAGGCTGCGCAGAGCGGTTATGACGCCGGAGACGGCCTTGTCCCGGTTGCCGAGTTCGGCTTCCAGCCTGGCCAGGTTGAGCTCGGTCCGGGCGGTCTCCCGGTTGAAAGGGCCGAAAGCCGTCTGGTACTCCGCCAGGGCATTTTCGTAATACTTGCGGGCCCTCGCCGGTTCGTCCAGTTTGCAGGCTTCTCCCAGGGCATTGTACACCTGGCCCAGCAGATCCCTTCTTTGCCGGGTATCGGCCAATAGCTGACGGGCGAGATCAAGGGTATCGATGGCTTCCTGGAGGCGACCCCTTTCCAGGCAAAAACGGCCCATGTTGTAGTAAGCGGCGGGCAGGTCGTCATCGTACAGTGCGGACATGGTGGCAATGGACTGCCGGTAGAAATGTTCGGCTTCCTCGTTCCGGTTTATGCCCTGAAAGGCAGCGGCTATGTATCCGTCGATCCGGGCGAAAATCGAACCGTCTTCAATGGGCAGCCCTTTGGCTTTGAACAATTGATCGAGCGCCCTTTCATAATCGCCTTTGTAGAGGAAAATCGCCCCGAAACGCATATAGTTCTCGGCCAGGTCGTCCGCATGCAGTTTCTTTTTCAGATCAAGGGATTGCTCATTGGCTTCCCAGGCGCCGTCCGTATCGCCGAGCTGAAGGAGGTTGTAACTCAGCAGAAACCAGGCTTTGGACAGGTCGTAATAGCGTTTGGGGTTGTCTTCGATGTATTGCCGGAGCTGAGAATTAGAGGCAGAAAACCGGCTTTCGGCGCTCAGTGTTTCCGCCGATTTGATACCCATAACGGGCTGTGAAAGAGAATTTTGAATAAAAAGAAAAACCAAGGCAATTGGCAAAAGGATCGATCGGTTCATATGCTATCTGACTAGGAATTTTCCGACGTAAAGCAGGTCGTCGTCCGTTTCCAGCTTCCAGTAATACAACCCGGGGGTCGATGGGGCTTTGCGGTTCAATTTCCGACCTGCAGCTTTATCGCGGGAAAGGACTTCATCCCGATTGTTCAGGATAACGATCTCCAGGCCGGATTCCGCGCCTTCCCATTCAAATTTAATCTCTTCGCCCGGTTTGAAGGTGTTTCCGGCAGCCGGTGTTTTGATGCGTACATTTTCGCTGCGGGTCATCTCGCCCACTACGTTTTCCAGGTGCTCATTGGGCTCAAACGCCAGTGCAAGTGGTGATGATTGATCAGCTTCACCCGGGTTTTCCGGCTGTTCGGCGGAGGGTTTATCTTTCGGTTTTTGTGCGATATCTTTTGGTTGGTCAGCCGGCGGGAAAGGCGCATCACGCTGCAGGCCGATAGAATCCACCTGCTGTTCCGTACGTTCATCTGCCAATGCGGACCCTTCTCCCGGCCGCTCCCAGGGGCGTGTCGCAAAAAGAACAAGTCCGATAACGGCGGCCGCGGCAGCCCAGGGCGTCCACCGAACCCGGCGCAAACGCGTAACGGTCGTGTGAGGCCTGCCTGCGGCTTCCGCGCGGCCGATCTCGCTGACCAGCGCGTACAGGTCCACAGCTTGTCGATGACAATCCAGGCAGGATTGAATATGGGCTGGAACAGCAGGCTCCAGCCGGTCAAGGGCGTCTTCCCTGAGCGCTTCAACGTACACGGACAATCCTTCGTCCGTAAGGTGGCCATCGGTGGTGAATAACGGCATTTTCTTCTTTTAACCCGTCGAATAATAAATTCCTCCCGCGTACCCATCCGAAATAATCCGGACAAAGGTACCAATTCCATTCTATACGGTTTTGGGAAACCGGAACGGAGTTTTCAGGGTGGGTTTAACAAAAAATGCCGCAAACCGCCATTAAAACGGAGATCCGCCCAAAGGCCGGCCGGCGCCGGAAACCGTCGTTTTCACCTTCACGGGCTGGTCGTAAAACTGCACTGAAGCGGCGGGCCGCACACACCGGCACGAAAACGCATTACCCGGCGCTCCGCCCGTCCTGCGCTGAACCGTTTCGCGGCCGCTTTCCAGGCTGTAATAAACCGGGCGATCGCTGACCAGCCGCGCTGCCCAGAAGTAACCCTGGGTATTGATGCCGGTAAAATCCTGCCCGAATACGCCGCCGCCGAGCCTGGCCGAAAAAGCCCCATTGCCGTTCATCATCAGGGACTGGAAGCCTCGCTTGCGGTCGCCGACCAATTCTCCGGTCTCCATATCGTGGTACCCGCCGGCTGTAACGAGCAGGTCCTTCCAATCGCGATCGGACGGCAAACGCCAGCCTTCCGGGCAGGCGCTCCCGGCTTCGTACAGGGTGTAAAGACGCCCGTACTGCTCGCCGTAACCGCTGCTGTTGTAGTAGAACGAGCCGGACGTTTCGAACCGGAGGTTTTCGGCAAACCACTCCATCCCGTTCAAGGTAAAGGTGGCATACGTCTGCCCGTCGCGCGGATCGGTGAAGGCGTCGGACTGGCCGGAAAGGAAAGAAAAAAGGGAAAGGAACAAAAAGACGATGGTTGTAACTCCTCGCTTCATAATTGGGTAGTTTTATGGTTAATCCTGGTTTTTAGCCGTTTGTTACCCCGGGCAGGGGTTGGGTATGGTTTTTTGTAATTCAATGGAAAATTGCTGGAAATGGTTCCCGCGCATGCAGGATTTCGATTACGAGCTTGTTCGATTAAACCGCCTGCCGCTTGTCACGACCCAGGGTTGGTATTGGTTCATTGCCAGGCGCCCGTTGAAGGGCAGCACAATGCCTTCATCCCCACTTACAACTTACAACTTACGACTTACAACTTACGACTTACAACTTACGACTCACAACTCACAACTCCCGGCAACGCAAGATTTTGCGTCGCTACCGGTACTCCTGGCCAAGAATATCCCAACAGGTCACGAAAAGGGCGGCAATGATGGGGCCGAGCACAAAGCCCGGAAGGCCGAACCAGGCCAATCCGCCGAGCGTGGAAAGCAGTACGAGGTAGTCCGGCATTTTGGTATCGTTGCCCACCAGACTGGGCCGCAGGAAATTGTCGATCAGTCCGATGATCAGGGCCCCTACCGCTACGATGACCACCGCTTTGCCGATCTCGCCCTGAAGGAAGAATATGACGGCCGCAGGCCCCCAGACCAACCCGCTGCCGATGGGGAGCAGAGACAGGATGGTCATGACCATGCCCCACAGCGGCGCCCCCGGAATGCCGACCGCCCAGAACAAAAGTCCGCCGATCGTCCCCTGGGTAAGCGCCACGATCAGGCTGCCTTTTACAGTAGCGCGGGCCACGCTGGAAAAACGGTTGATCAGTTTCCATTCGTTCTCATCCCCCAGCGGAATGGCGCGGACCGCCTGCCGCAGCAGTTTCCGACCGTCGCGCAGAAAATAGTACAGGATGTACAACATCATGAAAAACTGGACGATGAAGCCGAAAATATTCTGGGTGAGGCTTAGTGCGCTGCCCGCTACCGAGCCGGTGATCTGTGAAGCGGCATTGCCCAGCGAGCTGCGGACCTGATCCATATCCAGCCCGGTCCGTTCGATCATCCGTTCGATGGAGGGCGTCTGATCCTGGATATAATCCACCACGCTCTGCGGGTTCAATTCCCCCGATTGCACCAGGTCGTAGACGTAAAGCGTTTCATTGAGTATGGCCACCCCGATCATTACCACGGGCGTCACCACCAGGAGAAGGATGATCAGCAGGGTAATGCCGGCCGCCGCATTCTTGCGGCCTCTCAGCGCTACCCCGATCCTTTTGTACAGGTTGTGAAAAAGAATGGCCAGCACAACTGCCCAGAAGCAGGCCATCAGAAAATCCTTGATCAGCCCGAAAAAAGTCAGCGTAACCCCGATTACCAGGATCAGCAAGAATAGATGAGGGGTGTTCTTTTTCATGTTCAAGCGGATGGAAAACCCAAATGTACGCAAAACTTCGACTCCGCCCTGTTGCCCGGCTGATAACTGATGACTGTTTCAAAGTTTCACAGTTGGCGCCCGTTGCAAGGCCGAAACCATGCCCTACCCCAACCTGCGACTTAACTTCGGCCGCCGGACAACAAAGTCTTCGCCCTACAGCTGACCGGGTCCGCAACGCTCCCTTATCAGACTCACCACTTACGACTTACCACTTACGACTTACCACTTTTGACTTACGACTTATGACTTACAACTTACAACTTACGACTAACAACAACCAAAACACCCACCCCAGCTTTCAAGGCCGAGGTGGGTTATGGCAAATCCCTAACGATTTTGAATCGTTATGCAGGAACTAGAGCTGATTTAACCGTCTTAATGATCCGGCCGGCTACTTTGTAGGGGTCGGCAGCAGAATTAGGACGGCGGTCTTCCAGGTAGCCCTTCCAGCCTTTTTCCACCGTAGCGATGGGGATGCGGATAGAAGCGCCGCGGTCGGAAACTCCGTAGCTGAACTTATCAATGGATTGCGTTTCGTGCTTGCCGGTCAACCGCAGGTGGTTGTCAGCGCCGTAAACGTCAATATGTTCTTTGATCACCGGACGGAAGGCTTCCAGGATGACTTCATATACATCCTTGCTGCCGGCCGTACGCAGCGTTTCGTTGGAGAAGTTGGCGTGCATGCCGGAGCCGTTCCAGTCGCCCTGGACAGGCTTGCAATGCCAGTTGATGCCCACATCGTATTTTTCAGCGGTGCGTTCCAGCAGGTAGCGGGCAACCCAGACCTGGTCGCCGGCAGCCTTGGCGCCTTTGGCAAAGATCTGGAACTCCCACTGGCCGGTAGCCACTTCCGCGTTGATGCCCTCAACATTGATACCTGCTTCCAGGCAAAGGTCCAGGTGTTCTTCAACGATATCCCTGCCGTATGCCTTGCCGGCGCCTACCGAACAATAGTAAGGGCCTTGAGGGCCGGGGTAACCGTTTTCCGGGAATCCGTAAGGTTTGTTGATGGCCAGATCCCAGAGAAAGTATTCCTGTTCGAAACCGAACCAGAAATCGTTATCATCGTCATCTATGGTAGCGCGCCCGTTGGAAGGATGGGGCGTACCGTCGGCATTGAGTACTTCGCACATGACCAGATAAGCGCTTTTGCGGCCCGGATCCGGGAAAATGGCAACCGGCTTTAGCAGACAGTCTGATGAATTACCGGGCGCCTGTTCCGTAGAGCTGCCGTCGAACGACCACATCGGACAATCTTCCAAATCACCGCTGAAGTCCTTTTCGATCCTGGTTTTGCTGCGAAGGCTTTGCGTGGGTTTGTAGCCGTCCAGCCAAATGTACTCTAGTTTGAATTTTGCCATGATTACAAAAATTTTATGTGTTTGTTTAATGTTTTTGACTAACCTGTTTTCCCGGTCCGTCAGAAACTGTAAACTACAGCCGTCAGGAAGCCGGCGCTGCTTTTGGTCGGTTTGCCGTCCTTGTCGAGGAAGTATCCCTCTTCGTTGGCCTGGTCAATCCGGAATTCGGGGATGATCGTCAGGCTGCCGAGCATGATATTTCCGGACAGGGTCAGTGCGAGGACGTTCCCGTCGGTCAGGCCGGTGATGATGCCGTCCTTGTCGCTCATGTATTCACCCCGGAAGCCCAGCGCGAAGCCGTCAGAAACCGCATATTTTGCGTACAATGCCGTTCCGAACCAGGAAGCGTCTTCCCCTTCAGCCGGATGAAAATCCCGCATGGAGGAGTTGAGCCCGAGTGAAAATGCGTCAGTCACAGCCAGCGTTGCGGTCAGGTCAACCTGATGGCTGAACACTTCCGGCGTGAAGGGCGTCTCTTCCTGATGGCGGCCGCCGAGGTAGTTCAGGAAAGCGCTCAGCTTGTCGCCCGTATAAGACAACTGTGCGCCGATATGCTTGCCTTTTACGACATCGACCTTGGTATCCGTATCGTTGAAGACACCCAGCATCAGGCCGAACTTGTCCGCCAGGGCGATATCCGCTTTCAGGCCGGTGTGGTAGAACGGCCCGTTGCTGAACAGGTAGCTGGTGCTGTAATTGACGTTGCCCGGCGCATCGATGAGCTCGTATCCCACAAAAGTGGAAAAGTTACCCAACGTGAACTTGAGTTTGTCGCTCGGCGAATAGGTTACAAACAGCTGCTTGATCAGGGACAGCGACGTAATGCCGCCTTCGTCGGTCAGGTAACCGTTTGCCGCCTCTGCACGCGGGCCGAACGCCAGGTCAGCTGTAAACCCAACCTTGCCTTCCTTGGTGAAGATCAGGTTGGCCATGCCCAACGTAAAGGAATTATGGCTTCCCGTAAAGCTCGTCGGGAACGGCATATGGTTGAAGCTGTAGAGGTAATAAGCGTCGACTGCCCCGGAGAGCGAATAAGGACTTTCTTTTTCCTCTTCTTCCGCTGCCGGTTCGGTTGCCGGGGTTGTAGCCGCCGGTTCAACACTGCTACCGGTACTCGCCATAGCCATACCATCCTGGGCCTTTGCCCCGGATACGCAAAACAGCAGCCCCAGGCTGCAAAGCAGCAATGCACGTAAATCTTTCATCATTGTCCAGTTTTTAAGGTTTGCGAAAAAATCGCGGAAAACGGTAAACCGGACATTGCTCCCGGAAGGCCACTTTTGGCTCAAACTGCTTGAATAATTATTCCGGAAGACGTACCTTTGCCTTAAGCTAGATGAGAAGGCGTTTACCGTTTTCTCGCCTTCCCGGTGTGTTGCCGCACACCGGGTTTTTATTTTTGAATCAATACGTTCTGCTTAGTTAAAAAACGACCTCTTCTGCCGATTCTGCGTAAGCGTTCATTTCGTGTTCGCCGACATCCAGCCCTTTGAGCTCTTCCTCTTCGGATACGCGGATACCCATCGTCTTCTTCAGAAGATACATCAGGGCAAAAGCAAATGCGAAAGTGAATGCGCCGATGGACATGGTACCGTAGAACTGCACCCACAACTGGTGGAGGCTCGCCATGTTGCCGAAGATGCCCACCGCAAGGGTCCCCCAGATGCCGCAGGCAAGGTGTACGGAAGTAGCGCCGACAGGGTCGTCAATCTTGACCCGGTCAAAGAACTGGACCGCGAACGGGATGATGGCGCCGGCGATCAAACCGATCAGTACCGCATCGCCCGGCCCCATCTGGTCGGCGCCGGCTGTGATGCCGACAAGACCGCCCAAAATGCCGTTGAGGACCATCGAAAGGTCATGGTTCTTGAACAAGGCGTAAGAGGTGAAGAAGGCGCCTACCGCACCGGCCGCAGCGGCCAGAGAGGTTGTGACAAATACCAGGGAAACCGCCATCGGGTCAGCGCTCAGTACCGATCCGCCGTTGAATCCGTACCAACCGAACCAAAGCAGGAATACCCCGATAGCCGCCAGGGGCATGCTATGGCCCGGGATAGCCCTCGGTTTGCCGTCAGCGCCGTATTTGCCCCTGCGGGCGCCCAAAAGAAGCACGGAAGCCAATGCAGCCCAACCGCCGACGGCGTGTACCAGCGTAGAACCGGCGAAGTCATAGAAACCGGCTTCGTTCAACCAGCCGCCGCCCCATTTCCACATGCCGGTGATCGGATAGGAAATGGCCACGAATATGGTAGCGAAAATGAGAAATGAATTCAATTTGATGCGTTCGGCTACGGCGCCCGATACGATCGTGGTCGCAGTGGCGGCGAACATGGCCTGGAAGATGAAGTCCGTCCAGTAGGTGTAATGCCCGTCCGCATACGCGATTGCACCGGCGTCTCCTTCCGGGAGGCTGAGCATGAAGCCTGAGAAGCCGAAGAATTTTCCGGCGAAATCCCCACCCGGGTACATCAGGTTGAACCCGATGATGAAATAGGTCAACAGCCCTATGGCAACGATCATGGTGTTCTTGAAAAGAATATTCACCACGTTCTTTTTCTGAACCAATCCGGATTCCAGGGTCGCAAACCCGAGGTGCATGATAAACACCAGCGCGGCTGCAATTAACATCCAGATATTGTTTGCTGTAAATAGCGCTTGATCCATGGTAATTTAATTGTTTCGGTTAAACCAAAATATAGTATCCTGCAACACCGACAGAACGGTGCGGAAATTGTACTTAATCTGGATATTATTGGTGGTAAGGGCTTGAAGAGAGGAGCCGGCATTGCGAGGCCGGGCGCGGTTACGCTGCTCAGATGGCAGCTTTTCCGGTTTCAGAGGTCCGGATTCGGACTACCTGGTCGATGTCGTAAACAATAATTTTGCCGTCGCCGACTTCGCCGGTGCGGCCCGCTGAAACAATCGTGTCGATGATCGGGTCAACTTTATCTTCTCCGCAGATAATGTCCAACCTCAGGCGTGCAATATAATCAGCATCATATACGCTACCCCGGTATACCAGTTTTTCTCCTTTCTGCAAGCCAAATCCTTTGACCTCCGTCAAGGTGAAAAAGTTCACGCCGATTTCCGCCAAGGCATCCCTGATCCGGTCGAAACGCGAAAGGCGTACTATAGCTTCGATCTTTTTCATGTTTATTTATTATTTTTGTTGTTTGTTCCAACTTCAATCGTGACCACAGGCCGGTAGCCTGTTGATTGCCCCGATCGCAATGTTATGCAAATGTAACCTCAGCCTTACCATCAGCCTAACCGAATATTACCGGACTATTTGATGCCAAAAACATCAAAATTTTACACAACAATTTGAACATCAATACATTATATTCGACCTAGTTGACATGCCTACCAATTCTAAGGACCCGTTGTTCAGGTTAATTAAATCGCTTTCAAAGGCCGAAAAGCGACACTTCAGGCTTTATGCCAACCGGACCATGAGCAGCCAGGAACGCAAATTCCTGCAACTTTTCGACGCGCTGGACAAACTGCCCGATTACGATGACGAAGTTTTGGTGGACAAACTCCCCGGTATCAACAAATCCAACCTGCCTCACCTCAAAAGGCACCTCTTTAAACAGTTGCTCACCAGCCTGAGGCTGATCAACGTCCAGAACAATATCGAACTCCAGGTCCGCGAACAGCTCGACTTCGCCCATATCCTCTACAACAAAGGGCTCTATATGGAAAGCCTCCGGATACTGGAACGCATCAAAGAGACGGCTGAAGGCCACCACCAGGATATCCTGCACCTCGAAATACTGGAATTCCAGAAATTCATTGAAGCCCGCCACATCACGCGATCCCGCCAGGTCAACCGGAAAATGGACCAGCTGCTGGTAGATTCTACCAACCGGAGCGAAGTCACGCTCGCCACCAGCGAACTGAGCAACCTCAATATCCAGATCCAGGGGCATTATATCGACCAGGGGCACGCCAAAACCCCCGAAGAAAAAAAGATCGTGGAAACGCTCTGGCAGGAAATGCAACCCCTGCCCCGCCGCATCCCATCAGTAGGCACTTTCTTCGAAAAGATCAACAGGTTCCAGTCCCACATGTGGTACAACTATATCATGCTCAACTTCGGAGCAGCCGGTGAAAATGCGGCAGAATGGGTGGGCCTTTTCCGGCTCAACCCCCAGATGAAGGAAAAAGACCCCGATCTCTACATGCGCGGACTCTACTATATGCTCGTTTTTCAGTACCTGCTGAATGATTACCGGTTCTATAACCACTACCTGAAAGAATTCCAGGATTTTATCCATACTATGGAAGAGAGTTTTTCGCCGGTCAGCCAGTATATCTCCTTTCAGTACTTTTCACTGGCCCTGCTGAACGAGTTCTTCCTCTCAAGATCCTTTGAACGCGGATACGAAGAGTCAAAAAAGATACGGGAAACCCTCCAGAAGCACGACGGGCTCATCGACGAACACCGCCAGATGCTCTTCTACTATAAATTCGCCTACCTGTCATTCGCCACAGGCCGTTTTGACGAAGCCCTCGATTTGCTGAACAGCATCCTGGACAACCGCTCCTTCCTCCGGGAAGACCTCCACTATAACGCTCACCTGCTCGAACTGCTCTGCCGCTACCAACTCGGCCAATTTGCCCTGCTCGATTACCGGATTACAGCCCTGCAACGGCTCCTGACCAAAGGCCGGGATGTCAGCCAGACCCAGAAACGGGCCCTTACCCTGCTCCGCCAACTGGCCTCCAAACCGCCGGCCGAGCGGACCCAGGTACTGGAAAAGGGGCTCTCAGACCTCAAAGCCCTCCAACACGACCCCTATGAGTACAAAACCCTGAAATACCTCGACCTCCTTGCCTGGATCAAATCCCAACTGCAGCAAACCACCGTCGCAGGCCTTTATCCCAAAGGCGAAAACCCCGCACGGATAAAAGAAGAATCGCTTTTGCAGGCCAAATGAAGAACTATTCCGTGTTTTTGAATGTTATCCGGATAAACCCGGCCCACCGGGCAGCAGCCTTTTTTAAACCGCAGTATCTGTTTTTTTGTTACCTTGGAGCTTGATCAAACCAGATCTTATGTTCACGCAAAACGTCAATGCCGGAACCTTGCAGGAAATGGTGACCAATGAAGGCGCCAAATTGCTGCATTTGACCTTCCAGCAACCCGTGATGCTCATCTTCCTGCGGCATTTCGGCTGTACTTTTTGCCGTGAAGCCCTCGACGATATTTCCCGCAAACGGGATGAAATCGAAAATATGGGCACCAAACTGGTCATGGTCCACATGACCGACTTCAAAACCGCAGAACATTATTTCAACCGGTTCAATATCCGCGACGCCGTACATATCAGCGACCCTACATGCCGGTTTTACACGGCGTTCGGACTGACCAAAGGAACCACAACCCAATTGTTCGGCCTTCAAACCTGGATCAAGGGATTCAACTCCAGCGTCCTCAAAGGCAGAGGCGTCGGCCTGCCGGTCGGCGACGGTTTCCAGATGCCCGGCGTTTTCGTTCTGCAGGATGGCGAAGTCAAGGAAGAATTCATCCACAAAGTGGTTTCCGACCGGCCTGACTACGTCGGCCTCGTCAAGAATTGCTGCGAACTGACTCCTTAATACGTTACTTTTTATGACAGGATGGCGTTTTTCAGAATTTATTCCGGACAAGAACAGCGGTTCTCCCTTCGAGAAATTGCTCAAGATCTTCCAGGAGTTGCTGCTGCATACTTCCGGAAACGTCGAAGAAGCCCTTTCCTGGCTCACCCAACTGGATAAGGAATACGAACTGACGACCGACGATTACGGCATCGCCGATTTCATCCAGGATCTGATAGACCAGGGCTATATCCTCCAACGCGACGGACAGGGCGCAGGCGGCGGCATGGCGCCTTCCTCCAAAATGGAGATCGCCCTCCGGAAAAAAGCCCTCGATGACGTCTTCGGACAGATCAAGAAGACAAAACGCGGCAACCACAGCACCCGGTACGGCGGCCGCGGCGACGAATTTACCGCCGACCTCCGCCCCTTCGAATTCGGAGATCAGCTCGACAACCTCGCGATGTCGGAATCCCTCAAAAATGCCCAGATCAACCACGGCATTGATGACTTCCAGATCAGCCAGGATGACCTGGAGGTCTACGAAACCTATTACCAGAGCCAGACGAGCACCGTCCTGATGATCGATATCTCCCACTCGATGATCCTCTACGGCGAAGACCGGATCACCCCGGCCAAAAAAGTAGCCATGGCCCTGGCCGAATACATCACCCGGCAGTTCCCCAAAGATACCCTCGACGTGATCGTTTTCGGCGACGACGCCTGGCCCATCGAGATCAAAGACCTCCCCTACCTGGAAGTCGGCCCCTACCATACCAATACGGTTGCCGGCCTCGAACTGTCCATGAATATCCTCAGAAGACGGAGAAACCCCAACAAGCAGATCTTCATGATCACCGACGGGAAGCCCACCTGCATCAAAAAAGGTAAAAAGTATTATAAGAATCCTTACGGGCTGGACCGGACCATCGTCAACCGGACCCTGAGCCTGGCCATGCAATGCCGGAAACTGCAGATCCCGGTCACCACCTTCATGATCGCCAAAGATCCCTGGCTGGTGAACTTCGTGGACGCCTTCACCCGCGCCAACAACGGCAAAGCCTTTTATTCAGGCCTGCAGGGCCTGGGCAGCCTCATCTTCGCCGACTACAAGAACAACAAGGTCAAAAGGAAGTGAAAAATTCCGACTTATTGCAATAAATTTCAATAAGAATAAAATTCTGCTTTTGAACGAATTACCGATTTTTAAACCGAAAATCAGCCGAACGAAAGTGGAATTCGGTCGCATTTTTTGCGGGAGCTTCACAAATATTTTATTTATTCCGTTAATTTTTAGTTAAAGTTCAAAAAAAATCGCCCCGTCATTTGGTCTTTTCAGAAAGTTGCGCCTATCTTTGGGCCATCGCAAATCCGGCTTTAGTCCGGAATTCTTCATCAAATCAACAGTTTATAGAGTATAACTTCTACACTAAATAATTTCATTCGATCCCATAACTAAAAATTATTTAGTCATGCAAGTTATGCTGCTTAATGATCAGATCAATGATCAACAACTGATTGCTCGTTATTTGGAAGGAGACGAGCGCGCTTTCGAAGAACTGTTGAATCGCCATCAGCACAAGATTTATACCTCCATTTACCTGTTCGTCAAAGAACAGAGTCTTGCCGAGGATATCTTCCAGGAAGTTTTCATCAAGATCATCGATACCCTGCGCAAGGGTAAATATAACCACGAAGGCAAGTTCCTCCAATGGGCCATGCGCATTGCCTACAACATGTGCGTGGATTATTTCCGCCGCAACAAGCGCCGGCCGCAGGTTTCGCCGACCGAGACGTTCGACATCTTCGACGTCCTCCACGTCAGCGACGATAACGCCGAACAGCGCATTATCCGCAGCCAGACGCACGACAAGATCCGCCACCTGGTGGATATGCTCCCGCCCGAACAACGCGAGGTGGTCATTCTGCGTCACTATGCCGATATGAGCTTCAAGGAAATTGCCAAGTTGACCCGCGTCAGCATCAATACCGCCCTCGGCCGTATGCGCTACGCCCTGATCAACATCAGGAAAATGGTTGAAGAGAAAGAGGTTACCTTGCAGTAATCAGTCGTAAGTTGTAAGTCGTAAGAGCAGAATACTATTTGCCGACTTACGACTTACGACTGTCAACTTACCACTAATCTACCCACCCGTTTCCTTGCGGAGTTCCTGCATCAGGGTTTCCCAGTAGCGCTTCTGGTCCTCCAGCTCGTCCGCATCGCAATAATCGACGATTTCCAGGATGGTTTCATTGGTGACCGGTGATTCCGAGATCCGGAATTCCAGGAATTCATCGTCGCTTTCCGCGCTTTCCCACTGAAAGCGGACACGCTCTTCCTCAATGTCGTCAATCAGTTCAGCTGCTTCCGTACTGCTGCCCCAGGAGAACAGGTAGGTGTTTCCCCGAATGTCCACACCGTCGCAAAACCACCGGATCAGACAAGCCGGTGTGGTAATGAACGTATATAGTATGGTCGGAGAGGCCCGAAAGAGAAATTCTAAGGTAACTTGTTTTCTTTCCATAAGGAACCTATGCTTTGTCGACAAATGGCCAAAAAAAGCCGAAACAATTATGTATCAGTTCCTTGCGCCAATGCCCCACAATTAAGAGCAAAAATTTGATTTATCCAAACAAAGCACTTTTTTTTCAAAAAAAATCATTTTTTTCTTTGATTATCAATCAGTTCTATAAATCCGCCCAAATTTTTTTCTGAACTTTCCACTTGACAAGAGCGTTGTTTTGATGTAACTTTGTGCCCTGAACCAGCTTTAACACAATTTCATGAGTCGAAATCACTATGCAAGAAGTGCATTTTCGTATACGCGCCAATCCCATCGCCAAAGAAGATTTTCCATCCTATCCCGTATTTCATTAGAACTTTTTGAATCCATTTGAACTTTATATTAAAAAGTGTTGCCTAGATGAGACAGCTTAAGATCACGAAGTCTATTACCAACCGTGAGAGCCAGTCCCTGGAAAAATATTTGCAGGAAATCGGCAAGGTTGACTTGCTGACACCGGAAGAAGAGGTGGAGTTGGCTAAAAGGATCAAACAGGGGGACCAGGTCGCCCTGGAAAAATTGACCAAAGCCAACCTGCGGTTTGTTGTATCCGTCGCCAAACAGTACCAGAACCAAGGTTTATCCCTCAGCGACCTGATCAATGAAGGAAACCTGGGCTTGATCAAAGCCGCTCAGCGGTTTGACGAAACACGCGGTTTCAAATTCATCTCCTACGCAGTTTGGTGGATCCGCCAGTCGATCCTGCAGGCCCTGGCCGAACAAAGCCGGATCGTCCGCCTCCCGCTGAACAAGGTCGGCTCCCTCAATAAGATCAACAAAGCATTCTCCGAACTCGAACAGGAATACGAACGCGAGCCTTCTCCCGAAGAATTGGCCGAGTTGCTGGAAATTCCCGCAGAAGAGGTGGAAACTACCCTCGGCGTAGCCGCCCGTCACGTATCCATGGACGCGCCCTTCGTCGAAGGCGAAGATAACTCCCTGCTCGATGTGCTGGAAAACGCCGGCACCCCCGGTACCGACGCCGCGCTCGAATACCTCGAATCGCTGCGCCGTGAAATCGAACGGTCGCTGGCTACCCTGACCGACCGCCAATGTGATGTGATCAAACTCTATTTCGGCATCGGCATCGAACACCCCATGTCCCTCGAAGACATCGGCGATAAGTTCGGCCTCACCCGGGAAAGGGTCCGCCAGATCAAGGATAAAGCCATCAACAAGCTTCGCTCCGCTAACCGGAGCAAATTGCTGAAGCATTATCTGGGTTCATGATTAGTCATTAGTCGTAAGTCGTAAGTCCACCCACAACACACTTACGACTTACAACTTACGACTTACAACTTACGACTTACAACTTACAACTTACAACTTACAACTTACAACTCCTAAAACCAAACCCTGCACCCCTCCGAGCAATTGACACAGATATCAATCTGGTCTCTTCCTTTCATCAACCGGTTTCTGAAATCCCGATAGGCGGCGCCGGTCCAGACCTCATCAAAGGGTTGTTCGCGCAGGTCGCCCATGCGGTGCTTGACATCCTTGTCAAAGCAGCAGGGGGCAACCTTTCCGTCCCACGTCACCACGCAGGCGTGCCATAATTTCCAGCAATGATTGTTGAGGACATGCTTGACCTCGTAGGTGCCGTCGTCCTGTTTCCGGTAGCGGGCATAGCGCTCGTCGGTCGGCATGAGGTCGTGCCCATGCCGGTAATCGTATAATTGAGCTGTTTTCAGGCGCACTTCGTCTGCACCCAGTTCGCGGGCCATTTCGAACAGCTCCGGGATCTGGTGTTCATTCGGACGAACCACCAGGAACTGGACCATGATGTGCGGCGTCCCCGATTTGAGGTCCCGTTTCCACTTCACCAGATTCCGGATGCCTTGCAGCACTTTTTCCAGATCTCCGCCCACCCGGTATTGTTCGTAAACTTCCTGAGTGGTCCCGTCGACGGAAATGATGATGCGATCCAGGCCGGACTCGACCGTTCGGCGGGCGTTCCGGTCATCGAGGAAATGCCCGTTGGTCGAGGTAATGGTATACAGGTTCTTCTGACGGGCGTAGCGAACCATTTCCAGAAATTCGGGATTGATATAGGGTTCGCCCTGAAAGTAGAAGATCAGCCAGATGAGGTGGCTGTGGAGCTGGTCAACCGTCCGGCGAAAAAAATCGGATTTGAGGTTACCGGTTGGGCGGGTAAAAGCCCGCAGACCGCTGGGACATTCCGGACACCGCAGGTTGCAGGCCGTTGTCGGCTCGAAACTCAGGGTCATGGGTTTGCCCCACTGGATGGCCTTACCCGTCCAACGGGTCAGGTAATAAGAACTCAAAACCCGGGTCGCATTCCACAGCCTTCGCAGGGTCATTTTCCTCAAAAAATTGAGGCTGTCGGCAAGGCTGATTCCGGAATGTCCCAAGGAGATTGTTATTCGACTTCAAATGAGATTTTGACATTCACGCGGAACGATTCCACTTTCCCGTCTTTCACGGTTACGCTTTGGCTCTGAACATGAGCCGACCGGATATTCTTCACACTGTCTGCAGCGCGGGCAACGGCCTTTCGGGTGGCATCCTCCCAGCTCTGGGAAGAATCGGCGAGGATTTCAATAACTTTCAATACTGCCATCTTGGTTAGGATTACAAATGAAAAAAAAAGGTTATCGGCCTCAATATATCCATCTTTTGCCAATTGGCCAAACGCTCCGGGATCAATCCCGCTTGAAATACAAGGCCGCCGATTCGTCTATTTTCAGGATTTTGACCTCCGTCCGCCGGTTGAATTCGTGCTCCTCTTCGGTACACGGGACGTCATTCAGGCACTTGTTGCGGGGAAAAGCTTCGCCGTAACCGACCGCCTTGATGCGGTTCGGATCGACCCCCCGCTGGACGATAAACTGCTTGGCGGATTCCGCCCGCTTGAGCGAAAGCTGAAGATTGTATTCCTCGGTTCCCCGGGTATCGGTATGGGCGATCAGCTCGATCTCCATGCTCGGGTACTGGTTCATCAGGCGGGCAAGCGCTTCGAGGTCGCGGGCCTCCCCCTTCCGGATCGCCGATTTGTTGAAGTCGTAGTAAATGTTCTGAAGGACGATGACCGTCCCTTCCGTGATGGGCTCGCGCTGGGCCATTTCGGACAGCGGAGAAAGCTTCAGTTCCACATCCTGGGAGCGGCTCCCGCGGATCTTGACCGTTGAGATCTGGGTTTCCTGTTTGTTGTAGCCGTTCTTTTCCGCATGCACCGTGAAGTCGCACCCCAGTTCCAGGCAAGCTACGAAATTGCCGTTCAGGTTGGTCCGGATCACCTCCTCGGCGCCGGTACATTGGTTGGTGATCCGGATCAGCGCGTTGGGAACGGGTGAATTGTTGTTCGAGGACAATATTTTTCCGTTGAGGGCCATGCAATTGGTAGGATCCAGCAGGATTTCCAGCGGACGGGGCGGGCCTTCCGGGTCGACCTGATAGACCACTTCCTTTGTGTTGTATTCGGGTTTGGAAACCAGCACCAGGTAGGATTTGCCGGCTTCCACCTGAATGATCGCCTCACCGTTGCGGTTGGTAACCGCCTTTGGATCGCCGAGGTCGTCGACTTTTTTGCGGACCAGCTTGAAATTGAGCTCGGTTTGATCGGTGGCATCCGGCGAGAGTTCGACATCGTAAAGCGTTTCATTGTCGATAAGGCCGTCGGAAGCCCTTTCAAAAACCCGGATATCCGCACCCGGCACCCGCTTGCTGGCCTGGGCATCGTAAACGGTGACCATGGCCGGATACAATTCCGGCAGGTCCATGCCTTTGATCCCGTCGCGGGCTTCAAAGATATAGATATCGTCCTTGCCTGCGCCGCCTTCGCGGTTGGAGGAAAAGTACCCTTGTTTTCCGTCTTCGGTCAGCACCAGCCCAAAGTCATCGTTCACGCTGTTGAAAGGCTCGCCCAGGTTGAGGGCTTTCCCCCATTTCCTGCCCGAAATGTCGATGAGGTACAGATCCAGCCCCCCGAAGCCGTCGGCGCGATCGGAAGCGAAAAACAGCAGTCCGCTTTCGTGGAGGTAGGGAAAGACCTCGTTTTTATCCGTATTGATCTCCGATCCCAGGTTGATGGGTTTTGACCAGGTTTCTCCCGTTTTTTCAACGAAATACAAATCCATGCCGCCGTATCCGCCGGGTTTGTTGGACGCAAAAAACAGTTTTTTGCCGTCGGCGGAAAGCGCCGGATGCAGGCAGGAATAGTCATCGCTGTTGAAGGGGAGCTCCCTGACGTTCTCCCAGTCGTAAATGCCGCGGCGGGCTTCAAAGATCTTCAACCCGGTCTGGCCGTGGGCGTTCTTTTTGGCCACCCCGTTCATGATGTTGTTCCGGGTGAAGTAGATCCGGTCGCCGTTTCTGCTGAACGTGACGGGGCCTTCATTCAATTCGGTATTGATCTGCAGGCTGTAATTATCGCGTTTTTGCGGCATACCGTTCGGGTCGAGCTCTGAATAGAACAGTTCGAGATAGGTCTCCCCTGACTTGGGATCGACCGGGCCGCTCTTATGCTGACTGACAAAAACCAATACATCCTCGTAAAGGGCCGGCGAGAATTCCCTTGCCGGCGTATTGATACCGCTCGCGTTGCGCAGGGTGATATCCCGCCGGCCGTCCTCGCGCTGGTACAACATATCAAAGTTCCGCTTTTGGGCGCTCAGGCTCAGGCCCAGGCACAATAGCGCAGATGAGATGAGAAGGGTTTTGTCCGTCATAATCCGAGTTTTAATGGGGTGCCTTAAAAGAAGCGGGGAGAGATCACCTCACCCTCCTGCGAACGCCCGCCGACATTGATGCGGAGAACGCCCTCAAAGGTACCGCTGTTGTATTTCCGCAACTCCGACAAGGTGGCGTCGTAAGCCAGGCCGAAAAACAGGCTTTCCGTGATCTGGAAACCCGCCAGGCCGGAAAGAGATTCGCCGATCCCGCTTCGTTTCGATCCGCCCAGGCGATAACTTGCGCCGACGGTAAACTGGTCATTCCAGATAAAATTCAGGTTGGCATCCGCGTCGAACGGGGCGCCTTTGACATATTTAAGCAGGACCTGCGGTTGGAATTTTGCCTTTTCGCCGGCATTGAAAATAATGCCGCCCATGGCATAAACGTGCTGCACCTCCCTGGAAATGATGCTTTGGTCGTCGGACAGGTCGATGTTGTTGGTCAGCAGCCGCGGCGCGGAAATGCCGATATAGAACAGGTTGTCGCTGTAATACAGGCCGACCCCGAAGTTGGGCACGTATTTGCTCTGGAAGTCAGAGGGAATAGCGCCGTCGATGGTCACCGGTTGGGTCGCTTTGGCTTCGTTGAAATTGGCCCGCAGGAAGCGTACCGACCCTTCCAGCCCGATGGCCAATGCGCCGCGGCCGGTCCGGATCCGGTAGGCGTAGACCGCTTCGGCCGTATAGCGTTCGAAAAAACCGATGGTCTGCCGGGAAACGCTGCCGCCGATCCCCACTTTGCGGTTGAATAAAGGCATGTTGAACGAAATCAACTGGCTTTGCGGGGCGCCGTCGATCTTGACCCATTGCAGGCGGGTCAGCAGGGAAATGACGGCGCCGTCCTGGCTGCCGGCGTACCCCGGATTGAGCATCAGCTTGTTGTACATAAACTGGGTGTACTGCTCTTCCTGCTGGGCATGAAGGCCCGCTGCGAGTAAACAGAAGACGAAGAGTATATAGATCTTTTGCATGTTAATCGCTGTTTTCGGGTTTTGAAAAAAAGGACGCCCGGCCTGCCAGGCGTCCGGTTTTTATCGTTGGATGACTACGAATCCCGTTTGAGCGGGTTCTCCGTTTCCGGGTTCGATGATATAGAAGTAGGTATCCGCCGGGAGATCTTCACCGTTGAAGGTGCCGTCCCAGTTGTTCTTATACGCGCCGTTGGACCGGAACACCTCATCCCCCCACCGGTTGAAGATCAGGACCTGATTCTTCGGATAGGCGGCCGGATCGAGCAGGGCCGGAATGACGAACAGGTCATTCACCCCGTCGCCGTTGGGCGTAATGATATTGGGTACGTCCAGTTTGGCGTCGGCGCCGATCTGGAATGTCGCGGTGGCCAGCGCCGTGGTACATCCTTCGCTGGCCACTTCATAAACCACCTGGTCGGTGCCGACTACGTTAAACCCGGGCGTATAGGTGAACTGGCCGTTGGCGCCGCCTGAAATTTCGCCTTTCTGGGGGCCGCTGACAATCCGGACCGTCGAGCCGGGCGGGACCTGGTCATTGGCCAGCAGGTTGACCTGGGCCGCTTGCTGGAATTCCACATTGAAGACGTCCGTTTGGAGCATCGGCGGATGTTTGTAAACCACTACGACCGTATCCCTCGAACCGTCACCGCAGATCCCGTCGTCGACGCTCCAGACAAAGAGGTTGTTCCCGGGTTGCAGGTTCCCGACCATGGTATTGCGTTTGGCGGGGTCGGCTATCGTTACGCCCTGCGTGAGGGCCTGCCACCTGCCGACGCTGCCCAATGTCGGTTCCGCAGCATTCAGGGTTGCCGTCGGGGCGTCGGTGCAGGCGATGATATCGCTGCCCGCATTCGGGTTCGGATCCGAGATGGTGACGAAGACATAATCCGAGGTTGTCCCGCATTCGCTGGCAATGGTCCAGGTAAAGGTATACAGGTTGCCGGGTTTGAGCCCCTCCAGCAAGCTGCTGGGGTCGCCCGGTTTGTTGATCACCACGCCGAGGACCACCTGGGCAGGCGGTTGCGACCAGGAACCGTTGGCGGTCGGCCCCATTGCAGGGGTGGCGCCCAGGTTGATCACCTCACCTGCACAAGCCAGGATATCATCACCGGCAAGGGCTTGTTCACCTCTGGTGACCAGCACGTTTACCTCATCGAAGGCATAATTGGCGCAGGCTCCGTTAGAAAGGGTCCACCGGAAAGTGTAGGTACTGTCGATCATGGTCAGCCCCTGGACCGGCGTACCGCCCATATCCGGGTTGGCGATCGATGCCCCTGCGGGGCCGCCGACCTGGGTCCACATGCCGGTGCCGATAGACGGTGCGGCGGCAGAAAGGTCGATCTGGTCAAAACAGGTGGAAGTATCCATACCGGCATACGGTGCGTTCATCGGTATGGTATTCAACGTGACGTTCACAGGAGCCGAAGGCTCGGACGAACAGCCGTTCAGGCTGGCAACGACGTAGAACGGATAGGTCCCGTTGTTGATGCCTGAAAAATTGGTCATCGGGAATACGAGATCGGGCGTGGCGGCTCCAAGCGGCGAACCGCCCGGATTGTTCCGGTACCAGGTGTATTTGGCGTTGTTGGTAGCGCTCATGGTATCGACCGACAGGAACAGCACCGCATTGTCATCGCTGATGCAAAGTGCGGATGCGGCAGAGGCCAACGGCTTGGCCGGCCGGGGCTTCACCTGCACTTCCACGTAGGCCGTATCGGATTTGCAGCCGTTTACGGTAGCCACGACATGGTAGGTGCCGAATTCCGCCACCTGAAGGTTGGAATTCCGGCTGGGTGTCTGCAGCGCCGAACTGAATGAATTGGGCCCGCCCCAGGCAAAGGTAGCGCCCTGGGATGAGGTTGCTTCCAGTTCGATCAGTTCACCCCGGCAAACCGGGCTGTTGCTGACCGCGGCCACGGATGGAATGGGGTTGACCTGGATATTGACCTTGGTGGATTGGGCGGATGCACAGCCATCCACTACGACGTATACCGAATACCCGCCGGTATCGCTCAGGCCGGCGTTGGGGATGGTGTACTCCCTGGTGGTCGTCATCACCGGGCTTCCGCCCGGGGTTCTTACCCAATAATATTCCACATTGGCCCCCTGGCTGCTGTAATCATTGGTCCGCAGAACGATCGGCTCACCGATGCAGAAGGAAGTTTTCCCTTGCGGATGGAAGGGCTCGACCGGCGTATTGGGCCTGTTTTTCAAACTGAGCGTATACGTTGTAATCCTCGAACAGCCCTGGGCCGTACGTACTTCGAGAATATAGTTGCCGCTGGCCGCTGCTGTTGCATTGGGCAGGGTGAGCGTCGACTGGTTGGAAAGCACATCGCTGCCTTTTCGCCAGGTATAGGTATAACTGCCGTTGTCCGCCGGGAGCACGGTCGCCGCCAGGTGGATGCTGGTCAGGCCGTCGAGGCAGGCCGGCGCATCATCACTGATGTTGACGCTGGTAATCCCCGGCAATACATCGACATTGACCGAAGCGGTATCAACGCAACCGGCCTGAGAGGTCACCTTGAGCATGAAGATGCCGTCGTTGGCCAGGCCGGCCGAAGGAATTACGGGGTTCTGGGTGTTGATGGGTTGAATGCCGGGGCCGGTCCATCGGTAGGAAACGTTGCCCACATTCGACGAACCCAGCAACTGAAGGGTCCCCCCGATGCAAACCGATTCGGGTACGGCGGCGGCATCGGCCACAGGCGTCGGGTTGACGGTGACGTTAACCGGCGAGGAAAGGTTGGACTCGCAACCGTTCTGCATCACCGACAACTGCCAGGTACCGGTATTAGCGGTCGAAGCGTTCGTAATCGAATAGGACGGCGTAGCCGTTGTGACCGGATTGCCGCCCTGTTTGGTCCAGTGATAGGCGCTTTGTCCTGTTGCCGGCGTAGTCAGGATCAGGGTGGATCCCGAACAAATCGGGCTGTTGCTCAATAACAAGGGCGTTGAAGGCTTGGGTTTAACGTTCACCAGTACGGAATCTCGCACAGAGAAACAACCGTTGCTCCGGTTGATCCGCAGGTAATAATATCCCGCTTTGGCAGCCGTTACCGGTCCTAATACGGGGAATTGCTGGCTGGAACTGAACCCGTCGGGGCCGACCCATTCGTAGGTCAGGTCCTGGCCGGTAACCGGGGTGCCCAGCGTGACGGTCTCGCCGGCGCATATCGTGGTATCTTTGAAAGCAACCTGTGCGACGGGTTTCATCACCCTGTTCACCGAAACCGGAAGGGACGGCGGAGAAGTGCAGCCGTCGCCGGATACGGTCAGGTAGTAATTCACCGCTCCCGCCGGATGCGGCCCGGGCAAGGTTATGGCCGGCCCGGCCGTCGAGCCCAGCAGGGTACCGTTCGGCGACATTCCCTGATACCAGTGGAACATCAGGTTATTGGCGTTGGGAATGTTCCCCATGAAATTCAGCACGATGGCCTCATCTGTACAGACCACCGGCGCTGTCGACAGAACCGGTTGAATGGCGAGGTCGTTGATCTCGACAAAAACCGACCCTTGCGCTGTGCAGGAGTTGTTGTAAATGCCGGTGATTTCGACGATGTAGAAATCCTCGTAGCTGGGATTGATATTGGGAATGATCGGGTTCTGCAGGGTAGAGAAAACCGCTCCCGGGTTGCTGGCCCGCCTCCACTTATACGTGTAGGCAGCAGGCCCCGGTGCGGGCGGGTTGGCAAACAGGAACAGGGTATCGCCGCCGCACAAGCCCGAGTTGGCTGCCGGGGTTGGTCCTTGCAAGGTCAAAGCCAGGGTCGTATTGCACGTGCTGGAGTTGCCGGAACCGTCCGTGACCGTCAGGGTAAGCGAAACGGGCGTACCCGCGTTGCTGCAGGTAAAGGTGTTCGGCGTCAGGAACATATTGGCGATCGAACAGTTGTCGGTACTGTTGTTGTTGACATCAGAAACATCGATAATTTCCACCTGCAGGCCCGAAGGGTTGATGGGCAGCCCGCCCAGGGGCTTGCATTTCGCAATCGGCGCAATGGTATCCTGAACGGTAACGGTAAAGGAACAGGTGTCGATATTGCCCGCGACGTCGTTCATCACATAGGAGACCGCTGTCGCACCCTGATTGAAGGTGATTTTGGGCCGGATATCCGGCGCCGTCGTATTGGTCATGGGGACGGTCGTTGCCCCCGTTGCAAAATAAGCGGGCATAGCCTGACTGAAGGACAGGGTGGCAAACACATAGCTCAAACTGTCCGGCTGTCCGTCGGCGGTAACCGCTCCGGGGTTGCAGGGGTTGATGCCGTCGCCGGGCACGCCCGGAGGAACGGGGACCGCCATGGGTTCAAACCTGAAATTGACCATCCCGTCAGCCGCCCAGGCATTAAAGGTGGCTGCCGGAATATTCAGGGTTACTTGTCCTGGCGTTCCGCAGTCGGCAGCGCCGGGCGGGGTAGTCCCCACCAGGCTGTTGTCATCGCCGTAGATCATGGCCTGCCCCTGATTGCCGGTAAAATCCCCCAGCAAATCCAGGGTCAACGTAACCGGGTCGTAGACATTGGCGGCCAGACCGCTGAAGGAAATGACCTTCGGTTGGGCAATATAACTCGTCAGGTTCGGATCATAGGCGAAAGTAAGCCATGCTTCCGTGGTGTCTTCCGTCGCGATCACGCTTTCCGTATTAAAAGCGGCGCAATTATCGGTCATCCCCGCAGGAATCGGCAGGGTATAGGTCGCAGTGCACGAATCCGCAGCCACATACAGCGTGACATCAGCAGGACAGTTGATAACCGGCGGCTCCTGATCCGTGACCGTAACCTGATAGGAACAACTGTCGATGTTTCCGCCGCAATCCATGGCAAAATAGGTCACGGTATGGGTACCCTGGTCCATTTGAACGGAAACGGGTCCGATCGGGTCAACGGTTGTTCGGACGCCGGCATCAACCCGGTATTGGTATACCACACCGTTGAGGTTTTTGGCCTCAAACGCCAGGTCGATGGTCACGGATCCGGCCGGGTTGCAAATCGCATTGATGGCAAACTTGCCGTCCTGCCCCGCGGGGATATTGGGTTCCAGGGTAAAGGAAATTATCCCGTCGAGTGCCAGCTGGTTGATGCTTACGGCAGGGATCGTGAATGAGGTCATCGATTGACCGCATTGGGTGGGGGTATGATTGGACGTCCCCAGCAACATGCCGTTTTCATCATACAGGTTGAAAAATTCGGTCGGTTCTTCCGCATCGGCGTTGGTCAGGGTCAGGGTCAGCATCGCATCACCTGCCGCATTGACCGGCAGCGGGTGCCCTACCGCGAGGTCGATCTGGATCGGATCAACGGGGGTGGTGCCTTCGGCGCCGGGCGCCGCCTGGCTGGTGATCGGGGCTGTTCCGCTGAGCATGATCGGCGTAGTTGAAAAAGCGCAATTCTCTTCGATGACCGGCGGTTTCAATTCGACGGTAGCGGTACATTCACCCGGGTCCGTAGGGGCTGTAAAATCAGGAGAGCAAAGCCGGATGGAGGGTGCGATATTGTCTACAACCGTAAACCTGGCGGTAGTCGTATCCGCGTTGCCCGATTCGTCCATGACAATGAACGCAACGGACTGGGACAGCAGCTCGCCGTTCGGCGCCGGACAGGCATTCATCTGCAGGGTCGGCGGGTCGGCAGTGCCGGCGTTGAAGGCCTGCCAGACAAGATCCAGGGTATCGCTGCAATTGTCCATCGCCTGGGCGCCTCCGCGGGCGTTCACCCAATCTGTAAAGGATTGATTGATATCAGCCTGGGTATCGCAGGGCAGGGTCAGGTTTTGCGGCGCGACGACAAAAACCGGTGCGGTCTGGTCGGTAATGGTGATCACCTGATCCAGTTCGGTGAAGTTCCCGCAGGCGTCGGTCAGCCGCCAGGTCCGCTTGACGATCTGCTCGTTGGGGTTGCCGCCGGGCATGATCAGATCGACAAAGGTGGTATCCGGGTTGGGGTCGCATGTATCAGCCACGTTCAGCGGGCGACCTGTGATATTCAGGTCATTGGCTTCATCGCAGTCGACGGTGATATCGGCCGGAACCGTGAACGTGGGCGCCATGTCGTCGACCACCGTGATGATCTGGATCTTGCCCGTCACGTTGCTGCACTTGTCCCTGGCGCTCCAGATCCTGCTGATCGTCTTTTCGAACGGGCAATTGCCCGGGGTTTCATTATCCGTATAGAATACCTGAATGGAATCGACCGGGACGCAGTTATCCGTCAGGCCGGAAATATTGCCGGTAATGTTCAGGTCCTCCGGATCCTCGTTGCAACCGATCGTTATGTCCATCGGGACGATAAAATCAGGCGCATTATCATCCACCAGGTGGATCTGCTGAACCCCGGTGGTCGTATTGCCGCACATATCGGTGGCGGTCCAGGTGCGGGTAATGGTATATTCGTATTGCTGGCAGGAGCCGTCCATCAGCTGGTTGGAGACTTCCGAAAAATCAACTGCGACGTTGGGCGAGCAATTGTCCATGACCGTGACTACCGCCGTATCCGGGATCATTTCGCCGCAGGTAAGGGTCGTATCGGCCGGGACGCCTTCCAGAACCGGCGGCACGGTATCGATCGTGGTATAGGTGGCCACCCAGTCGGTAGCGAATCCGCAGTTGTCGGTGACCGTAAACGTCACGTTCAAGGTTTCGCAGGTCCGGGTAAAAAAGTCCGGCGCATTATCCGTGATATCATCAATGCCCGAACAATCGGAACTAAGGGCATAACTGGCTACTCCCAGCCGGACCGAGTTGATCCAGATGTCATAGCGCAACGGATTGCTGGGTGCGCCGAGTTGGCTCAACTCGCAGGAAACCGTATCAGCCACGGGTTCCAGGTCGATGACCGGCGGAGCGGCGTCCGCCAGTACGGTAATCGTCTGGGAAACCGAAGCGGACATGCCGTCCGCGTCCGTCGCCGTCCAGGTCCTGGTGATCATCCCGCCGGCGCAGGGGTTCAATGATGCCGGGTCGGGCGAGTCAACCGGGGAGATTTGCTTGGGGAAAGAGGGGTCATTGTCATCGGTAGCGGTCAGATTCACCGGAGGCGGGACGTCCGCAAGACAGCTGACGGTCACATCCATGGGTGTCGGGTCAGTGAATACAGGCGGATCGGCCTGGCGGCCCGGGTTGCGGGCTCCATCGTAGTAGATGTTGCTGCCAAAAGCTCCATGATAAAGGGTCATCGCCACCGGTAGAATAACGGCAACAAACGCCTTAGCCCTGGAGAAGCGTACTTGTTTTCTCATGCTGGATAAAAATTTGACAAGGGATTATGAGATTATGGTAGATGATTTGTTTAAAAACCTCTGACGCCTTTGTCCGGCGGATCAATTACCATTTGTCGGAAATGTTCGGGGAGCATTTGACAGGAGGAGATACCTCCCTTTAAGAGAAGTACAATGCAGTTCATGGGATAATCGGTTTTTGTAGATGTAAATCAGACGGTAAAAATATCAAATTCTTTGGAAATCAAGCGGAATTTTAATGTCATTCCTCTTCCAAAGCCGATTCTTCCCTTTCCTTGAGTTTTTTATCGTCTACGTTTTTGTCCAGAAACTCGTTGAGGCTTTCGATATTCAGGCTGGAGATAATTTCCCCAAACTCGTTGATCTTCAATTCAAATCCTTCGAGATCCCGATGAACTTCCGGTTTTTCCTTTTTCTTTTTGCTCATATTATGCCTGTTTGATCAAAGTGGTCCAACGCGAATTGCCACCTTTCCTGCACGGTTGCGCTGCCCAGGACCTCCATCATTTCAAAAACGCCGGGGCCTTTCATGGTACCGGCCAGGGCCAGCCTGAACAGCGGCAGGATTTCACCGAATTTCACCCCGGAGCTTTCTACCCAAGCCTCCACCAACGCCTTGATGCTGTCGGCTTTCCATTCGCTGTGGCCGGCAAGGCGTTTACCCAGGTCCTCCAGCGCCGGCTTGCGCTCCGGATTCCATTTTTTGGCGATTGAAGCGGTATCGAAATGGCGAACCGGGCCGAAGAAATAAGCCGCTTCGGCGCCGAAATCGGTCAACAGGGTCACCCGTTCGCGCATCAGGCCGCAAACCGCCCGCAGGTAGCTTTCATCGGGCTGGAATCCCTGTTCGGCGAGGAACGGGCGCGCCAAAGCCGCCAATTCGGCCGGACTGCTGTTGAGCAGGTACTGCTGGTTGAACCATTTGGCCTTTTCGATATCGAACCGGGCGCCGGCCTTGCCTACCTTATCGAGCGAGAAGGCGGCAATGAGCTCTTCTCTGGAAAAAAGCTCCTGCTCGGTACCCGGATTCCAGCTCAGCAGGGCCAGGAAGTTCACCAGGGCGCGGGGGTCGAAACCGGCCTCGCGAAACCCGGTAAAGGAATCTTCCGCCGTTTCTCCCTTCCAGGAAATCGGAAAGACGGGAATGCCCAGCCGGACGCCGTCGCGCTTGCTGAGTTTGCCTTTGCCGTCGGGTTTGAGGATCAGGGGCAGGTGGGCGAAAACCGGCATGGTATCTTCCCAGCCAAAAGCCTGGTAAAGCAGTACGTGATGGGCTGTACTCGGCAACCATTCCTCGCCGCGGATCACGTGGGTGATCTTCATCAGGTGGTCGTCCACTACATTGGCGAGGTGATAGGTAGGCATGCCGTCGGCTTTGAGCATGACCTTGTCGTCCAGTTCTTCGGTTTGAAAGTGGACATCCCCCCGGATCTCATCCCGGATATGGACCGTCCGCCCGACGGGGACCTTCAGGCGGATCACATAGGCGGCCCCGGAGTCGATCCATTTGCGGGTTTCCGCTTCCGAAAGGGTCAGGCTGTTGCGCATCGTTTCGCGGGAAACGGCGTCGTATTTCCAGGCGTGGTTGCCGGCTGCCTTTGCTTTTTCCCTTTCCGCTTCGAGTTCTTCCGGGGTATCAAACGCATAATAGGCCTCTCCTTTGGCGATGAGGTCCTCGGCGTATTCCCGGTAGATATCCATCCGTTCGGATTGGCGATAGGGGCCGTAGTCGCCGCCGAAACCGGGTCCTTCGTCAGGGGTGAGGCCGCACCACTTCAGGGATTCTATGATATAAGCTTCGGCTCCCGGCACGTAGCGGTTCTGATCGGTATCTTCGATGCGCAGGATGAAAACGCCGTTGTGGCGCCTGGCGAGCAGGTAGTTGCAGATGGCGGTCCGAATACCGCCGATATGAAGCGCCCCGGTCGGGCTGGGAGCGAATCTGACTCTCATTCTCCGGATTTTACAAATTATCGGAATTTCCAGAATTTTCTGAAATAAATGACCGGAAGAGCAGCGAAAACGGACTTCGTTTCGTTCCTAAAATAAGCTCTTTTGCCGGATAAGCGGCAAAGGTAGACAATTTTGTGCAAGCCGCTGAGTGGTAAATCAATTCCAAAAACGTCTCTAAAAAACCAAATGCTATGTACTGGGTAAAAACCCCTCACTTCATCCAAAGCCTCTTCCCTCATTTCACCTGGCGGATCCCCACTCAGGAAAAGGAGCTGTACCTGACCTTTGACGACGGGCCGATCCCGGAAGTCACGCCCTGGGTGCTCGAACAGCTGGAGGCCTACCAGGCCAAAGCCACTTTTTTCTGTGTCGGCGACAATATCCGCAAGCATCCCGAAGTCTTTCAACAGGTGTTAAAGGCCGGTCACAGCGTCGGCAACCACACGTTCAACCACCTCAACGGCTGGTCGGCCGACAATCTGGTTTACCTGCGCAATATCCGGAAATGCGCCACGCAGGTCCGCAATCCGCTGTTCAGGCCGCCTTACGGGAAGATGAAGCCCAAGCAGGCCCAATTCCTTCAGCGCCATTACCGGATCGTAATGTGGGATATCCTCAGCGGCGACTTCGACCCCGACGTCACCCCGGAGCAATGCCTGGCCAATGTGATCAATAACGCGGGCCCCGGGTCCATAATCGTGTTCCACGACAGCCTGAAAGCCGAATCCAAACTGACCTATGCCCTGCCGAAAGTGCTGGAACATTTTTCGGCTGAAGGATACTCCTTCCAGGCCCTCAAGACGCAAAGCGAGCCGAAAAGCACCGGTTTGCTAAAAATTGCCTGAATTCCTTCCTTAACGGCATACTGGAATGCCGCGATCGGCCGTTTAATTGTCGCAACGGATTGGCCGAAGCCAATTATTTCCGGAGATCCTATGAACATACCCGTACACGGCATACCTTTGCGGTTTTGCCGGTTGTCAGGCGTAACAAATCAACTAGCGTGAGCAAAAAATTGGTTCTTCTTTCCGGTTTCCTGTTATGGGCATGCATTTCGACCCTCTCTGCACAAAAGGGTTGGGAAGTGGGTCCGTGGGCCGGCGTATCCTACTATTTCGGCGACTTGAACAGCAACTATGACCTGAGCAAGCCCAACTTCGCAGGCGGCTTCCTGGCCCGGTATAATTTCAACAAGCGCATTTGCCTGAAATTTTCGGCCGGCCTGGGTGAAATCCAGGGGGACGATGCCGATTCGGACAACGTCTTCGAACGTGCCCGAAACCTGAACTTCAGGTCCATCCTCGTCGACGGTACCGCCCAGCTGGAATTCAACTTCTTACCATACGTTCACGGTTCCAAGGAAGAGTTCTTCACCCCCTATTTGTTCGGCGGACTCAGTGTTTTCCATTTCAACCCCAAAACCGACTACAACGGGACTACTTATGAATTGCGGGGCCTGGGTACCGAAGGGCAGTTCAAAGGGGAAGAATACTATACCACCCAAGCCGCCCTCGCTTTCGGCATCGGCATGAAAGTGGACCTGAGCTACGAGTGGAGCCTCAATTTCGAGCTGAGCGCCCGCCGCCTCTACACCGATTATCTCGACGACGTCAGCACCGTATATCCGGACAAGACGGACCTGCTCAAACTCCGCGGGCAAACCGCCGTTGACCTTTCCGACCGCTCCATCGCCATCCCGGGCGTAACGGACGGCCCCATCGGCCAGGCCGGCCGCCAGCGCGGCGACGCCAGCAATAACGACGCTTATTTGTTCCTGAGCGCGGCTATTGTTTACTATTTTGGGGACCTGCGGTGCCCGCCTAAGTAGGCGCCTGCCACTCCTCCCCCTTCCGAAAAACGGTGCCCCGAAAAATAGCCACCATCCCGGCCTCCTGGTTCATCACCCGGACCCGGTAATGGCCCAACCGGCCCGACAGATTTTCCTCTTCAGCGATCGCAGTCAGTATATCTCCTGGTCTGACGGGCTGCAGGTGCGAGATCCCCGTTTCGATGGATACCGCATGCCGCCCCTGCGAATTGGAGGCGAATGCCAGCGCACTGTCCGCCAATGAATACGTGATGCCGCCGTGCGCAATGCCGAACCCGTTGAGCATATCGCCGCGGACCTCCATACTGAGCACGCATCGGCCGGCAGTCGTTTCCAGGCGTTTGATCCCCAACCATTGGCTGAAGGTGTCGCCGCTGTACATTTTGTCTACAATCTCTTCGGGAGTCATGGGTGGTTTTTTTTAGTCGTAAGTCGTAAGTTGTAAGTCGTAAGTTGTAAGTCGTAAGTTGTAAGTTGTAAGTCGTAAGTTGTAAGTCGGCAGTATGCAGTCTCCCCTTAAAACGGACGCTTAACCAGGAAACCATAAAACCACCCCCTATTTTACCCCATTTAATCCAAACGGCCAAACGCTTTTGCAGGACAGCCAAAAATTTCCTAAATTGAGACGGATTTCGCCTTTGCCGCTAAAAATTTCGATCGGGCAGGCAGCGTTTACCATTCGCCGGGGTGTCTTTACCTGCAAGAACATCCACCGAAGTTAGCCGAAAGCAGGTATAAACAGTGCTAAAAGTGACGGAACTTGAACTTATTCAAGGCTGTCTCCAGGAAGATTCCAGGTGCCAGCAAGAACTCTTCCGGTGTTACGCCGGCAAGATGATGGCCGTCTGTTTGCGCTATGCCCGCCACCGGCTGGAAGCGGAGGATATTCTGCAGGACGCTTTTTTAAAAGTGTTCAAACATCTGGATAAATTTGAATTTAAAGGTTCATTCGAGGGTTGGATCCGCCGGATTGTCGTGAATACAGCGCTGAAACATTTTAACAAAAAAGCCTTTGTCAACGAGCAATTCGGAGCGGAACTCTACCCCGACATACCTGTTGAGCCCGACGCCTATGACCATTTGCGGGAAGAAGAGCTGATGGAAATGGTGGCCTCCCTGCCGGATGGTTACCGGGTGGTTTTCAACCTTTATGCCCTGGAAGGTTATAACCACAAGGAAATCGCCGAGTTACTCGGCATCCAGGAAAGCACTTCCAGATCCCAATTGGTCAAAGCGCGGAAAATGCTCCAGGTAAAACTCTCAGCTACTCAAAAAATTGCGGTATGAGCGATACCAAACACCCCATCGACGATTTATTCGCCCGCAATCTTGCCGGCTACGAGGTGGAGCCTCCGCTTCACCTGTGGGCCAATATTGCGCGCGAACAAAAACGCCGCCGCAAACCCCTGATCTGGTACTGGCTGAGCGCGGGAGCTGCCGTAATGGCCGGGCTCATGGCCCTGATCTTCTTCGCGCAAACCTCCGGACCGGTTGAGTTGAGCGCTTTTGCCGTTCCGGTTGAAATGGCTCAACCTGCGGCCAAACACGAAACAACGGCGGCGGTTGAAATGCCGGTCCCGGCAGAACACGCCGTCCCGGTTGCGCCATCCGTTTCCGCACCGACCGCCGCTCCCCTACCCGTTCGTACGGTTTCAGATGCCGGCACGCCGGCCATTGCGCCGATTTCAAGCCAACCTGCCGCCATTACCCTCAAAGCCGTTGAGCCCGCCACGGAAACGCAGGAAGCCGAAACCACAACCGTTTCTGCACGTTTGCCGGTTAGCGAGGAGCTCCCTGCCCCGGGGGCCAAATTGCTGGCTTATTCTTCGCCGTCGCCTGAGTTTGTTCAACCCGAAATCCCGGCCGGTCCGGTTCAGCGCTGCGCCAGGTTCAAAAGCGGGAAACCCATCTGGTTCACCGAATTCACGCTGGCGCCGACCATCGCCTTCCGCGAGCTTAATCCGGTTGATCCGGAGTTCGCCAGCTACGCCAGGGGCCGGGAAGAAACCGAATCATCCCTCTTTTCCTTCTCCGCTGCTGGGCGGATCTCGGTGGTGTTCCCGTGGGGGCTGTCCCTTCGCTCCGGCGTCCAGTACACGCAGATCAACGAAAGGTTCAATTACCTGAGCACCAACGAACAACAGACCATCATCACGGATATTTTCGGCCCCAACGGCCAGATCATCCGCACCGATACGACCTATATCAACTCCGCCCACCAGTACACGACCAGGAACCAGTATCACCTGGTGGATATTCCTGTTTTGGTGGGTTATGAATTCCATACCGACAACCTCACCCTGGCCATCAGCGGCGGGCCCAGTTTCAATATGCGGTTGGGTAAAAAAGGAGAATTCCTCTCGCCTGTGGACCAGGAGCCCATCAGCTTCAACGAAAATCAGCCGAACGGATATCGGGCCTTCAAGGACAAGGTCGGAATCGGCTGGCAAGGCAGCCTCGGCCTTTACTACGAGATGAACAGCCGTTTGGACCTGCTGTTCGAGCCTTATTTCAGGCTGTACCCCAAGTCGTTCACGCTCGATGAATATCCGGTCAGGCAGCGCTATTTCATGGCCGGTTTGGGGGTAGGCCTGCGGTTTACGCTCTGAACGCGCCTATTCTTCCTCCTCCTCATTGAAGATCCTTTCGAATACCTGAAAGCGAAACGGAAAATCGTTTTTCTCATCGGCGGGATGCGGCTCATCGGCAATCCGCCGCCACTGCGTCCAGTCCGGTTCGGGAAAAAACACTTCGCCTTCTACCACGGCCTCCACACGGGTGAGGTAGAGTTTATCCCAATAGGGAAGGCTCTGCCGGTAAATTTCTCCGCCGCCGATGATAAAGGCTTCGGTTTCACCGGCGTCCAGGGCCATTGTCAGGGCTTCTTCCACCGAACGGGCCACCAGGCAGCCGGAAACGGCGTAGAAAGGGTCACGGGTGATGATCACGTTGGTGCGCCTGGGGAGCGGCCTGCCGATGGATTCAAAGCTGCGCCTGCCCATGATGACAAAATGGTCCAGAGTGGTCCTTTTGAAGTATTTCAGGTCTTCCGACAGGTACCAGGGAATTTGATTGTGGCGGCCGATGGCGTTATTTTCGGCAGCGGCTACAATGGCGGAAACGATCATCAGCGATTGACGGTTGGTGGTAAGATCTCATTAGCGGCAGGTTTGCGCTCTTTGCTCTGGAATTGAGAAAGCAGTGCCCGGGTCGATCTGGCAAAGCGCAGCATGGCCTTGTAGTCGCTTTCAGGCAGTCCGAGCGGGTTATCCTCCCCTTCAAACGGCGCAATGGGGATGGTGAGGAAGGTTTTGCCCCCCTCCGGCTCTTTGCGGATGTACCGCCACACAAGGGTGTAGGCATGGTCGCTGACCCAGGCAGTACGGCCGGTGACCGGTTTGGAAAGCTCTACTTCGAAAATCATCCCGCCGTCGGTGTTTTCCTTGGTCTGGGCAGAAATGAAATTGCCGAGGGAATAGGCCACCAGAAATTCTTTTTTTTCGCCGTCCCTTTCGAGCGCATAAGTTTTGACCGGCTGAACGACGTGCGGGTGGGAGCCGATCACCATATCGGCGCCCCATTGAAACATTTTCAGGGCCAGGTCGCTTTGCTCGCTGACCTCTTTTCGCTGGTATTCGTTGCCCCAATGCATGACAACAATGACGAAATCGGGCTCCAGCTCGCGGGCTTCCTTCAGGTCTGCTTCAATTCGGGCCTCGTCGATCTCATTAACGATCACCGGCGGCGTGGTGACCAACCCGTTGGTGCCGTAGGTATAATTGAGAAAGGCCAGTTTGAAAACCCCTTTATATACGATCAGCGGATAAAAGGCTTTTCTTTCCTCCTCGCTCTGGAAGGTGCCGGTATGCAGGAAGAAAAGCTTATCCAGGGCATCTATCGTGTGGATGACGCCGTCCTTACCCGAATCATTGGAGTGGTTATTCGCCGTCACCAGCAGGTCGAAACCGGCATAGCGGAGGGCGAGCGCCAGGTCGTCCGGGCTGCGAAACTGGGGATAGCCGGTATACGGCGGTTTCCCTGGCAAGGTAACCTCGAGGTTGGCGACAGACAGGTCCGCCTGCCGCAGGAGCGGCTCCACGTATTCGAAACAAGGCGAGTAATCGTAAAAAGAATCCTTTTTGATCGTAGCGGATTCGATCTGGGAGTCGTGTCCCATGACATCCCCGACAAAAAGCAGTTTCAACCGGGCGGTATCCGCCCATTCCGCCGTTTGGCCGGCAGCCGAAGCGCAGGCCAGAAACAGGACAAACCAGCCGCAAATTTGATTCTTCACTGACATTAAAGGCGTATCGTCCCCGCAAAGGGGCATGACCGGTTAAATAATAATGCTGTTCTTACGATCTCGGTTTCTTGTTCTGCGGAATGAGATTGGTTTCCATCATCCTCTTTTCCAGGTACTGGCGTTCAGGACTGATCGAACCGCGCAGGTATTTTTCGATCATCAGGCTGGCAATCGGCGCGGCATAGGTTCCGCCCCAGCTGCCGTTCTCAATGTAGACGGCAATGGCGATCTGGGGGTTCTCCCGCGGGGCAAATGCAAAAAAGATGGAGTGGTCCTCACCGTTGCCCTGGTTATTTTCGGCGGTTCCCGTTTTCCCGCAAATGGGAATATCAGGGATATAAGCGGTGCGGGCCGTGCCCGCCTTGACCACCCATTCCATACCTTCTATCACGGTTTCGAAATGAGCCGGGTCGATGCCGACGCTTTTCCTTTGCAGGTATTCGTTCGGGTAAGTCTTGAGGCCCTGATCGTCTTCGAGGTATCGCGCGAGGTGCGGGGTGTAATAATAGCCCCTGTTGGCAATGATGGCCGCCAGGTTGGCCATTTGGAGGTTGGTGAACAACAATTCGCCCTGGCCGATGCCCAATGACCGGATCCAGATCGATTTCCAGTATTTTTCCTTCGGAAATTTCTGGGTGGTGTAGTATTCGGGGGTCGGCACATTGCCGGCTTTTTCATTGGGGACATCCACGCCCAGCGGGCTTCCGAGGCCGAACCGGTAGAGGTACTCGTTGAATTTGGCCAGCCCTTTGCCCGCTTCCGTAATATCGTGGCCGTGGTCGATAATATCCCGGAACACGGAGACGAAGTAGGCGTTGCAGGAATGCTGAATAGCCGATGTGACCGTAGTGCAGGTGGCGTGGTTGTGGCAGCCGGTCAGTTTCTGGCCGCCCAGATAATAGCCGCCTGTACAGCGCACGGTATGGTTATTGGTGATGATGCCTTCCTGAAGCGCGACCAACGCTACCACCGGCTTGAAGAGCGATCCCGGCGGGTATTGGGCCTGAAGCGCCCGGTTGTAGAGCGGCAACAGACTGTCGGTCTCCAGCTCGGCGTAGGCTTTGGCCCGCCCCTGGTGAATGACCAGTTTGTTCGGATCGTAAAACGGAGAACTGATCATGGCCAGGATCTGCCCGGAATCGGGTTTGATGGCCACGATGCCGCCAATCTTATTTTGCATGAGGGCTTCGCCGTATTCCTGCAGGTCCAGGTCGAGGGTCGTATGGAGGGCTTTCCCGGATACGGGCGCCATGTTCTCTTTTCCTTCCATGAAATCCCCGACTTCCCGGCCGAGGTTATCCTTGAGCACTTTACGGATGCCTTTTTTACCGCGAAGGTCCTTTTCGTAATATTTTTCCAGGCCGCTGGCGCCGATATAGTCGCCCATCGTATAAACGGAATCATTGACCTCCGCCCGGTTCACCTCGCGGATATACCCGAGCACGTGGGGAGCGCTGCTGTGCGGGTAGCCCCGGACGCTGCGAAGAACGGGCTCAAACCCCGGGAACATGTAGAGGCTTTCCTGAAGCCTTGAATACATTTCAGGCGATATCTTGCTCCAGAAAACAAAAGGAAGCCGTTTGGAGAACTTGCCGCTCTTCCAGTCCTTGGTCATGGCCCCGTCAAATTCTTTTTTGTTGATGCCCAGCAAACCGCAGAGCGCGGAGGTATCCATTTTCGAGGTCTGGTTCAGGGTAACCATGAGGTCGTACATCGGGTTGTTGGTCACCAGCAATTTCCCGTTGCGGTCAAAAATAGAACCGCGCGAGGGGTAGATGACCTGGTTGTCGATGACGGCGGCTTCCGACCTGCTTTTATAATCCTTGGAGAACAATTGGAGATAGGCAGCCCGCCCTGCAAGTAACAGGCCTGCCAAAAAGAAAACGATTCTGATGTAGAACAAGCGATCACCCGGATTGAAGCCCATGGCGCAAGATTATTTTAAACGAACCACGTTTTTTATTACTCCTTAGGGTTAAAGGTAAGCATAATTGCCATAATCAGGGCCCAAGACCATAAAAATCCCCACGCCGCCCGCAGGAGAACCTGTCCTGTCTTGAGCACATTGAAGACTTCCATGGAATAATAGGCCAGTACATGTATGCCCATCAGCATGGCCGCGTATTTGGCGAACCATTGCAGGCCGAGCGAGCGGATGGTAGGTGTTTTATGCTCGTATCCGTCGCCGGGTTCGAACCTGCGCAGCACCCTTGGGCGCATGAATGCCGTCAACACGGCTGCACTGGCGTGCACCCCCGGCGAGTCGTAGAACAGATCGACCAGTATGCCGATGCAAAAACCGGCCGCCAGCAAGGCATTCCTCGACGTAAATATGGGCAGGAGCAGGATGAACAGCGGATAGATCAGAAATTCGATGCGAATGAACCCTGTGCCGCCGTAATACATCCGTTTGACGATCAACCCCTGGAGCAATACCAGGGCAACAAATCGGATAATATGTCTGATCCAGCTGTTATCCATGTTTTCAGTCCTTGGCGTTCAAACTATCCGGTGGTGTAAACAGGTTTTCGACCACGTAGACGTACTGGCTTCTGGCGATATCCTCGAACAATTTCACCCGGATGAACCGGGTTGATTCCCCTGCTATCGGTTTGAGGGAGTCCACTTTCCCGATCAGGATATCCGGCGGAAAGAGGTCGGTGTATCCCGAGGTTTCCACCGTATCGCCCAATTCCACCCTGACGTGTTTGGGGATCGCCTTCAGCATGAGGTGATCCGTCTCGTCGCCGTCCCATACCAGCGAACCGTGAAATTTATTGGAACGCAACCTGGCATCTATCCTGGCCTGGCTGTGGAGGATGGTCATCACTTTGGAGAAATACCTGGACGTATCCACCACGATGCCGACAATGCCGTGAGCGGAGATCACGCCCATATGGGGTTTGACCCCGTCTTTGCCGCCGATATCGATGGTAAAATTGTTATTGGAACCGATGATATTCTTGTTGATCACGCGGCCTGGAATCAGGTGATATCGCTGCGCCAGGGTATCGGGTGTGGGCGGGTCGGGCAAGGTTGCAGCGCTCAGTTGCAGGTTGATCAGTTTTGATTTCAATTCGGCGTTTTCGGCCTGGATCTGTTTCATTTTGTCTTGCTGGCCGATCATATTCTGAAAGAACTGGACCCCTTCCATCAGGGTACCGGTAACCAGCCCGGCGGAATGCCAAAAGGTCTGGCTCTTGCCCCGGTTGAACTCAACAATCAGGAACAAACAGACAAACTCCAGGAAAAAAAACAACACTGTGCTGCCTACACGAACCGATGACTTGGGTGCACGAGTCATAATTAAATTTACACACCGGGTTAAAGAGACAGTAGTTGTTGCTGCCGCCTTGAGGTTTTAGACGCTCTTTCTGTCGATCAGGAAAGAAAAGCGGTGCGTGTTTTTAAGCGCGATGCCGGTACCGCGTACCACTGCACGCAAAGGATCTTCGGCGATATGTACCGGAAGCTTGGTTTTCTGGCTGATCCGTTTGTCGAGGCCCCTCAGCAGGGCGCCGCCGCCGGTCAGGTACAATCCGGTTTTATAGATATCGGAAGCCAATTCCGGGGGTGTATTTTCGAGGGCCTTGAGCACAGCGTCCTCAATGCTGGCGATGGATTCGTAAAGCGCTTCCGCGATTTCGCCGTAATTGACGATGATCTGGCGCGGTATGCCGGTCATCAGGTCGCGGCCGTTAACCGGATAATCTTCCGGCGGGCTTTCCAGTTCGGTCAGTGCAGCGCCGACATGGATCTTGATCTGCTCGGCCGTCCGTTCACCGATGAGCAGGTTGTGCTGCCGCTTCATGTGATCGACGATATCGGTTGTCAGCTCATCGCCGGCTACCCGGATCGACTGATCGCAAACGATGCCGGAGAGGGCGATAACCGCGATTTCCGTGGTACCGCCGCCGATATCGATGACCATATTGCCGACGGGTTCTTCTACATCCAGGCCGATACCGAGGGCGGCGGCCATGGGTTCGTAGATCAGGTAAGTTTCCTTGGAATCGACGTGGTCGGCGGAATCAAAAACGGCGCGTTTTTCCACTTCCGTGATACCGGAAGGGATGCAGACCACCATCCTGAGGTTGGAGAAAAAGCGTTTCCGGTTGCCGATCATATTGATCATGCCCTGGATCATGCTCTCCGCGGCATTGAAATCGGCGATAACGCCGTCTTTCAAAGGGCGGACGGTTTTGATATCCTCGTGGGTCTTTTCATGCATTTGCATGGCTTTTCTCCCCACGGCGATCGTCTGACCGGTTTTCCTGTTTATGGCGACAATTGACGGTTCATCAACAACTACTTTCCCGTCTTGTATGATGAGCGTGTTGGCTGTGCCAAGATCGATAGCCAATTCCTGTTTAAAAAAACCAAATAGCTTCATTCGGTGTATTTCTCACGGTTTAAATCTAGCGCACAATTTGGCGCAAAGCAAATCAAATTTTTCGTAAAACGGAAATATTTACACTTGCATTATACGGTATTTCAAGTATTTAGTTTGAATTTGACACAACTACTTCCCACTGGTTTTCGCGAGCCAGGTATTTTTGCGCCAACTTTGTGATCTCTGCCGGGGTGATCGTCCGGATCACCGCGGCCATCCGGTTCTGGAAATCAGCCGGCAAACCTTCCTGAACAAGCCCCCTGACCACTTCCGAAATATTGAACGGCCCGTCCACGGTAGTCAGCAGCTGGCCGATCAGGTAATTGCGCACCATGGTCAGTTCTTCTTCTTCTACGGGCTCTTCGCAAAGCCGGGCCATTTCCAGGTAAATTTCCTTCAGCGTAGCTGCGGCGTATCCATGGCCGACTTCCGTAGCGATGTAAAAGCACCCGCCGTGGAGCATATGCTCTGAAGTGGAATAAATATTATAGGTATATCCCTTGTCTTCCCGGATGTTCTGCATCAGGCGGGATCCGAAATATCCCCCGAGGATCGTGTTGAGGACGTAAAACCCGGGATAATCCGGATGTCGCCGGTTGAACAGCGGGCTGCCGACCCGGATAGCGGTCTGGAGTGTTCCGGGCACCACATATTTGTATTTCTTCGGAACGGCGGCGGGCGGCGGCGGGATGATTGCGCCGGGGTCCCCGCGGCGGCTCAGCCGGCCGAGGGTCCGGTTCAGCAGATCCAGGTACTGCCCGTCCACGCTGCCGCTGATGAAGATGGAGCAGCTGTCCGCGGTATAGCAGCGCTCGAAGTGATCGACCAGATCGTTGCGGGTCAGCTCGCCGTACATGGCTACGGAACTGTTGTAGCCGTATGGGTGGCTTTCGCCGAAAAACGCTTCTGTGATCTGGCGATAGGCCACCGCGTCAACCTTGGTCAACTCCTCCAGCAGTATTTTCTGGTTGCGCTGGATGAACTGGCGCAACTCCTCCTCCGGAAAAACGGGGTCTTCCAGCAGGTCTTCCATCAGCGGAAGCAAATGCGGCAGGTGGCGCCCCAAGGAGAACAACACCAGGTTGGAAGAATCGGGCTGAAAGGGAAAACTCAGGGAAGCGCCGTAAAAATCAAGCATTTCGGCAATGACCGCCGAACTATACCGCGAAGTGCCTTCCTTGAGCAGGGCCGCAGTGGTCCGGGCAGCAAGGGGTTTGCGCTCAGCCGTACGGCCGGCGTCAAAGACCATTTCCAGGCGAACGGCATCCTGGGCGACCATGTCGGTAACATATACCGGAATGCCGTTATCCAGCCGGACTACCCGGGGTTCGGGCAGGTCGATTTTGTCAATGGGGTGAATGATCGGCGCTTTGCTGCGATCCAACATGTGCTTGTTTGCGTTTTGACCCGCAAAGTTATGATTAATCCTTGCAACTTGCGCCGATAAAATAGCTGCCGGCTCCCGCAGTTATCCACAAGCTGTGGATTTTTTTTAAGCAAAAAACTTGAAGATTAAGCTAACTTTGCAAATTAATCCGAAATAAATACCCTTAACCGCTATGAAATTCAGCGTTTCTTCGGCCGAATTGCTCAAACAACTCCAAATTCTTTCCGGAGCGATCAACACGAACCCGGTATTGCCCATTCTGGAAGACTTTCTGTTCACCATCGGTAATAACAAACTCACCCTGGCCGCTTCCGACCTGGAAACCTCCATCATCACCGAAATGGATGTCATGGCGGATTCGGACGGGACGATCGCCGTACCCGCCAAGATCCTCCTGGAGACGCTCAAGGCGCTGCCCCAGCAACCTATCACCTTTTCGGTTAATGAAGACAATTACGGCATCGAGATCACGTCCGCCTACGGCAAATACAAACTGGCCGGTGAAAATGGCAGCGATTTCCCCCGCATTCCCACGCCGGATTCCGTCGATACGCTGACCATCCCCTGCCTGACCCTTTCCCAAGGCATCAACAAGACCCTTTTTGCCACGAGCAACGACGAGCTGAGGCCCGCCATGACCGGGGTGTACTTCCAGGTTGACATGAGCAAGCTGACCCTCGTAGCCACGGATGCGCACAAGCTGGTCAAATATACCTTTTCCAATGTCGCCAGCAACGTGTCCACCTCCTTCATCGTCCCTAAAAAAGCGCTGAACCTGCTGCGCAACGCCCTGCCTGGAAGCGGCGAAGTCAGCATAGCCTTCAATAAGGCCAACGCGTTCTTCGATTTCGAAAAAACCAAGGTCATCTGCCGCCTGATCGACGCCCGATATCCGGATTATAACGCCGTTATTCCGGTGGATAATCCCAATACGCTCGTCGTCACCAAAAGCGATTTCCAGAGTTCGCTCAAGCGGATCTCGATCTATGCCAATAAAACGACCAACCAGGTCCTGTTGAACATCAACAACGGCAGCCTGACCATTTCCGCGCAGGATCTCGACTTTTCCAATGAAGCCACCGAACAGATAACTTGTACGTTCGAAGGCGATCCGATGACCATCGGATTCAACGCCAAATTCCTGGTTGAAATGCTCAACGTGCTGGAATCGGAAGAGGTCAAACTCGAACTGGCCGGCCCCACTAGGGCGGGCATCCTGCTGCCTGTTGAAGAAGTGGATCATGAAGAGATCCTGATGCTGGTGATGCCGGTGATGTTGAGCCATTAACCGCAACGACGTAAGCATTCACATCGCCGACTCAACAGGACAAGCATCGATTTCGATGGGCAACTGCCCCCATCGACCCAATAAACCCGAAGATATGTCATTGTTATACAGATCACTACGCACGTCCCTGGCCGTTTGCACAGCCCTCACCGTCCTGTTGTTTTCCGCGTGCAAACAAACAGCGCCCGAAGAGCAGGCCGATGAAGACCCTCTGGCCCACCTGGATACGCCGGAGGATGTCGTCCGGCAATACCAATCCTTTATGGACAGCAGCAAATTCGACAAGGCCAAACTGCTGAGCACCCCTAAAGGCGCTGATCTGATGGACGCCCTGGCTTCAGCCTTTGCCGATGAACCCCTCGATTCCTCCATCCTGCACACGGTCTTCCTGGAACTGAATTGCACGGAGCGCGGCGATTCGGCGTTTTGCGCCTGCAAGCTCAAAGATGAGTACGAAACCTACGACGCCAGGTTCACCCTGATCAAACTGGACGGGCGCTGGCTGGTAGACCCCCCTGACGAAGAAGCGGACGAGTCGCTCGAATTTTCAGAGGAGTGGCTGGAGGGGGAATTCGAGCCCGGCAAGGTCAAGGACCAGAAGGACAACAAACAATGAAGCCCAGAAAAATAGGCCTCTTTTTCGGCTCTTTCAACCCCGTCCATACCGGCCATATGATCATTGCCAATTATATGGCGACCCAGACGGACCTCGACCAGGTCTGGATGGTGGTTTCTCCGCAAAATCCGTTGAAAAACAAGGCCGGCCTGGCCCGCGATTACGATCGCCTCCACCTGGTCCGGCTGGCCATCGGCAATAACCCCCTCCTTCGGGCATCGGATATCGAATTTCACCTGCCCAAACCTTCCTACACCGTCGATACCCTGATCTACCTGCGGGAAAAGCATCCCGACGACCATTTTGCGCTCATCATGGGGGGCGACAACCTGGCCACGCTTGAAAAATGGAAAAACTATGAAGTCCTCCTTCGGGACTATGAGATATACGTTTACAAGCGGCCGAGCTACGAAACCAACCTATATTCGGACCACCCGAATGTCCGGTTTTTCGAGGCGCCGCTCATGCAGATCTCTTCCACCTATATCCGCGGGTGCATTGCCGAAGGCAAGCCCATCCAATACCTCGTCCCTGATCCGGTAGCCGAATACATCGGCGCCAGCGGGCTGTACCGCAAAAAGCAAGCCTGACGACCTGCGGTTATTAATCCGAATTTGCAGGACAATATTTTTCCGGGCCGCATGTTATTTTAGTGTTTCAAAACCAAGGAATTTATGTTTCGTTTCATACCTGTTGCCGCATGTTTCCTGATTTTTGCCCATCTCTCGGGGCAAAATGCCCTGCCGATCGGTCAGTGGCGTTCGCATCTGCCCTATTCCTACGGGCAATGGGTCACGCAGAACGAGTCAACCGTATTCTGGGGCACCCGCTGGTCGTTGGTGACCATGGACAAGGAGGAACGGTCCGTCCGGCGATTCACCACAACCGAAGGGCTGTCCGAAACGGGCATCCGGCTGCTGCGCTATCATCCGGGTTCCAATCTGCTGATCATTGCTTACGACAGCGGCCTGATCGATCTGTGGCAGGACGGGAAGGTGGTCGTGTCCATTCCTCAGTTCAAAAATTTTGTCAACCTGCCCGGTGAAAAATCGATCAATGATATCTTTCCGCTGGACGGCGGCCGGGCATTGCTGGCCACCAGCCTCGGTTTTTCCATTTTGAATGTTGAAACAGCCAAACTGGAGGCCACCACCTTTACCGGCGTGCCCGTCAATGCCGTGGCGCTGTGGCAGGGCGATTATTACATCGCCACCGGCGAGGGCATTTACCGGGTTGCATCCGATGAGGCTTTTGTGGAAGAATTCGGGCGGTGGCAGCGGCTTGACGCCGGAGAAGGCTTCCCGGAGGATTATGGGACGCACGCAATGGCCGTATATGACGGCAAATTATACCTGGATATAGACGACAACCTCTTTCTGTATGACGGAACAAATGCTCCGCAATTGGTCTTTGCTCCGGAAAGCGGCTTGTACACCCGCTATATTTCCGCCGGTCCGACCCATTTGCTGGCGGGCTATGGTTGCAACGGCGGCTCTTGCGGCGGCCGGGGCAGAGCGTTCTGGTTCGGACCCGACGGCGGTTCGGGGGAACTCAGCGCAGGTTGTATCGGCGACCCTTACTACGGTGTGGAGGACGACAAGGGGCGCATCTGGTTCGGCGACAAATGGCGCACTTTCCGGATGCTGAACGGCGTAAACGACAGTTTCTGCAATATTACGGAGCTCAATTCGCCGTTCTCTGAAAGCGTCTGGAGCCTCGCCGCGGGCAACGGCCAGGTATGGCTCGCTTCGGGCGCCCTCAACCAGACCCTGAGCCCGACCTTCAAAGTGGACGGCGTAGCCGTACTGAAAGACGGTAACTGGACCATCTACAACCGGGAAAATAACGAGACCATGCGGGGAGAGGACAAAAACACCCAAACCGGAAGGGACGACGACCTTTTTGATATGATCGCCGTGACCATCAACCCCGTCAACGGCAAGGTATACGCCGCTTCCTTCCTGGAGGGCATCGTCGAATTCGACGGCGACCAGCTCACCCTCTATAACGAAAAGAACTCCTCCCTGCAACAGGCGCTCAACGAAGAGAAAAGGACCAAGATCGGCGGCCTCGCGTTTGACCAGGACGGCAACCTGTGGGTCGCCAATCACTCCGCCGCATCGGGCAAATCCATCTCCGTTTTCACAGCCAACGGCAATTGGCTGAACTTCGGTCAGACCTGCAGTCAGACCGCATTGTTCCAGGTCGGCGTCGATAATAACAACTACAAGTGGTTCATCATCGGCAACGGACAGGCCGGGGTGATGGTTTTCGATTCGGGCATCCTGGAAGATCCTTCCGACGACCGCTGCCGGGTGTTCTCCTCCACCAACAGCAACCTGCCCACCAATACCACCAACTGCCTGGCGGTGGACCTCGACGGGGATGTATGGGTCGGCACGGACCAGGGCGTTACCATCTTCGAGTGCGGCGCCAGCGCGTTTGACGAAGCCTGTAAAGGCACCCGCCGGATTGTGGAAAGCGACCGCGACGGATTCGGCGCCTACCTGCTGGAAACGCAAAATGTCACGGCCATCGCCGTCGACGGAGCAAACCGGAAATGGGTCGGCACTTCCAACGGCGTTTTTCTGCTTTCGCCGGACGGCAAAACAGAGATCCACCACTTTACAAAGGACAATTCACCGCTGTTCGACAACGCGATTTACAGCATCGCCGTTGACCAGGAAAGCGGAGAGGTCTTCATCGGCACCGCCAAAGGGCTGATCTCCTACCAGAGCGACGCCATAGAAGGCGGGCGGGTCAACAGGAAGGACGTGCTGGTGTTCCCGAATCCCGTACGGCCGGAATACGACGGCCCGATCGCCATCAAAGGATTGGCCCGGAACGCCAGCGTCAAGATCACGGATGTCAACGGCAGATTGGTCTACGAAACCGAAGCCCTCGGCGGGCAAGCCGTTTGGGACGGCCGCGACTACAGGGGGCGAAAGGCGCAATCGGGCGTTTACCTGGTCTTTGCCGCCACCAACCCATCGGAAATCGGCTTCGGCAAAGCGGACGGCGCTGTGGCTAAGATATTGATTATTAATTGATTCGATTGGGCAAACAATCGGTTGATATTTTAAAACCCGGCAAGTATTAATAAATGAGTCGTCAGTTGTCCGTTGTCAGTCGGGTGTCCGTAGCGACGGAAAATTTTCCGTCGCATGCACCAAAATTCCCACATCCAATTACAACGGCAGCGCAGGCCGTCAGGTCCGCCATAGAGGCAATCGTTTATAGAATGTACCCATTGCCGCGCCCTATGTAATATTTTTTTACTTTTGCTGTTCAATAATGAAACGCACTGTTAAATCAGTAGAGATAAATTCATGGGATCGTTAAAAGGAATCCAGAAAATCGCCGGATGGCTGGTCTTTGCCATTGCGCTCACGGTATATTATTTTTCAGCTGAACGAGTCGGAAGCCTCTGGGATTGCGGAGAATTCATCCTCGGGGCCTACAAACTCCAGGTTGTGCACCCGCCCGGCGCTCCGCTGTTTGTGCTGATCGGCCGCATGTTCACCTGGGTTGCCTCCCTGTTATCGAGCGATCCGCAGGATATAGCATTTGCCGTCAACCTGATGTCCGGCATTTGTACGGCGTTCGCCGCCGCATTGATCTGCTGGACGACCATCATCCTGGGCAAGCTGGCCGTCAGCGGCCGGGATGAGGACCCGGATACCGGTCAGGCTATTGCCATCGGAGGCGCCGGTCTTGTAGCCGGGTTGGCTACCGCATTCTGCTCTTCTGTCTGGTTTTCAGCCGTTGAAGGCGAAGTGTACGCCATGTCCACTTTCTTTACGACCCTGACCTTGTGGTCGACCGTGAAATGGTTTTCACTTCCGGATACGCCGCAAAGCGACCGTTGGTTGTTTTTCACCATTTACGCCGCCGGCCTTTCCATCGGCGTTCACTTGTTGAGCTTGCTGACTTTTCCGGCGCTTGCTTTGTTCTATTATTTCAAAAAATACAAGGAACATACTTTCCTGGGTATGGCCGCGGCAGCAGGCGCAGGCGTGCTGATCATTGCTGCAGTCCAGAAACTGGTCATCGTAGGGCTTCCCAAGATGTGGGCATTTTTTGACCTGATCATGGTCAACGACCTTGGTCTTCCCTTCAATTCAGGCATTATTCCCACGTTGCTCTTTGTTGCCGGCGTGATTTATTTCGGTTTGCGCTACGCGCACAAGAACGGCAATGCTCTGGTTCAGAACATTACGGTCTCCGCGCTGTTGTTTGTAATTGCGTTCTCCACCATCGGGATTGTGGTGATCCGCGCGAACGTAGATCCGCCCATCAATATGAACCGTCCGACCGACCCCTTCCGGCTGGTCCCCTACCTCAACCGGGAGCAATACGGCGAACGGCCGCTTGTTTACGGTCCGAGTTTTGAAGGCCGCATCAAGCGGGACGGAACCGGTTATGAATTCAGCGACCGCTACGGCCGTGTCGGCGACCACTACGAATATACCGATTACAAAGTGGATGTCAACTATGAGCCCGCGGACATGATGCTCTTCCCCCGCATGGGCGACGGCACCCAAAACCGGCCCCGCCAATACAAACGATGGATGGGCCTCAACCCGGATAAACCCCTGCCCTCTACGCGTCCTAACCAGATCGATAACATCAGCTTCCTGGTCAGTTACCAGATCGGCTGGATGTATTTCCGCTATTTCATGTGGAATTTCTCCGGCCGGCAAAACGGCGAACAGGGCTTCGAACCCTGGGATAAATCCAAAGGCCATTGGATCACGGGGATCAAATTCCTGGACGAACTGAGGTTGGGCAATCTCGACAAACTGCCGGAATCAGAATTGAAGGATCCGGCCCGCAATAAATACTACGCACTCCCCTTCCTGTTCGGCCTGATCGGATTGTTCTTCCACGCCCGGCGGCGCAAGAACGATTTCATTGCACTGATGTCGTTGTTCATCATAACGGGTATCGGGATCATTATTTATTCCAACCAGCCGCCGATGGAGCCGCGGGAACGGGATTACGTACTCGTGGGGTCCTTCTTCACCTTCTGCATCTGGATCGGCATGGGCGTGCTGGCCATTTTCTCGCTGGCCCGCAGGTTCATGCAGCAAAGCAGTCCGGTTACGGCGGTCCTGTCCACCCTTATCGTCCTGTCGGCGCCCATCCTGATGGGTACCCAGAATTTTGACGATCACAGCCGGATGCACATCACCGCTTCCCGGGATTATGCGTCCAATTTCCTGAACTCGGTTGAAAAGAATGCCATTATCTTCACCTACGGCGACAATGACACCTATCCGCTCTGGTACGCCCAGGAGGTGGAAAATATCCGGACCGATGTGCGGGTGGTCAACCTCAGCCTCATCGCCGTCGACTGGTATATCGACCTGCTGCGCCGGAAGGTCAACGACTCTCCGCCGCTCAAACTGACCATTCCATCCGATAAATACCGGGGTAAAAACCGCAATCAGGTGCCTTTCTATACACCTGCTGCCAACGACCAGAATTACAACCCCGCGCGGGATCCGCGGATTTCGATCGACGCTTTCCTCAGGGAACTGGCCAAGGATAAACCGCTCCCCGCAGCCAGCGGCCGCGAATTTGAAACCCATTACGAGACCCACAACCTGTACATCCCGGTCAATAAGGCGGAAGTGCTGAACAAAGGGGTGGTGCCTGAAAGCGACACCGCCAATATCGTGTCGGAGATCCCCATCACCATCCGGCAGGATTATCTCATCAAGGATGATATTGCCATTCTCGACGTCATCGCCTCCAACCTGTGGGACCGGCCGGTTTATTTCGCCGTCACCTGCCGGCCGGAGAAATTTTTCGGGCTCGACGATTATATGCAGCTTGAAGGCCTGGCCTTGCGCATCATTCCGGTCCGTACGCGCGGTGAATCCATCTACGGCGTGCTGGGCAGCGGCCGGGTAGATACCGAGAAATTCTATGAAAACGTGATGACCAAGTTCCGCTGGGGCAATTTTGATAAAATGCACCTGTTTGTCGACCGGAGCTATACGCCCAGCATCCAGAGCATGCAGTTCGGCATCCGCCGGGCGGCATTTGCCCTGCTGCGGGAAGACAAGCGCGACAAGGCGCTCGCACTCATAGACAAGTATTTCGAGTCGTTCCCGGAAATGAACTTCCCCTACGACTACCGCACCATGATGATGCTCGACGTTTATTTTGAGGCCAATGCCTATGACAAGGCCAAGCCGCACCTCGAAATACTGGCCAGGGAAACCAAGGATCACCTGGCCTTTTACGAATCGTTGAGCAATAAAACGCTCGCCACCAGCTACGAAAGCGATTTCCGGGTGGCTTACAACGTCATGGACCGGATACTGGAAGAGATCAAGAAGAACAACGATACCGAATTCTACGAAAAAATGCAGGCCTTTTTCAAACCGGTCATGCTGGAGGATTCCCAAGAGGAAGATCCCGGTTCGATCCCCGTCCTTGACGACCTGGATTCACCGGATATCCAATGATGGAAAGCCATAAAATAATAGCCGTAGGGTGCGATCACGCCGGTTTTCCCTACAAGGCAGCCGTTATCGAGGTTTTGACAGGCGAGGGGCTGCAGGTGGAGGATTTCGGCGCGCATTCCGCAGATTCGGTTGATTATCCCGATTTTGCCCACCCCGTAGCCGATATGGTAGAAAGCGGCCGGGCAGCATTGGGTATTTTGCTTTGCGGAAGCGGCAACGGAGTGGCTATTACGGCCAATAAACACCAGGGTGTCCGGGCAGCGGTTTGCTGGTTGCCCGAACTAGCTGCACTGGCCCGGCAACACAACGATGCAAACATAATCGCCCTTCCCGTGCGTTTTATATCAGAAGAAACAGCCAGGAATACGGTAAAGGTGTTTCTGTCCGCCGAATTTGAAGGCGGGCGCCATGCCCGGAGGGTCGGCAAGATCTCCTGCGGATAATGTGGCCGGCCGGGTTGTTTTGTTTATGTTCCTAAACCTGGGAGAAAATGTCATTAAAAAGAATCATTCCGCTGTTGATCACCTGCCTGCCGCTGGCCTATGCTCCGGCGCAGGACAATCCGGGCGCCTATAGCCGGGTTCATCCCCAATCGGATGAAGAACGGCTGGCTGAAACCATCAATGCCCAGGATCTTAACCGGCACCTCAGCATTCTGGCCAGCGATGAGATGGAAGGGCGCGAAACCGGTGAGCCGGGTCAGAAGAAAGCAGCTGCCTATATCGCCGAGATCTTCAAAGGGCTGGGACTGCCGGCCATCGGCGACGACAACGGCTACTTCCAGCATTACTCCTATATTTCTGAATACTGGACGGAGATCCGGATGGAGGTCAACGGCCAGCCCGTGAAACACCTGACGGATTTCTATTCCTTCCCGGCCCAGAATGCCGACCGCGACTGGATCGAATATGACGAGGTGGTCTTCCTGGGCTACGGTATTGACGACAGCCGTTACAATGATTACAAGCATGCCCCGGATGTGAAGGGCAAGGCTATCCTCATCTACACCGGCGAGCCCCTCAGTAAAGACAGCATTTCGACGGTCACCGGCAAGCGGGGGCCTTCGGAATGGTCAACCGATATCAGCAGGAAACTCAAAGCGGCCCGCGCACACGGCGCATCAACGGTCTTCATCATCGACAATGATTTCAAGCAACACGTCCGCGCCGCCCGCCGCACGATCATCGGCACCGGGATGAATATGGGCTGGGGCGAAAATCCGGAAGAAAATTATGCCAACAGTTGCTTCATTACTTCCGATATGGCCAAAGACATTGTCGGCAATCAATTCAAGCGCCTTGCCAAGGCCAGCACCCGGTTGTTGGAAAAAGGTAAGCTTAAACCTGTTGCATTACCGGCAAAAATCCGTATATTGCAAAAGAAAAAGGTCCGGCAATTGCTGGGCGAAAATGTTTTGGGGTATGTCGAAGGTACCGACCCCAAGTTGAAAGACGAGGTCGTCGTCCTGTCCGCCCACTATGACCATATCGGCAAACAGGGGGATGAGATCTACAACGGCGCCGACGACAACGGCACCGGATCTTCCGCTGCCCTGGAAATCTGCCAGGCATTGGTAGAGGCCAAACGCAACGGCATGGGCCCGCGGAGAAGCGTACTGGTCCTGCTGGTTTCGGGTGAGGAAAAGGGATTGCTGGGCTCACAATATTATGTGGCGCATCCGGTTTTCCCGCTCAGCAATACCGTAGCCGATGTGAATGTTGACATGATCGGCCGGGTAGATAACAAGCACGCCGACAACCCAAACTATATCTACGTCATCGGAGCCGACCGGCTGAGCTCCGAGCTGCACGAGATCAACGAAAAAGCCAACTCAACGTACACCCATCTGGAGCTCGATTACACGTACAACGCCGAGGATGATCCAAACAGATATTATTACCGGTCCGACCATTACAACTTTGCGGTCAACGGCATTCCGGCAATCTTCTATTTCAGCGGTACGCATGCGGATTACCACAGGCCGACCGACACGATCGAGAAGATCAATTTTGAAAAAATGACCAAGATCAGCAAGCTTATTTTTCACACCGTATGGACCTTATCTACCCAAGACCGGCGTATTGTGGTAGACAAACTTAAAGCGCCTTAACCCGGCTGAAAAAAATAGCATTATTCCCGGCCGCTTTTGCAGGTGGTTTCTTATCCTTCCCCTGCGAAACGCCGAGTTCATTTACTCAACAATCCTCGAAAATTATTTATTGTATATTATTTCTTAATATTTTAACTATTTCAAAAACAAGACTATAACTTAGACGTATTTCATTATCTTTACAATTAATTTCCTTTTTCGTCCTGCAAGACTGAATAAGAGGATTTTTTTATCTTTTTTTATGCCTTTTATTAATTTAATTCCTGGAATTTATTTTTTCCCTTTACACGAAAAAATATTTTTTTTCACACCTGATCCGGCACAAGGGACATTCAAAGCGTCCCCTTTTCAAGACCGGCAGAACCATTGATGCAACAGCAATTCAAACCCTTCCGAAAAGAATTCAGGCACTGCTTATTCCCGCAGGATTACCCGGCAAATGTCCGTCAATATTTTTTTCCGGTCCGGGCTTGGTTTTTCCGCATTTATAATTATCTTTGTGAACTTCAAAGCAAGTAGCGCTTTTTCTGCCCGCATCAAGGTGTTAAAAAAAGCGCTAAAAAGTAAATTTTTATCAAAAAGCTTGCTTTTTTCTATAAAATGTATTATATTTGATGCGACTAATTATACCCTAAAAACCATGGACATCTAAGAAAAATGATCGATGTATTTTGGTTTTCCAGTTTTTAATAAAAACTAATGAACAAACGGCTGAACCATAAATATCTCTCACCGAAATTCTTCCTCCAGAAGAATTTGCCTTTTTCCAGGTGGCATTTTTCTCAGAATTTTAAGTCCGAAAATTTTTTATTTGACTCAATTGATATTAATCATCGAGAAGGGCCTTTTTAGGTCACTTTTCATGTCACGAATATAACTGGGGTTTAGTTTTATTTTGGGAAAGTGCGGCGTTAGCTGCACTTTCTTTTTGTGGCAAGTCCATCCAAAAACTACTGGAAAATATGGAGCTTTTTCCCTTTACCGGGTTCTTCCCGACACCAGGAAGCTTCGAACCTTCAACGTCATTTTTTGAATCGCTCAGAGAAGCATTTCCAACTCACTTCCGCAAGGAAATCTTTTTTCACCGGCCATCCCCCGGTTTATTCATCTACCGGATCGAAACCCCCAAACGGCGGCATACCGGCCTGCTCGCCTGCACGGATATCCTGAGCTACATGGACGGCGAGATCAACCGCCACGAACTAACCTTGTCCCTGCGGGAAGAGACCCAGGTCGACCTGATCCTCAAAAGAGGCGCTTCCGTAAAACCGGTTTTGCTGACCTATGCCAATATTCAGGCATTGGACGATATCCTCCAGGCCTTCACCCTGGAAAACGCACCGTTCCAGGAATTGAAAATATCGGATGAAGACCAACTCCACCAGTTCTGGGAAATTACCGACCCGGCTTTGATCCGATTGATTTCCGACCTTTTCAATGAAGCCAATCCGAGGGTCGTGATTGCCGACGGCCACCACCGGTCCGAAGCCCAGGCGCTGCTTTATCAGCGGTTTGCCGATCAGGGCCAACTGGATACGCCGTTCCGGTACCTGCTTTCCGCCTATTTTCCGGTCAGCGAACTGGACATCTGGTCCTTCAACCGCCTGGTGGCAATACCGCAGGGTGTAACAGCCGGCCAGCTGATAGAAAAGCTGGGCTTGTTTTTTGACCTCACCCCCTCTCCGCTCGAAGCGCCCCGGAAAAAAGGCGAAATCATCATTTTCGGCGAAGGATTTACTTATCTTGGCCGCTGGCGGGAAGATCTGATGAGCCGGGTAGCCCACACACGGGAAATTGTGCTGGATGCGGACCTCCTCAATGAACTGATCTTTACGGATCTGATCGGCATCCGCGACGTCCGCAACGACGCCCGGATCCAATACGTCGAAGGCATCAAAGGAATCGAAGGGCTAAAAAAAGGCCTGGAAAAAAGGCCGGGCAGCATTGGTTTCTGGCTGTACCCGGTAGATATCGACGACCTGATGACCCTGTCTGTTATCGGCGAAAGCCTGCCCCCAAAGTCCACCTGGTTCGAACCCCGGATGAAAAACGGCATGATCGTTCAGGTTTTTTAAGCTTGACCGCAGCATATCCGAGCCCCGACATTACTTCACTGGCCAAGCTTAAATCATCCAATTAATCATTCAGCCATGAGAATAGCATTTTTCCTGTTCATGATCAGCCTGACCATGATACAATGCACATCAAAACCTGTGGAAGAGAAAACGCCGGAATTACTGAATATGTGGATCGGCACCTACACCAAAAAAGAAGGCCATGTCGACGGCCAGGCGCCAGGCATTTTTCGTTCAAAAGTAGATGCCCAATCGGGCGACCTGAAGGACCAATTTGCCAAGTCGGGCATTATCAACCCCTCATTCGTAGCCGTTTCTCCGGATGACCAGTACCTGTACGCCGTTTCGGAAACCGGCCCGGATGTCGATACCACCGGTTATGTTTACGCCTATATGATCACGGATGACAGCCTGAAAATGATCAACCGGCAACCCAGTTACGCTTTTGCCCCCTGCCATGTCAGCGTACACCCTTCCGGGAAATGGGTCTTTGTCGCCAACTATGTCGGCGGCGTGATCGCCATGTATCCGGTACAGGAAACCGGCGCATTGGCCATGGCTACCGACATTCAACGCTTCTCCGGCAGCGGTCCGAATACAGCCAGGCAGGAAGCCTCGCACCCGCATTCCGTTTTTATGGATCCGAAAGGGAATTTCCTGCTCACCCCCGACCTGGGGACCGACAAGATCATGATCTTCCGGATCGACACCGAAGCCGGAAAACTGATCCCGGCAGACCCGCCGTTTGCGGAAGCCGAACCCGGCTCCGGCCCGCGCCACCTCGTCTTCTATCCGGACGGCAAATCATTTTACGTCATCCACGAGCTCAACAATACCATCGTCCATTACCGTTTTGATCCGGCAACGGGCGCCGCCACCCGCGAGCAAACCATCAGCACCCTCCCGTCCGATTTCACCGGTACCAGCTACTGCGCCGATATTCACCTGACGCCAGATGCCCGTTTTCTGTACGGCTCCAACCGGGGGCACAACAGCATCGCCATTTTCAGCGTGGATCCGCTCAATCAGTCGCTAAAAGCCGTCGGACACCAGTATACGAAAGGCGATTTCCCGCGCAATTTCACCATTGACCCCGAGGGGAAACGCCTGTATGTCGCCAACCAGAATTCGAGCAATATCGTTCAGTTCAACATCGATCCTGAAACCGGGATGCTGGAAGAAACGGCTCAGTACAGGGTGCCGACGCCGGTTTGTCTGGTGTTTCAGTAGAATGTTTCATGCTATTGGACATTTTTGTAAAAAGGGCAAAGACGGAGCGAGAGTGGGTGAAGGCATTGCTTTTCACCCACTCTCTCCCTCCCTAAGTCTCCCACTCTGCTCATTTTGTCCAGTAGTGTGAGAATGTTTATTCATCCCTGAGGCTATCCACCGGATTGGCAAAGGCCGCCCTGATGCTTTGAAGGCTGATGGTGGCCAGCGCGATCAACACGGCGAATATTCCCGCGCCTAAAGCGACCGGCAGGAAGGTCAGCCAGTCCATTGGAATGTGGTAGGCAAATTCGGCCATCCACTGGTTCATGGCGTACCAGGCCAGCGGCATGCCGATCAGGAACGCAATGCCGACGGTTCGGGTGAATTCCCTGGAGATCAGTTGAATGATCTGGATTGAACTGGCGCCGAGCACTTTCCGGACGCCGATCTCCTTGGTGCGGTTGCGGAGGGTAAAGGCCGTCATGACCAGCAGGCCGAGGCAGGCGATGAAGATCACGATCCCCGAGAAAAACAGCAGCAACCGGCTGCGCAGGATATCCGCTTCGTAAAAACGTTCGAAGCGGTCGTTCAGGATATTGTATTCCAGCGGATTTGCGGAATCGAACGAGTCGTTGATCTTTTTCAGGGAGGCCAGTGTCCCCGGCCAGTCCGAAGTGGATACCTTGATGGAATAATAGTCGATGTTGTGAATGGGATTTTGCCAAAAGCCGATGACCATGGGTTTGATGGCCAGTTTGACGTCTTCAAAGTGAAAGTCGCGGACCACCCCGGCGACCTGCGCCAACATCGGCCGGTCGAGGGGATTGTTGTCCCCGCTCCAGTTGACGCTCGGGATTTCGATCCACTGCCCTACCGGGTTCTCAAACCCCAGGGTCTTGGCGGCCGTAGCATTGATCAGGACTTTAGAGGTATCGGAAGCTACCGACCCGCTGAAATTGGCGCCGTTGAGCAATGAAATACCGTAAGTGTTCAAAAAATCCTGATCGGCGCCGATAAAGATCATTTCCTTTCGCTGATCGTCGGACTGGCCGCGCTTTTTGACATTGGCGAGCGGGAAATTCTTCCACTCTCCGGGTACGCGTGATGTAACGGAAACGCTTTGCACCTCCGGCAATTTGGAAAATTCGGCCTTGATGGCCTCAAACTGGCTCCGGAGGTTACTGCTGTTGATATCCACGATCACCATGCCGTCCTTATTGAAGCCCATTTCTTTTGACTGCAAATAATTGATCTGCCTATAGAAGAGGAATGAACACCCGATCAGGGCAATGGCTGTAGCGAACTGGAATACGGTTATCCCCTTGCGGAAAGAAAACCCGGAACGGGCATTGTTCTCATTTTTCATGGCCTGCACCGCTGCGACCCGCGTAATCATCCATCCCGGATAAACGATGGCCAGCAAACTGACGAGAAAGCCGATACCGCCCAACGCAGCGATCTGGATGGCCGGGATATGGGACCAGCTGAACGATGTACCCAAAAACCGTGCGATCAAAGGCTGCAGGAAATTCAGTAACACGATGGCAAGGACCAGCGCAACCCCCGTCAGCAGGGCGCTTTCCAGAAAAAACTGGTTGAGCAGCTGACCTTTACCGGCCCCGACGGCTTTCCGGACGCCAATCTCGCGGCTGCGCCCCAGAAAAGCGACGTTCAGCAACCCGGCGTAATTGAAACAAGCCACCAGCAAAATGACCAGCGCGATCCAGAAAAATAACCGGATATAGAAGGCATTGCCTCTGGCATTGTTGATCTCCCCTTCCACATCATGCGCATACAGGTGGATGTCCTGGACGGGCTGCAGAAAAAATTCCGAGGTAAAGGGGGCGTCTTTAGGCCAGTTGGATTTAGCCATGGCCGTTATCTTGCGCCCCAGTTCCGGGATATCGGCGTCGGGGCGCACTTTAAAATAAGTGATCAGGCTGTTCCGGTTCCAGTTGGTCTGCATGAATTCGTCCCACCACCTGAAATTAGCGGATGCCAGTTGGGTGGTGACCATCAGCTGCCCCTGAAAATGCGAGTTCTCCGGAAAATCTTCCAGGACCCCTGTGATGGTACATTCAAAAACGTTGGTTTTAAGGGTTTTGCCCAGCGCAGATTGGTTGCCGAAGTATTTTTTGGCAAATTTTTCCTGGACAATGGCCCCGTTGGGCTGGGAAAAAGCGCCGGCGGGATCGCCTTCCTTCAGCTTGAATCCGAATACCTCGAAGAAATTACTGTCGATCGTGCTAATCCCTTCGTAGTTCTTGTTATCGGGATCGTTGCCCACCGTCAGGCGGCCGATTTCCATGATCTGCGTAACCGACTCAATTTCCGGAAATTGAGCGTTGGCTTCTGCGCCTACCCGCGAACCGGAAGCAGCGCTTTCCCGGACCAGCCCGTTGGAGTCGGTTATTTTTTGCAATAACCGGTAGGCTCCGGGGTTCATCCCGTCGAAGTTTTTTTCGCTGCCGATATAGGAATTCAACAGCAGAAAACACCCCAATCCCAGCGTCAGGCCGGCGATGTTGGTCAGTGCGTAGGTCTTGTGGTGCAGCAAGTAGCGAACGGCAACTTTCAGGTGGTTGTAGAACATGTCGGTGATTTTGATGAGTCGGATACCTGGATCCTCGCAAAAATCATGCCTTTCCGGATAATTGTCTGTGAAAGAAAGGCCGGGCCATTGGCTAAAACAGGGCTAAGGCTGTTCTTTTCCCACTGCTCCTGCTATCCGGGTCACGCTCTACATTCCTGCAGCGTTGCCGACTTTACGGCCGGTTGAAGGCCACCGGCGGGAACAATGCCGGAAAACACTGTACGAAAGTGGACATGGAATGTTCGTTATTGAACACCGAAAACGATCATTTCTGATTCCAATAAACTGATTATCAATAATTAACTATATTGGCACGTCATTTGGTAAATATTTTTCGGAGTAAATCACCCGACGACATTTTTAACTAACATTATTATGATCAAGACCAACCACTTAAAGAAGATCTATCGCACAGAGGAGGTAGAGACCACTGCCTTGAACGAAGTAGATATCCAGATACAGCAGGGGGAATTCGTTTCAATCATGGGTCCGTCCGGATGCGGAAAATCCACTTTGCTGAATATCCTGGGTTTGATCGATAACCCGGACGGCGGCGAGTACTTTTTCCTGGAGGAGGAAGTGGCCCGCTATTCGGAGCGCAAACGGGCCAACCTGCGCAAGAATAATATCGGCTTTATTTTCCAGAGCTTTAACCTGATCGACGAACTGACCGTTTTTGAAA
>WBZL01000191.1_pt1 | contig 67535 bp, 66 predicted proteins | sample 5204291 | NCBI WGS metagenome assembly WBZL01 (sample SAMN12344345, study PRJNA552823) | activated sludge metagenome | biome: Activated sludge suspended growth; feature: Nitrification reactor; material: Wastewater; isolation source: activated sludge from nitrification reactor of wastewater...
CGGGACGTGCTCCTGCTCATGGTGCTCAACCGCTACCGGGAGGCGCCGCCGGCCGTGGCCTTCGCGCGGGGCTTCGGGCTGCGCGCCGGGGCGCTGGCCTCCAGCGTGGCCCACGATTCCCACAACATCGTGGCGGTGGGCGCGGATGCCGCGACCCTGTGCCGGGCGGTCAACGCCCTGATCGACCAGGGCGGCGGCATCGCCGTCGCCACCGACGGCGCGGTGGAATGCCTGCCCCTGCCGGTGGCCGGACTCATGAGCGCGGAGGACGGCGATGTGGTGGCCGCCCGTTATGCCGCCCTGACCCGGATGGCCAGAGCCCTCGGCTCACCGCTGGGGTCGCCGTTCATGACCCTGTCCTTCATGGCCCTGCTGGTGATCCCGGAACTCAAGCTGAGCGACCGGGGCCTGTTCGACGGGCGCGCTTTCCGTTTCACCGGGGTCACGGCATGAACCGATTCACCAGCTGTTTGATGGCCGTCATCCTGGGCCACGCCCTGCCGGCCGCCGGCGCCGACCCCCTCCCCGTCGACGGCCGCGAGCACCTCAACGCCGTGCTCTGGATGCAGACCGCCCATGAATACGCCTTTTCCACGGCACAGGTCTTCGGCATGGCCACCCGGGGCCTGGCCGAGGCCGGATCCCTGCCCTCCGCCCTGGTGGACGGGGAGGCGCCGCCCCCGGGACCGGACGCGCCACCCGCCATCGTCCTGGACCTGGACGAGACGGTGTTGGCCACCACCCGCTACGCCGCCGGACTCATCGCCGCCGGTCGCCGGCACTCGGAAAGCGCCTGGGCGGAATGGGTGGAACACGCCCAGGCCGAGCCGCTCGCCGGCGCCCTGGAATTCCTGGGCGCCGCCCGCGACCGGGGCTACCGCATCTTCTACGTCACCAACCGGGCCTGCCCGGACGCGGGCCGCCCCGCCATCTATCCCCATCCCGCCTGCCCCCAGCGCGAAGCCACGTTGACCCAGGCGCGACGCCTGGGACTGCCCGGGGCCGAGGATCCCCGCGCCTTTCTGCTGCGCAACGACCAGGACGGCTGGGAGAGCGGCGACAAGAGCCCCCGCCGCCGCTTCCTGGCCGCTTCCCACAAGGTGGTGATGCTACTCGGCGACGACCTGGGCGATTTCCTGCCCCGGTCCCAGGTCGGGGCGCTACGGCAACAACGCCCGCCGGACTGGCCGGTGGGCGGGATGGATGGCGCGCTCCCGCCCTGGCGGTCGCGCTTCGGCGTCCAGTGGTTCCTGCTGCCCAATCCGTCCTACGGTTCCTGGGAAGTCGCCCTGGCCAACTGCTCCGCCGACCGGGGAAGCGCGGCCTGCCACGAGGCGAATCTGCACGCCAGGTACGGTCGGCTCATCCCGCCTGTTCCGACACCACCCACTTCTCCCATTCCGCCAAGGTAAGCCCCGACAGGCGGGCGAAATCCCCGCCCGGCAGGGCCTTGCGCGCCAGCACCAGATAGGGCGCCACGGCGAGGGCGATACCCAGGTGCCCGGGCGGGATCAGGGTGTGGGCACCGCACAGATAGGTCCGCTCGAACAACAGTCCCTGGCCGCGACCGCAGGCCACGATGCTCTCCGCCACCCGCCGCCGGTGCCGGTCCAGCCAGCGGCCGAATGCGGCCTCGTCGTCGCCCTCCAGCCACAGGCCCGCATCCTCCATGAACAGATCGGCCGCGACCCGGCGATCGCGGGCGATGGACAGGGCCAGGTAGCACCACACGCCATGGGCCTGGCCGTGTTCCGCGGCGGGGGGCCCCTTCCTGGGGCGATATGCCGTCACGCTCTTGTTGGCGCAGATCACGTGGGCGCCCGGCGCCGGGGGGAAGCGCCGCCGTTGCGCCGTGCCGAACAGGGCCTTGCCCGCGTCCAGCAGGGGTTGTCCGTCATAGACGGGCAGCGCCGTGCCATCGTGCTGGGCGACGCTGAACAGGGGCGCCTGGCTGCCGTCGGCGATGGCCTCGGCCACCGCCAGGTCGTGGCCCCAGACCTGGCCGGCGATGCCGCAGAAGGAGGACGCGGTCTCCATGTTGATCTGGCCCAGATAGGCCTGGGCGGCCTCGGCCCGATCCAGGGCGACGATGCGGTCCAGCAGGGCATCGTCCGTCTTCTCCACCGTGGCGGTGGCCACCTTGAGCACGCATACATAGCCCAGTCCCCGGGCGCCCGGCCGGCCGTAGCCGTCGCAGTAGGCGTCGAAGGGGCCGATGGCGCGGTGGTCGAATCCTGCCGGGGGTGCGCGCATGGCGGCGACTCCGCCGCGTCAGTGGCCGGCCTCGCCGGTACCCAGATAGACCGTGCCGGAGGGGCCGATGCCGCTCACCTGAACGATCACGTCGTCGCCCTGAACCCAGGCGAAATGGGGTTTTCCGGCCGGCTCGACGAAGAAGCTGCCGGGCGGCAACGCCTTCATCAGGGCCGGATCGAAGCGATCGCCGAAACCGATGTGCAGGGTGCCGGAAAGCACAACCACCAGGCGGTCCTCCGGGTGGACATGGGGCGGGATGCGAAGCTGTCCGGGAATGCGGATGCGGGCGGCATAGAGGCCCGGCTTGCCCATGTCTCCCGCCAGGGTGGCCATGTCCATGCTGCCGGGCCGGCTGGTATCGGCGCTGAGCCGAATCTCCTCGGGCGCCAGGCGCACCGGGGCGATGCCCTCGCCCCGGGCGGGCGCGGCGAGGGCGACAACACCCGCCAGCAGCAGGCCCGAGGCGAGGCGGGAAAAACGAACGGATTTCACGATGATTCCTCCTGAAGGGTCGCGGCGACCGTCACCGATGGGTAAGTGGGTATGGCGGCCGGCCACAGTTACCAGCATAGAGCCTATTTCAGTAGGGATCATGTCCCGCGTTGAGACCAGGAACGGATGGATGCAAGGCGCGGCGCGCAGGCCATGGTTATTCCATGTCCAAGCGTCGCAACGCCGCGGACGCCGTTCCTGGCCTCAACCCGGAGGGCCGCTGGTGTGCGGGCGCATTGCCGCGCTGCGGGCAGCTTGTTTGGAACGACCAAACCGCGCCTCCCGCGCCTTGCACCGCATCCCGCACACCAGCGGCGCGGGGCATGAGCCCTACTGAAATAGGCTCATAGCCGGCTGCCTGCCGTTTTCAGGGCGGCGGGCCTATGATCCGAGGAAAAATCCCGAAGGAACCCCTTGTTACTGCGCACGAAGCTCGTCCTCGCCTACTCCACCCTGGTGGCCGGCGTGGTATCGGCATTGCTGCTGATCGCCAGCTTCGCCCTCGACAACCTGAACCGGCGCAACCTGGCGGGGGCCGATCACGCCCTGGCGGAGATCACCCAGGCCAATCACCGCCTGGCCGAGGACATCCTGACGCGCAACGGCGAACGTTTCGTCACCGAACTCGCCCGGTCCGCCGCGAACGAGCTTTCCCTGCTGCTGGGCCATCGTTCCACCCGGGACTATGCCGCCCTGCGCGCCGACGCCCGGCTCCGGGCCGCCGCCAACCGGGACATCCACGCCCTGGACCGGGTGGCGGGCTACACCGACGTCCTGGACCGCGCCGGGGTGTCGGTCTGGCATCCCAACCCGGAGGTGGAGGGGCGCAATTTCATCGAATGGAAGGACCGTTATCCCGAGATGTGGATGCTGGTGGAGCGCTCCTTCCGGGAAGCGGAGGTCCGCGGCTACTACAGCTTCCTGGATCGTGACAACCGCGGCCGGCGCAAGTACATGGTGCTGCGCCAGGTGCCGGACACCCCGTTCATCGTCGCGGCGGTGGTCAATATCGAGGACTTCTTCCTGCCGGTGCAGCGGGAGATCGGCTCGGGCGGCCAACAGGCCCGCGCCGCCATGACCGCGCGCGTGGCCGCCGGCGCGGACGCCGAACGCAAGCGGATGGCATCCTGGGTGTTCGCCGCCGGCGCCTTCGCCATGGTGGCGGCGGTGTTGCTGGCCTTCTGGCTGGCGCGCCACGTGGCGCGCCCCCTCGACCGGCTGCGCGCTGGCGTCATCCGCCTGGGGCGGGGCGATTTCAGCGTGGAAGTCCCGGAAAAGGGCAGCGCGGAGGTGCGCGATCTGGCCCAGGCCTTCAACCGCCTGGGCGGCGAACTGGCGGAACATACCGCCCGCCTGGCCGGGGAAGCCGCCGCCCGGGAGGCGCTGGAAAGCGAGATCCGCATCGCCCGCCGCATCCAGGAAGCCATGTTGCCCGGCGCCGCCTCGCCCTGCCTGGCGCGTCCCGAATACGAACTGCACGGCGCCAACCGGGAAGCCCGGGAGGTGGGCGGCGATTTCTACGATTTCTTCCCCCTTGCCGGCGACCGCCTCGCCCTGCTGATCGCCGATGTCTCCGGCAAGGGCATTCCGGCGGCCCTGTTCATGGCGGTCAGCCGCACCCTGCTGAAGGACGCCTGCCTGCGCGCCGAAAATCCCGCCCAGGCCCTGGCCCAGGCCAACCGGGCCCTGTGCCGGGAGAACGAGGCCTGCATGTTCGTCACCGTGTTCCTGGCGTTCTACGATATCGCCAGCGGCCGCCTGGAGTTTGCCAACGGCGGCCACCCGGAGCCCTGGCTGCTGCGCGCCCGGGGCGGCCGGGAAAGCTTCGGGCGCCTCGGCGACCCCATGCTCGGCGCGCGGCCCGATCACGTCTTCCGCGGCGGCCATGTCGAGCTCCAGGCCGGCGACACCCTGTTCATGTATACCGACGGCGTGACCGAGGCCATGTCGCCCGGGGGCGAGGCTTTCGGCACCGCCCGTCTGGAAGGCTTGCTGGCCGATACCGCGGCGCTGCCGGTGGCGGCGATGGGGCGCCGCATCGTCGCGACCCTGGACGCTTACCAGGCGGGCGCGCCCTTCGACGACATCACCCTGCTCATCCTGCGGAGGCGAGCCTGACCTTGAGCGCCGACCCCACCCCGGAACTGGAACTGACCCTGCGCAATGCCCGCGAGGAGATTTCCCGGCTCGCGGCGGCGGTGGAAGCACTCGGGGCGCGCGCCGGCCTGTCATCCCTCAGCACCCATCGGCTCAACCTGGTGCTGGAAGAGATCATCACCAACACCCTCGCCTACGGCTACCCGGACGACGGCGAGCATGCGCTCCGGGTGCGGGTGGCGGTCCTGGACGACGGCATCGAACTGGAGATTCGCGACGACGCCCGCCCCTTCGACCCCCTGGCGGACAGGCCCGCCCCCTACCTGGGTCCCGACCTGTCCCGGCGCCGGCCGGGGGGACTCGGCCTCCACCTTGTCCGGCGACTCGCGCGCGAGGGGCGTTACGAAACAGCGGGGGGAAACAATCGCCTTATAATCAAAATGGACAAGGAGATCGAGAAGGGGGCGAGTCGCCCCACCCCCGGCGCCGCGCGGGGCGACGATTGACAGGAGGAATGTCATGCGCATCGACACACGCAAGCAGGCCGGGTGGCTGGTCTGCGCCATTTCCGGCCGCATAGACGGCACCACCGCGCCGCAACTGGAGGCGTCGCTGCGCGGCACCATCGACGCGGGCGAGACCCGCATCGCCGCCGATCTCTCCGGCGTGCAGTATCTGAGCAGCGCCGGCCTGCGCGTCTTCCTGGCCACCCTGAGGCAACTCGGCGGCGGCGAATTCCGCCTGGTCGGTCCCACCGAAGCCGTGCGGGAAGTCCTCGACATCTCCGGCTTCGGCAACATCATGGCCATCAGCGACAGCCTGGAAGGCTGACTCCGATGCTGAAGCCGGACGCGGCGGCCCCTGGCCGGGCGCCGCCCCCCGAGATGGAAGACGAGGCGGTTTTCCAGAAACAACTGGAGCTGTTCATCCGCTCTTCCACCGACAAGCGCATCGAACTGGTGAAGATCGGCGAGGTCATCGCCGATCTTCACCATCGCCGACGCTTCCTGGACGTGGGCGCCGGCGGCGGCGACCTGACCATCCCGCTGGCCCAGACCTTCCACGAGACCACCGTGGTGGAACCCAACACGCCCCAGATCGAGTTCCTGCGCCGCCGCTACCCCCAATTCAAGCTGCACAACACGACCTGGGCCAACGCGGACCTGGGCGACGACCGCTTCGATTTCATCCTGTGTTCCCATGTCCTGTACTACCTGGACGAGGCGGACTGGATGCCGGCCATCGACAAGATGCGCGCCCACCTGGAACCGGACGGCCGCCTGGCCATCGTGCTGCAATCGCCCATCGGCGAACTGGCGGATTTCTACAACCACTTCGCCCACTTCGACGTGGACATCCTGGGGCTGTGGCGGGAGCTGATCCACCGCTTCGGCGACCGGGCGGTGGAGGCGCGCTACTTCGTCAACGAGATCTGGACCGACAGCCTGGACGACATGGTGGAAATCGGCCTGTTCCTGCTCATCGACCGCAAGTTCCGCGCGCGGGCCGGCGAGATCCGCGACTATTTCGCCCGTCGCCACCGGCGCGGCGACGGCTACCGCCTCAAGCAGGACGAAATCCTGCTGGCGGTAAGGCACACGCCTTGAGCGATCAGTCCTCGAGCGATCAGTGCTCGAAGGACAGTTTCACGCGGCAGGCCTCGCCGTTCTCGACGGCGCTGATCTTGTCGGCGTAGCGGCGCACCAGATAGCCGGCCATGCGGTCCATGGCCTGGGGGTCTTGCAGCAGTTCGCCCGGCTCGGGACGGGATTCGGGAAACGCCATGGCGCGGCCGCGATAGCTGAACTCCAGTTCCAGCCGGTATTCGTCGAAGCGCGCTTCCAGATGCACCGGCGCACGGGTCAATTCATGTTCGCGCACCGCCTCCATGAATTCATCCGCCGCCGCGGCCGCCTTGTCGATCACCTCCTTGCGCGCGCCCCACAGGCCGCCCTGGCGCTGCATGAAGGCGAACACATGTTCCGACGTGTCCGGGCCGGGCGCCAGTTCGACGCCGGCCTTGCTGGCGATGCCGAGGCGGAACACCAGGTTGAGCAGGATGGCCAGGAGCGTCGCGGCGGACAGGGAGGAATGGAATACCGGCCGCAGCCAGTGGGGAAAGGTGTGGAAAATCTCGGGCGCCACATCCACGCCGATGCCGACGATCATGGCGATGCCCACCACGAAGGTCTTACGCGCGTCGAGCATGCGGCTCATGATGATCTGGATGCCGGCCACCACCATGAAGCTCAGGGCGAAGATCAGGGTGGCGCCCATGACCGGCGCCGGCATGATGGCGAACACCGTGGCCAGCTTGGGACAGAACGCCAGCACGAACAGCAGCCCGCCGATGGCGTAGGCGATGACCCGGCTGGTGGCGCCGGTGGCCACGCTCAGGCCCACGTTCGCCGAGGAGGCGGATTGCCCCATGCCCCCCAGCAGGCCGGCGCTGATGACGCCGAAGGAATTGGCCATGATGCCGTCGCCGATCCGTTTCAGGTCGGGGCGCTTCCAGTCGGGATCGTTGATCTTCTGGCAGGTGGTCAGGTCGCCCACGCTCTTGAGGGTGGAACACAGGATGGCGATGAGGAAGGGCGCCGCCAGGGCGCCCTCGAACGACCAGCCCGGATGGCCCGCCAGGGGAGAGGCCAGCCAGGCGCCGTCCAGCACCCGCTCCAGATGGGCCGGCGTCAGCACGCCGGCGAGGAAGGACAGGCCATAACCCAGGCCCATGCCGATGAGGATGCAGAACAGCCGCAGGCGGCCCCGGCTCCAGACGTTCATGCCGATCATGGCCGCCAGGGTGGCCACCGCCACCAGGATTTCCACCTCGCGCAGTTCGGGACTCGCCGCCCTGGCGCCGAAGAACATGCGCATGGCCAGGCCGGTGACGCTGATGCCCACCATCATCACGATCAGGCCCGTCACCTCCGCCGGGAACAGCACCCGCAACCGACGCACCAAGCGCGAGAACGCCATCTCGAACAGGCCCACCAGCGCCGTCATGCCGAACACCAGGGACAGGCCGCCGGTCTTGGCCGCCAGGATGGAGGCACCGAGGAAGGAAGGGCCGCACAGCTGGGGGCAGAGATAACCCGAGCCCACCGGCCCCCGGCCCCAGGCCTGGGCCATCACGCCGATGCCCGCCGCGATCATCGACACGCTCACCATGCGCGCCGCGTCGGCCACGCCGCCGCCCATTTCCTGAACCACCACCACCGGAAAGATGAGGCCGATGGCGATGATGCCGATGTGCTGCACACCCAGCAGCCAAACCACCCACGACGGCGGCTTCTCCTCCACGCCGTAGAGGAGACTGGGCGGTTTTTTCACCATTGCGGGCATCCTGGCTCTCCGGGCCGAACTCGACCCCTTGCCCTGGATGTTAGATGGCTTTGTCCGAATTGGCGGCGGGGCCGTCGTGACGGCCCCGGCCGATTTGCCTCACGTCACCCGCCGAGCCCCTGGCCGACGGGTGTTCTCCGGAGCGCCCCGGAGGTTCCCGGCGTGTCAGCCCCGGCGGCCGCCGCGATCGTCACGCCCCTGGCCACCGCGATCATGTCCCCGATCCGGGCCAGAATCCCGGCGATCGTCCCGTCCGAAGCCGGGGTCGCGGCGATCGTTGCGGCGATCGTCCCGCCAGTCATCGCGCTCATTCATCCGATGCTGCCATTGGGGATGGGGGCGGCGGTAGTCCACGTACACCGGCGGCGGCAGGTGGCGCACATGGGGCTTCTGGTAGACCACCACGGGAGGACCGTAGACCGGACGCGGATGGTAGTGATGGACGACACGGGGCCGGTCGTCATCGTCGTCGGCGATGACCACGCCCAGCACGGCGCCCAGTATGCCGCCTACCACGGCACCGTCATAACGGTCGATGGAATGGCCGACGAGGGCGCCGGCACCGGCGCCGATGACCGCGCCCGCCAATTCGTCGGAAGCCGTGGCGGCGTTGCCGAACAGGGTCAGGCTGGAGATCAGCAGGACGGGGGCGATGAATTTGGCTTTCATGATTCACTCCTTGGGTTGACGACGATCCCAGCTTATTCGGCAAGGGTTCCAGGAGGGTTTCCGGGGGGTAATGAGGTGTTACAGGGTGTTTCCGCCTCCCCGATGCCCCTGTTGGCCACACGCTTGTAATAAGCCCTTGTTTGGGCTAGTTTCCGGCTCACGTTAGGGGTGCCGTGACAACCATCTTGGACGGCTGAGATCACACCCTTGGAACCTGATCCGGATCATTCCGGCGTAGGGAAGCGTCCTCCCCGCAAGCGCGCTCCCTATGATTTTTCCGAACACCTGGAGCGCACCATGAACGCCAATCCCCAGCATTTGGGTCAATTCCTAGCCGCCACCGCCCACGTGGACGAGGCCGCCATCCAGCCCCTGCCGAATTCGCGCAAGGTCTACATCCAGGGCAGCCGGCCCGACATCCAGGTGCCCATGCGGGAAATCAGCCAGGCCGACACGCCCACCGGCATGGGGGGGGAGAAGAACCCGCCCGTCTACGTCTATGACTGTTCCGGCCCCTACACCGACCCGGCGGCCAAGATCGACATCCGCCAGGGCCTGCCCGCCCTGCGCCAGAAGTGGATCGAGGAGCGCGGCGACACCGAGGTGCTGCCCGGCCTGTCCTCGGAATACGGCCGCCAGCGCGCCGACATCGCGGACCTGGCACGCCTGCGCTTTCCCGGCCTGCACCGCCAGCCGCGCCGGGCCAAAGCCAGCATGAATGTCAGCCAGATGCACTACGCCCGCTTGGGGCAAGTCACCCCGGAAATGGAATACGTAGCCATCCGCGAGAACCTGCGCCGCCAGGAGTACCTGGCCGCCCTGCGCGCCTCCGGTCCCCAGGGCGAGAAACTGGCCAAGCTCATGGGCCGCCAGCATCCCGGCCAGAACTTCGGCGCTTCCATCCCGGAGGTAATCACCCCCGAGTTCGTGCGCTCCGAGATCGCCCGGGGCCGGGCCATCATCCCCTGCAACATCAACCACCCGGAAACCGAGCCCATGATCATCGGCCGCAACTTCCTGGTGAAGATCAACGCCAACATCGGCAACTCGGCCCTGGGCTCCTCCATCAACGAGGAAGTGGACAAGATGACCTGGTCCATCCGCTGGGGCGGCGACACGGTCATGGACCTGTCCACCGGCAAGAACATCCACGAGACGCGCGAGTGGATCATCCGCAACAGCCCGGTGCCCATCGGCACCGTGCCCATCTACCAGGCCCTGGAAAAGGTGGACGGCCGCGCCGAGGAACTGACCTGGGAGATGTTCCGCGACACCCTCATCGAGCAGGCCGAGCAGGGCGTGGACTACTTCACCATCCACGCCGGCGTGCTGCTGCGCTACGTGCCCATGACCGCCAACCGCATGACCGGCATCGTCAGCCGGGGCGGCTCCATCCTGGCCAAGTGGTGCCTGGCCCACCACAAGGAAAGCTTCCTCTATACGAACTTCGAGGAAATCTGCGAAATCATGAAGGCCTACGACGTGGCCTTCAGCCTGGGCGACGGCCTGCGCCCCGGTTCCATCTACGACGCCAATGACGAGGCCCAGCTGGGCGAACTCAAAACCCTGGGGGAACTGACCCAGGTGGCCTGGAAGCACGACGTGCAGGTCATGATCGAAGGTCCCGGCCACGTGCCCATGCACCTCATCAAGGAGAACATGGACCTGCAACTGGACTGGTGCGACGAAGCCCCCTTCTACACCCTGGGCCCCCTCACCACCGACATCGCCCCCGGTTACGACCACATCACCAGCGCCATCGGCGCCGCCCAGATCGGCTGGTACGGCACCGCCATGCTCTGCTACGTGACGCCCAAGGAACACCTGGGCCTGCCGGACAAGGACGACGTCAAGGAAGGCATCATCACCTACAAGCTCGCCGCCCACGCCGCCGACCTGGCCAAGGGCCACCCGGGCGCCCAGATCCGGGACAACGCTTTGTCAAAAGCCCGCTTTGAATTCCGCTGGGACGACCAGTTCAACCTGGGCCTGGACCCGGACAAGGCCAAGTCCTTCCACGACGAGACCCTGCCCAAGGAATCCGCCAAGGTGGCCCACTTCTGCTCCATGTGCGGGCCGCATTTCTGCTCCATGAAGATCACCCAGGACGTGCGGGATTTCGCGGCGAAGCAGGGCATCTCCGAGCAGGAAGCCCTGGAGAAGGGCATGGAGGTGAAGTCGGTGGAGTTCGTGCAGCAGGGGGCGGAGGTCTACCATAAGGTCTGACTCAAGGCCTGACTCAAGCTTCGACCATGCCATCTGACCTGACCCTGGCCCACGCCATCATTCGCGCCCATATTCCGATGGGTGTGGCCGATCTCATCCTGTTCGGCTCCCGGGCCCGGGGTGATGCCCGCCGCTGGTCCGACATCGACGTGGGTATCCGGCCCCTCCGCCCCCTGCCCACCGGTCTGCTGGCGGAAACCCGCGCCGCCCTGGAAGAAAGCAACCTCCTGCTCAACGTGGACCTGGTCAATCTGGACGATGCCGGTCCCGCCCTGCGGGCGGCCATCGAGCGGGAAGGCAAGCCGTGGAACGCCTGATCCGGCGCCTTTCCCTGGCGCGCCAGGCCCTGGACACGCTCCTGGAACTCAGTGGCCTGCCCAAGCCCAGTCAGGTCGAGCGGGACGCCGCCATACAGCGCTTCGAATACACCGTGGAGTCCTGCTGGAAGGCCGCCCAGGCCGTGCTCGATACCCAATTCGGCATCGCCGTCGCAAGCCCCAAGCCGGTGATACGCGCCTGCGCCCAGAACGGGCTACTGACGGAAGACGACGCTCACGCCGCCATGGCCATGATCGATGACCGCAATCTCACCAGTCACGCCTACAACCAAGACCTGGCCGTCGCCATCCACAGTCGCCTGGCGGACCACGCCGGGCTGCTGGGTCGGTGGTTGACCGCGATGGAACAAGTCGCCAAAGACGCCTGAATACTCAGGTGAGCGCGCTTATCGGGGTATGTCCCGATGGGCACTTCGGAACCGCCATCAAGATCAGCCGGGGGAGAATCCGCCGCGCCTCAAAACAGTCCCTGGCTCTATTGGCGCATGTCCGTTCACATGCCCTTTCAACCGAACACCCGCCTCCGGATTGGGCTTGACCAAGCGGGTGGAATTTCCCTGATCACGTAGGGGTGGAATTTCCTCGCGGCTGGCCCCAAGTTCGTCCCATCACCCCAGCTCTCACCCATGCCTGAAATATGGCCTAGCCAATGCCGACCATTGCCCTCCCCTTCGACAACACCTATGCCCGCGACCTGCCCGGTTTCTACGAGCCCTGGCAGCCCGCGACCGTGCGACAGCCGGTGCTGCTGTTCTTCAACCGGGGCCTGGCGGAGGAATTGCGGCTGGGCCTGGAGGGCCAGGATGACACGGCGCTGGCCAACCTCTTTGCGGGGAACACCTTGCCCGAGGGGGCCCAGCCCATCGCCCAGGCCTACGCCGGGCACCAGTTCGGGCACTTCAATCCCCAACTGGGGGACGGCCGGGCGCTGCTGATCGGGGAGGTCATCGACCGCATGGGCCAACGGCGGGATATCGCCTTCAAGGGTTCCGGGCGCACGCCCTTCTCCCGCCGGGGCGACGGCAAGGCGGCGGTGGGGCCCATGCTGCGGGAGGTGCTGATCGGCGAGGCCATGCACGCCCTGGGCATTCCCACCACCCGGGCCCTGGCGGTGGTGGCCACCGGCGAGCCGGTGTTCCGTGAACGGACTTTGCCCGGCGCCATCCTCACCCGCGTGGCCGCCAGCCACCTGCGGGTGGGCACTTTTCAGTATTTCGCGGCCCACGGCTCCCCGGAGCAGGTGCGCCGGCTCGCCGACTACGCCATCGCCCGCCACTACCCGGAAGCGCGGCAGGCCGACAGGCCCTACCTGGCCTTCCTGTCCGCCGTGGCCGACCGCCAGGCGGCGCTGATCGCCCGGTGGATGCACGTGGGCTTCATCCACGGGGTGATGAACACGGACAACATGGGCATTCCCGGCGAGAGCATCGACTTCGGGCCCTGCGCCTTCATGGAGGCCTACGATCCGCGCGCGGTATTCAGTTCCATCGACGAGATGGGCCGTTATGCCTACGCCGAGCAGCCGGGCATCGCCCGCTGGAACCTGGCCCGCCTGGCGGAGACCCTGCTGCCCCTGATCGACGCCAACGAGGGCCATGCGATCACGCTGGCCACCGAGGTCATCGATGCCTTTCCCGAGCGTTACCAGCATCACTGGCTGGCCGGCCTGCGCGCCAAGCTGGGGCTCTCCGGACAGGTGGCCAGCGGCGACGCCGCGGACACCGCCCTGGGGGAAAGCTGGCTGGACCTGCTGCACGCCCAAGGGGTGGACTTCACCCTGGCCTGGCGCCGGCTGGGGGATGCGGCGGAGGGCTTTGATGCGCCCCTGCGGGCCCTGTTCCCCGGCCAGCCGGGCCTGGACCGCTGGCTGCAACGCTGGCGGGAGCGCTGCGCCGCCGAGGATGCCGGCGCCGATCGCGCCGCGCTCCGCGCCGAGGCCATGCGCCGGGTCAATCCCTGGCTGATCCCCCGCAACCACCGCGTGGAGGAAGCCCTGGACGCCGCCTCGGATTCTGGCGACCTGAGGCCCTTCGAGTCCTTGCTGAACGCCTTGCAACGCCCCTTCGACGAGAACCCGGCCCTGGCCCGCCATGCCGAACCGGCGCCGGGGGAGTTCATGGCCCAGTTCCGCACCTTCTGCGGCACCTGAGTCGGCCTGCATGCCCGAGGGGGGAATCCGCAGCCACGCCCGGCCCCCATGCGGGGCATGCGGAAAGGATGCCCGGGCGGCTCTCCCGGGCCCCAGCGGTGGATCGACGTCTCGCTAAAGTTTTTTCCCGGGCCGCCGATAAGCACGCACAGTGTTTTTTCGCAACACGACCTGAAAAGGGCAAACCCATCGAAAGATGGGGACGCAAAATCACCGGTCTAAAGGGTCACTAAACGGTCACGACCCCATGACGGCGGGATTTCCAGGCAGACGCGGGACCGTTCCGGTTTCGCATTTTCCTTGCGTCTTCATCCTGATGCGTCGCCCGCGGGTCCCTCGACGGGAGCGGCTTCCGTCCGGCCAGTCCGCCGGACGCCGCCTTCGCCGGGCATGGCAGCAAGGAAAGGATCATGGGATTCCCGGGCAACCGCCCAGACAACAGCCGCGGCTCCGGCCCCCAACAAGAGTGGGCCGCCTTGACCGGCCCCCTTCTGGAGGCCGGGGAAATCGCCTGTCCGCGGCTCTGCGCGGCTTTGTCCGACGCCATGACGCAAGCCGCGACACAGTTGCACACCCAGGGTTCCCAGGCGGCGGCCGCTCTGGAACAAGCGGCCTTGCTGGATGCCGCCAATTTCGCCCGGACGCGCCAGCGCGGCCTGGTGGAAGACTTTCGCAAGCACTTCGAACGGCGCTATGCGCGCGCCTGCCGGCCCAAGTCGGCGCTGTTGACCAGTTACACCCTGGATTTCGATGTCAATCAGTTGCGGATCGTGGCGCACGAACCCCTGGAAGAGACGATGGACCCGACCATGGTCGTGGAAGCCATCAGGAATCGCTGCGCCGGATCCCTGCACGAACTGGCCAGGCCCTTCCGAGACCTGCTGGATGCCGGCGACCTGAATTCGAATGACATTCCCGTCGGCCCGCAAACGATCGCCCGCGCCCTTGCCGATGCGCTCAACGGCCAGTTCTCCCGCGTCGAGACCAAACAACGGGTGGCCCGCGCCCTGTGCCGGTATTTGCCCGACCCCATCGACCTGTTGTATCGGGACCTGGGCGCCCATCTGGATTCTCCGCGACAACCGGCCGCCCCCCGGGAGATGTCGGCTTACGCCAGTCTGGAGACGGCGCCCCGGGAGCGCGGCGCTGTCGCTTCCCCGGCGCGGCTTCCGATGCCGGCCGACGCGGCGCGGCCGGCCAGGAACCTCCCTGACGGCGCCCGTGCCGCGGCCGCGGCGGCGGCGGAGGTGGCGCGGGCCACCGCCGTCCGGCGCTTGCCGAAGGTCATCCTGGAATTTCTCGCCGGCCCCTGGCAACGACTGCTGGCGATGATTCATGGCACGCGGGGGCCGGAGAGCGCCGACTGGCGGGACGCGGTCAAGACCATGGACGATCTGGTCTGGAGTTTGTCCGCCAGAACCGCGCGCGAGGAACGCGCCAGGCTGGTGCGGGTATTGCCCGACCTGGTGAAGTGCCTGGGGGAGGGATTGGACAGGCTGGGGACGCCGTACGATGCCCGCGGCGCGTTCTTCGCCAGTCTCTCCAGGTATCACATCAAGCTGCTGACCCTGCCCGGCGCGGCGGAGGGCGATGCCCAACCCCGGCCCGATCCCGGGGATGCCCCGACCCCGCAAGCGCCGGAGAGTCTCCCGCCGGACCCCGCCGCCCCTCCCGATCGCTCCGATGGGGCGCTGGACAGGCTGGTGACCGGCACCTGGATCGAGTTCGATGAAGCGGACGGCGCCAGGGTGGCGTTGAAGGTGTCCTGGATCAGCGCCGGCGGCAAGCTTTACCTGCTGATGAACCGGCAGGGAAAACGCGCCTTGTCCCTCAACGCGGCGGAGTTGGCCGGGCACCTGCTAACAGGCAAGGCCCGGGTGATCAGGCCGCCGGAATCCGCCGCCCCCGCCCTCGATCTTCCATCATTGAGCCGGAAAACCGCATAGAGGACCTCGCATCATGCTCCCCCGCCATAACGAAAACGCACCCGCCGAAAACGCGCCCGCGCGCCATCCCCGGATCCAGGCCCACGAGGCGGAGGCCGCCGCCTTTCCCACCGCGCGCTTCCTGACCCGTCACCCTCTGCTGGACGGGGACTACCGGGTCGTGGGCTACGAATTGAAGATCAATGAGCGGACACCGCTCCCGGTCCTGCCGGGCGCCACCACCCTGGACCAGATCAGGGATGAGAACCTGCTGGTGAGCGTTATCGACGATCAATACCGGGCCGCCCTGAGCCGCAAGCTCACGCTGCTCGAGCTGGCTTCCCTGGACAGCCCCCTGGTGGAGCAACTGCCATCCGAAAACGTGATCCTGGCCATTCCGCCCCAGGCTCCCTGCCCCGAATTGCTGGCCCGCTGCCAGGTTCTGGCGCGCCTGGGTTTCACCCTGGCGCTGGACGAGTCCGCCCTGTCGCCCGGCCTGACGCCGCTGGCGAGACAGTGCGGCTACCTCCGCCTGGACGTGGGCGATAACGACCTGATGGGGCTGTGCGACCGGATGGCGCGCATCCAGGGCATCAAAGGCCCTCGGCTCATCGCCCGCAATGTGGGATCGGAAGAAGCCTTCGACGCATGCCGCAAGCTGGCTTTCGACCTGTACCAGGGCGACTTCCTGGCCCAACCCGGAACGTCTCCGGGGAAAGACATCGACAGCAGCCGCCTGCTGATCATGAAGCTGCTCAACCTGGTGCTGCGGCATGCCGAGTATGCGGTCCTCGAAGCCCAGTTCAAGCTAGACGCCGGCCTGAGCTACAAGCTGTTGCGCTACATCAATTCTCCCGCCGTGGGGCTGCGCTATCCGATCCGCTCCATCAACCATGTCCTGCTCATGCTTGGTCACGACCAGCTCTATCGCTGGCTGACCCTGCTCCTGTTCAGCCACAAGGAATCCGATGGACGCAGCCAGGCCTTGCTGCGTCATGCCCTGGTCCGCGCCCGTTTCGTCGAGCTACTGGGGGAGGCGCGGCTGGCGCCGGAATTGCGCGGCGGTCTGTTCATCGTGGGCATCCTGTCCATGCTGGATGCGCTGCTGAACCTGCCCATGGAAAAGGCCATCGCCAGCCTCAACCTGTCGCAACCCATCGTCGACGCCCTGCTGCGCGGTGAGGGCGCCTATGGCCCCTATCTGGGATTGGCGATGGCCTGCGAACGCTACGATCATCAAGCCATCGGGCGGTGGGCCGCCGAACTGGAACTCGCTCCGGAGGAAGTCAATATCGCCCACATCAATGCCCTGATCTGGCAGGAGGGGCTGGATCTTTAAGTCGGCCCGCCGGGGCCCCGCGGGCTTGACCGGTGTCGTCGGCAAGCGGGCCGAGGCAGGTCCGCCCGAGGAGGGAAGAATCAGCGCCCGACCGTCCGGCTCTGGAAGCTGCGGACCACGGCCGCCACCAGGGCTTCGATCTCGCTGGGCGAGAGATCCGGGTATACGGCGTGCAGTCGGTTCATGGCCCGGAAGAAGGCCGCCCCATTGTGGGACTCCGGCGATCCCAGCAAGGGCTTGAGCAGGGTTTCCGCGGCGTCGAACCGTTCCCGCAACAACTGGTTGCGGCGACGCTCCAGACGCGCCTGGGGCGCGCGTTCCATGACGGGGGTTTGCATCTTGTCTCCATCCATCTCGTTATCGGACCACCCCGGTTCGAGCCGGATATGGCAAATTACAGGTAATCAATGACAGCGGTATTACAGCCTTGGTAGTTATCTACCATGCATCCGGGCGCGGCCGCATTTTGCACGAATTCCTGACCATCAACGGCGCTTCCGCCGTTTTCTTGAGCCGTGTCATGCGCCCCGCCAGGAATTCCTCTTGGACCGGCTTCCCGCGTGGGACGCGTTCACTCGCCGTGATAGACACAGCCGGATACCGCCGTTTCCATGACCACGATCTTGCTCAGGCCGGGCAAGTCCGCCTTGAGCCTTGCCCAGAGCCACCGCGCCAGATGCTCGCTGGTGGGATTCTCGAGCCCGGCGATGTCGTTGAGGCAGCGGTGGTCCAGGGCGGCGTGGACGGGTTGCCAGGCCCGCTGGATATCCGCGAAATCCACCACCCATCCCAGGTCCGGATCGAGGGGACCGGAAACATGGACCTCCACCTGGAAGGAATGGCCATGCAGGCGGGAACAGGGGTGCCCATCGGGCAGCCTGGGCAGACGGCGGGCGGCTTCGATGGAGAAACGGTTGAAAATGTCCATGAGGGGGAAGCGCCTCGGCTCGTGAAATGAAAAAGCCGGGGCTCGACGCTCCCGGCTTGGCCACGATGCGCGGTGGATCAGGCCTTGCGGCTATCCTCCACCATGCGCTCGATGATGGGGCCCAGGATGACTTCCATGGCGAAGCCCATCTTGCCGCCGGGCACCACCAGGTTGTTGGGCCGGGACATGAAGGAGCCGGGGATCATGGACAGGAAGTAGGGGAAATCCACGCCCTTGGGATTACGGAAACGCACCACCACCAGGGACTCGTCCGGGGTCGGGATGTCGCGGGCGATGAAGGGGTTGGAGGTGTCCACCAGGGGCACGCGCTGGAAGTTGATGTCGGTGCGGGAGAACTGGGGCGTCACGTAGTTCACGTAATCCGGCATGCGGCGCAGGATGGTGTCGACGATGGCCTCGGCGGAGTAGCCCCGCTCGGCGGCGTCGCGGTGGATCTTCTGGATCCACTCCAGATTCACGACGGGCACCACGCCCACGGCCAGGTCCACATGCTTGGCCATGTCCACCTTGTCGGTCACCACCAGGCCATGCAGTCCCTCGTAGAACAGGATGTCGGTGTTGGCGGGCATGTCCTCCCACGGGGTGAACTCGCCCGGCTTCAGGGTGGTGCCGAGGCGGGCATTCAGCGCGGCGGCTTCTTCATCGCTGTGGATGTAGTAGCGCTTCTTGCCGGCACCGGTCTCGCCGTAGGTCTTGAACATGTTGGCCAGGCCTTCGAAGTCGTTGGCCTCGGGGCCGAAGTGACTGAAGGAGTGGTTGCCGGCGACCTCGGCCTTCTTCATGGCCTCCTTGAACTCGACACGGCCCAGGCTGTGCATGCTGTCGCCCTCGATGACGGCGGCGGACAGTTTCTCGCGGGTGAAGATGTGCTCGAACGCGCGCTTGACGGTGGTGGTGCCGGCGCCGGACGAGCCGGTGACGACCACGACGGGATGCTTCTTGGACATGAAAATTCCCCCTAGAAAAAAACCACTGAAACAAGAAAAGTGAAACGTGAAATGTGCGGTCGCAGCAAAGCGGGGCGCCAAAGTGGGCACACCTCACAGCTCACGTTTCACTTCGGCGAAACGGTCATTGAGTATAAACGCCGCCCCCCGGCCTGTCACCCGAGCGGCGGGTATAATCCGCCCTTCTTTCAAGCACATCCGAGAAGTCAGAGCACGACATGGACGCACTTTACCGCCCGGAGATCATCGAACCGGAAGCACAACAACACTGGGACGAAAAGCAGATCTTCCGCGCCTCGGAAGACACCACCAAACCCAAGTACTACTGCCTGTCCATGTTCCCCTACCCGTCGGGCAAGCTACACATGGGCCACGTGCGCAACTACACCATCGGCGACGTGCTGGCGCGCTACCACCGCATGAAGGGCTACAACGTCCTGCAACCCATGGGCTGGGACGCCTTCGGCCTGCCGGCGGAAAACGCCGCCATCGCCAACAACGTGGCGCCGGCAGGCTGGACCTACGCCAACATCGACTACATGCGCGGCCAGCTGAAGCGCCTGGGCCTGGCCATCGACTGGAGCCGGGAACTGGCCACCTGCAAGCCCGACTATTACCGCTGGGAACAATGGCTGTTCACGCGCCTGTTCGAGAAGGGCCTGATCTACAAGAAGATGGCCACGGTGAACTGGGATCCGGTGGACCACACCGTGCTGGCCAACGAACAGGTCATCGACGGCCGCGGCTGGCGCTCCGGTGCTCTGGTGGAGAAGCGCGACATTCCCATGTACTTCTTCCGCATCACCGCCTACGCGGAAGAGCTCCTGTCCGAACTCGACAACCTGCCCGGCTGGCCCGAGCGGGTGAAGACCATGCAGCGCAACTGGATCGGCAAGAGCTTCGGCGTCGAGATCCATTTCCCCCTGAACGAACGCCACCAGGACGACCAGGATGTCCTCAAGGTGTTCACCACCCGCGCCGACACCCTGTTCGGCGTCACCTACGTGGCCGTCGCCGCCGAGCATCCCCTGGCCCAGAAGGCCGCCGAGGGCAACCCGGAACTGGCCGCCTTCATCGCCGAATGCAAGCAGGGCAGCGTGGCCGAGGCCGACATGGCGACCATGGAAAAGAAGGGCATGGATACGGGCCACAAGGCCTACCACCCCTTCACCAACGAAGCCGTGCCCATATTCGTCGCCAACTACGTGCTCATGGGCTACGGAGAGGGGGCCGTCATGGCCGTTCCGGCCCATGATGAGCGGGATTTTGCCTTTGCGAAGAAATATGGTCTCCCAATCAAGCAAGTTATCCGTACAGCTGATGAAGAGGCTATAGGCGATATTCAGACAGAAATTGACAAAGGCGAGTGGAACGAAAAAGGTCTAGAGCAGCTTCAAAAAGCTTTGAAAGACAAGACCTTTGATTCGGGAGAATGGAGGCATTGGTACGCAGATGTTGGAACTCTATTCGACTCCGGCGACTTCTCCGGCCGCACCTCCCAGGACGCCATCGAAAAAATCGCCCTGGTGCTAAAGAACCTGGGTCTGGGCGACAGGCGCACCACCTGGCGCCTGCGCGACTGGGGCATCTCCCGCCAGCGTTACTGGGGCTGCCCCATTCCCATCATCCACTGCCCCACCTGCGGCGACGTGCCGGTGCCGGATGACCAGCTTCCCGTGGTGCTGCCCGAGGACGTGAAGATCGACATCGGCTCCCCCATCAAGAAGATGCCGTCGTTCTACGAGACCACCTGCCCGAAATGCGGCGGCAAGGCGGAGCGTGAGACCGACACCATGGACACCTTCGTGGAGTCGTCCTGGTACTACGCCCGCTACGCCTGCCCGGACAACGCCGGCGCCATGCTGGACGAGCGCGCGAACTACTGGCTGCCGGTGGACCAGTACATCGGCGGCATCGAGCACGCCATCCTGCATCTGCTCTATGCGCGGTTCTTCCACAAGCTGATGCGGGACGTGGGTCTCGTTTCCAGCAACGAACCCTTCGCCAACCTGCTGACCCAGGGCATGGTCATCGCCGACACCTATTACCGCGATGCCGGAGGCGACCAAAATTCGGGCAAGAAACAATGGATCAACCCCGCCGACGTGGAAGTCGTCGATGGTGTTTCCGTGCTCAAGGCCGACGGCAAGCCTGTCCAGGTGGGCGGTACCGAGAAGATGTCCAAGTCCAAGAACAACGGCGTCGATCCCCAGGCCCTCATCGACCAGTACGGCGCCGACACCGCGCGCCTGTTCATGATGTTCGCGGCGCCGCCGGAACAGTCCCTGGAATGGTCCGATGCCGGGGTCGAGGGCGCCAACCGCTTCCTGCGCCGACTGTGGAAGGCGGTGTACGAGCATGTGGAAGCCGGGGCGTGCGCGGCCTACACCAGCGGAGAACTTCCCGCCCCCACCCGGGACTTCCGCCGCCAACTGCACCAGACCATCGCCAAGGTCAGCGACGATATCGAACGGCGCAAACAGTTCAACACCGCCATCGCCGCCATCATGGAGCTCATGAACGCCATGGCGAAGCTGGAGGCGGCGGACCCGGCCACGCGCGCCGTCAAGCAGGAGGCCCTGGAAGCCGTGGTGCTCATGCTGGCACCCATCGTGCCCCACATCTGCCGCAGCCTGATCAAGGCCCTGAAGCCGGGGGCCTGCCTGGTGGGTTCGCCCTGGCCCGTGGCGGACGAAGCCGCGCTGGCGCGCGACGAGATCGAGCTCATGCTCCAGGTCAATGGAAAACTGCGCGGCAAGCTGCGCGTGGCCGTCGACGCGACCCAGGACGCCATCGAGCAGGCCGCCCTGGCCAGCCCCGAGGTGCTGCGCTTCATGGAAGGCAAGCCGGCCAGGAAGGTGGTGGTGGTGCCGGGCCGTCTGGTGAACGTAGTGGTTTGATGGATAAGGAGAGTGGAGTGAAACGCTTGGCATTGACCCTCCTGGTCGGGCTTGGCCTGCTGGCCGGGGTCGCGGGTTGCGGGTTCCAGTTGCGCGGCCAGGCCCAGCTGCCCTTCGAAAGCGCCCACGTGGAGGCGGCCCCGGGCTCGATCCTGGCGCCCGCCCTGCGCGACGCCCTGTCCAGCCAGGACAAGCTGGCCCCCCGGTTGGAAGGCGCGGCTGTTCGCATCCGGCTTGCCGAGGAATCCCGCGCGAAGAACATCCTCGCCCTGTCCGGCGGCGGCAAGGTGCGGGAATACCGCCTGACCTACCGGGTAGTGATGACGGCGCAGGATCCTGGCGGCAAGGACCTCAGCGCACCCGCGGAAATCCTGCTGACCCGGGACTATTCCTACAGCGACACGGCGATCCTGGCCAAGCAGGCGGAGGAAACCAGCCTGTACCGGGCCATGGAACAGGACGCCTTGCGCCAGGTGTTGCGTCGCCTTTCCTATATCAGGCGTTGATGAAACTGCGCGGCGAGCAACTCGAAGGCGCCCTGAACAAGGCCCTGGCCCCGATCTGGCTGATCGCGGGCGACGAACCCCTGCTGGTGGACGAGGCCGTCGCGCGCATCCGGCAGGCCGCCCGTGCCCGGGGCTTCGACGAACGCCAATCCTTCCAGGCCGAGACGGGTTTCGACTGGCGCGGCTGGCTGGCCGGCTTCGACTCCCTGTCCCTGTTCGCCAGTCGCCGCGTGGTGGAATTGCGCCTGCCCACCGGCAAGCCCGGCGTGGAGGGTGGCAAGACCCTGGAGGCCTGGGCATCCCATCCCCCCGACGACACCCTGCTGCTGGTGACCACCCCCCGGCTGGACAAGGCGTCCCAGTCCAGCAAATGGGCCACGGCCCTGGAAAAGGGGGGGACTTTCCTGCAAACCGCGCCCCCAGCCATGGACAAGCTGCCGGACTGGATCGGCGAACGGCTCTCCCGGCATGGGCTGAAAGCGGATCGGGACACCCTGGTCTGGCTGGCAACGCGGGTCGAAGGCAATCTGCTGGCGGCCCACCAGGAGATCGAGAAACTCGCTCTGCTGTTGCCCCCGGGCACGCTGGACATGGCCACCGCCCGGTCGGCCGTGGTGGATGTGGCGCGCTATGACGTGGGCGACCTGTCCGAAGCCTTCCTCAAGGCCGATGCCGCCCGGTTCTGCCGCATACTGGACGGTCTCAAGGCGGAAGGCGAGGGCCTGCCCCTGGTGCTGGCGGTGGTGGGCAACGAGATCCGCACCCTCTACCGCCTGGCCGCCGGCCTGTCCCGGGGCCAGCGCCTGGCGAACCTGATGCAGGAACTCCGGGTCTGGGACAGCCGCCAAAGCCTGGTGGAACGCGCCCTCAAGCGGGCCGGACCGGAACGCCTGGCCCGGGCCATGGGCGGCCTGTCCCGGCTCGACCGGGCGGCCAAGGGCCTGCTGAAGGAAGACGCCTGGGACGAATTGAAGCAGTTGGGACTGGCGCTGATGGGCAAGGGCAAGGCCCCGGCGTTTGCAGTGATATGACCGGGGGGAAAGAGGAAACGAGAAAAGGGAAATGTGAAACGTAACAACCGGCATGCGTTTCCCGTTTCCCGTTTCCCGTTTCCCGTTTCCCGTTTCCCGTTTCCCGCCTTTCGGAGATGAAGATGGACATCAAGACCTACATGCGGACCCTGGGCCAACAGGCCCGCGCGGCCTCGGCCGCCATGGCCCGCGCCCCCACCGGGGCCAAGAATGACGCTCTGTCGGAGCTTGCCCGCCTGCTGCGCGAGGCCGGCGCCCCGCTGGCGGAAGCCAACGCCCGCGACATCGCCGCCGCCGAGGCGGCGGGACTGGCCGTGCCCATGGTGGACCGCCTGCGCCTGACCGGGAAAGTCATCGACACCATGGCCGAGGGCTGCGAACAACTGGCCGCCATGCCCGATCCCGTCGGCGAGATGACCGGCATCAAGCGCCGTCCCACCGGCATCAGCGTGGGCCAGATGCGCGTCCCCCTGGGCGTGTTCGGCATGATTTACGAGAGCCGCCCCAACGTCACCATCGAGGCGGCGTCCCTGGCCATCAAGAGCGGCAACGCTTGCATCCTGCGTGGCGGCTCGGAGGCCATCCAGTCCAACCTGGCCTTGTGGCAACTGGTGCGCCAGGCCCTGGCAAGCGCCGGCCTGCCCGTCGAGGCCGTGCAACTGGTCGAAACCACCGACCGAGCCGCCGTGGGCGAACTCATCACCCTGCCCGCCTTCGTGGACGTCATCATCCCGCGCGGCGGCAAGGGGCTCATCGAGCGCATCAGCAACGAGGCCAAGGTGCCCGTGATCAAGCACCTGGACGGCAACTGCCACACCTACGTGGACGCCGAATTCGACCTGGAGAAGGCCCTGGTGGTCACCGACAACGCCAAGACCCAGAAATACAGCCCCTGCAACGCCACGGAATCCCTGCTCGTGCACGAAAAAGCCGCCGCTTCCTTCCTGCCCCGCATCGGCGCCCTGTTCGCCGCCAAGGGCGTGGAGATGCGGTGCGACGCGGCCTCCAAGGCCATCCTCGCCGCCGTGCCCGGCGCCAGGGTCCTGGACGCCACGGAGGAAGACTGGTCCACCGAATACCTGGCCCCCATCATCAGCGTGAAGCTGGTGGGCAGCGTCGACGAGGCCATCGCCCATATCAACCACTACAGTTCGCACCACACCGACGCCATCCTCACCACCAATCATGCCAATGCCATGCGCTTCCTGCGCGAGGTGGACTCCAGCTCGGTCATGGTCAACGCCTCCACCCGCTTCGCCGACGGCTTCGAGTACGGCCTGGGCGCCGAGATCGGCATTTCCACCGACAAGATCCACGCCCGAGGGCCGGTGGGCCTGGAAGGCCTCACCAGCCAGAAGTGGGTGGTGCTGGGCGACGGACATGTACGGGGGTGAGCCGGTGAGGGGTGAGGAGTAAGGGGTGAGGAGTAACGCCAAAACCCGCGTCCAAGCCGCGCCACCCCGACCTGTCGGCATCCTCGGCGGCACCTTCGACCCGATCCACTTCGGCCACCTGCGCATGGCCGAGGAACTGGCGGAAGCCCTGGACATCGATCAGGTCCGCCTCATCCCGGCCGGCAACCCGCCCCATCGCGGCCAGCCCAGGGCCGAAGCACGGCATCGGCTGGAGATGGCGCGCCGGGCGGTGGCCGGCAATCCCCGCTTCGTGCCGGATGACCGGGAAATCGCCAGGGACCGCCCCAGCTACAGCGTGGACACCCTGGCGGAACTGCGCGCCGAACTGCCCGCCGGCACGCCCCTGGTGCTGTTCATGGGCAGCGACGCCTTCCTGGGCCTCACCACCTGGCGAGAATGGCGCGGATTGTTCGACCTGGCCCATATCGCCATCGCCCACCGGCCCGGCTTCTCACCCACCCTGTGGGAAGACGCCCTGCCCGACGAGCTGCGCCGGCAACTGGCCAAGCGCCTGAGCGAACAGCCCGGCGAACTAGTCGAAGCCCCCGCCGGCCGCGTTTTCCCGCACGCCATCACCCAGCTCGACATCTCCGCCAGCCAGATCCGCGACCGTTGCCTGCGCGGCAAGAGCCTGCGCTACCTGCTGCCTGATGCCCTCATCGACTACATCCACGAGAATCGCCTCTATGTCTGAACCACACATCGCCCAGCAACTCTCCACCGAACAACTGACCCGTATCGCCGTCGCCGCCCTGGAAGACATCAAGGCCAAGGACATCACCGTCCTGGAAGTCGGCCATCTCTCCTCCCTGTTCGAGACCATGATCATCGCCAGCGGCGACTCCAACCGGCAGGTTCGCTCCCTGGCCGACAACGTCCAGAAGAAGCTCAAGGAGGCCGGCGCCTCGATCATCGGCATCGAGGGCGAGCAGGTGGGGGAATGGGTCCTGGTGGACGCCGGCGGCCTGGTGGTCCACGTCATGCACCCGGCGGTGCGACTGCATTACAACCTGGAAGAGCTCTGGGGCGCGGCAAGGAAGATGAAGCGGGCGGCCTGAACTCGACGCCCGGCCGAATCCCCATGAAAAACCCCGGTTGCTCCCACCTTCAAGTCGATGGTCGAACACCGGGGTTGTGCATTCCCGCCTGGGCAACCCAGGCGTGCGGTCAACGCGCGATCTGTGGAATCACGTCCAGGATGGCGTGGGTATCCCGGTTCACCAACAGGACATCGGCCCCCAGGGTATAACGCGTGTAGGGCGCGGGCAGGTGGGGCAACTTGGCCACAAGGTCGCTGGGCAGCTTGGCAGGCCGCAGACCGGAATCCAGCACGTCGCCGGGTTTGGCCCGCTGCGGGGGAAGGGGACCATCCGCCTTGCCATAGAAGGCTTCGATGATCTTGCGCTCGCTTTCGCTGAACCTCATGCCGGACGAGTCCGTGCCTTGTGTCGTCGAGCCCTGGCTGGCGCACCCGGCGAGCAAGGCGGCGGCGGTCATGAACAGAAAGTCGCGGCGTTCCATCGTTGTCCCCTCACGCTTTATGGATAAGGCAACCTGTTTATCAAACCCCTTCGGCAAACGCTTTGAGCCCCATCAAGTTTTCCTATGAGAGTGGGCCTTTGGGTGAATGACCCGCGCGATCGGACGCCGGGCGATGGCAAAAGTCCGCATGGGTGAAATGAAACAGCCGGCGGGTGGCCGGCTGTTTTCGGAGCGCGCTCGGGTCAGCGTGGCAGTTCGGATCCTCCCATGAGGAAGGCGTCCACCTCGCGCGCGCACTGGCGGCCCTCGCGGATGGCCCAGACCACCAGGGACTGGCCCCGGCGCATGTCGCCGGCGGCGTAGACCTTGGCCACGCTGGTGGCGTAGCAGCCTTCCCCGTCGGTGGTCGCCCTAGCATTGCCGCGCGCGTCCTTGTCCACGCCGAAGGCGTCCAGCACCGGTGCGAGGGGGTTGGTGAAGCCCATGGCCAGCAGCACCAGGTCGGCCTTGATCTCGAACTCGCTGCCGGGCACCTCGGCCATCCTGCCGTCCTTCCACTCCAGGCGCGCCGCCTTGACCGCCTTGACGCGACCCTGGCCGTCGTCGACGAAAGCCTTGGTGACGATAGCCCAGTCCCGCTGGCAGCCTTCCTCATGGGAGGAGGAGGTGCGCATCCTGGTCGGCCAGTAGGGCCACACCAGGGGCTTGTTCTCCTGCTCGGGCGGCCTCGGCATCAGTTCGATCTGGGTGATGGCCGCGGCGCCGTGGCGGTTGGAGGTGCCGACGCAGTCGGAGCCGGTGTCGCCACCGCCGATGACCAGGACATGCTTGCCCTGGGCGGAGATGGGGTTGGGGCCGTCACCCGCCACCTGCTTGTTCTGGGGGATGAGGAATTCCAGGGCGAAGTGCACGCCGGCCAGCTCGCGGCCGGGCACCGGCAGGTCGCGCGGCACTTCCGAACCGCCGGCCAGGACCACGGCGTCGAACTCGGCCATGAGCCTGGCGGCGGGAATGATCTCGCGGGCGTCGTTGACGATGCCGATGGGCGTGCTCTCGGCGGCGACCAGGCAGCCGGCGCGGAAGGTGACGCCCTCGGCTTCCATCTGGACCATGCGGCGGTCGATGAGGGCCTTGTCCATCTTGAAGTCGGGGATGCCGTAGCGCAGCAGGCCGCCGATGCGGCTGGCCTTCTCGAACACCGTGACGTCGTGGCCGACCCGCGCCAGTTGCTGGGCGGCGGCCAGGCCGGCGGGGCCGGAACCGACCACGGCGACCTGCTTGCCGGTCTTGACCCTGGGCGGCTGGGGCGTCACCCAGCCCATTTCCCAGCCCTTGTCGATGAGGAAGTGCTCAATGGATTTGATGCCCACCGGCTCGGCGTTGATGCCCAGGGTGCAGGCGGCCTCGCAGGGGGCGGGGCAGATGCGGCCGGTGAACTCGGGGAAATTGTTGGTGGAGTGCAGCACCTCCAGGGCCTGCCGCCAGTTGCCCCGGTAGGTGAGGTCGTTCCAGTCCGGGATGATGTTGTTCACCGGGCAACCGTTGCTGCAGAACGGGATGCCGCAGTCCATGCAGCGGGCACCCTGGATCTTGGCGGTCTCGTCGCCGAGGGTGTGGACGAACTCCTTGTAATCGCCCAGGCGCTTGTCGACGGGTTCGTACACCTCGGGCTGGCGTTCAAACTCCAGGAAACCAGTCATTTTTCCCATTTCAGGCGGCCTCTTTCAGTTGGCCGGCGGCGATTTCCTTGAGCGCCCGGCGGTATTCATTGGGGAACACCTTGACGAAGCGTTCCCGGGTGTCGGTCCAGTTTTCCAGGATGCCGCGCGCCACTTCGCTGCCGGTGGCGTCCAGATGCTTCCGGATCAGGCTCTTGAGCAGGGTCTCGTCGGCCGTGTGCTTGTGGCGGGTGCCGTCGTCAGGCTGCTGCTCGGCGGGCAGCACCTTCTCCAGGGTGACCATGGAGAGGTTGCAACGCTTGTCGAACATGCCGTCCGCGTCCAGCACGTAGGCGATGCCGCCGGACATGCCGGCCGCGAAGTTGCGCCCGGTCTGGCCTAGCACCACCACGGTGCCGCCGGTCATGTATTCGCAGCCGTGGTCGCCGGTGCCTTCCACCACGGCGACGGCGCCGGAGTTGCGCACGCAGAAGCGTTCGCCGCCGACGCCGTGGAAGAACACCTCGCCGGCGATGGCGCCGTAGAGCACGGTGTTGCCGACGATGATGTTGTCCTGGGGCACGCCCTTGAAGGCCTTGGGCGGCTTGACGACGATGCGGCCACCGGACAGGCCCTTGCCGACGTAGTCGTTGCCTTCGCCGGTGAGTTCCAGGGTGATGCCCCTGGCCAGGAAAGCGCCGAAGCTCTGGCCTGCGGTGCCGGTCAGGTTCACGTGGATGCTGTCGTCGGGCAGGCCGGCGTGGCCGTGGCGCTTGGCCACCTCATGGGACAGCATGGTGCCCGCGGTGCGGTTGACGTTGCTGATGGGGCTGTCGATGACCACCCTCTCGCCCCGTTCCAGGGCCGGCCTGGCCCGGGCGATGAGGCTGTGGTCCAGGGCCTTGTCGAGGCCATGGTCCTGGGTTTCCCGGTGGCAGCGGGCCACGTCGGCGGGTACCGGCGGCATGTGGAAGATACGGGAGAAGTCCAGGCCCTTGGCCTTCCAGTGGTCCACGCCGTGGCGCATATCGAGCAGGTCGGAACGGCCGATGAGGTCGTCGAACTTGCGGATGCCCATTTCGGCCATGAGTTCGCGCACTTCCTCGGCGACGAAGAAGAAGTAGTTCACCACGTGCTCAGGCTGGCCGGTGAAGCGCTTGCGCAGCACGGGATCCTGGGTGGCCACCCCAACCGGGCAGGTATTCAGGTGGCACTTGCGCATCATGATGCAGCCTTCCACCACCAGGGGGGCGGTGGAGAAGCCGAACTCGTCGGCGCCGAGCAGGGCGCCCACCACCACGTCGCGACCGGTCTTCAACTGGCCGTCGGTCTGCACCCGCACGCGGCCGCGCAGGCGGTTCAGCACCAGGGTCTGCTGGGTCTCGGCCAGGCCCAGTTCCCAGGGGGTGCCGGCGTGCTTGACGGAGGAGATGGGGGAGGCGCCGGTGCCGCCGTCATGGCCGGCGATGAGGATGTGGTCGGACTTGGCCTTGGCCACGCCCGCCGCCACGGTGCCCACGCCCACTTCCGACACCAGCTTGACGGAGATGTCGGCGGCCGGATTGGCGTTCTTCAGGTCGTGGATGAGCTGGGCCAGGTCCTCGATGGAGTAGATGTCGTGGTGGGGCGGCGGCGAGATGAGGCCGACGCCGGGCACGGAATGGCGCAGGAAGCCGATGTATTCCGACACCTTGTGGCCGGGCAGCTGGCCGCCCTCGCCGGGCTTGGCGCCCTGGGCCATCTTGATCTGGATCTGGTCGGCGTTGGCCAGGTACTCGGCGGTGACGCCGAAGCGGCCGGAGGCCACCTGCTTGATGGCGGAACGCAGGCTGTCGCCGTCCTTCAGTTCGTAGTCGCGCTCGATGCGGGAAGCGCCGATCAGTTCGGACAGCAGGGTGCCGCCGGTCACCGGCTTGAAGCGCATGGGATCCTCGCCGCCCTCGCCGGTGTTGGACTTGCCGCCGATGCGGTTCATGGCGATGGCCAGGGTCGAATGGGCCTCGGTGGAGATGGAACCCAGGGACATGGCGCCGGTGGCGAAGCGCTTGACGATCTCCTTGGCGGATTCCACTTCCTCGATGGGCACGGGCGGGCCGGACGGCTTGATCTCGAACAGGCCGCGCAGGGTCATCAGGCGCCTGCTCTGGTCGTTGATGAGGGCAGCGTATTCCTTGTAGGTGCCGTACTGGTTGCCGCGGGTGGCGTGCTGGAGCTTGGCGATGGCATCCGGCGTCCACATGTGTTCCTCGCCCCGGATACGGAAGGCGTATTCGCCGCCGGCATCCAGCATGGTGGCCAGGACGGGATCGTTCGAGAAGGCGGCGCGGTGGGTGCGCACGGCTTCCTCCGCCACTTCCTTCAGGCCCACGCCTTCCACCTGGGAGACGGTGCCGGTGAAGTAGCGCCGGATGAAGTCGCTGTTGAGGCCCACCGCTTCGAAGATCTGGGCGCCGCAGTAGGACTGGTAGGTGGAGATGCCCATCTTGGACATGACCTTGTTGAGGCCCTTGCCCACCGCCTTGACGTATTTCTTCTGCGATTCTTTGTACGCGTTTTCGTCACTCGGGCCGGAGAAGTCCTTGATGGTCTCCAGGGCCAGCCAGGGGCACACGGCTTCGGCGCCGTAGCCGGCCAGCAGGGCGAAGTGGTGGGTCTCCCGGGCGGAGCCGGTGTCCACCACCAGGCCGGTGCTGGTGCGCAGGCCCTCGCGTACCAGGGCGTGGTGCACGCCGGAACAGGCCAGCAGGGCGGGAACGGCGACCCGATCGGCATCCACGTTGCGGTCGGACAGAATCAGGATGTTGTAGCCGTCGCCCACGGATTCCTCGGCGGCGGTGGCCAGGCGGGCCAGGGCGGCCTCGCAACCGGCGGCGCCCTCGACGGCCGGGTAGGTGATGTCCAGCACCAGGGACTTGAAGCGGCCCTGGGTCAGGGACTCGATGCCCACCAGACGGGCCAGGTCGTCCTGCATCAACAGGGGCTGGGTCACTTCCAGACGCGGGGTCAGCGCCTCGTCCGGATCGGTCAGGCCCATCAGGTTGGGCTTGGGACCGATGAAGGAGGTGAGGGACATGACGATCTCCTCCCGGATCGGGTCGATCGGCGGGTTCGTCACCTGGGCGAACAACTGCTTGAAGTAGTTGTACAGGGGCTTGTTCTTGTCGGACAGCACCGGCAGGGCCACGTCGTTGCCCATGGAGCCGGTTGGCTCCTCGCCGTTCTTTGCCATGGGATAGAGGACGACCTTGACGTCCTCCTGGGTGTAGCCGAAGGCCTGCTGGGTATCGAGCAGGCTGGCTTTCAGCTCGGTCTTGCTTTCTACAGCCGGCAATTCACCCAGGTAGACGCGGGATTCGTCGATCCACTGGCGGTAGGGCTCGGCGGTGGCCAGGGTCTGCTTCAACTCGGTGTTGTCGATGATGCGGCCCTGTTCCAGGTCGATGAGGAACATCTTGCCGGGCTGCAGGCGCCACTTCTTGACGATCTTTTCTTCCGGGAAGGTGAGCACGCCCATTTCCGAGGCCATCAGCACGATGTCGTCCTCGGTGACCAGGTAACGGGCCGGACGCAGGCCGTTGCGGTCCAGGGTGGCGCCGATCTGGCGGCCGTCGGTGAAGGCCACGGCGGCGGGGCCGTCCCAGGGCTCCATGATGGGCGCGTGGAATTCGTAGAAGGCGCGCCGGTCCTCGTCCATGAGCGGGTTGCCGGCCCAGGCTTCCGGGATCAGCATCATCATGGCGTGGGCCATGGAATAGCCGCCCATGACCAGGAGTTCCAGGGCGTTGTCGAAGCAGGCCGAGTCGGACTGGCCATCCTCGATGAGGGGCCACAGCTTGTTCAGGTCCTCGCCCAGCACGGTGGAGGACATGGCCTTCTGGCGCGCCGCCATCCAGTTGATGTTGCCGCGCAGGGTATTGATCTCGCCGTTGTGGGCGATCATGCGGAAGGGATGGGCCAGGTCCCACTTGGGGAAGGTGTTGGTGGAGAAGCGCTGGTGCACCAGGGCCAGGGCCGAGGTGAGGCGCTCGTCCTGCAGGTCCAGGTAGTACTCGCCCACCTGATGGGCCAGCAGCATGCCCTTGTAGGCCAGGGTGCGGGAGGACAGAGAGGGGATGTAGAAGTGGTCCACGTCCGACAGGTTCAGGCGCGCCACTTCCAGTTCGATGCGGCGGCGGATGACGAACAGCTTGCGCTCGAAGGCGTCCTGGTTGGTACAGTTGGAGCCCCGGCCGATGAACACCTGGCGCACCACCGGCTCTTCATCGCGGGCGGCTTCCGCCAGGCCGGCGTTGTCGCGGGGCACGTCGCGCCAGCCCAGGAAGTTCTGGCCTTCCGCGTAGATCAGACGCGCCACCACGGATTCGCAGGCCATGCGGCCGTTGGCGGACTGGGGCAGGAACACCATGCCGCAGGCGTATTCGCCCACCACCGGCAAGTTCAGCCCGATGCGAGCGGCTTCCGCGCGCAGGAACTCGTCGGGCATCTGGATGAGGATGCCGGCGCCGTCGCCCAGGAGCGGGTCGTAGCCGGTGGCGCCCCGGTGGGTCAGGTTGTCCAGGATGCGCAAGCCCTGCCGAACGATGTCGTGGCTTTTCTTGTTCTTGATGTGGGCGACGAATCCGACGCCACAAGCGTCGTGTTCCAGGGAAGGATCGTACAGACCCTGCCGGCCGGGCTGGCCTCCCACGGGTGTATCACAGTGCTTCACGCTAGCATCCTCAAAAACTGTTCAGCATCCGGCCGGGCCGGAAACCCCTGTCCAATTAAGCCGCGCCAGGGTTTCGGCGCAGCCAAAAAAAGCCGGTGCGAGCACCGGCTGCTGTCGGTTCGGGGGCGCGGACGTGGATAACCGAACCCCAATAACGGGCTTGGAATTTTAGCGTGTAGGACGGGTATCGCCAACCGCGCTGAAATTGCACCAAATTGGCGCAAAAAAACTGCCGCGGGAGGAAAAATCAGATCCGGGTACCGAGGATCGCGCCCTGATGGCGAAAATCGTCCAGCAATTCCGCGCCATGGGCGCGCAGGATGCCGGACGGAAGGGACAGGTCGGACTCCAGCGCCGCGATCGCTTCCAGGCCGGACAACTCGGGGTTTTCCAGAAACAGGTTCAGCAGCCGGGCCGTAACCGGGTTGATCAGGGTAAAACGCACCTGGTGGCTGGCATCACGAAACGCCAGGATGAAGGTGGGCTGCCCGGGTGGCTCGACCGGCTGGTGACGCGGCGCGAGCCGGTGCACCGGCCAACGGTAGGCGAGCACCCGCAGCACGGGGTTCAACAGGGGCCGGCCCGCGACAAGGTCGCCGGCCGGATCGTGGGGTGGCAGGATCCGGTCCCGGTCGGAAGTATCCAGTTCCAGTTCCACCCATTCGTAATGGGCCAGTTCCGGCAGGAACGGGGGAATGTCCTCGGCGGGCTGCCGGCCGCCCCGCAGGTATTTCAGGAACTCTTCGGGAATCCGCCGGAAATAGGGCGTGTGGCAGGCATGGTCGCGGAAGAAAGCCCGCGCCAGCCGATCCCAGCGGCGTTTGCCGAGGATCTTGCGGCATACCGGGAAGCTCGCCAGCAGGAAACCTTCCAGATTGTTGTAGAGCAGCGCGCTGTAAACCTTCATGCGCCTTGCCGGCACGCCCTTGGGCCGGCCCGCCGACTTCGGATCGCGGATGTGGGCGGTGAACTCGCGCTGATATTGCTGGAATTTCATGTTTCTCAAGCGGCCCGGGCGGAACGGGAGGCGTGGGCGGCCTGAAGCCGGGCGATGCGCGCCACCTCCGGCAGCAATTCCGCCAGGGGCGGGATGTTGAAGTCCCGCTCCAGGCAGGTGGGATGCGTGCCGAGCAACGAGTAGGCGGTATCCAGCAATTGCCAGACCGGATCGATGATTTCGGCGCCATGGGTGTCGATGATGAGATCGGGTGCTTCCTGGTGGTGGCCGGCCATGTGCATGTAGACGATGCGCTCGGCGGGCATGCGCTTCAGGTATTCGACCGGATCGAACTTGAAGTTCACGCTGTTGACGTAGAGGTTGTTCACGTCCAGGTGCAGCCAGCAGTCCGCCTCTTCCAGCACGGCGTTGATGAAGGCGGGCTCGTCCATCTCGTTGATGGGCGCGGCCACGTAATAGCTGGCGTTCTCGATGGCGATCCGCTGTTCCAGGATGTCCTGCGCCTGGCGGATTCGGCCGGCCACGTACTTCACCGACTCCCAGGTGGCGGGAATGGGCATCAGGTCATACAGGTGACCGTGGTCTGAACAGTAGGACAGATGCTCGGTATAGAGGGGCATCCGGTGCCGGCCCATGAAGGCCCTGATCTTGCGCAACAGCGCTTCGTCCAGGGGCGTCAGGCCGCCCAGGGAGAGCGACAGGCCATGACAGACGAAGGTGTGGCGTTCAGTGAACTGGCATAGATCATGGGCATGGCGGCCGCCCATGTCGATCCAGTTTTCCGGCGCGAGTTCGAAGAACTGGATGGCCTGGGGGAGCCCGGATTTCAACGCGGTCAGAAGTTCCGGAATCAGATCGCGCCGAAATCCGAGCCCCGCGCCATGCGGGCGCGGGATTTCAGGCATGGTTCAGGTTTATTTCCCGCCACACTTGCCTTCCTTGCCCTTCATGCCGCCGCACTTGCCCTCCGTGGCCTTGTCGGCGGTGGTCTTGCCCTCCTCGGCCTTCCTGGCATCGCCCTGGGCCTTCTTGGCGCCACCGCACTTGCCCTCCTTCATGTTCTTGGTGCCGCATTTGCCTTCGCCGCACTTGCCCTCTTTCATCATCTTCTTGTTGGCGGCTTCGTCATCGGCGCTCTTCATGCCGCCGCACTTGCCTTCCCTGGCCTTATCGGCCCCGGCCACCATGTAGCCCTTTTCCATGGACCGGGCGGCAAAGGGATTCTCCGCCGCGGACACCGGCGCGGCGGTAAGCGACATGGCGAGGGCGGAACCCAGGGCCAGGGTCAGGGCGGTTTGCTTGTTGATCTTCATGACAGACTCCTCATCGATATCAGACGGACTTCTGGGGGTTGTTGTTTGCCTTGAGCGCGCGAATCCGGTTTTCGTCACCGGGATTCGGTAGCGGGCGCAACGGAATTTAGGGGCGCCACCCCCTGTCCGCAAGTAAATTTTTGTTTATGAATTAACAAGATACGGAAGTCTCTTGGACGGCTTGATTGTTGTCGGAGAAGGCCCATATTGAGGGTGAGAGAGCGGTTCTCTCGATACAAGTCCCCTGGAAAAGGAGGTCGATATGACAAACATCGTTAGACGCGATCCCTACGCCATCGACAACATGCTTGACGATCTCTTCAAAGGGTTCTTTGTCCGTCCGGTGCGATATTCCGGAGAAATGCCGGAAGTGCCGATGATCAAGATGGACGTGAAGGAAGGCGACCGGGATTTCACCATCCATGCCGAGCTCCCCGGCGTGGAGAAGGAGGACATCCACGTCACAATCGACGGCAACACGGTATCCATCAGCGCCGAGGTGAAGAAGGCCAGCGAGGACAAGGAAGGTGACAAGGTGCTGCGCAGCGAGCGTTACCACGGCAAGGTCTATCGCGGTTTCAGCCTGGGCCAGGATGTGGACGAGGCCGGCGCCAAGGCTAAATTCGACAAGGGTGTGCTCGAACTGGTGCTGCCCAAGAAAACCGTGACGGCGGCCAGGAAGCTGGCCATCGAATAATCCCTTTCAAGCCATGGCGGGCGGCTTCGGCCGCCCTTTTTGTTTGTAGAATTCGCGGGTTCGATTTCCACGAAAGCCCGCCATGTCCATCGCCGATCTCACCCCCACCGACAAAGCCAAGGTCATCGCCGAAGCCCTGCCCTACATCCAGCGCTTCTGGGACAAGACCGTGGTGATCAAGTACGGCGGCAACGCCATGACCGACCCGAAACTCCAGGCCGCCTTCGCCCGTGACGTGGTGCTGCTCAAGCTGGTGGGCCTGAACCCGGTGGTGGTGCACGGCGGTGGTCCCCAGATCGAGGACCTGCTGAAACGGGTCGGCAAGAAAGGGGAATTCGTCCAGGGCATGCGGGTCACCGACGCGGAAACCATGGACGTGGTGGAAATGGTGCTGGGTGGCCAGGTCAACAAGGACATCGTCAACCTCATTAACCTGGCCGGCGGCAAGGCGGTGGGGCTGACCGGGGTGGACGGCACCTTCATCCGCGCCAAGAAGCTGATGATGCCGCACAAGGATAAGCCGGGCGACGTCATCGACATCGGCCAGGTGGGCGAGATCACGAAAATCGATCCCAGCCTTATCGCCTTCCTGGATTCCGGCGACTTCATCCCGGTCATCGCCCCCATCGGCGTGGGTACCCATGGCGAGACCTACAACATCAACGCGGACGTGGTGGCCGGCAAGCTCGCGGAAGTGCTGAAGGCGGAAAAGCTGGTGCTGCTCACCAACACTCCCGGCGTGCTGGACAAGGACGGCAAGCTGCTCACCGGCCTGACGCCCAGGAAGATCGACGCCCTGGTGGCGGACGGCACCCTGTCCGGCGGCATGCTGCCCAAGATCGCCTCGGCCCTGGACGCGGCCAGGAGCGGCGTGAAGTCGGTGCACATCATCGACGGCCGGGTGGAGCACGCCCTGCTGTTGGAAATCATGACCGACCAGGGCGTGGGTACCCTGATCCAGTCCTCCTGATCAGTGCTCGGGCGCGATGGCGTCCAGCCAGGCCTCGATCCGGAGGCCGGACGCGTCGCCAAGGCGGCCGTGCAGCGCGAGGAAATCCGCCGACACGCCCGACCAGCGTGACAGGCCATCCCTGACTACGGTTCGCAGCGCGCCGGGATCGCCGGTTTCCACCCATTTCCGATAAGCCGCCGCCAGTTCCGGGAAAAGCTTGCGCCGCATGCCGGTGAAATTGGCGAAGAAGAAGTGGATGGCGGCCGGATCATCCCGTTCCAGCAAGCCCGGCAGGGTGGACAGGCAATCAGCATAGAGGTCGCGCACCGCCCGGGCGACGATCTCCGCCCGGGTGCGCATCAGGCTGGCGAGCAGGCTCGACCAGGGCTCGCCCAGAATCTCTCCCACCCGGGCCTCGCCCAGTTCATGCAGGATGACCGATTCGGTCTCGGTGCGGGTCATGGCCTCCAGCGCCGCTTCCGGGTCCCGCTCGAAACCGTGGCAGGCCACCGCCCGGCCCATGGCCTCGTTGCGCCTGTTCCAGCGCCATTCCTCGTATTTTTCCCAAAGCCAGCGTTTCAGGGACTCGGTACGCACGAAGATGGTGTTGTCCAGCATCATGCCCGGCGGCGCATCCAGGTCCCGGGCGAACTCGCAGCCGGCGACATAGACCTTGAAGCCCTGGCGTTCTTCCTGCCGCTCCAGGTTGCCCAGGAAGAAATGGGGCTTGCAGGAACGGCCGTAGCCGCCGGAATACACCAGCCCGAGGGGAGCGAGATCGCGGTTGGCGGCGGCCACCTCGAAGGGATCGACGGCCGCACCGGGCAGGGGCAGGGCTTCGTAGGGTGCGGTTTCCACCGTCTCCCACAGGCGCTCCCGCTCGTTCATCCAGTCGCCCACGGCACTCTTGGGCATGTCCTGGGTGAGCGGGATGTCGTGCTCCCAGCGGTACAGCTCGCGCATCTTCAGCAGGAAGGTGCACAGGGTCAGGTCGCTGGCGAACTGGGCATCGGAAATATGGCAGTTTTTCTGGACGGCGCTGACAATCGCGCCCACGTTCAGGTCGTTCATGGCAAACCCTCTTGAATAACCAACCGATTTAGTCGGATTATGCGCCGACGTTTTCATACAAGGAACCCGCTATGCGTTACTGGCTCATGAAATCGGAGCCCTCTGAATTCAGCATCGACGATCTGGCACGGGACGGGCATGTGGCCTGGTTCGGGGTGCGCAACTACCAGGCGCGCAATTTCATGCGCGACCAGATGAAGGTGGGGGACGGCGTGCTGTTCTACCACTCCACCTGCGCCGAACCCGGCATCGCCGGCCTGGCGGAGGTGAGCAAGCCGGCCTATCCGGACGAGAGCCAGTTCGAGGCGGACGGCAAATACTTCGACCCCAAGGCCACCCGGGAGAATCCGCGCTGGTTCAACGTGGAAGTCGCCTTCAGGAAGAAAACCCGGCTGATGTCCATCGCCGAATTGCGCGGCTATCCGGAGCTGGCCACCCTACGCATCCTGGCCAAGGGCAACCGTCTGTCCATCACGCCGGTGGACCCGGACGAATGGAAGTTCATCCTGGCGAAACTGGGCGTCTGACATGGATATTTTCCTGTTCGTCTACCTGGCTCTGGGCCTGGTGGCCGGATTCGTCGCCGGCCTGCTGGGCGTGGGCGGCGGACTCCTCATGGTGCCGGTGCTGACCTGGGCCTACGCCGCCCAGGGCTTCGCCCCCGCCTTCAATATCCACCTTGCCCTGGGCACCTCCATGGCGGTCATCGTGCTGACTTCCCTGTCCAGCCTGCGCGCCCACCACGGCCACGGCGCCGTGGACTGGCCCACGGTGCGGCGCATGGCGCCGGGCATTCTGGCCGGCACCCTGCTGGGCAGCCTGGCCGCCGCCTGGCTGTCCGATGCCGGTCTGAAGATATTCTTCACGCTGTTCCTGTTCTACGCGGCCACCCAGATGCTGCTGGGCTTCAAACCCAAGCCCAGCCGGCCCATGCCGGGCCTGCCGGGCATGAGCCTGGCGGGCGGCATCATCGGCCTGGTGTCGAGTTGGGTGGGCATTGGCGGCGGCACACTGACCGTGCCTTTCCTGATCTGGTGCAACACCGACCTGCGCCGGGCCATCGGCACCTCGGCCGCCGTGGGCTTTCCCATCGCCGTGGCCGGGACCCTGGGCTATGTCATTTCCGGCCACGCCGTGGACGGGCTGCCCACCGGCAACCTGGGCTTCGTCTATCTTCCCGCCCTGGTCGCCATCGCCGCCGGCAGCTGGCTCACCGCTCCCCTGGGTGCCCGCGCCACCCATCGCTGGCCCACCGCCATCATCAAGAAGATATTTGCCGGTTTGTTGTATTTGCTCGGTGTACGAATGGCCTATGGTCTTCTGCTGGGTTGATCAGACAAAGTCCAAACTTTCCTTCGAAAGGAGAACCGTCATGCGCACGCTTTCCCTGTTTTTTGCCCTTTTGCTTGCCCTGCCTTCCCTGGCCACCGATTACGCCCGGGAAAAGAAGTGGGCCGAGGAAGTCCTCCCCGCCGTGCTGACTGGCGACCCGGTCTGGCTGGAGCTGGGCAACGGGCACAAATTCCTCTCCCTCTACACCGAGGCCGCCAAGCCCAAGGCCGGTGTCATCATCGTGCACGGCACCGGCGTGCACCCTGATTGGGGGCTGATCGCTCCCCTGCGGCAGCGCTTGCCGGACATGGGCTATGCCACCCTGTCCGTGCAGATGCCGGTGCTGGGGGCCGAGGCCAAGGCGGAGGAGTACGCGCCCACCTTCGGCGAAGCCGAGGAACGCATCCGGCTGGCCATCGCCTTCATGAAGTCGAAAGGCTACGAAAAAATCGCCTTGATCAGCCACAGCATGGGCTACAGCATGGCCGCCCGCTTCGCCGAGGCGAACTCGAATGCGGATCTGGCCGCCTGGGTCGCCATCGGCGCCACGGCCATGATCGACTTCGCCAAGCTCAGGATCCCGATGATGGATCTGATCGGCGAAAACGATTTCCCTCGGGTCCTGGAGGCCGCGAAGATTCGCGCCAGGACCCTCCCGCCGGGCGGAAAATCCACGCAAGTGGTGGCGCCCAAGGCCGACCATTTCTTCGAAGGAAGGGATGATCAGCTGGTGGGACTGGTGCGGGAATTTCTGGACAAGAGCCTCTAGGCCGCGGGTGGCCGGAGGATGCCCCGCCTCCCGGCCAGGTCAGATGATGTCCAGGTGGTCGAGTCCCGAGGTAGGCGACTCGCCCTTGCTGTCCTTGAGATGCAGCTTGATCTTGAGGCGAAGGTCGTTGAAGGAATCGGCGTTGCGCAGGGCATCCTCGCCGCTGATGATGCCGATGGAGAACAGGTCGAACAGGGACTGGTCGAAGGTCTGCATGCCCAGGTCCCGGGAACGCCCCATGATCTCCTTGATCTCGTCCAGGCGGCCTTGCATGATCAGGTCGGTAATCAGGGGCGAGTTGAGCAGGATCTCCGTCGCCGGGATGCGCCCCTTGCCGTCGGTGCGCGGAATCAGGCGCTGGGAGACGATGGCGCGCAGGTTCAGGGACAGGTCGAGCAGCAGTTGCTCCCGCCGCTCCTGGGCGAAGAAGCTCAGGATGCGGTCCAGGGCCTGGTTGGCGTTGTTGGCGTGGATGGTGGACAGGCACAGGTGTCCGGTCTCGGCGTAGGCCATGGCGTACTGCATGTTTGCCCGGTCGCGAATCTCGCCGATCATGATGACGTCCGGGGCCTGGCGCAGGGTGTTCTTCAGGGCCGACTCCCAATCGTCGGTATCCAGGCCGATCTCGCGCTGGGTAATGATGCTCTTGCCATGGGTGTGCACGAACTCGATGGGATCTTCCACCGTGATGATGTGATCCTGGGCATTCTGGCTGCGGTGCCCCACCATGGCCGCCAGGGTGGTGGATTTGCCCGAGCCGGTGGCGCCCACCATGATCACCAGGCCGCGCGGCATCATGGCGATGTCCTTCAGCCCCGGGGGCAAGTGCAGTTCCTCGATCTTGGGGATGGTGGTGTTGATGTGGCGCATGACCACGCCGGTGCGGCCTTGCTGGACGAAGATGTTGACCCGGAAGCGACCGATCTCCGGCTCGAACAGGGCGAAGTTCGCTTCATGATGCTTGGCGAATTCCACCTGTCGTTTCTCGTTCATCAGGGCCTTGGCGAACAGATCCGTGTCGGTGGGCGTCAGGCTCTGCTTCGAGATGGGCGTGACCTTGCCGTTCAGCTTCAGGGCGGGGGGAAAACCCGCCGTGAGGAACAGATCGGAGGCCTTACGCCCCACCATGAAACGCAACCACTCGTAGATTCTCGTCAGCGCATCCATTTTCCGGTCCGATGCTTGGGATTCGTGAATGAGCCCCTGGATTACAGGAACATGTCCTTGTTGACGGCGACGGCGCGCGCATCGTTGGTATCGATCACATTGCGGCGCACCATCTCCACCAGGGCCTGATCCAGGGTCTGCATGCCCAGGGATTGTCCGGTCTGGATGGAGGAATACATCTGGGCCACCTTGGCCTCCCGGATCAGATTGCGGATCGCCGGCGTGCCCAGCATGATCTCGTGCACCGCGACGCGGCCGCTGCCGTCCTTGCGCTTCAGCAGGGTTTGGGAAATCACGGAGCGCAGGGACTCGGACAACATGGCGCGCACCATTTCCTTTTCCGCCGCCGGGAACACGTCGATGATCCGGTCGATGGTCTTGGCCGCCGAGGAGGTGTGCAGGGTACCGAATACCAGGTGGCCGGTTTCCGCCGCCGTCAGGGCCAGGCGGATGGTTTCCAGGTCGCGCATTTCGCCCACCAGGATGACGTCCGGGTCTTCCCGCAGGGCCGAGCGCAGGGCCTCGGCGAAGCCATGGGTATGGGGCCCCACCTCGCGCTGGTTGACCAGGCAGCGCTTGCTCTTGTGCACGAATTCGATGGGATCCTCGATGGTGAGGATGTGGCCATACTGGTTCTCGTTGACGTAATCGACCATGGCCGCCAGGGTGGTGGATTTTCCGGAACCGGTGGGTCCCGTCACCACCACGATGCCCCGGGGCGTATCGGCGATTTCCTTGAAGATCTTCGGCGCCTCCAGTTGCTCCAGGGTCAGCACCAGGCTGGGAATGGTCCGGAACACCGCGCCGGCGCCCCGCTCCTGGTTGAATGCGTTGACCCGGAAGCGGGCCACGTCGCGCAATTCGAAGGAGAAATCCAGTTCCAGGTGTTCCTCGTAGCCCTTGCGCTGGGCGTCGCTCATGATGTCGTAAATCATGGCGCGGACTTCCTGATTGTTCAGCGGCGGCACGTTGATGCGGCGAATATCGCCATGCACCCGAATCATCGGGGGCAATCCGGCCGAGAGGTGAAGATCGGAGGCCTTGTTCTTGACCGAGAAGGCAAGGAGCTCGGAAATTTCCATTATAATTCCCCGAGTTACGTGATTTTTTCCGAGGGAGCGCGGGGCATTATGGGCGCAATCGCCGCCGCCTTGCAAGCTTGCAGGGCCCGCATCGAAGTCGCCTGCGCCGCCTCGGGTCGAGGCCCGGATTGTGCCCGCCTTCTGGCGGTGAGCAAGACTTTTCCCGCCGAGGCGGTCAGGCAGGCGCATGCCGCCGGGCAAAGGCTGTTCGGCGAAAGTTACGCGCGGGAAGCCCTGCCCAAGATCGAATCCCTGGCCGACCTGCCCCTGGAATGGCACTTCATCGGCCCCTTGCAGAGCAACAAGACCCGCGTCATCGCCGAGCATTTCCATTGGCTGCACAGCCTGGATCGCGAATCGCTGGCCCGGCGCCTGTCGCGGCAAAGGCCGGCGCATTTGCCGCCGTTGAATGTCTGCATCCAGGTCAACGTGAGCGGCGAGGCCAGCAAGCATGGCGTCCCGCCCTCGGAGGCCCTGCCCCTGGCCCAAGCGCTCGCCGCCTTGCCCAATCTGCGCCTGCGGGGCCTGATGGCGATCCCGGAGCCGACGCCGGATCTCGCCCACCTGCGTGGCCGTTTCCGCGAAGTCGCCATCCTGCTGGAACAGGCCCGACGCCTGGGCCTGTCGCTGGACACCCTGTCCATGGGCATGTCGGCCGACCTGGAAGCCGCGATCATGGAAGGTGCGACAATGGTGCGAGTGGGCAGCGCGATATTCGGTGCCCGTGACTACAACACGAATCAGGAACAGTCATCATGAAACTGGGCTTCATCGGTGGCGGCAACATGGCCGCCGCCTTGATCGGCGGGCTATCGCGCAAGGGATTCGCGGCCGACGCCATCCGCGTCGCGGAAACGAATGCCGAGCGCCGCGCCTGGCTGGCGAGCGAATTCGGGGTGCGGGTGGAGGAAAGCGCGGCCGAGACCCTCGCCGCGGATGTCGTCGTGCTCGCGGTCAAGCCCCAGCAGTTGTCGGCCCTGTTGCGCGGCCTGCCGCCCCTCGAGCCCGGCCAATTGGTCCTGTCCATCGCCGCCGGCGTCCGCGCCCTGGACATCTCCCGCTGGCTGGGCGGGCACGCCGCCGTGGCCAGGGCCATGCCCAACACTCCCGCCCTGGTCGGGGCCGGCATCACCGGCCTCTATGCCCTGCCGACCGTCAGCGAGACGCAGAAGGTCCAGGCTCGCCAGGTCCTCGAGGCCGTCGGTGAAGTGGCCTGGGTCGACGATGAGTCCCTGATCGACGCGGTCACCGCCATTTCCGGCAGCGGGCCGGCCTATGTCTTCTTGTTCATCGAGGCCCTGGAACAGGCCGCAATCGACCTGGGCCTGCCCGCGGCGACCGCTCGCCAGCTTACCCTGCATACCTTCCTCGGCGCCGCCGCCCTGGCCATCAAGGACCGGGCGCCGCCGGCCGAGTTGCGGGCGCGGGTCACGTCCAAGGGCGGGACCACCGAGCGCGGCCTGCTGGCGCTGGAGGAAGGCGGCGTGCGATACGCCATCGGCATGGCCGCCCGGGCCGCCGCCGAGCGCGCCAGGGAAATGGGCGAGATACTGGGGAAGGACTGATGTTCGCGGATGCCGCCCAGTTCCTGCTGCGCACGGCTTTCGACCTGCTGGCCTGCGCCTTCTTCATGCGCTTCTGGATGCAGGCGGCCCGGGTCCCCTTCCGCAATCCATTCGCCCAATTCGTGATCAAGGTCACCGATTTCGCGGTGCGGCCGTTGCGGCGGACGCTGCCGGGCCTGTTCGGCCTGGACTGGGCCAGCCTGGTGTTGTTTTTCCTGGCCGAGTTGCTCATGGTGCTCGGCACCGCCTGGATCATGGGCTACCCCTTCGCCATCGCCGGCGGCGCCGTCTTGCCGGGGTTCCTGCTGATGGCGCTGGCCAGTTGCCTGCGTCTGGGGCTTTATGTCCTGATGGGATTCATCCTGATCCAGGCGGTGCTGTCCTGGGTCAATCCCTTCTCCCCCCTGGCGCCCGTGTTCTATGCACTGTCCCGGCCGGTCCTGGCGCCGTTCCAGCGCCTCATCCCCGCCGTCGGGGGCATGGATCTGTCGCCCCTGGTGGCGCTCGTCGTGGTCCAGCTGATCCTGGTCGCGCCGGTGGCCGCCTTGGAGCGCCTGGCGCGCGGCATGGTATGGTGACCTCCTGGCTCCGGCCAGCCGGGGATGGCGTGGAAATCGCGCTGCACATTCAGCCGGGGGCCTCCCGTTGTGAAATTTCCGGTCCGCACGGCGACGCCCTGAAGATCCGCGTGGCCGCCCGGGCGGTGGAGGGCGCTGCCAACGGCGCGCTGCTGGAATTCCTGGCGCAATGTCTTGGCTTGCAGCTGAGAGCGGTTAGAATCCTGCGTGGTGAAAAATCCCGTCGCAAGGCGGTCTGGGCTGCGATCAGCCCGGACGAGGCCGAGCGGCGGCTCATGGGGAAAACTTGATGAATTATGGTCTGGAAAGCGGCATCACCCGGTTCAGGAACCGGCGTGATCGGCTGGTGAAGGTGGTCACAGCCTACAAGGAATGGCTGGAACACCATACCGAGGCCGAGCCCGAGCAGTTGCTGCGCCTCTACGACCTGACCGAGAACCTGAAGCGGGACCGGCTCATGGTGGCCTTCGTGGCGGAATTCAGCCGGGGCAAGACCGAACTCATCAACGCCCTGTTCTTCTCCGACTTCAAGCAGCGCCTGCTGCCCTCGGATGCCGGCCGCACCACCATGTGCCCCACCGAGATCTATTACGACCCGGACACCGAGCCCTATATCCGCCTGCTGCCCATCGAAACCCGCTTCCGCGATGACAGCATCAACGCCCTGAAACGCCTGCCCGTGGAGTGGAGCACCATCAGGCTGGATGTCTCCGACCCCAACGCCATGGTGACCGCCATGCGCAAGCTGGCGGAAACCAAGGTCGTGTTCAAGGTGGAGGCCCGGGCCCTGGGCCTGTGGGACGAGAACGACCCCAACCTGGGCTACATGGTGAAGGACCAGGACCGGGTGGAGATCCCGGCCTGGCGCTACGCCATGATCAATTACCCGCATCCGCTGCTGGAATCGGGCCTGGCCATCCTCGACACCCCCGGCCTCAACGCCATGGGCGCGGAACCGGAACTGACCATTTCCGCCATCCCCAACGCCCACGCCCTCTTGTTCCTGCTGGCCACCGACACCGGCGTGACCCAGTCCGACTTCGAGATCTGGAACAAGTGGGTATCCAAGCACGCCAGCCAGCACTACGCCGTGCTGAACAAGATCGACATGCTGTGGGACGACCTCAAGACGCCGGAGGAAATCGGCCGCACCATCCAGCGCCAGATCGAATCCACCGCCACCCAGCTCAACATCTCCGCCGCCAGCGTCATGGCCATCTCCGCCCAGAAGGCCCTGGTGGGCAAGATCCGGGGCGACCAGGATCTGCTCAAGCGTTCCGGCATCCAGGCCCTGGAAGTCATGCTGGCGCGGGAAATCATCCCGTCCCGGGAAAAGATCATGCGCGATTCGGTGACCCGTGAAGTGGGCCCGCTGCTCACCGAGGCGCGGGAAACCGCCCACAACCGCATCCAGGCCTCGCGTCAGAACCTCCTCGACCTTCAGGCCCTGTCCGGCAAGAACCAGCAGATCGTCGGCCAGATGCGGGAAAAGATGCTGTACGACAAGCAGGTCTATGACGAGACCACCCGCAACTTCAACGTCACCCGCAAGGTGGTGGCCCAGCAGGGCTGGGAATTGCTGGCCCGGCTGGACGACGACCGCATGGACAAGATCATCGAGGAGTCCATGATGGCCATCAACGACAGCTGGACCACGGCCGGCCTGATCAAGGGCATGCAGTTGCTGTTGCGGCGCATGGGCGCGGAATTCGATTTCGCCAACCAGCAGTGCGGCGGCATCAAGCAACTGCTCAACTCCGCCTATCAGCGCTTCCATGAAATCCACGGCCTGGAGCGCATGGATCCGCCCACGCTGGATCTTTCCCGCTACCGCGCCCGCCTGGACGAACTGATGGTGAGCACCCAGGAGTTCTGCTCCGACCCGCTCAACATCATGTTGGAAAAGCGCTTCATGGTGAAGAAGTTCTATATCGCCCTGGTGACCCAGGCCCGCATCCTGTTCCAGCAGGTGCGCATCGAGGCGGAAACCTGGCTGCGCCTGACCCTGGACCCCATCGTGGTGCGCATCACCGAACACAAGGCCCAACTGGAACACCGCCTGGAAAACCTGAACAAGGTACACGCCAACCTGGGCTCCATCCAGGAACGCAGCGCCACCGTCAGCCGCGAGATGGTCAAGATCAAGGCCCAGGTGGACCAGATCGAGGACATCGCCAAGGAATTCTCCCTGCTCACCGGCGTGGCCTTCCGCCCCATGGGGGATGGCTCGGACACCGGCGTCGCCGCGCCCGCGGCCGCCTGAGACATTCGGCCGGCGCCGCCCCGACGGGGCGGATCACAGCAGGATGATGTCGTACTGCTCCTGGGTGAACAGGCTTTCCACCTGCAGCGAAATCGGCTTGGTGATGAAATCCGACAGTTGCGCCAGGCTCTGGGATTCCTCGTCCAGGAACATGTCGATCACCGTCTGGGACGCCATGATGCGGAACTCCCGGGCGTTGAACTGACGCGCCTCCCGCATCAGCGCCCGCAGGATCTCGTAGCAGGTGGTCTGGGCGGTCTTGATCTGGCCACGTCCCTGGCAGATCGGGCAGGGTTCGCACAGCACGCGGGTCAGGCTTTCGCGGGTCCGCTTGCGGGTCATTTCCACCAGCCCCAATGACGTGAAGCCGTTGATGGTCATGCGGGTGCGGTCCCGCGCCAGAGCCTTCGACAGCTCCGCCAGCACCGCCGCCTTGTGTTCCTGGCTGTCCATGTCGATGAAGTCCAGGATGATGATGCCCCCCAGATTGCGCAATCGGAGTTGCCGCGCGATGGTCTGGGCCGCCTCCAGGTTGGTCTTGAAGATGGTTTCGTCGAAGGTGCGGCCGCTGGTGAAACTGCCGGTGTTGACGTCGATGGTGGTGAGGGCCTCGGTCTGGTCCACGATCAGGTAGCCGCCGGACTTCAGATCCACGCGCCGTCCCAGGGCCCTCTCGATCTCGTCCTCGACGCCGTAGAGGTCGAACAGGGGCCGCTCGGCGGCATAGTGGCTGATCTTGCCCGCCACGTTGCGGGTGAACTCGGACGCGAAGGCATCCATGCGCTGGAAGGTTTCCCGGGAGTCCACCAGGATGCGCGAGGTCTCCGAGGTGGAAAAATCCCGCATGACCCGATGGGCCAGATCCAGTTCCTGATAGATCAGGGCCGGGCCGGGCCGGTTTTCCGAGCGGGCCTGGATGGCGTCCCACAGGGTGTGCAGGTACTCCACGTCGGCGGCCAGTTCGGCATCCTCGGCCATGTTGGCCATGGTGCGGATGATGAAGCCGCCATGGGGGTCCTGGGGCAGCACCCGGGTCAGGCGTTCCCGCAGCAATTCCCGCTCGCTCTCGTCCTCGATCTTCTGGGAAATGCCGATGCGGGTTTCCTGGGGCAGGTAGACCAAGAAACGGCCCGCCATGCTGATCTGGGTGGACAGGCGCGCCCCCTTGGCGCCGATGGGATCCTTGATGACCTGCACCAGGATGCTCTGCCCCTCGTGCAGCACCTTCTCGATGGGGCGCGGGCAGTTGTCGCAGCGGGCCTCGACGATGTCGCCCACGTGCAGAAACGCGGCCCGGTCCAGACCGATGTCGACGAAGGCCGACTGCATGCCGGGCAGGACCCGGCTCACCTTGCCCAGGTAGACGTTGCCTACCAGGCCCCGCTGGCTGGTGCGCTCGATGTGCAGTTCCTGCACCGCCCCCAGGTAGATGACCGCCACCCGGGTTTCCTGGGGCGTCACGTTGATGAGAATTTCCTCGCTCATAGGATTTCGAAGCCCACGGTTTTCAATAATTCGGATGTCTCGTACAGGGGCAGCCCCATGACGCCGGAATAACTGCCCGAGAGATGTTCGATGAACAGGGCCGCGCGACCCTGGATGCCATAGCCGCCGGCCTTGTCGAAGGCCTCCCGGCTGGCGAGGTAGGCGGCGATCTCCGTCTCGGAGAGCGGCTTGAAGGTCACCACGCTCTCGGAATGGACCACGCGCGCATTGCCCCGATATACCGCCGCCACCCCGGTCAGGACGGTGTGGGCGCGGCCGGAATAGCGCCGCAGCATGGCGGCGGCCTCGGCCCCGTCCGCCGGCTTGCCGAGAATATGGCCATCCAGGGTGACGGTGGTATCCGCCGCCAGGATCGGCCAGGGTGGCAGCCTGCGGCCGGCCTGGGCGAGCACGCCCGCTTCCGCCTTGCCGCGGGCCAGTCGCAGGACGTAATCCAGGGCGGGCTCGTCCGGCAGCGGCGTCTCGTCCACATCGGCGCGGCCGGATGCGGTGCGCAACGGCAGCACCGTCGGTTCCAGGCCGACCTGGCGGAGCAATTCCAGCCGGCGCGGGGATTGCGAGGCGAGGTAAAGATGCTTGAGGGAAGGCGGGCTCATGACGAGGGCGAGTTTACCCGCTAATGCGGCGCTTCCGTCCGCCACCCGCGTGGCGAGCTGGGCCGGGCCCCGCTACTCGCGATGGTAGGGATGATGATTGAGCAGGCTCACGGCCCGATAAAGCTGTTCCGCCAGCAGCACGCGGGCCATGGCATGGGGCAGGGTCAGGCGGGAAAGAGCCAGGGTGGCTTCGGCCCGGGCCAGGATGGCGGGCGCGAGTCCATCGGCGCCGCCGATCACCAGGCAAGTATCCTGGCCCGAGGCCATCCAGCGGGCCAGCAAGTCCGCCAGTTCGCGCGTGCTGACCTGGCTGCCGTGCTCGTCCAGGGCCACCAGTCGGCTGCCCGGGGGCTGCTTGTCCAGCAAACGCGTGGCCTCGGCCTGCCTGAGGGCCTCCACCGCCTGGCCCGCCCGCTTCTGGGGCTTGACCGTCGCCAGTTCGACCCGGGCTTCGCGCGGCATGCGCTTGAGGTACTCGGTGGTGGCCGCTTCGGCCCAGGCCGGCAACTTGTCCCCGACGGCAAGAAGAGTCAGGCGCATCGGCATTGCTCCACCAGTTCCACGACCAGCCGCGCCTCCCTGGCCGGATCGAACAGGGGCGCCCGCTCGGCGCACTGCCCGGCCAGTCGGCGATAGAACAGGGGATCCGTCTCCGCCCTGGAGATCAGGCCCGCCAATGCCACCGCATCGCCCAGGGGGAAGTAGCCGGCATAATCCGCGCCCAGCATGCCGACATTGCCGGGCACGCGGGAGGCCAGCACCGGCGTGCCGGCGGCCACCGCCTCGCAGATGACATTGGCGCCGCCCTCCATGCGCGAACTGAGCACCAGCGCATGGCTGCGCGCCATGAGGCGGCGCGTCTCGCCATGAGGCAGGGAGCCCAGCCAGTGCCACCGGGGGCACGCGGCCGCCATCTCGAGCGCCTTCGCCGCCATGCCCTCCTCCAGGGGGCCGCCAACATGACGGATGCGAACCCGGCTGTCGGCGGGCAAGCGCCGGGAAGCCAGGGCAGCCAGGAAGGGATCCTTCTCCTGGCGCAAATGGGCCACCACACACACATCGAAGCTGCGAACCGGCCGCCGTGGCGCCGCGAGACGGGGGGAAGACTGATGGATGACGCCAACCCGATCGCGCAGATCGGGGGGGAGTTCCAGCACACCCTGCTCCTGCAGGACCACGATGCGATGCGCGAGCCGGAGGGAGGATTTCGCATCGGCGTCGGCGCGGATGTCCCGGTAAAGATCCGTCCCCGTCAGCACCAGAATCAGGGGGCGATCGGGGTGACGGGCGGCGAACCGGGCCAGGGACGCGTGGCTGCGACGGGCATGCAGAGCGATCATCAGGTCCGCGGGCTGGCCGTCCCAGGACGCCGCCAGATCGACGCGATGCCCCGCCCGGCGCAAGAACCGCCACCAGCGCAATGCCGTGTGGCCGTTGCCGTTGCGGGCGGCGGGGGGATAAGGCGTGATCAACGCGATATGCATGGTCCGACTATATCGCGGAGATGAAAAATCTTCCCGTCCGTTACCAAACCCTCTTTACAACAGGGCGCTCGATCCCTAGAATGCGCGGCTCGCGTGTGGGGGTATAGCTCAGCTGGGAGAGCGCTTGCATGGCATGCAAGAGGTCAGCGGTTCGATCCCGCTTACCTCCACCAGTAACACGAGAAATCCGGGCAACCGGGTTTCCGGCCTCATCAGTCCCTATCGTCTAGAGGCCTAGGACATCGCCCTTTCACGGCGGTAACCGGGGTTCGAATCCCCGTGGGGACGCCAGAAAAATCAACGGCCTACAGCAATGTAGGCCGTTTTTGTTTGTACCGTCGCCAGGCTGCCAGCCGGAAAATGGCGAGCCGGCTTGTCAGCCACCAAACCTCCAGCGCTCCTCGCGTATCCACGGTTACCGCGAACGGAGCTCTTTTTTCCTGGCAGCAAGAATAGTCCGGAAGACGTAGGGGATACCGGCTGTTCTGGCCCGCCACCTCCCGCTACCAGCCCCCCCCCGCTCGCGGAGAAGGCGATTGCTCCCTTCCCGCGGGCAAGGGGGCATTGGCGGTGAGGGCGGAACGGCCGAACCCAGCGCTTCCTTATCTTCGAATATGGGCACTTCTTAAAGTGCTTTCTCAGAAGCGAGAACAAAGCACCTCATCTGAAACAGGCTTTCCGGGTTGTCCACCATACCTGTGGATAACATTGTGGAAAACCCCGTTTGGATCCGCAAAAAATGCTTTGGAAACGGGGGCTTATTCTCCTGGCCCAGATTTTATGCAGACAATTACATCCAATAAAACAAGTAGTTACAAACGACCTGGTTTTCCCTTGGCTTACGCGCGGGGATTCGGTCTGTCAAGCGGGATTATGTGCATAAGTACCTCCTGATTTTGCTAAGCACAAATCCCTCGGGCCGGCGCATGACGCTTCCGCGTTATCGAAATGACCGAGGGCGGAGCGTCGGTCCTGAATGGGGCGGCATCCGCCCCTCCAACCCAAAAAAAACCCCGATCGCTGTCGGGGGCTGGACGGGGGCTTGGGGCGACAAGGTTCAGTCGCCCCGAATCCGGGACCTCAGTTGAGGATGCGCAGTTCCACGCGGCGGTTCTTGGCGCGGCCGTCGGCGGTGGCGTTGTCGGCGATGGGCTCGGCCTCGCCGTAGCCCTTGGCGGACAAGCGATCGGCTTCCACGCCCTTGCCCACGAAGTAATCCATCACCGTCTTGGCGCGACGCTGGGACAAATCCAGGTTGTGGGCATCGGAACTGGCGCTGTCGGCATGACCCGCGATTTCAACCTTGAGCGCGGGATAACGCTTCAGGGTGGCAACCGCATCGTCCAGGATGGCGGTGGCATCCGGGCGCAGGGTGGCGTGGTCGTTGTCGAAATTCACGCCCTTGAGGTTCATGACCTTGGGCAGCGAGCAGCCCTTGGTATCCACGCGGTCGCCGGCCGGGGTATTGGGGCACTGGTCCATGGCATCGATGACGCCATCGCCGTCGGAATCCAGATCGCAACCCTTGTCGTTGACCTTGCGGCCGGCCGGGGTGTTGGGGCACTGATCCAGGCGATCCACCACGCCGTCGCCATCGCTATCGAGTTCACAGCCATCGGCATTCACCTTGGCGCCGGCGGGCGTGCCAGGGCACTTGTCGGCGGCGTCGCTGACGCCGTCGCCATCGCTGTCGAGCTCGCAGCCGTCGGCGTTCACCTTGCGACCGGCCGGGGTGGTGGGGCACTTGTCGAGACCATCGACCACGCCATCGCCATCACCATCCAGTTCGCAGCCGCTGGCGTTCACCTTGCGGCCGGCCGGGGTGGTGGGGCACTTGTCGAGGCGATCCACGACGCCGTCCTTGTCGCCGTCCAACTCGCAGCCGGTGACGTCCACCTTGGCATCCTTGACGGTGGCGGGGCAGAGATCCTTGTCGTCGATGACGCCGTCGCCGTCGCTATCCTTGGGCTTGGCTACGGGCGCGGCCTTGGCCTCCAGGGGCTCCTTGCAGGGCACATCCAGGATGCCCTTGCCGGGACAGCCGATGGTCTTGTACAAATCGTAGCCGATGGTCTTGCTGGTGCTGCTCGCGGCGTTGGCCGGGTTGTAATAGGGATCCGCGGCGTGGGCCTGCATGATGCCCGCGGCCAGCAGGGCCGCGCCGAGGGTTGTGAGCATGGATTGGCGGGTGTGCATTATCATCTCCTGTACATGGTTGTGTGGATGTCGCGCGCATCGCGACGGATGGGTTTACTGCTCACTGTCACTTCAACGATCCGAATACCTTGCCCAGCAATACGCCCCCGTGCCGTTCGGGGTCGGCGCGGATGGCGCGCTCCTCTTCGGAAATCAGGGCGTAGATGCCAGCCAGCGCTTTTTCATTCACGTAGTTCTCCACCGTGGACAACTCGCTCTTGATGCCCGCCAGGCTGACCAGCCTGGCGGATAGAACACGGTATGAGCGCGCCAGGCCGCTGGTGTCGGCGACGCTTCTGACCACGGGCAGCAACGCCTCGGCGAGTTGCGCCTCCGTGGCCTTGCGGAAATAGGCCGTGGCGGCATCGTTGCCGCCGGAGAGGATGGCCTTGGCATCCGCCACCGTCATCTTTTCCACCGCGTCCACCACCAGGTCCCGGGCCTGGGGCGCGGCCGCCTCGGCGGCACGGTTCATGGCCAGGATCAGATCGTCCACCTGTTCGCCCTGTCCCAGGGCTCTCAGGATGCGATCCGCCTTGGCGAATTTTTTCGGCAGGACGATCTTGACCCTGGGGTCGGAAAAATAGCCGTTTTCCTTGCCAAGCCTGGCGAGAGCGGCGCGGGCGCCTTTCTCCAGGCTTTCGCGCAAGGCCTGGTCGGCCTCGCTGCCGGTGATGGTCTCCAGCCCGCCGGCCCGGGCCCGGAAGGCCATGGCCAGCAAGACGAGGCCGACAAGGAAGTGTCGGCGGTCCGGGGTCATTTATTCAGGGCGTCTCGAATTTCCCGAAGCAGCAGGATATCTTCCGGCGTCGGCGGCGGCGCGGCCGGAGCCTCCTCCTGCTGGCGCTGGAGCTTGTTGATGGCCTTCACCACCATGAAGATGGCAAGGGCGATGATGGTGAAATCCACCATGCTGTTGATGAAGGCGCCGTACTTGATCAACGGCGCGCCGGCCTTCTCGGCGGCCTCCATGGTTTCATAGCTGACGCCGCCGAGGTTGAGGTAGAGGTGCTTGAAGTCCACGCCACCCATCAGGGCGCCCACCGGCGGCATGATCACGTCCTTGACCAGGGAATCGACGATCTTGCCGAAGGCGCCACCGATAACCACGCCGACCGCCAGATCGATCACGTTGCCGCGCATGGCGAACTGCTTGAATTCCTGAATGAAGCTCATGGTGTTCTCCTCTCTGTTGGCCGGGCATGTCGCATGCCTGACACATGGAAACACAGGAAAGATACCAGCACTGTGAAATATCTCACTCCAGCGCCCGAAGCCACAAGAAACCGCTCAATCGCCGCTGCGTCCGGCCACGGTAATCCCGGTGCGGGCGGCGAACTCCAGCATGCGGTTGATGGACACCACCGCCCTGGCGCGAATCGACTCCGCCACATGGATCTCGTTCTCGCCGGTTTCCAGCACATGACGCAGCCCGCGCAAGCCGTTCATGGCCATCCATGGACAATGGGCGCAGGACACGCAGGTGGCGCCGCGTCCTCCGGAGGGCGCCTCGATCAGGGTCTTGCCCGGCGCCATCGCCCGCATCTTGTGAAAAATGCCGTTGTCGGTGGCGACGATCAGCACGGTGTTGGGCAAATCCGCCGCCGCGCGAATGAGTTGCGTGGTCGAGCCCACCACATCGGCCAGTTCGATGACGCTGGCGGGTGATTCGGGATGCACCAGCACGGCGGCACCCGGGTACAGCGCCTTGAGTTCGCGAATGCCATCCGCCTTGAACTTTTCATGCACCACGCAACTGCCTTGCCAGAGCAGCATGTCCGCCCCGGTGGCCTTTTGAACGTAGTCACCCAGATAACGGTCCGGTGCCCAGATCAGTTTCTTGTCCTGGTCCTTCAGATGGGCGGCCACCTTCACCGCGATGCTGGAGGTGACCATCCAGTCGGCGCGCGCCTTGACCGCGGCCGAAGTATTCGCGTAGACCACCACCACCCGATCCGGATGGGCATCGCAGAATTGTCCGAACTCGGCCGCCGCGCAGGACAGGTCCAGGGAACATTCGGCATGAAGGTCAGGCATCAACACCCGTTTTTCCGGATTGAGGATCTTGGCGGTCTCGCCCATGAAGCGCACGCCGGCCACCACCAGGGTGCGCGCCTTCGAGGCATGGCCGAAGCGGGCCATTTCCAGGGAATCGGATACGCAACCGCCGGTTTCCTCGGCCAGTCGCTGAAGATCGGCCGAGGTGTAGTAGTGGGCCACCAGCACCGCGTCCCGCTCCACCAGCAAGGTCCTGATGCGCGCGACCAGATCCTCCCGCTCGCCGGAACCGAGCTGCTCCTCCACCACGGGCGGAACATCGGTCACTGCCCGGGCCGGGGGAATCACGGGAGATGGCTGGGAAATGTTCATGACGCCGGGGAATGATGGGGATGACGCGTTGTAGTGGCGGGGTCTGGCGCTGTCAAGTCGCGTGACCGGTCCGGAAGGACAATCACGGACTGGTAAAATGGCTCCATGCGCCAATTGATCCTCGACATCCGCCCCGACGCCCCACCCGATTTCGACAATTTCCTGCCCGGCCCGAACATCGAGGCCTGTGCCGTCCTACGCGACCACGCCGCCGGGCTGATCGACGAACCCGTGCTCCACCTCTGGGGGGAGGCGGGCACCGGCAAGAGCCATCTCCTGGCCGCTTGGGCGAAACTTGCCGGGGCCATTACTTCCACCCCGCTTCCGGAACCGCCTGTTCGCTGGCTTGCACTCGACGATGTGCAGCACCTGGATGCCGATGACCAGATCCGCCTGTTCAGCTTGGTCAATGCCGCCAGGGAAGGCGCCGGCAGGATCCTGACCAGCGGCCCCCTGCCGCCGAGCCAACTGGGCCTGCGTCCCGATCTCGCCACCCGGCTTGCTCAAGGCCTGGTTTTCCGCCTTTCGCCCCTGGGCGATGCCGACAAGCTTGCCGCCCTCCATGTGCGCGCCGAGGCGCATGGCCTGCATCTCCCCGAAGAAGTGACCCGCTATCTGCTGACCCATTGCCGACGCGACCTGCCCCGGCTCCTGGCGACGGTGGATGCCCTGGACACTTATTCCCTGAGCCGCAAGCGTCCGGTCTCGGTGCCTTTGCTCAAGGAAGTCCTGCTCCAGATCCAGGCATGAAGCTGCTGGCGGCCATCAGCCATCACGGCCTGGGTCACCTGGCCCAGGCGGCGCCGGTGCTCAATGCCCTGCATGTCCTGCAACCGGATCTGGAGTTGACCGTATGGTCCGGACTGAGCCGGGCGGCCCTGCAAGCCCGGTTGCGAATTCCCCTCGTGCATCGGGCGGAAGCCGCGGATGTCGGCCTGGCCATGACCGATGCCATGCGCGTCAACGTCGCCGACAGCCGCGCGGCTTATCTGGCGTTCCATGAAAACTGGGATGCGAGGGTCGCCGATGAAGCCGCCTGGCTCAAGGCGCGGGGCTTCGACGGCGTGTTTTCGGACGTGGCCTACCTGCCGCTGGCCGCCGCCGCGCTGGCGGGCATTCCCGCCGTGGCCCTGTGTTCATTGAACTGGCGCGACATCGCCGGCGCCTACCTTGCCGGCCATCCCGACATGGCGCCGCTGCTGGAGCGGATGAGGCAAGCCTACCAGGGCGCCCGGGCCTTCCTTTGCCCGACGCCGGCCATGCCCATGGCCTGGCTGGACAATCGAGCCGTCGTCCCGCCCATCATGGAACGAGGCGTGGACCGGCGGCATGAACTGGCACAAGCATTGGAGCAACACCGGGATGGACGGCGGCCCACCCGCCGGGTGCTGGTGGGCTTCGGCGGCATCGGCTACCGGGGCATGGGGCGGCTTCCCGAGTTGCCCGGCGTAACCTGGCTCGCCCCCGACGACTGGGCGGAAAACCGTCCGGACCTGGTCGCCATCGGCACGACGGGCATGCCCTTCATCGATCTGCTGGCCTCCTGCGATGCCCTGCTTACCAAGGTGGGCTATGGCGGCTTCGTGGAGGCGGCGGCCCACGGCATTCCCGTACTCTATGTCGATCGACCGGACTGGCCGGAAACCCCCCATCTGCGCGACTGGCTGGAACGCCATGGGAACTGCGGGGCAATCGGGGAGGAGGAATTGTTCAATGAGGAAATCGGCCGGCGTCTGGAACAACTGTGGGCCCTGCCGGCCAGGAAGGCGGTGGTGTCGGACGGCGCGCGATACGCCGCCCGGCGCCTGAAGGAACTGCTGAACTGATCAGGCCTTGCCCTTCGCTTCTTCCGCGGCGATTTCGGCATGCACCTGAGCCATGTCCACTTCCTTGGCGCGCGCGATCAGATCGTCGAAAGCGCCCGCCGGCAAGGCACCCGGCTGGGCATAGATGATGACCTTCTCGCGGAAAATCAGCAGGGTGGGAATGGAACGGACCTGGAACTGCGCCGCCAGGGACTGTTGCTCTTCCGTGTTGACCTTGGCGAAGATCACGCCCTCGTGTTTCTCCGACGCCGCCTCATACACCGGCGCGAACCCCCGGCAGGGGCCGCACCAGGGCGCCCAGAAATCGATGACGACGAAATCATTGTTGAGGATGGTCTCCTCGAAATTTTGATCATTGAGCTCAAGGACTGCCATGGGGATTCCCTATGTTCGGCTGGGTTGGGGTAAAAATCGCGGATAAAAAAAACGGCCGACTTGGAGTCGGCCGAGGCATGTTACCACGCTCAAGGAGGGATGAATCTCTCAGGCGATCTTGGCCCGGTGCCTCACCCCGCCGCTGCCAGGCGGGGCCGGGACTCCCCCGAACACGTCGGGACCTCCACCGGACGCGTTGGCGCGTTGCCGCCGCGGCGCCACATGTTCGGACTGGTTTTCAGACTGGCTTTCACTTCCGCGCGATTCACCGCGGTAATCAGGTCGGTTGCCAGCGCCCGCGCCTGGGCCGGCGTAAGCGCCAGCACATTCTCAAGCCCCTCGGCCATCACGATGGCAACCCGGTCGGAACCATCGTCGCCGCAAATCAATGAAACCGTCATCTTGTCTACCTCAGCTTGTCTCATTCCAGGCTCCCTTGCCATTCAGATATTACCCTTGCTCTTCCAGTAAGCAGGTTACGTGCCACACCGATCAACGAGACCGGGCGGCGAACTGCCACATGAAATCATGGGAATATGTTTTTTATATGTTCGCCCCAATGGGGATGGCCGACATGTGCTCGACAGACCTGTCGGACTTTCGACACTTCATCATTGCCATGCCTGAAACTGGCGAGGCCATGGCCTCGCTTCACGCCAGCATGATCACCTTCGCACCGCCGTTGCTCTCGTGGACTGACTCAACAGCACCGCTACCGCTTGCGCCGCCCGGCCTTTCCGGCCGGGGATCGGCGTGCCACTGACAACACGTTGGTGAACTGACGCTACCCGATGCTGTCGGCACATGGGCATGCGGGCCAGGGGAACGTCCTGGCCTCGATTTCCGGGCAAAAAAAAAGGCGGGGGAGAACCCCCGCCTCAGACTGCGGAAAATTGTACCGTCAGACCTAGGCTTTCTTGGCGGCGGCCTTCTTCGCGGGTGCGGCGGCCTTCGGCGCTGCGGCTTTCTTCGCGGGTGCGGCGGCCTTCGGCGCTGCGGCCTTCTTCGCGGGTGCGGCGGCCTTCTTCGCGGGCGCTGCGGCCTTCTTCGCGGGCGCTGCGGCCTTCGGCGCTGCGGCTTTCTTCGCGGGTGCGGCGGCCTTCGGTGCGGCGGCTTTCTTCGCGGGCGCTGCGGCCTTCGGTGCGGCGGCTTTCTTCGCGGGCGCTGCGGCCTTCGGTGCGGCGGCTTTCTTCGCGGGCGCTGCGGCCTTCTTCGCGGGCGCTGCGGCCTTCGGTGCGGCGGCTTTCTTCGCGGGCGCTGCGGCCTTCGGTGCTGCGGCTTTCTTCGCGGGTGCGGCGGCTACGGCTTTCGTGGCTGCGGTTTTCTTGGCGGTGGTCTTGGCTGGGCTTTTTGCAGTATTGGCAGCTGGCATTTGTGACTCCTCTAATGATGAAGGGTAATCGGCCGGAAAGCCTTATGCCTCAAGCATTTCCACGCGCTCATGAGGCGTGCCCGGATTGTAGAACAAAAAAAAGCGCGCACCGCAAGTGGGTGCGCGCGATTCATTGAATAACTGTCGCGAAATCGCGATCAGGGCAATATTTTTTCATCCGCGAAGAGTTCGCTCACTCGCTCTCTTGCCCTGATTTCACTGGGCTTCGCGCCGTCCACCATGATCTCGGCGGCGCGTGGTCGCGTGTTGTAGTTGGAGCTCATGCTCATGCCGTATGCGCCACTGGAACACACGGCCAGAAGGTCGCCCTCCGAGAGCACGAGGGGCCGGTCGTGCCCCAGGAAATCACCGGTTTCGCAGACGGGCCCGACGATGGCATAGCGACGGGGATCGCCCCGGCGTTCGATGACGGGCAGGATGTCGTGCCAGGCATCGTAGAGGGCGGGCCGCATCAGGTCGTTCATGGCGGCATCGACGATGGCGAAGTCCTTGGCCTCGCCATGCTTGAGGTACTCCACCCGCGTCAGCAGCCAGCCCGCGTTGCCCACGAGAGAACGACCGGGCTCGACGATCAGGGTTTCGCGGCGCCCCGCGATCCGGCTCAACAGCACCCGCGCGTAATCGCTCAACGCCGGCGGCGTCTCGTCGCGATAGCGAATGCCGACGCCACCGCCGATATCGATGTGACGCAGCCGGATGCCCGCCGTCTCCAGCGCATTCACAAGCTCCAGCACCCTGTCCAGGGCCTCGGCGAAAGGCGCGGCTTCGGTAAGCTGGGAGCCGATGTGGCAGTCGATGCCGACAACCTCGATATGGGCCATGGCCGCGGCTTCGCGATAGACACGCAGGGCCTGGTCGTGGGCGATGCCGAACTTGTTCTCCTTGAGGCCGGTGGAGATGTAGGGGTGGGTTTTCGCATCCACGTTGGGATTCACGCGCACGCTCACGGGTGCGCGCCGGCCCATCTCGCCGGCCACGCGATCCAGACGGGCCAGTTCGCTCTCCGACTCCACGTTGAAGCAATGGATGCCGGCGCCAAGCGCGGCGCGCATTTCCTCCTCGCGCTTGCCCACGCCGGAAAATACGATCTTCGCGGGATCGCCGCCGGCCGCCAGAACCCGGGCCAGTTCGCCGCCGGAAACGATGTCGAAACCGGCACCCAGGCGGGCGAAAAGATTGAGGATGGCAAGGTTGGCGTTGGCCTTGACCGCGTAGCAGATCAGGTGGTCGTGGGCGGCCAGGGCGCCGTCATAGGCGCGATAAGCGGCTTCCAGGGCGGCGCGGGAATAGACGTAGCAGGGGGTGCCGAACTCCCTGGCGATCGCCTCGAGCGGCACATCCTCCACGTGGAGCGCGCCGCGTCGACGGGAAAGGGCATTCATTTCTGGGCGGGTTGAGTCGTGACAGGTTGGCCGGGATTATCGGGCATGTACAACGAACCCTTTTTACCGCAGCCGGCCAACAGAAACAGGGAGAAAAAGAGAGCGAGCAAACGCATGGCAAACCCTTAAAATCTGAGGCGAGTCTAGCATGGAGATGACAGTGGACGAACGCGAGTATCAGCAACTGGCCGATGCCGCGCTGGCGAAAATCGAGGCGCGCCTGGAAACGGCGGACGTCGACTTCGAGATCGTGGCCGGCGGCATCCTGCGGATCGATCTGGACGACGGTTCCCAGATCATCGTCAACAAGCAGTCGGCCGCCCAGGAAATCTGGGTCGCCGCCCGCAGCGGTGGCTTTCATTACCGCTGGAACGGCGGCGCCTGGCTGGATACCTGCGGTGGCGAGGAACTTCACGCCGCGATAGCCCGCCTGGCTCTGCCCTGAGCAAAACGGCCGGATCCGGCTAGACTGCGAAAAAATGGAAACGACATGATCGAACAGGCACTTTTCTCCCATCTGCCCGAGCTCACCGATCAACTGGGCGTCGAACACATCAAGCCCCTGCTGGACCGCATCACGACGCACACCATCCCCCAGGGAGCGATTCTGGTTCGGGACCAGACCCCCATCGACGCCTTCCATCTGGTGCTGTCCGGGCGCCTGTCCCTGGCTGTGGAAATGGGGGACCACGGCATCGTTCTCGGCGAGTTGCTGCCCGGCAACTGGTGCGGCGAACTGGCTTACTTCAGCGGTGTTCGCCGCGCCTCCAGCACCGTGACGGCGAGCGAGGACACCGAGGTCGCGCGCCTGAAGTTCGTGGATTTCGAGGCGCTCATGGCCGAGGATTCCATCGCCGTGTGCCGGCTGACCCACGCCTTCATCCAGATGATGATGCGGCGACTGCACGCGACGGCCAACAATCCGGTGATCGACCCTCACGGAGAGATGCTGATCATGGGCGACCTCTCCATCCCCTGGTCCGAATTGGGGCAACAGCCCCACGGCGTGGTCGAGTTCATCAAGAAAATGTTCGGGGGCCGCTGATGCTGCTGCGTAACTTTCTCCGCTCTCTCCCCAGCTTCCAGTACCTGTCCGATTCGGACGTGGACCATGTGGGCGCCGCCATGCGCGTGGAGGAATATCCCAACCATCACGTCTTCATCTACCAGGACAAGCTCAACAAGGACCTGTTCCTGCTGCTGGACGGCAGGATCAAGGTGGGCCACTACGGCACCGGCGGCCGCTACTACACGCTCAAGACCATCGAGCCCGGCGAATTCTTCGGCATCCCCTCCCTCTCCGAGGGCAAGCCCGCCGTCGCCACCTGCCAAGCGGACGGACCGGTCACCGTGGCCAGCATGCCGTTCTCGGCCTATCTGCTGCTCTATCAACCGGATTCGGATATCGGCTGCCGTTTCCAGTTCGTCATCGCCAGCCAGTTGGCGAAGGACCTGCACGACCGCCACGACGCCCTGCGCAAGCTGCTTGCCCAGGTTTATGGCGACGCCCCGAAACCCGCCGCCTGACCCCGGCTCCCGACGCGGCGCCGATCCCGTGATCGGCCGTCTCCGGCTCCCTTGAGCATCACCCTCATCATCCTGCCGATCTTCGCCCTGATCCTGCTTGGCACCTTGCTCAAGCGGGTTTCCGGGGTCACCGAGGATGGCTGGCGCGGATTGGAGCGGCTGATCTATTTCGTGTTCTTCCCGGCCCTGCTGTTCCATTCCCTGTCCCGCGCCCAGATCGATTTCGGCGCCGCCCTGCCCATGCTGTTCACCGGCCTGCTGGTCACCCTGATCGGCATGGGCTTGGGCTATCTCAGCAAAAGCCTGTTCCGGGATCCGCCGAAGGTATTCGCCTCGGCGTTCCAGTGTTCCTTCCGCTTCAACAGCTACATTGGCCTGGCCGTGGCCGGCGCCTTGCACGGCCAGGCGGGCATCGCCGCCCTTGGCCTGTTGATGGGCTTCATCGTACCCCTGGCCAATGTGGCCTCGGTGGCCGTGCTCGCGCGCCATGGCGACGCGAACTGGTTGCGCGAGATCCTCGGCAATCCCCTCATCATGGCCACGGCCGGTGGGGTTGCCTTCGCGCTGCTGGGCTGGTCATTGCCGGATATTCTCAACCAGACCATCGCCTTGCTGGCCCAGGCATCCCTGCCCATCGGCCTGGTGGCGGTGGGCGCCGGCCTGCGTCTGGACAGCTTGTCCCATGCCCGGGGCCACCTCTGGTATGGCGTCACGGTGAAGCTGCTGGCGCTGCCCGGCATGGCCTGGTGGATCGGCGGCCTGTTCGGGCTTTCCGGCCTTCACTTCGAGATCGTCCTCCTGTTCGCGGCGCTGCCCGTATCCACCGTCGCCTACGTCCTGGCCGTGCGCATGGGCGGCGATGGACGCATCACCGCGACCCAGGTTGCCGTCACCACCCTGCTGTCCATGGTCACCCTGCCCCTCTGGCTGGCCTGGGCAAGAACCTAACGGACATGGCTTTGAGAAGACACACTCAAGCATGAAAGCCATGCCCGTTTCCCTCACCCCCAGCCCCTCTCCCGCTTGCGGGAGAGGGGAGCTTCGAGAAGTCGCCTTGCGACTTGCACGCTGATAGCCGCCATTCGGAATCGGATCGATGAAACTTACGGACGCCGATCGCGTCTCTCCTGTTCGACATTCCCCACGAGGTCCATCGTGAAACCCAGAACGACACTCCTGGCCCTGATAGGTTTCCCGCTCATGGCGGCCGGCGCCGGGGCCGACGAAGCCCCCGCCCCGGTTACGGAACAGGCCGCCACGCCCTCCGCCACGGTCACCCGCTGGGCCGACCGCTGCGCCAACTTCACCACCAACGGCTGGGCCTTCAAGGCGCCGCGCAACTTCCTGCAATGGCTGGATGTGTTCAGCGATCCCGGCGTCCACCAGGAATTCGCCCGGCGCGGCCTGGACCCCCAATATTTCCTGGCCAGCCTGGACAGCCTGCTGGACCCGGGCACGCCCCGGAATTACCTGGAATGGACCAATCCAGACCTTTACGCCCAATGGGCCCGGGCGGCGGCGGACCCCGAGTTCTATACCGCCGTGAACGGCATCGTGTTCGACCCAGGCCGCCTGATGCGCTGGATCATGCTGCCACTGGACGGCAAGACCTGGGAGCTTGCCGGCACCGCCATCAACCCGACCACCTGGGTGAAATGGCTTAACGCGCCCAATGACCCCAGGACCCAGGCCCTGTTCGCCAAGGCCGCCGATCCGGCGACCACGCGCCGCTGGCTCGAAGCCCTCGGGGACCCGAACAACGCCCCCTGGCTGCATCCGGCGCCGCGCCCCGCGCCGATGCCAACCGGCAACCCGGCCACCAGGATGAAGTCATAGAGAACCCGGCACGATTCGGATCGGGTCCCGGATTCACCCGGGGCCGTCGCGAATCAACGCCCCATCCGGATGCGCCCCGCATCCAACATTCAGGAGACTTGCCATGAACGTATTCAACCTCCCCCTGCGCACAGCCATGTTGCTGGCCGCCCTCACCTCTCCCGCCGTCGTGCTGGCCCAGGCCGCTCCCGCCGCGCCGGCCCAGGACACGCCAGCCGCCGAACAGGCCACCGCAACCCCCAGCCAGGCGGAGCGCATGGCGCTGATGCAGACCATGCGCGCCCGCATGCAGGAGATCATGAAGACCCAGGATCAGGCCAAGCGCCATGAATTGCTCGAAGCCCAGGCCAGGGACATGGAGGCGATGATGAAAATGGGCTCGCCCGGCCCGGGCATGGGCATGATGATGGGCCCCGGCGGCATGGCCAAGGGACCGGGCATGATGATGGGCCAGGCCGGCAATCCCGATTGCAAGATGGGTCAGGGACCCGGCATGGGCATGATGATGGGGGCCGGCGGCAAGAAGGACTGCAAGATGGGCCGGGGTGGGAATTGTGACCGGCGCGATGACGCCACCGATACGCGCCTGGATGCACTGGAAAAGCGCATGGACATGATGCAGATGATGATGAAAATGATGATGCGCGATTGAGGGGCCGATCCAGACAGTCCGTGCCCGCACGCCCAACGAAGAACGGCGCCGATCGGCGCCGTTCTTCGTTGGGGAGAGTCCGATCAGACGGTGAACAATTCCATGAACTCGCTCACCGGCGTGGCTTCCAGCCTGGCCTGATCGCCGCACAGGGCATTCAGCGCGGCGCACTTCTTGGGCGAGAGTTTCGCGGCGATGGCGGCCTCGAACTTCTTTACCAGGATGGGGATGCCCTCGGCCCGGCGCTGGCGGTGGCCGATGGGGGCGTCGATGCTCACCTTCTCGGTGTGGGTGCCGTCCTTGAAGAACACCTGCACGCTGTTGCCGATGTAGCGCTTGTCGGCTTCCAGGTATTCCTTGGTGAAACGCGGGTTTTCCCTGACCGTGGTGAGCGAACGCAAGTGGTCGATGCGCGGGTCGGCGGCCGCGGCGTCGGTGTAGTCGTCGGCGGTCAGGCCGCCCTTGATCAGGGGCACGGCCACCATGTACTGGATGCAGTGGTCCCGGTCGGCGTAGTTGTTCAGCGGCCCGGTCTTGTCGATGATGCGGCAACCCGCCTCCTGGGTCTCGATCTCGATGCGCGCGATCTGGTCGATGCGGTCCTTGACCCGGGGATGCAGGGCCATGGCGCATTCCACGGCGGTCTGGGCGTGGAATTCGGCGGGGAAGCTGATCTTGAACAGGATGTTCTCCATCACGTAGCCGCCGAAGCCCTGGCTGAACTTCAACTCGTTGCCGCGAAACAGGGCGTCCTGGAAGCCCCAGGTCTTGGCGGTGAGAGCGGAGGGATAACCCATCTCGCCGGTCAGGCAGATCATGGCCAGGCGGGCGCCCCGGGAGCTGGCGTCGCCCGCCGCCCAGGACTTGCGCGAGCCGGTGTTGGGCGCGTGCCGGTAGGTGCGCAGGGAGCAGCCGTCGACCCAGGCGTGGGACAGGGTGTTGAGCACTTCCTCGCGGCTGCCGCCCAGCATCTTCGCGGCGACGCCGGCGGAGGCGATGCGCACCAGCATGACGTGGTCCAGGCCGACGCGGTTGAAGGCGTTCTCCAGGGCCGTGACCCCTTGCAGCTCGTGGGCCTGGATCATGGCCGTGAGCACGTCCCGCATGGTCATGGGCGCCTTGCCTTCGCCGACGCGCTTGCGCGAGAGCCAGTCGGCGATGCCCAGGATGGCCCCCAGGTTGTCCGAGGGATGGCCCCACTCGGCGGCCAGCCAGGTGTCGTTGAAGTCCAGGAAGCGCACCAGGCAGCCGATATCCCAGGCCGCCTTGATGGGGTCCAGCTCGTAGGAGGTACCCGGCACCCGGGTGCCGCCGGCCATGCCCGCGCCGGGCACCACGGGGCCCAGCAGCTTGGTGCATTCCGGGTAGTCCAGGGCCATGAGGGCACAGGCCAGGGAATCGATCAGGCAGTAACGGGCGGTTTCCATGGCCAGGGCGGACTGGCTGGCGTCGTAGTCCATGACGTAGTCGGCCATGGACTGCAGGATGGTGTCGAAGGGCGGGCGCTCGGCGGAGCGGATGTCGTGGGCGGACATGGAGGGTTCCTCAGGTGGCGGGGTTTTGGGTTTTGCTTCCCCCTGTCTTAAAGGGGGACCGAGGGGGATTTAGCAACCGCTACCTATTGGACAGGTCGGAGAAATCCCCCCTAGCCCCCCTTTACGAAAGGGGGGAACACATCAGGTCAGGGTCTTTGGTCACGGTCTTTGGTCAATCGGCACGAACTTCAGATCCTCCGGCCCGGTGTAGTTGGCCGACGGCCGGATGATCTTGCCGTCGAGGCGCTGCTCGATGACGTGGGCGGCCCAGCCGGTGGCACGGGAGATGATGAACAGGGGCGTGAACATGGCGGTGGGCACGCCCATCATGGCGTAGGACACGGAGCTGAACCAGTCCAGGTTGGGGAACATCTTCTTGATCTCCCACATCACCGCTTCCAGCCGGTCGGCCACGTTGTAGAGCTTGTGGTTGCCGTTGGCGTCGGCCAGGCGCTTGGCGACGGCCTTGATCACCTTGTTGCGCGGATCGGCGATGGTGTAGACCGGGTGGCCGAAGCCGATGATGACTTCCTTCTTCTCCAGCACCCGGGCGCGGATGTCGGCCTCGGCCTCGTCCGGGGTGTCGTAGCGGGACTGGATGCCGAAGGCGGCCTCGTTGGCGCCGCCGTGCTTGGGCCCGCGCAGGGCGCCGATGGCGCCGGTGATGGCGGAATACATGTCCGATCCCGTGCCGGCGATGACCCGGCCGGCGAAGGTGGAGGCGTTGAACTCGTGCTCGGCGTAGAGGATGAGGGAGGTGTGCATGGCCCGCACCCAGATCTCCGGCGCGGCCTTGCCGTGCAACAGGGTCAGGAAATGGCCGCCGATGGAATCGTCATCGGTCTCGCACTCGATGCGGCGGCCGTTGTGGCTGTAGTGGTACCAGTACAGCAGGGCCGAACCCAGGCTGGCGATGAGCCGGTCGGCGATGTGCCGGGCGCCCAGGATGGGCTGCCTCTCCTCCTCGGGCAGCACGCAGCCCAGGGTGGAGACGGCGGTGCGCATGACGTCCATGGGGTGGGTGGCGGCGGGCAGCTGCTCCAGCACGTTCTTCACCACCGTGGGCAGGCTGCGCAGGCTCTGGAGCCGGGTCTTGTAGGCCTTGAGTTCCTCCCGGTTGGGGAAGTGGCCATGAATCAGCAGGTGGGCGACCTCCTCGAATTCGCACACGTCGGCGATGTCCAGGATGTCGTAGCCCCGGTAGTGCAGGTCGTTGCCGGTGCGGCCCACGGTGCACAGGGCGGTGTTGCCGGCCATGACGCCGGACAGGGCCACGGACTTCTTCGGCTTGGGGCCGGTGGCGGCTGGAGTTTGCGCAGGGGTGTCGCTCATGGTTTCTCCTTGTGAAGCCCTTCGTAGGGCGGCTTAGCCGCGAAGCGGCGTAACCCGCCATCCATCCGGTGGGTTACGGCCTGGCGGCCTAACCCACCCTACAAAATCCGGGTCGATCAGTCCTTGCCGGACGCGAACAGCGCATCCAGCTTCTGCTCGAAGCCGTGGTAGCCCAGGTGGTCGTACAACTCCATGCGGGTCTGCATGGCGTCCACCACGTTCTTCTGGTGGCCGTCGCGGCGAATGGCGCCGTACACGCCCAATGCCGCCTTGGCCATGGCGCGGAAGGCGGACAGGGGGTAGAGCACCAGGCCCACGCCGACGCCGCGCAGTTCCTCCACGCTGAACAAGGGTGTGGCGCCGAACTCGGTGATGTTGGCCAGGATGGGTACCTTCACCGCTTTGGAGAACTCGGCGTACTGGGCCAGTTCGGTCATGGCTTCCGGGAAGATCATGTCGGCGCCGGCTTCCACGCAGGCGCAGGCCCGGTCGATGGCGGCCTGCAAGCCTTCGGCCTGGAGCGCGTCGGTACGGGCCATGATGACGAAGTCGGAATCGATCTTCGCGTCCACCGCCGCCTTCACCCGATCCACCATTTCCGCTTGCGACACGATGGCCTTACCGGGCCGGTGGCCGCAGCGCTTCTGCATGACCTGGTCCTCGATGTGCACCGCCGCCACCCCGGCCCGGGTCAGGGCGCGCACGGCGCGGGCGATATTGAAGGCGCCGCCCCAGCCGGTATCGATGTCCACCAGCAACGGCAGGCCGGTCACGTCGGTGATGCGGCGGGCGTCCACCAGCACGTCTTCCAGGGTGGTGATGCCCAGATCGGGGATGCCGCAGGAGCTGGCCGCCACACCGCCGCCGGAGAGGTAGAGGGCCTGGAAGCCGGAATGCTCGGCCAGCAGGGCGGCGTAGGCGTTGATGGCGCCGACCACCTGGAGAGGTTTCTCGGCGGCGACGGCGGCGCGGAACTTGGCGCCGGCGGAGGCGGGTTGGGTCATGTCATGTCCTTAAGGGTCAAACAAAAAGCATGCAGTGACAAAGCCACTGCGCTCCCCCTCCTAACCTCCCCCGCCAACGGGGGAGGAACTCACTCCCTCCCCGTTGAAGGGGAGGGTTCGGGAGGGGAGAAAACACTCACTTGCCCACTGCCTTGCGGATTTCCTCCAGGGCATTGGGATCGTCCAGGGTGGACAGGTCACCCGTCTCCCGTCCCTCCGCCAGCGCCTGGATGGAGCGGCGCAGCAGCTTGCCGGAGCGGGTCTTGGGCAGGGCGCTGACGAAGTGGAGCTTGTGGGGCTTGGCCACCGGGCCGAGCAGTTCCGCCACCTTGTCGATGCAGG
>WBZL01000192.1_pt1 | contig 67273 bp, 47 predicted proteins | sample 5204291 | NCBI WGS metagenome assembly WBZL01 (sample SAMN12344345, study PRJNA552823) | activated sludge metagenome | biome: Activated sludge suspended growth; feature: Nitrification reactor; material: Wastewater; isolation source: activated sludge from nitrification reactor of wastewater...
GCTTACCTTCACCCTGCCCGACAACCTGACCCGCTACCGTATCATGGCGGTGGCGGTGGCGGGCGACAATCTGTTTGGCGCGGCCGAAAGCAACCTGACGGCGCGGCTGCCCCTGATGGTGCGCCCCTCTGCCCCCCGCTTCCTCAACTTTGGCGACCAGTTTGAGCTGCCCGTTGTGGTGCAAAACCAAACCGACCGGCCGCTGGAAGTAGACGTAGCCCTCACCGCCTCCAACCTCGCTCTCCTCTGCGACCAGCCCCCCTGCACCTCCGCCGGGCAGCGCGTCACCGTCCCCGCCAACGACCGCGTGGAAGTGCGTTTCCCTGCCGCCACGCAAAGCGCAGGCACGGCGCGGTTCCAGGTGGCGGTTGTTTCCGGCAGTTATGCCGATGCCGCCAACGGCGAACTGCCCGTGTACACCCCGGCCACCACCGAGGCGTTTGCCACCTATGGCGTGGTTGATGATGACGGTGCCATTGCCCAGCCGTTTGCCATGCCCGACGGGGTGATTCCCGGCTACGGCGGGCTGGAAATTGGCACCTCGTCCACGGCTTTGCAGGCGTTGACCGATGCGGTTCTCTATCTGACAAGCCACCGCTATGACTCATCGGAGGAGCTGGCTTCCCGGATTTTGGCGGTGGCGGCGCTGCGGGATGTGCTGGGGGCGTTTGCGGCGGAGGGGTTGCCGAGTGCAGGGGAGTTGGAAACGGCCGTTTCCCGTGACCTCGCCACCCTCCAGGCCATGCAAAACGGCGATGGCGGCTTCCCCGTTTGGGAGCGCGGCCGCGAATCCATCCCGTTCTATGCCATCCATGTTGCCCACGCCCTGACGATGGCTCAGCAAAAAGGGTACGCCGTGCCGAGCGAGATGCAGGGTAGCGTGCAAGCATACCTGCGCGACATCGAAACCCATTACCCGCCCTACTACAGCCAGGAAGTACGCTGGGGTCTGAGTGCCTATGCCCTCTATGTGCGTGATTTGGCGGGGGACAAGGACACCGCCAAGGCGCGTCGCCTGCTGGACGAGGCGGGGCTGGAGAAGCTGTCGCTGGAATCGCTGGCGTGGCTGTGGCAGGTGCTGGGGGATGACCCGGCCACCGAGCCAATTCAGCAGCACATTGCCAACCGCGCTGTGGAAACGGCCGGCGCGGCCAACTTTACCACTTCCTACGGTGACGACGATTATCTGATGCTCCACTCTGATCGGCGCACTGACGGGATTATCCTTAGCACGCTGATTAGCCAGGAGCCGCAGAGCGACCTGATTCCGAAGGTGGTGAACGGGCTGCTGGCGCATCGGGTGCGCGGTCACTGGGGCAACAGCCAGGAGGATGTGTTTATTCTGCTGGCTCTGGATCGGTACTTCAACACGTTTGAGGCGGAAACGCCGGCGTTTGTGGCGCGGCTGTGGCTGGGCGAGACGTTTGCCGGGGAGCAGGCGTTTGTGGGGCGCAGCACGGAGCGTTACCAGACGGATATTCCGATGCGCTATCTGGCGGAGCAGGGGGTGGGGAATGTGGTGATTGGGAAGGAGGGAAACGGCCGTTTGTATTACCGCCTCGCCCTCAACTACGCCCCCGCCGACCTCACGCTTGACCCGCTGAACCGGGGGTTTGTGGTGCAGCGCAGCTACGAGGGGGTGGATGACCCCGATGACGTGGTGCAGGATGAAAATGGCGTTTGGCACATCAAGCTGGGGGCGCGGGTGCGGGTGCGGCTGACGATGGTGGCCGATAACCGCCGCTACCATGTGGCGTTAGTTGACCCATTGCCTGCTGGTCTGGAGGCGATTAACCCCGCCCTGGCCGTTTCCCAAAGCGCTCCGCCCGACCCCAACGGCGGTGGCCCCGTACCGTATTGGTGGTGGGGCAACTGGTATGAGCATCAAAACATGCGCGATGAACGGCTGGAGGCGTTTACGACGCTGCTGTGGGAGGGGGTGTACAGCTACGACTACGTGGCTCGCGCCACCACCCCTGGCTCTTTCATCACCCCGCCGACGAAGGCGGAGGAGATGTATGCGCCGGAGGTGTTTGGCCGCAGTAGTAGTGATGTGGTGATTATTGAGTAAGAAGTAACACAGAGTTACACAGAGATAGGACGGAGATTCACAGAGGAAAAAAGAGCAACAATGCCTTCTTTCTCTCTGTGTAACTCTGTAGCTTCTCTGTGTAACTCTGTGTAACCGCTTCTAAAACAGACCGGAATGGGCGACGAGGAATGTGACCAGGAAGCCCATCGCCACGGGGAGGAGGGCGGCGACGGCGGTCCATTTGCGGCTGCCCGTTTCTTTGTAGATGGTGTAGATGGTGGTGGAGCAGGGGTTGTGGATGAGGGAGAAGAGCATGAGGTTAACGGCCGTTAATAATGTCCACCCACCCGCCGTAAACAGCGCCATCGTTTGGGCGTTCGAGTCCAGTTCAAACATCACACCCGCACCAGAACCCACATCTGCAGTCCCCGTCACCAGCACCGTCAGCATCAAGATCGTCGGGATGACAATCTCGTTGGCCGGAATGGCAACGATGTAGGCCAGCAGAATCACCCCGTTTAGCCCCAGCAGCAGCCCCAGCGGGTTGAGGAAATTGATGATATGTTCTGCCAGGCTAACGCTTCCGATGTGGACATTGGCGACCAGCCAGATGATCGCCCCCGCAGGAACGGCAAACACCAGCGCCCGCCATAACACAAACAAGGTGCGGTCAATGATTGAGGTGTAGATGGTTTGCCAGATGCGCGGCGGGCGGTAGGGGGGCAGCTCCAGACTAAAGGTAGAGACTTCGCCCTTTAGCACTGTGCGCGACAGACCCCAGGAGACGGCAAAGGAAAGCATGACCCCCAGCAGGGCCACTCCCACCACGGCCAGGGCGGAGACCAGCCCGGCCAGATAGGCGGGGACGGTGCTGCCGATGAACAGGGTGGCGATGAGAATCTGGGTGGGCCAACGGCCGTTACACAACGCAAAATTATTGGTAATAATCGCAATCAGCCGCTCCCGTGGGCTGTCAATCACCCGCGTGGCGACCACGCCGGCCGCATTGCAGCCAAACCCCATCATCATGCTCAACGCCTGTTTGCCGTGCGCCCCCGACTTCTTGAACATATTGTCGAGGTTGAAGGCCACTCGCGGCAAATAGCCAAAATCTTCCAGCAGGGTGAACAACGGGAAGAAAATCGCCATGGGTGGCAGCATGACGCTTGTCACCCAGGCCGCCGCCAGATAAATGCCATCAATGAGCAGCCCGTCGAGCCACCACGGCAAGCCAATGCTGGCCGATATTCCTTTGAGAAACGGAACGCCCATGTCAACCAGCAGCGTTGCCAGCCAGCCGGAGGGGACATTGGCCCCGGAGATGGTGATCCAGAAGACCAGCGTAAAAAGCAAAATCATCATGGGGAAGCCCCACAGGCGGCTGGTGACGATGCGGTCAATGGTGCGATCCAGGTCGAATTGTGGTTTTTTTTCCGGGTAGATAACGGCGCGGTCGGCTAACTGGGCGGCTTCGGTGTAGATGTCTTCCATGATCCGTTCATGGAAGTTGCGGCCTATTTCCCAGCGCAGCGATTCGGCGGTTTTTAAAATATCGTCGGATGGTGTTGCCTGGTTGTCGTGTGGTAGAGGTAGGGTTGTCATAGGACAGCCTCCAGGTGTAGGGTTTGGATTTCATTTGGTGCCTGGCGGTTGAGTTCACCGAGTTCACCGTTCTGAACGGCCGTTGCGATGCGCTGATCCCCATCCAGCAGCCGCAGTGCCACCCAGCGAGCGTTGGGCAGCTTTGGGTAAAGCTGGTGTAGTTTGTCCGTCAGGCGATCAACCGCCTGGCGAATGGTACGTGATTCGCTTTTCATGTGGCGCGGCTGGCACACGGTTCGCCCCGTTGCCACATCGGCAATTGCTGCAAGCAATTGGTCAAATCCGCGTCGGTAGCGGGCGGCAGTTGGCACCACCGGCACCCCCAAGTCACGCGCCAGCCGTCGCTCATCCACTTTTAGCCCGTGGCGCTCTGCTTCATCCATCAAATTCAGGCAGACAACGGCGCGGTCGGTGATTTGCAGCACTTGCAGCACCAGATTGAGGTTGCGTTCCAGGCGGGTGGCATCTACAACAATGAGCGTTACGTCTGGTTGCCCAAACAAAATAAAGTCACGCGCCACTTCTTCATCGAGGCTGGTGGACAGCAAGGAATAGGTTCCGGGCAAATCCACAATTTTGTAGCGGTGGTCGCCGTAGCTAAACCCGCCTTCGGCACGGGTGACGGTTTTGCCCGGCCAGTTGCCGGTGTGCTGCCGCAGCCCGGTGAGGGCATTGAAAACGGTGCTTTTGCCGGTGTTGGGGTTGCCCGCAAGGGCGATGACAAAATCCCAGTTTTCCATGTTGACACCGAGGCGCAGCAGTTGCCCGGCGTTGTGGGCGGGGCAGCCCTCGCAGTTGGCCCCGGCACTGGTTAACTGGATGGGTGGTAATGGTTTCTTTTCCTGGTTCATGGTTTGTTTGAGTAATCGGCCACGAATAACTTGCAGGAGATTAGAGATTGGAGATTGGAGATTCAATAATCTCTAATCTCCAATCTCTAATCTTGACCGTTGCGTTATGCGTGCGCGGCTACTAACTCCTTTTGTTTTACATAAATCATGTTGCTCTGCTCTTTGCGGAGGGCGATGACTGCGCCGCGAATGCGGTAGGCGGTGGGGTCGCCGCTAGGGCTACGCATTTCGGCTTTGATGACGGTGCCGGGCAAAATGCCCAGATCCATAAAGCGGCGGCGTTCGGCTCCGCGACAGAGGGGGGAGATTTGGGCAACAACGGCCGTTTCTCCCACCACCACCTCTGTCAATAACCGCACATCTTCGTGCAAATGCGCTGTTTCCGGGGGAGCAGTCCGCACCGAAATGTTGCTGGCAATAATGGGAGCCAGCATATGCTCATCTCCATTGGCCCAGAAGCGCACCCGTTGCGCCCCGTTTTCAATCAGCCGCAGCCGCATACCGGGGTACAGCCCTTCGGCCACCAGTTGCGCGTATACGGTGTCTGGCTCGTCTTCCAGATGGACGATTTGCAGGGCTTTGTCGAGGGGTTGTTCGGTTAACGGCCGGCCGCCGTGCTGCCCCACCTCTCCTTCAGCCGTGGGAATTGGGTCGCCGTGCGGGTCGTGGGTGGGGTTGCCCAGCCGCGCCGCCAAGTCGCTTAGTTCTTCGGGCGACAGTTCATGCTCTCGCCTGTCCGCCTGACCGTGCCACTCCGTTTCGGCGTAGCCCGTTTCCTGCGCCAAATGGTGTTCCCACAGCCGGTGGGCGCGGATGATGTGGAGGGCGGTCTTGCGGCCGTCGGGGGTAAGCTGCATTTGTCCATCGCGCATTACCAGCAGGTCAGATTGCTGCATTTTGTCTAGCAAAACGGCCGTTTCATTGCGGGCAATGTGCAGGGTTCCGGCCACACCTTCCAGCGTGGGCAGGTCCCCTTTCATTTCGCACTTGTGGATATATTTCAGGGCATCCTCTTGCATCACGCGCCCGGCAAGGTGCTGCACACGCTGCCAGCGTGCCAGCAAACCCACTTCAGGCCAGCCGATGAGCAGGGCGACCATAACGATTAAAGCAGTTACTAAGAATGGCATAGAAGCTCCTTTTGCAAATGCGTTTATCTAAGGAATGGGAATTAAGTAACTCGCTCATTTAGAAGTTCAACTTCTTCCGAGAAGTTGAACTTCTTGCACAACTTATATTAAACCCACGTTCCTAACGCACTTCAGGATGGAATTATTGTAAATCAAAATAATTATTTTGTCACGCCTAAATATTGCGATTTTTCCCCTAACTCTATATAAACAGGGTAAAAATAAGTTGGAGTAGTAAGGATGAACGTTTATCAGGTGGTTCAATCGCAATATTTGGCAGCACTGGCAATGATGCAGCAGGTGATTAAGTCGTGCCCGGCTCATTTGTGGAATGATGTGGCGGCGAAAAACCGTTTTTGGCATGTGGCTTACCATGCCCTGTTTTATGTACATTTGTATGTGCAGCACGAAGGGGGGGATTTTGTGCCGTGGGAAAAGCACCGCGAGAACTATAACGTTATGGGTGAGCAGTTGCCTTGGCCGCCGCATGACAAGCTGGTGATTGATGTCGTCTATACCCAGGCGGATTTGTTAGATTATCTGGCACTGTGCCAACAGCAGATTAGGGCAATTGTGCCAACGCTGGATTTGGCAAGCCAGTCATCCGGTTTTTCCTGGCTGCCGTTTGGCAAACTGGAGCTACAGCTTTATTCGATACGCCATTTGCAGCTTCACGTGGGAGAACTGGCGGAGCGATTGTGGGATAAGGCTGATATTGAGGTTGGTTGGGTAGGACAGGCGTAGAAAACAGGATGCAGGTGAACTGACGATTATGTTTTATATTTTTCATGGGGATGATGCCCATTCACAAAGGGAAACGCTGGACAAGCTGGTGGCGCGGCTAGGTGACCCGGCGATGCTGGATTTGAACACGACGCGCTTTGAGGCGAATGTGCCGTTTTCGCAGTTGCGCCAGGCGTGCAGTGCCATGCCATTTTTGGCTCCGGCGCGGCTGGTGCTGGTGCGGGATTTGCTAAAGGGGAATCCGGGCAAGGAGTATATTAAGGAGTTAGCGACGTTTTTGCCGATGCTGCTGGAAACGACGCGGCTGGTCTTTTTGGAGAGTGAGGCATTAGGTGCAAATCATGCGCTTGTGAAGCTGGCGGGGGAAGTGGAAAATGGGTATGTGAAGCTGTTTGAACGGCCGCAAGGATCGGGGCTAGAGCGGTGGATTCGGCAGGCGGTGGAGGAAAAAAACGGCCGTATTTCCCCCCAGGCCGTTCACCTTCTCGCTACTAACATTGGCAACGACCTCACCATTTTGAGCAACGAAATTGAAAAGCTGCTGCTCTACAAAGGCGAAGGCGTGATGATTGAGGCTCAGGACGTGACGCTGCTTTCTCCCTATCTGGCCGAAGCCAGCATTTTTGATTTGGTAGATGCCCTGGGGAACCGCAACGCCAAACGGGCGGCGCAGTTGTTGCAGGAGAAGATGAACGAGGGAACCGACCCGTTTTACCTTTTTTCCATGTTTGTGCGCCAGTTCCGGCTGCTGATTCAGGTACGGGAGCTGATGGAGGAGGGGCTAAAGCCACCGGCCATCAGCAAGGTAATGAAAACCCACAGCTTTGTGGTGGGCAAGCTGGCACAGCAGGCGCGGGGGTTTAGCCTGGCGCAGCTTGAGCAAATTTACCGCCACCTGCTGGAGATTGACGTGGGGGTGAAGACGGGGCGAGCCGATATGTTAACGTCATTGAATTTGCTGGTGGCAAGTTTGACGGTGACGGCGTAGGTGGTGTGGCCTGGAAGCCCGTGAGGGCAAGAACCTCGCAGAGCGGGTGGTCCCCACGCAGAGCATGGGAGCCAGTTGATACCTCTTTACAGAATTGCTTGAGGTACGTAACGACGTTATGAGTTTATTTAGGCCAATTCTTCGAGCGGGTTAAATACTTTCAATTCTTCGATCCACCTGAAATCTTTGCTATTAGCCGTCACAAGCGTTAGCTCATTGACAAGATCGGTTGCGGCAATGATGGAATCACCGAGAGACATTTTGTGCTGTTGGCGTAACTCAGTTGCTTTATGGAGTATTAGCTGCGAAATGGCTAGAACTTCGGCAGCGTCGAAGAACGCTGTTAGATCCCGCTTATCCTTGGCTGTTAGTTGATGGTAACACTTCCACATAACTGATGGCTGACACGACAGGGCTATGTTCGCTGATCCAGTCGCGCAGTTGGCTAAACTCAGGTTTGATGGCGTAGATAATGATGTTGCTGTCCAGAAGCATGATTAATCCCTGCCTGGAAGCGGACGATCCTGGCGGATTTCTTTTTGCCAAGCCACGGGATCGGTAATAGAGGAAAGTGCTTGCCTATCGGCTATGCGTTGCAGGATCATTGCCATCTCTTGGCCGCGCTGGGCAGAGAGTTGGGGCTGTCTTGTAAAGAAAAGCCTTCATTTTGGGCAATCTCTGACAACAGGAACTGCATCAATCGAAATTTGTCAATGGGTGGTAGAGATTCAATTAAAGGGATAAGCTGTGCTATAGACATTTTAAATTTCCATATCCTGTTATTTTGTTCAGCAACGATTATTCAATGATACCATATGCCCAAAGGAGAGATGCGTTTCTAGATAAGTTTGCCACCCTTGGGTCTGATTTTGTTTCTGCAAAGTTGGGTATAATGGGCTGATTATTTTCACAATTTCATGGGGCATATGATGGAACAAGAACAGTTTGAACGGCTGGAGGTGCGGCACCCAAACGGCCGTTATGATGTGGTGGTTGGTGCCGGGCTGCTGCCCCGGCTGCGCGAGCTGGCGGGGGTGCGCGGGCAGATGGTGGTTGTCACCGATGACAATGTGGGGCCACACCACGCGGCGCAAATGGGGGCTGATGCGGTGATTACCGTTCCGGCCGGCGAGGTGCATAAGAACCTAGACACTGTGCGAACGATTTATGATGGCTTATTTGCCGCCGGGATGGATCGCAAGGGGACGGTGGTGGCACTGGGGGGCGGGGTCATTGGCGATATGGCCGGGTTTGTGGCCGCTACCTACATGCGCGGCGTGGCTTTTGTGCAATGCCCGACGACGCTGCTCTCGATGGTGGATGCCAGCGTGGGGGGGAAGGTGGGGGTGGATGTGCCGCAGGGGAAAAATTTGGTGGGGGCGTTTAAGCAGCCAACGGCCGTTTGTGCCGACATCACCACCCTGCAAACCCTGCCGGCCGTCGAATTTGCCGCCGGGATGGCAGAGGTGATTAAGCATGGGGTTTTGAATGATGGCGAAATCTTAAAGAAAGTGGAGACTGGAGATTGGAGATTAGAGATTGGGAACCACTTTCAATCTCCAATCTCTAATCTCCAATCTCTCATTGCCCAGGCCATCCGCGTCAAGCGGGATGTGGTGGAGGCAGATCCGTATGAGCAGGGGCGGCGGGCGCATTTGAATTTGGGGCATACATTTGGTCATGCCATTGAGCAGGTGAGCCAGTTCCGCGTGCGGCACGGGGAGGGGGTGGCCATGGGGCTGGTGGCGGCAGCGCGGTTGTCGGCGCGGCTGGAGCATTGTGACCCGGCACTGCAAGGGCAAATTGAGGGGTGGCTAAAGCGGGTTAATTTGCCGACGCGCATTCCGGCTGACCTGGATGCGGCGGCACTTGTTGCGGCGATGGGGACGGACAAGAAGAAGGCGGGGGGGCGGGTGCGCTTTGTGCTGCTGCGTGGATTGGGTGAACCATTTACGACGGGGGAGGTGGCAGAAACGGCCGTTATTGCCACCATTCAGGAACTGCAAGCGTGAATGAACTGGTGCGGTATAGGCATTCGGTGGCAGGGTAGATTGCGAAACAGGTAGACACAAAAAAAGCCGCTGGAACTTGTTCTAGCGGCTAAATCTTGAAAAAAGATGGATGGCGTTATATTAGGCTGTGATGCAGGTGCGGTGTGGCAACGATGTGAGCGTGATGATGCGGCAATGCGGTTGCGATGCAGGCTGCGATGAGCTACGGTGCGGCTACGTTGTGGCTGTAGTGTAAGCTGCGATTTGCTTTGATGCGGCTATGTTGTGGTGCAATGTAGGCTATGATGTGTGTTGATGCTGCTACGATATGCTTGAATGAGTCGTCGTTGCTGCTATGTTGTTTGAACGCCACCCTTCTCCAAAACCATTTATAGAATATCGTGAAACGATTACAAACAAAGTTACAAACGGCCGTTTCTTGCTAGTACCATAGTCCTGTTCCCGCTTTTCCTTGCCTCAATCAATAGCCTCTAACAAGCCGGCCGCTTCCCAAGCCAACATGCCGCCCTTCAAAATTGCCACGTTTGTAATGCCTGCTTCTTGCAGCGCGTAAGCGGCACGGCGACTGCGCCGGCCGCTGCGGCAAACAAAGATAATCTCCTGATCCTGGGAAAAATGAATTGCGTCGGACAGGATGCTGGGCAACGGCTCCAACCGCGCTTCTGGCAAATGCCCTCGGTGGAACTCACGTGGTTCACGCACGTCTATGATCAAGGGAAGCTTCTCCTTATGCCCATCATGCAGCCGTTCCCATAATTTTTGTGGGGTCACGTCGGCAATGCCGTCGGTGTGCATATCGTGCAGTAGCGAAATGCCGTTGTGCATAGTACGTTTGGGCAAATTCTGGCATTCCTTAAAAGCGCGGATGGGGCATTCATAAATGCACACGGCCGGATCCAGCGTCCGATAAAACAACTGGCTAATGGCCTCATCTTCAGGTAAAAATTTGGCTTCACCCAGGCGATCATAAAAACCAGTGGATTCAAATATTTTGAGAATGCGGTAATGGACACGCACCATGAACATATCGCCGCCGCGATCTTCACAGACGCGGATGATATTTTCCAGCATGTGTACCCCGCTAAAGTCGCAATGATTAACGTTGTGCATCCGAATGAGCAAATACCGTTGTTCAGGATGTTCTTCCAGATAGGTCAGGATTGTTTCTTCAACATGGCTAACTGCCCCAAAGTATAAATCCCCCTGAATTTCAATAATGGCAAGCTGGGGGCAGGGCTGTCTGTCTGGCTGGTAGGTGAAATGTTTGAAATCGGGGTTAGGCAAGACGGCATGGACGCGGGGGGTGCTGGTGCGCATGATGTAGAGGGCAAGCGAGAAGAGCAGGCCAATCAAGACGGAAAACTCGATTTTCAAAAAGAGGGTGCCGAGGAGTGTGACCAGCATGATGATGCCATCTCCCGGTGTGCCGTACCAAATGCGGCGGATTTCTTCCACATCAATCATGCCATAGGCAGTGATGATGAGAACAGCGGCCAGGGCAGCGGTGGGCAAAAAGGCTGCGGCGGGGGCGAGAATAAACATGGCGATGAGGACGAAGATGCTGGAAAAGATGGCGGCAAAGGGTGTGCGTGCGCCTGCTTTCAGGTTGACAGCGGAGCGGGTGAAGGAAGAAGCGACGGGGTAGCCGGAGAAGAAGCCGCAAACGATGTTGGCTAACCCTTGCCCGACAAATTCCTGGTTACTGTCTAGTCGCTGCCCGGTTTGGGTAGCCATAGAGCGGGCAATGGCTGATGTTTGTACCAGGCCGATGGCGGCGATGGCGAGCGCCCCCGAGGAGAGGGTGCCAATCAGCTCCAGGTCAAAAATAGGTAGTTTGGCGAGGGGGGGTAAATTTTGCGGCAATTGTCCAATGACATCCACGCCAGCTTGATCGAGGTGAAAGAAGTAGACGGCTCCTGTGGCAATGACCATGCTGATGACGGCGGCGGGCAGGCGCGGGTTGAGGCGGCGGCTGATGATGAGGATGATGATGGAACCGATGCCAATAACGGCCGTTTCTATCCGCGTTTGTTTGACAGTGGTGGCAAACCCATAGACGGCCTGCAAAATGTTTTCCGTGGGGAAGCTGATGCCCAACAGTGGGCCAATTTGCTTCATGGCAATCAAAATACCGGCACCACTGCTAAAGCCTACGACAACGGAGTGAGAAACAAAATTGACCAAAATGCCCAGACGAGCCATTCCTAGCAAAAACTGGAAAACACCGGCCATGACGGCCATCAGGCCGGCCGCCAGAATAAACCGTTCTTCGCCAATGACATCCATCGCCGGTAAGGCAGACAAAACCAGCAGCGAGATGGCGTTGGCCGGCCCTGTATGCCCCTGATTGGATGACCCCCACAGAGCGCCAATGATCGCTCCCACAATGGTGGCATACAGCCCCATCTTCGGCGGCAGGTCGGCGATGAGGGTAAAGGCGATGGCCTGGGGCAGGGCAACAACGGCCACGGTGATACCGGCGATAATGTCGGCACGCAGATTGGCGTTGTCATAAGCGCGAATGACGCGGGCTGGTTGTTTTAAGTAAAAGAGTGCTGGCTTTAGTACGGCCGCCATGTCCACTTTGGACGTTACGCTGGCAAGCATGTGATTGTCTCCGTAATCATGATGGTAATGGGTGAGCAAAAAGGGGTGTTATTGTAGCTCCTTCATTGCCGAGGGAGTGTACGTCGGCAATAAACGGCCGTCAAGCCGGAAAATGGGACGCGGACGAACACGAACGAACACGGATGAATCTGTGCAATGTGCGAAATCCTTGATTTTGCCTGTTGCCGGTTGTTGTCGCTCGTGCAAGGGTGGTGGGCTAACGGCCGTTAACCGCCCCAAACGCCTCCGTCAGATCACACGCGCACTCGGTTTCCAGCAGCGACTGGAAATCGGCGGTGGTGGCAATGCCCCAGCGGTGTTGCTGGTAGTAATGCTGCAGGAAGCGGGCAAAAGTTTCCTCGCCAACGGTGGCGGCCAGTTCGCGCAGGAAGATGGGGCCGTGACCGTAGACGATGGCACTGTATTCGATGGGGGTGTAGGCGGCAACGGGCTGGCCGATGGGAACGGCCGTTTGCCCCACACTCTCCCATCGCCCTTCCAAGGATTGGTAGAACCCGTTTGCCCCCTGCTCCCCATATTTGTCCAGATAGTAAAGCCAGGTCACATATTGCGTTAGCGATTCATCCAGCCACGGCTCATCAAGCTGGTCGTTGCCAATGAGACCATAAAACCATTGGTGGCCGACCTCGTGGGCGGTGGTAGATTCCAGAAAGGTGCGGTTGGGCGTGCCGTCGCCGCTGTTGTAGATGCGCAGCGCGTTGGCAATGATGCCGGGGTATTCCACGCCCAGGGCCGAGGTGGGCGTTGTCACAAGGTCGAGTTCGCTGTAGGGGTAGGGGCCAAAGCGGGTTGAGTAAGTTTGCACGGCAAAAACGGCCGTTTCCAGTGCCAGCTCTGCGCCCGCGTCCAGCCCCTGCGGCGCATAGCTGTTGATGGTGATGCCGTTAACCGTGTCGCTGTGGCTAATAAAGCGGTCGCTGCTTGCCAAGTAAAAATCGCGCATGGGGCCGGCCGCCACCGTGATCGTTTGCGTGTCGCCGCTGCTGCTTTGCGCCACCACCACGCCGCTGGTGACAATGGTTTGGGCGGCCGGGGCGGTAATCTGTAGTAAAAAGAAGCTGCTGTCGCCATAGGTCACATCGCCGCCTTCGCTGGGTGGGGCGATGTTCCACCCTTCATCGTCATAAACCGCCACCATCGGGTAAAAGTGGGCCAGGGCGAGAATGTTGTCAAGGGTGGCAAACACGCCATAGTTGCGGCCGCTGTCTTGGGGGACGGTGGTGTGGAAGGTGAGGGAAACGGCCGTTTCTTCCCCCGGCAGCAACGGTTTGGGCAGCGGCACGCGCAGCACCGAATTGCCTTGCTCCAGCGCGGGGGTCACAGCTTGGTCGCCCACGGCCACATCCGCCACCGTGATATGGCCGCCGAGGGTATTGGGGAAGAGATGGAAGTAGAGGTCGGTCAGTTCAACCGGCTCCCGATTCGTATAGCGAATTTGTTGGCGGCCATTTATTTCTGTCAACCCTGGTTCAATCGTCAGTGCCATCTGGTAATCGGTGGCTCCGGGAAGCTGGCTGAGAACGGCTTGTTCGCTGGGCAGCAGCCCGCTTTGAAACGGGGTGCGGTCGTTGAAGGGGTGGTTGAGCAGGGTGGCGGGGGTGGGAACGGCCGTTTGCGTGGCGGTGGCGGTTGGGGCAGCGGTTGCCGGTGGCGCAGGTGGGATGGGGGTACTAGTGACTTGTAAGGCGGCGGTCGGTGCAAGGGTGGGAGCCGTAGGCTGGGTGCGCTGGCAGGTGGTGAGCAAGATGAGCAGGAGAGTGAGGGGGAAAACGGCCGTTTTTTTCATACATACCTCATGAGACTTTATCTTCCGGCGTTCTTTCTGTGTACCTCTGTGCCACATAACACCAGTCATGTCTACTGGTTCATGCCGGGTTGACCCCATAATGATACGTAATCATACAGGAAATGTTGCTCGTTTGCCCTTATTGCGGCCAACTGTGCAATATTTTCAGCAGCGGCTTATAATGTGGGCAGGCGGTCAGGCAATGGCTGGCCTAAACAAGGTTTTCTGGTATAGGCAACCCCGGAGAATCGCTAAAGTTGTTAGAGGTTAACAAATTGATTGAGCAAACACAGAGATTGGAAAATTGAACACGGCTAATCTCTTGCTTTCCCAATCTCTCAATCTCAGCATGTTGTTGACCCGTCTTTTTGTAAACACGCTACGGGTTCGTTCGTTAATAACTTGGGACTTAGACGTTCAACTTCTCTCAGAAGTTGAACGTCTGGAACTGCCAAGTTATTTTTGATTGAACCCTAAGGAATGGAAATTAAATAACTTGCCCATTTTAGACGTTCAACTTCTCAGAAGAAGTTGAACGTCTTGTGTAACTTATTTAATCCTCATTCCTAAACATTATGAGGAAAAACGATGAGTAAAAAAGGAACTGCCTTGTTGTCTGTGGTTTTCTTGCTAGCTGTAACGGTGCTGCCTGCGTTGGCGCAAATAAGCGAAAAATCGGTGAACCTGCCTGGCTGGGTGGGCTTCTTCCTGGTTCTGCTGGCGGTGGGGCTGGCGGTGGGAACCAGCATGTATATTCGCAATCGGTAGCACGTGGCTAACGGGAGAGCCGGGATGCTGGCATTGAGCCTGCTTGGGCAGGTGACATTGTTAAAAGATGGGGTGCCTCTGGATCAATTTCGCAGCCAGAGGGAGGTTGCTCTGCTTGTTTATCTGGCGCAAACAGGCGGGGAACACCGGCGTGATTTTGTGGCTGAACTGCTGTGGAACGGCCGTTCCACCCAACAAGCGCTCAGCAATTTACGCACCGTTCTCTCTCGCGTCCGTAAACAGGTTGGCGACACGCTCATCGCCACGCGCACCTCGCTGGCACTGGCACCAGCCAGCTGGCAGCCACCTGATTCGGTCATGCTGCTAGAGACCCTGGCAAACGTTGGGACAGTAGATTCTGCTGATGCAGCTATCGTTTTGCAGCAGGCAGTTAATGCTTACCACGGCGATTTCCTGGCTGACTTTCATTTGCCCGACGCGCCGCAATTTGAGCAATGGGTGCGGGTCACACGCGAGCATATCCGCCGCCAGGTTGTGGCTGCCTATGACAAGCTGGGGCAATATGCGCTGACCACGGGCAATATTGCGGCCGGGGTTGCCATTGCCCGCCGTTGGCTGGAGGTGGATGGGCTGGATGAGGCGGCGCACACGCTGCTGATTCGTCTGCTGCTGGATGCGGGCAATGTGCGCGAGGCGGTTGTCCATTATGAGCAATGTGTCGTTTTGCTGCGAACGGAACTGGGGGTGGCTCCACCGGCGGCAATGACGGCACTGGTGGAGGAGGTTCGTCCGGCGGTGCCGGTTATGTCGTTGGGGCGATTAACGGCCGTTCGTCACAACCTCCCCACTCCCCATGACCAATTTTTTGGCCGCGAAGCCGCCCAGCAGGAAATCCACGCCCGGCTAGACCAGCCCTGGTGCCGCCTTGTCACCCTTGTGGGGCAGGGAGGGGCGGGCAAAACCCGGCTCGCCACCACCATTGCCCGCAGCCGCCTCGGCCAATACCGCGACGGCGTGTGGCTGGTGGAGTTGGCCGACCTTGACCCCAATGACGATGATTTGGTTGAAGCCATCGCCGTGGAAGTTGCCACCGCCCTTGACCTGCGCCTCACCGGCTCCGCTACCCCCGTTGAGCAACTGCTAAACCACCTGCAGCACAAGCAAATGCTGCTGATGCTGGACAACTTTGAGCATTTGCTGGCCGGGGTTCCCCTTGTTCTTGACCTGGTGCAGCGGTGTGAAAAGGTGCAGCTTCTTGCCACCTCGCGGGAGGCGTTGGGGCTGCGGGCGGAGTGGACGGTTGCCCTGACCGGGTTGAGCTACCCGATTGACGATGACGATGAACAGCGGTCGGATGCGGTGGATCTGTTTGCGGCGCGGTGGGCGCAGCAGCGGCAGGGGGAGTTGGCGGGGGAGGAATTAACGGCCGTTCGCCACATTTGTCGCCTGGTGGAAGGGCTGCCGCTGGCAATTGAGCTGGCCGCCTCCCTGACGCGCCGTGCCACCTGCCGCACCATTGCCAGCCGCCTTGATAAGGGTTTCGATGCCCTGACCACATCCTTGCGCGACATCGAACCACGCCATCGTGCGCTCCACGTTGTTTTTGACATGTCGTGGCGCACCCTGACCCCCCAATTGCAGCAGCAGTTGGCGCGGCTGTCCGTTTTTCGCGGCGGCTTCACGGCGGCAGCGGCGCAAGACGTTGCCGAAGCAGACGAGCAGCAGCTTGCCGCGCTGGGCGACAAATCGCTGCTGGCCTATGAGTTGGCGGCGGATCGCTACGCGCTTCATGCCGTGGTGCGGGCTTATGCGGCGGCAAAACGGTCTCCAACCGACCAGACCCTGGTCAAACACGCCGATTATTACCTCACCTGGCTGGCGCAATACGCCGAGCCGCTGCAAAAAAGCACGCCGCAGGAGGCGATGGCGGTGATTCAGCCTGACATGGACAATGTGCGGCTGGCGTGGCAAACGGGGCTGGCCGGGCGCAGGGCGGTGCTGCTGCGGGACGCGCTCACCCCGCTTTCGATTTATTACCAACTGCGGGGGTTGTCGCATGAGGCGGAGGCGGTGATGCAGATTACCGTTCGCATGGCATTGGCGTGGGGGGATGAAGGGGTGGCGTTGGCAACCCGCGCCGGGCTGGAGCGGGCGCGGTTTCAAAATCGGTTAGGGCGGTATCGGCCGGCGATTCAGGCGGTGCAGGCGGCGTTGGCGTTGGCGGCCGAGTACGCCGACCGCTGGGCGGAGGGGATGGGGCTGGTGCTGTGGGGCGAGGCACTGTGGCGGCTGGGGGAGTATGATGCGTCGGCAAACAGGCTGTCCCACGCCCTTGACCTGGCCCACGCGCTGGATGACAGGCTGATTATTGGCTGGTGCCATCACCATTTGGGCATCATCAACGACATTCAAAGCCGCTACGCTGCTGCCCACGACCATTTGCAGCAGGCTTGCGCGGCGTGGCGAGACATAGAGAATGCCCATGCCTTGAGTGGCAGTCTCAACAGCATCGGCCTTGTTTGCTACCATCAGGGCCATTTGCCTGCGGCACAGCAGGCAATGGAACAAGCTTTAACGCTTTGCAATCAATTAGATAATCGTCATTTGCAATCATTTCTGCTCAACAATCTTAGTATCGTTGCCACCGCGCAGGGCGACTATAGTGGCGCACAATACTATTTGCAGCTTGGTCTTGAGGTTGCCAATGCTAAGGGCGATCTGGTTGCCCAGGGTTTGGTTTATACAAACCTCGGCAAGAATTATCGTCTCTTGGGTGACAATGCACTAGCGGCCGAAAAGCTAAGGCAAGGGCTGCAGATTTCAGAGTCAATCGGGGATCCTTCGCTCATAGCCATTGCCCTGTTTAATCTGGCTGAGACCGAAGGCCTGAGGGGGAAAGCTGAACGGGCTGAAGCTTTGTATGGGCAAGCGTTAGACATGGCGCGGCAAAGCAATTTGCCGAGCGTTGCGTGTGAGATATTGATCAGTATGGCTGAGTTTTGGCGCGGGGTTGACAAGGAACGGGCGAGGCAATCTGGTGCGGAGGCTGTGGTTCTGGCAAAATTGGTGCAAAATCAGCAGTTACTGGAACGGGCCAATGCGGTTGTGTTTTAACGTAACGGCAGAAGTTCAACTTCTCAGAAGAAGTTGAACTTCTACAAATCGTGAGGGGGCGTAGGACAAGTTTGCAAACTTGTCCTACATTGGATTTAGTTAGCAGCCCGTGTGTCCGCCAGCACCGCAAGCGTAAGTGATGGCGGGTTGTAGGGCGATGAGCAGGGGCAAGAGGGCGGCAAGGGCGGCGGTTTTCCAGGATTTGAACTGTTTCATGAGATGTCTCCTTAAAAAATTGTGTGATTTTTGTTTGTGGCTCTGGGTGAGCCGTGCTGATGACCACACTTTAGGGCGACCGCGCACCCACAGCGCACCCAGGCAGGGTGGGTTTTGGGTGCGTTTATGAAGAGGGGTGGGAGATTAGGAGATTGAGAGACTGGGAGATTGTCCTAAGCTCTTGATGGTTTGTTGGAATCAAGAAAATGGATGCGCCGATGACGCGGATCGGGGCGGATTTTCGCGGATAAAAAAGAAAAAATCTGCATTTATCCCAATAAATCCGCTTCATCCACGCATCTATCCAGACCTCTCCAACAACCTCTTGGGATCTTAATCTCCCAGCCTCGTTTTCTGGAGGAAAGGGCTGTGTTGACCTTGAGGATTGAGATGTTGGGGCCGCTACAGGTGAGGGTGGGGGAGGAAACGGCCGTTTTTCGCACCGATGCCGAACGTGTTTTACTGGCTTATTTGGCCGCCCACCAGGGGCGCGCCCAGCGACGGGACACATTAGCCGGGCTGCTCTCGCCCGACCGCCCCGACCAGGAAGCCCTGACCTACCTCCGCAACCGCCTTGCCCGCTTGCGGGGCGTGGTGCGGGATGACGAGGCCAGCCCCCCGTTGCTGGCGATTGACCGCAAACAAATTACCCTCCGTAATGGCGACGATATTGAAGTGGATGTGGCTCAGTTTGAGCGGCTGCTGGCGGCCGTGGAAAGCCATCCCCACCGGCGGCTGGCGGGCTGCCCCACCTGTGTGGCGCAGCTGGAGGAGGCGGTGGCTTTGGTGCGGGGGGAATTTTTGGCGGGGCTGAATTTCCCCAGCGAGACGTGGGAGGCGTGGCTGCTGGCGCAGCGGGAGCATGTGGGGCAGCGGGCGTTGGCGGCGATGACGCGGCTGCGGGAGGTGTGGTGGGAGCGGGGGGAATTAACGGCCGTTCTCACCATCGCCCACCGCCAGATCCAGCTTGAGCCGTGGCTCGAAGCCGCCCACCGCGCCATCATGCACGCCCACGCCGCCCTGGGCGACCGCAACGCCGCCCTGGCCCAGTTTGAGCAATGCCAAACGGTGCTGTGGGACGAACTGGGCATCGAACCCGACACCGAAACAACCCATCTGCATGAAACCATCCAGTCCGTCCCTCTCTCTCCTTCCTTCATAATTCCTAATTCATCCTTCCTAATTCCCAACAACCTGCCATCTCCAACCGACCCCTTCATCGGCCGCGAAGCCGAACAAACGCAGCTACTACAGCGGCTGGTTGATCCCGCCTGTCGCCTGCTGACGGTGGTTGGCACGGGCGGCATTGGCAAAACGCGGCTGGCGGTTGAGGTGGGGCGGCAGGTGCAAATGAGCTTTCCCGACGGGGTTTGGTTTATGCCGCTGGATGCGGCCAGAGGAGAAGCCGAGCAGATCAAAATTGGGGTAGGGGAGGCGCTGGGGCTGGGACAGGGGGGTAAGCAGTTGACGGGGGAGCAGGTGCTGGCAATTTTGCGCGACAAGCAGCTTTTGCTCATTCTGGATAACTGTGAAACGGTGTTGGACGGGCTGGGCTTTCTCGCCGAATGGCTGCGCCGGGCGCCGCAGGTGGCAATGTTGGCAACGTCACGGGAGCCTCTGAACTTTCAGGCGGAGTCGGTGGTGGTGCTGGGGGGGCTGCCGGTTGGCACGGCGGAGGCGTTGTTTGCGGAGCGGGGGCGGATGGCGCGGGGTGATTTTGTGGTAACGGCCGTTAATCTTCCCCACATTCAACAAATCTGCCAACTCGTAGACGGCTCGCCGCTGGGGATTGGGCTGGCGGCGGCGTGGGTGCGGCGGCGGTCGCTGCCGCAAATTATTGCCGGCATTGGGCAGTCGCTGGATTTTCTTGCCACGCGGCTGCGGGATGTGGATCCGCGTCATCGCAGCGTGCGGGCGGTGTTTGAAACGTCGTGGCAACTGCTGGAGCCGGAGGTGCAGGGGGTTTTGGCGGCGCTGTCGGTCTTTCCGGGGTCATTTACGGCCGTTGCCGCCCAAAACGTGGCCGATGCGTCGCTGTTTGACCTGGATTTGCTGTGTGAAAAGTCGCTGTTGCAGCAGCAGCACGAGAACGAGCGGTATAGTTTGCACAGTCTGGTGCGGCAGTTTGTGGCGGAGAAGTTGGGGGAAAGGGTGCCGATTGTGGCACGGGCTTTTACGGATTATTTTTATCAGTTGGTTTGTGAAGGACGGGGTGATTATGGGGTGTTGCGGGAGGAGTGGGGGAATGTATTAACGGCCGTTGTCAAAGCCCATGCCCATCAATGGTGGCCGCAAACGCTGGCGTTGGTGCAGCAGCTAGACGAGCCGTGGTTCCGCCAGATTCGCTTTCAGGATATGCGGCAAGGGCTGGCTTTGGCGATGGATGCGGCCGAGGCAGTGCAAGATCAGCTTATGCTGTCGCGGCTGCGGCTGCGGCTGGCGGAGATTGAAACGGAGCTGAATGATTATGTGGCCGCCGAGCAGTATCTGGCTGCTGTGATGCTGCCGTTGTTCCAGGGTGAGGATGGTTGGGGAATTGCCCAGGCAAATTATATAAACGGCCGTATTCAAACCGAGCGTGGACAAAGTGCTGAAGCTTTAATGCTGCTGGAAGAATCAAGACGCATTTTTGCAGAGGAAGACGATGGGCTGGGCGTGGCGAAAAATCTCAACCTGATTGCCCTTTGCCATATAACCTACACCTCTGATTTGCAGGCAGCACACACCAACCTGACCCACTCTGTCGCCGTGCAAAGCCTGCTTCCACCTTCCACAACTTATGTTGAAGCATTGCGCTATTTGGCACGAGTGGAGGGCATTTGGGGCAATTATGCTGCTGCCGAAAATCATCTGGCCGAGGCGTTGGGCATTAGCCGCGCCCAGCAGGATATTGGCGAACAGGCAGCCGTTTTGTTTGAACAGATGGTGCTGTGCCGCCGCCAAAATCAATGGGAGGCGGGGCTGAAGCATGGGTACGAGGCTCTTGATCTGTTTCAACGGCTGGGCAGTCTACGCTGGGAGGCGTTGGTGCAGGCGCAATTGGCATTGTTGCACCAGGCTAGACACGACTTTCCCCAAGCCTTGCTATTTTTTCAGGCGGGTCTGAAAATTTTTGAGGAAGTGGGGGATTTGTATGAGCAGGCGTATGCTCATTATCATTTATTCCGGCTGTATGCCGACATGGGGGAAGTTGACAAGAGTGTGTTGTTCAGGCAACACGCTTGGCGGTTAAACCTTCAATTGCAAGATGCCCAGCTGAAAACACGGCTTGAATAAGGCGTGGAAACGTGCTGCGTCTTATAGCAGCAATTCTCAATCTGAAGGTTGGTAGGGCTATATCGCACTGCCATGTGGATGCCAACAAGTGTGTGGCCTGATGGGATATAAACGGCCGTTTCCTCCAGCCGCCGCGTCCCTATTGTCTGTCGGTCAGCCGATAAATTTGCTGCCGAATGGCAAATGCCTCTGGTGCGGTGGCGAGGCGGGGCTGGCCGCCAAACTGGATGACGGCGGGGGTGAAGGCAAGCTGTCGCACGCCGTTTTTATCGAGCCAGAAGTGAAAAACGGCCGTTTCCGGCGACCCATCAATCTCAAACGCAAAATTCCCCAGCCCATAGGCAATCACCCCGCCGTTGTAAAACTCAACACCCTGCAAAATGTGGGCGTGGTGGCCGATCACCAGGTCGGCTCCAGCATCAATGGCGGCTTTGGCGGCGGCAACCTGCGGCGGGCTGGGGTTTTCCTGGTATTCGTAGCCGCTGTGCAGCAGCACAATGACCACATCAGCCTGGGAACGAACGGCCGTTACATCCGCCGCAATCACCTCAGGATACCCCCACGCCAGCCCCGGTGCCGTTTCCGTCGCCGTCCACGTTGCCGTATCAAACCCCCTGGCCTCCACCGGCACGTTGACATAGCCCAAAAAGGCCAGCGTCAGTCCATTGACCGTTGCCAAATGGGGCTGACGGGCGGTCGTGGCGTTTGCCCCCGCCCCCACCGTGGCAAGCCCTTGCGCGTGCAGCAGGCCCAGCCCTTGTGCCAATGCCTCCGGGCCAAAATCCATGCCGTGGTTGTTTGCCAGCGTCAGCAGGTCAAACCCGGCCAGTGCCAGTGCCTCGGCTGCCTGGGGCGGGGCGCGGAAGGTATAGCTTTTGGACGCACGTTCGCCCACGCTGCCCAATGCAGACTCCATGTTGCCGACGGTATAATCAGCCTGTTTTAGCTCGTCTGCGATGTCGGCAAACGGGTAGGCCAGGTTGCCCAGGTTGAGGTAATAGCCAAGCGAACGGTCGAGCATGATGTCGCCAACGGCCGTTAACCAGACCAGCGGCTCATTTTCCCGTCCCGCCCGCAGCTCTGCCGCCAACTGTTCGGCTGTGTCGGCCAACTCCGGCGGAGCCAGCAATGACCAGCTTGCCTGTAATGGATAATCGAGGTCGGGGGGGAAACGGCCGTTTACCCGCAGCGCTCGCAGTTGCGGCACCATGTCTCGCCACAGCCGGAGGGTAATATCGCCCTGGTCTGTGCCAGCAACAATCGCCTGCGCTTTTGCCAAATCTACCCCTTCCACTGGTGCGGTGAACGGCACCGCCAGTGCCAGCGGCTCCCGCCATAGTAAAATACCGCTGTCGTCGTTCACCAGCCGTACCTCAGCCTGAGCTTCGGCAGCAGTCATAATTTGCCAGCCGCGCTGGCCGGGGTGGTGCGAAACGGCCGTTTGCACCCGCTCCACCCATTCCTGCGGCACCGCCAGCGTGATCGGCGGCAGGTCAGTAGCGGTAGGCACGGGGGTGATGGTGGGCATGGTCGTGGGAACCTGGGTAGGAACGGCCGTTGGCGGCAGCGTTGCTGTGGCCGTTGGCATGGGGGTTGCCGTCGGTACCATTTGGGCAGTGGGAATGAGCGTAGGAGAAACGGCCGTTTCCGCCCCTGGCAAAGCGTCCGCCCCACACCCAGCCAGAACCAATAACCAATAACCAGTAACCAGTAACCAGTAAACCGTTTCCGCGTTCGTCCGTGTTCGTCCGCGTCCCATCTACGCCTCCGGCACGCAGGGCTGGGGCAGATTGGCAAGCTGGTATGCTGTCAACGTCTGCCCACTTTCGTGCAGCATCGTAGCCAGTTCCACCCCCACATAGCGAAAATGCCACGGCTCGTAGAAAAAGCCGGTAATCTCGCTGGCATCGCGGGGGTAGCTGAGGGTAAAGCCAAAGTGGTGGGCGTTTTCCCCCAGCCACACTCCCTCGCTGGTTTGGTAAAAGTAGGTATGGAATTCAATGTCGGGCACGCCCACAATGTCGGGCAGTTCGGGAGAGCCAAAATCAACGGCCGTTCCCAACTGATGTTCGCTGTGGCCGGGGCGGGCGCTCAAAATCGCTGCCCGTTCCGGCTCCTTTTCCTGCCATTTGCGGTGGGCAATCTCCTGCTGGGCATAGCTGCGGTAGCCAGAAAGAAGCTGCGGCTGCAACCCCGCCGTCTGCATTTCGGCAATCATCGCCGCCAATGGTTCCGCTGCCGCCTGGCGCAGTTGGTTGGGGTACCCCTTGGTCACCACAAACGGCAGCAGGTCGTTGAGCGACACCAAATCCCCCGGCACGTAGTCGCGGCTAAGGCTGTACTGCTGCGTAACGATGGTGAGCAAATCATCCTGTGGCACGCGCTGGGTGCAACTGGCAATGGGCGTGGGCGAAGGGGTGATGGTGGGAGTAGGCAGCTCGATGGTGGCGGTGGGCAGTAGGGTGGGAACGGCCGTTATGGTGGGGGGGAGAGGAACGGCCGTTTGTGTGGGCGGGCGAGTGGGGTGAGGAGTGTTGGGTGTGGGGTGTGGGGCAGTGGTGGCAACAAGGGTGGCTGTTGCTTCAGGGAGGGCGGCTGCGCTGGGGGGCGTTTGGGGTTGGCACCCGCCTAGCAGCAGCAGCAGCAAAATAAGGATAGCGGTTTTCATAGAGTAATGACTGTAGCAAAAACGGCCGTTGTTGCCAACGCCCGCTTTTGCCCATTTGGGGTCACTGTCGCTACAATTCAGCCTATGACGACTTATTTAGAAAAACTACAGGCAATTCAACAGCAGAACAACTCCTGGCTGTGCATTGGGCTGGACCCATTGCCAGACAAGCTGCCGGTGGAGGCGGTTTCGCGGTGGGATGAACCGCTGCTGCCATTTAACCGGGCAATCATTGACGCCACGGCCGATCTGGTCTGCGCTTACAAACCCAATTTAGGCTTTTATTTACAATGGGGCGCGGCCGGGGTCATTGCCCTGGAGCGCACCATCGCCTACATTCCCAAACATATCCCCATCATTCTCGACTGCAAAACGGGTGACATCGGCCACACGCAGGGGGCGTGGGGCAAGGGGCTGTTTGACGAATGGCAGGTGGATGCCGTCACCGTCAATCCGTTTGTGGGGGCAGAGGCGGTGCTGCCAATGATTGGGCAGCGGCCGGACAAGGCGGTTTATCTGCTGGCGCGTACCTCCAACCCCAGTGCGTCTGATTTTCAGGGGGATTTACCGGCCGGCACCGGACTATCGGCTAATGTACTGCGGCAAAGCCAGCAGTGGCCGGTGGCCGGCCATTTGGGCTATGTGATGGGGGCAACGTGGCCGGAGGAACTGGCAATGGCGCGAACGCTGGCTCCGAAGGCGAACTTTTTGATTCCGGGCATTGGGGCGCAGGGAGGCGATCTGGCAGCAGCGGTGGCATATGGTGCCGATGCTGTAGCTGGGCCGGTCATCAACTCCAGCCGAAGCATCATTTTTGCTTCGCAGGGGGTGGATTTTGCCGATGCGGCGCGGGCAGCGGCGGCCTGGCTGCGCGATGAAATTAACCGACACAGGGGGCGGTAATCGGTAATCCGTAACCAGTAATCAGTCGGTGCTGGGCTGACTGATTACTGATGACCAATTACCGATTACTGATTATCAAACCATGCAGTGGCAGTGGCCGCCGGCCGAACTGGGGCTGGCAGATGACGAGGTGCATGTGTGGCGGGTGGGGCTGGAACGGCCGTTTGACACCTTCTGGCCGCTGCTGTCGGCTGCCGAACAGGCACGGGCAGAACAGTTTCACTTTGCGCGGGATCGGCGGCGGTATACGGTGGGGCGGGGAACCGTGCGCACGGTGCTGGCAAAGTATCTGGGGGTTGACCCGGCATCGCTGGTGCTGGATGTGACCAAATTTGGCAAGCCGTTTCTGGTGAACCACGCGCTGCACTTCAACCTGTCTCATTCGCAAGAAGTAGGGCTGTTGGCGGTGTGCCGGAGCAGCGTGGTGGGGGTGGATGTGGAGGAAAAACGGCCGTTATCCGACCTCCACAGCCTGGCTGCCCATGTCTTTTCTCCCGTTGAACTGCAAACCCTCCACGCCCTGCCGCCCGCCCAGCAGCCCGGTGGCTTCTTCAACGCCTGGACGCGTAAAGAGGCGTTTATCAAGGCCATCGGTGAAGGGTTTTCCTACCCGCTTAAGGAATTTGACGTGACGTTGGCACCGGGCGACCCCGCCGCCATTGTGCAGGTGCAGGGCAGCACAGAAGAAGCAGCCACATGGAGCCTGCATTTGCTGCCACCACTGCCCGGTTTTGCCTCGGCACTGGTACTGAAGGCAGGCCACTGGCGGCTCTCTTGCTGGCACTTTGGCTAATTGAGGCTGCAGCACGAATGGGAATTTTTGTTGCTGGCTACTCACCTTTCTCCCCTCATCTGTTACTAATTTTACATTTTCGTTGTAATGCGTTCACACGGGCAAACGGCCGTTTCCCACTAGAATATGAAGTGGAGAAGTATGGAGCTGATCACCTATTGGTACTATTCAGCGGCCGTTGATCAGACCAGAGCCGTCTATTTAGGTTCCAACTGTCTATACCAGTTCCAAACTATCGCCACAAGACCCCGGTAATGTTGTTTGTAAGTTTCATCAGCTATACAATATTGAAAATTTTGTCTATAGTAAATTAGTCACAATTATTATTATCATCACGCTAACGTCAATTTACTGGATTTTGTTTCATGGCAAAGCTGTCTGAGCTGCCAATTTGTGGGTGTCTAATCTATCATGTTTTTGCTTTTGCCACGGGGCAAGGCAAACCAAGGGTGTATTGAACAACATGGATGTACAGCAATATGTACAAGCTCTTCGTAATGGTTGGTGGATTTTATTAGCACTGCTTTTGATTAGTTTGGGGGTGGGCATTGCTTACAGCTATTCACAAACCCCGGTTTATGAGGCCACAACCACCTTTGTTGCCAACCCTACCTTTCGCATTGCCGATACCAGAGATGTGATTGACAGTATTGATACGCTGGCAGCTCGCAGCGGCGTGGTAGCCACCTACTGCCAGGTGCTGAAAAGCGGTGCTGTGTTTGACAATGCAGCCGCATCGCTGGGGCTTTTTCCGGCCGATCTGGCTGACCCTTACCATGTGAACTGCGTCGTTTTGCCCGATTCAAGCGTGTTGCAGGTAGACGTACAGGGGCCATCGGCACAGCTAACGGCCGATTTAGCCAACGCCATTGGTCACTCTGGGCTGGCATATGTCGGCGATTTGCAGGAAGTATACGAGCTGCGTTTGCTGGATGAAGCCACAATCAGCAGCGACCCCATTTCACCCAATCACAGTCTGGATATTATCCTGAGCGGCATATTGGGGCTGATGATCGGGTTTATTCTGATCTTTATTCGTGCCGTGCTGGGGCCATCATCCCGGGGCATGGCACTGCGTTTGGGTCATCAGGCGTAAACACACACGTTTGAAGGAGAACCGCCGTGCAAGGCTCAATCAAACTTCCCGATTCGTCATCTGACCCAGAGGTGCGGCAAACGGCCGTTTACCTGCTGCTTGCCATTCTCATCCTCACCGGGCTGGTCATTTTCACCCTGGGTGCCGATTCTGACCTGGTTATCTATGCCTTTGGTGGTGCTATCGCCCTGGCCTTAACGGCCGTTATCTTCTTCCGCCCCCAATACGGTGCCTACATCCTTGTCATCACCATCGCCACCAACGTTTCCACCATCTTCACACGCAACGGGCTACCAAGCATCAACAAACCCGTAGTTGCCATCGTTGCCATCGCCATTTTGGCGCGATATTTGTGGACGCGGCGGCAAGCACAGGGAGCCTTGCATCTGGGCATTGCCGAATTTACGCTATTTGCCTGGGGGTGCGTCTGGTTTTTATCGGCCGTTGGGGCGCGTGATTCCAGCGCGGCCTATCTCGAAGTAACGGATTTCTTCAAGAACTTCATCATTTTCCTCTGCATTATCTACGCCCTGCAAACACCACAGCAGTGGAAACGGGCGTTGTGGCTGTTGATTTTAGCAACGGCCGTTCCTGCCGCCCTAGGTGTCTACCAAGTCTTCACCGGCAACTACGCCCAAGACTTCGGCGGGCTGATGGTCAACGACCTGCAGCAGGTGGTAACAGGTGTCTACGAAGCGCGACTGTCTGGCCCCATTCGGGAGCCAAACTTTTATGGGCAAATTTTGGCCTTTGTGCTGGTGCTAACCGTCTACCGCATGTTAGATGAGAAGTCGTGGTGGCTAAAACTGGCGGCAACGACAGCAGCATTTTGTTTGGCATTAGCGACCGTCAACACCTATAGCCGGGGTGCTTTCCTCACCATGATCATCATGCTGGTGCTAATCGCCATCGAACGGCGTGTGCGCCCATCCCTGCTCATTTCCGTTGGCCTGCTGTTTGCCCTGCTCATGCTCTTCCTGCCCGAAACCTACCGCGCCCGCATTGACAGCATATCCCTGCTCAACCCCAGCGAAAGCGTGCAAACCCGCATTTATGAAGACTCCTCTTTCCGAGGCCGCACCAGCGAAATGCTTTCCGGGTTGCTCATGTTTGCCAACCATCCCCTGCTTGGCGTTGGCATCGGCAACTATGACGTTAATTACCAGGATTACGCCAGCCAACTGGGGTTGGAATACCGCTTTGGCAACCGCGAGGCGCACTCCCTCTATATCGAAACGCTGGCAGAAACGGGAACGTTGGGCATATTGGGGCTGCTTGCAGCCTTTGGTTCAGTGCTGGTGCTGCTGCGCGGTGCCCGCCACAAAATTGCCCAAATGCCGCAACATGCCTACTTGCAGCCCTGGTTTACCTCGGTACAGTACGCCATCATTTCCTACAGCGTCAGCAGCGTCATCTTGCACGGCGACTTTATGCGCTACTTGTGGCTGCTATTTGCCCTGGCTGTGGCTGCCACCCACATGACAGACCGCTTTGCAGCGGCTGCCCAACTTCCAGAAACGCGATGAGCGACGGCACGTTGGCGGCAAAAGCGGCCAGGGGGGTCGCCTGGAACTACCTCTCGTTTGGGTTGGGCAAGGGGCTGGTGCTGATTACAACGGCCGTTTTAGCTCGCCTGCTCACCCCCGAACAATTCGGCGTGGTCGGTTTTGCCACCCTCGCCGTCAGCTATCTCTCCGTTCTCAAAGATTTAGGGCTGGGTGCTGCCCTCATCCAACGTCAGGATGAGGTTGAAGAAGCTGCCGACACCGTTTTCACCCTCAACTTGCTGCTGGGCGTGCTGCTCACCCTGCTGGGGCTGCTGCTGGCTCCCCTGGCCGCCACCTACTTCCGCGAACCGCTAGTCACGCCCATTTTGCGGGTGCTGTCGTTTAACTTTGTCATCAACGCCCTCGGTGCCATCCACACCGTGCGTCTGCAGCGCCAGCTTGATTTCCGGCGCAAGGCACTGCCCGATATCGGCCGTTCGCTGGTCAAAGGGGTGGTTTCGATTGGGATGGCAATAGCCGGGTTTGGCGTCTGGTCGCTAATTGTGGGGCAGTTGGCTGGCTCAGCAGCCGGGGTGTTGCTCAGTTGGTGGATGTTCCCTTGGCGACCCCAATTGCGGCTGGCAACCCGGCTTGTGGGGCAAATGCTTAATTTTGGTCTGTCGGTCATCGGTACCGATGGGCTGACGATTTTAAATGACACAATGGATTATTTGATCGTGGGGCGTGTGCTGGGCAGCGCAGCGTTGGGTATCTACACGCTGGCCTACCGGCTGCCGGAACTGCTGGTGTTTAACCTGCTCTGGGTGCTAAGCGCGGTCATTTATCCGGCTTATTCATCGGTGCAGCAGGAAACGGCCGTTCTTGAGCAAGCCTTCTGGACCACCACCCGCTATATCGAACTGGTGGTCATGCCGCTGTGCCTGGGGCTAATCATTGCCGCCGACCCGCTGGTGCGCGTCGTCTTTGGCACCCAATGGCTGGAGGCCATTCCCGTCATGCGGCTGCTGGCCCTCTACGCCCTGGTGCGCTCCATCGGCTACCACATCGGCGATGTCTACAAAGCTACCGGCCGTCCCGACATTTTACTCAAGCTAGGCATTGTCAGTCTGTTCTTTCTCCTGCCTGCTTTGTGGTTTGGCGCACGCTATGGGCTGGTTGGGGTCGCGTTGGCGCATGTGCTGGTGGCGCTGGCACGCACGCTGGCGCGTTGGCTGGTGGCGGCACGGTTTATCACCATTCGCTTGAATGCCTTGTGGGCGGCGCTCAAGCCGTCGCTGTTGGGAGGGATGCTGCTGCTGGCGCTGGCGCTGCCGACGCTGTGGGCAACGGCCAGCTTGCCGCCGCTGCTGCAATTGTTATTAACGGCCGTTGCCGGTGCCGCCGGTTATGGTGCCGTACTGTGGATCATGGAACGCGACAGCCTGCTCTTGGCCGGTCGCTACGTTGGTCTGAAAGGGGTTGGGAGCTAGTTTTGGGAAACCGCTAGTATGAGGAAGCGAGTATATCTTATGTATGCGTATCATCGGAAAACATTGTTGAGTATTGGCCTTGTTGTGCTGTTGTCACTGCTGCTGGGACAAGCGGCTTTAGCGCAAGAACAGCCAACGTCGAATGCAGGGAGTACAGAAACAGGTGGGGCATTGGTAACGGCCGTTCCTTTAGCCGACAGCCCCCCCGGAACCATTGAAATCAGCCTGGAACAGCTTAATCGCAGTAACTTGACCCTGCGCGGCCCCATTGATTCAGACCAGGTAGACTTCTCCCTCCCCTATCGCTGGCAGCTAAAAGAAGGCGGCTACTTCCAACTTTATTACGACCTGCTGTTTGACGCGGTTGGGCAAACCAGCACCCCCAGCGACGCAGCTCGCGTCTTCTTGCTAGAGGTTTATTTTGATGACGAACTGGTCGCCGCCCTGAACCTGCAGCAAGTTGGCCGAAATCAATCGCTACAGTTGCCACTGCCCACCACCGCCAACACCCCCGACAACAACCGCCACACCTTGCGCTTTGTCCTTACCACCGGGCGTGATTGTGACACCGAAGGGCGCACCAGCTTTAACATTAACAACCTCTCTTTCCTCCATTTGGAATACGGCCAACTGGCACCTGACCTTGATCTGGCGGCCTTTCCCCGGCCGCTGGTGCAAGAACTGCTGGCACCAGAAGTCATTTCCCTGGTCATTCCTGACAACTACACCAGCGCCGACCTCAGCGCCGTGGCCTCCCTTGGTGCCATGCTGGGGCAAAAAACCGACAATAACATCCTGCTCAACGTGCTAACCACCAGCCAGGCTACGCCTGAACAAGTAGCCAACACCCATTTGGTGCTGGTTGGCACACCGCAAAACAACAGCCTCATCGCCGACTGGTACGCTCGCGGTCTGCTGCCAACCCAGCTTAACAGCGATGGTGCCATCGTCGCCGCCGAAGAACCCGTTTTTGCCGATGACGGTGTGGTGCAGTTGGCGCAAACCGAAGCCACCGATCCGGTGGTGCTGGTGGTAACAGGCAGCACCGAGGCTGGCGTAGCACGGGCAGCGCAAGCTCTTTCGGTGCGCCCCACCGACCCCCGCTTTGGCTTTACTGGCCCACTGGCAATCATTCAAGCCATCAATGAGGTGGCGGAAACGGCATCGGAAGAAGCAATTACAGTCAACACCCTGGCTGAACTGGGTTTCCGCGACACTACCATCTATGGCGTGGGTACGCAGTCAAAAACGGTGAGCTTCTTTGTGCCATCCAACTGGCGGCTAACTGATGACCCGCTGCTGCTGCTGAACTATATTCCCTCGGCACTGCTGGAGCCGGAAGCGTCGGCACTGACGGTTTATTTGAACAATCGCCCCATTGGCAGCACCATTCTTGATGGCTCAACGGAAGGTGAACGTGAACTGCTGGTCAAATTGCCGGCCGACGAAGTGCTGCTGGGTGACACTAATCGGCTGCGGCTGGAGGTGACAATGGACGTGGCGCAGCCATGTACAGAACCGGATCTGGGGCTGGCCTGGACGCGCATTAAGGACAACGGCCGTTTACAGCTTGCCCATATTGAAGTCACCCAAAACGACGAGCCGATGGTCATTCGTGACCCGCTGACACCGCTCATTTCCCGCTTTGACTTAGGCAACGTCTGGTTTGCCCTGCCAGAAACGCCAACGGCTAATGAACTAAACGGCATGGCTGGCATTGCCGCCATTCTGGGCGACATCAGCCGGGGCTACAACTTTGCCCCCCAGGTAACGCTGGGTGCAGCACCAGAGGACGCGGTGCTGGCCGATGCCCATATGGTGATGGTCGGCGAACCAGAGCGCAACAGCGTGATTGGGCTGGTCAATGAAGAACTGCCCCAGCCATTTGCACCAGGCAGCAACGAAATGCAGCAAAAGCTGGGCAGCGTCATTTTCCGGCTGCCGCAGGGCTTTAGCCTGGGCATCATCGAAACCATCCACGCGCCGTGGAACCCGCACCGGGCGGTGACGGTGGCAACCGGCACCAACGCCGAGGGGGTTAGCTGGGCGCTCAACGCCCTTGGCAACAATGATTTGTCATCCAACCTCGATGGCAACCTGTCGTTTGTACGCCAGGATCAAATTGAGGCACTGGATTTGAATTCGCAGGATGTGGCGCAAATTTCGCTGCAAATTATCCCGGAAACGGTGTCCAGAGTGACGCAGGCAGCCGAAGCGGCCAGCATCACGACCACTGCCCCTGCCACCGATACAGCTGCAGCCGAGGTGGTGGAATTAGTGGAACCCACGGCCGTTCCGCAAGATTTGCCGGAGCCTGGCCCTCTGCCAGACTATTATCAACCAGAAGCAGCGGGGTTGGGCAACATGCGCGGCGCGGCGATTGGGTTGATTGGCGGCGGGCTGTTGGTAGCCGCGTTAGGGTTATTCTTTAACGCCCGGCGAGCGAGGGGCGGGTGATTGTTGATGGCTGGATGCCATCAGCCAGCAGCGATTGGCGGTTTCTGACGGGGATGCCGTCAGGGGGGCGGGCGCTGCTTATCAGCCTGCCCCACCCCGATGCGGCAGTGGGGTTGCTGTCTACCTATGAACAGGTGGTGGTGGTGACTGATTCTGTGGAAAAAACGGCCGTTTTGCCCTCACGCTGGCGGGAAAACGGCCGTTTGCACTGGATAGTCACCGACACGTTAGCCGCACTGACCTTAACAGCCTTTGATTTGGTGGCTCTGCCCCACGGATTTTGGCACACGCCAGCATCCGATTTGCCGTTGGCGTGGCAGTGGCTGCGGCCAAATGGAGTGATCTATGTGGGGTTTAACGGCCGTTGGCACATCCGGCGGCAGTCGCAGGTGGCAACTGGCTGGGCACCAACGCACATCGCCCAGCTTTTGCAGCAATACCGCTTTCACCCCATCGAAACGGTGGGGATGATGCCCAACCTGGCGCAGCCTGCGACCTTTGTGCCATTCAACACAACCATTGCCGGGTCGTGGGTGGCGCAAAAGGTACGGCCGGCGTGGGCCAGACAGTTGTTACGGCGTGAGCCTTGGCAACGGCTGCTGCCCCACCTGCTGCCTGCCTACGGCATGGTGGCGCGTAAAGAGGTAGACTGAGTAGATTAATCAAGGCCTTCATTTGTAAACCGGTAACAAGTGGCAAGTTGCAAGTCTGGTTGGCAAACAAAACTTGCAATCTGCTACTTACCACTTGTAGCCGAACAACAAAATGTAAGTTTATGGCCTTCGCAGGCAGTATAGATAGAAGCAAAATGGTATCAATGGAGCAAAACGATGCAGAATTACCGCATAAACAGATTGGTTTTGGCCTGTTTGGCCTTGCTGGTAGTGGCAAGCTACGGGATATTACTGGTCGGGCAAACCGCGCTCGATTGGCTCATTAAAGAAGATGGGCTGATTGAAAGCGTGGGTACAGTCGGCTATTTCGTTGCCGGGCTGTTCTTTCTGGGGGTGTGGTGGCAGCGGCGGCGGGAAAAACGGCCGTTTTTCTGGTTCAAGCAACTTGCCTACATCGGTCTGGCCGCCATGCTCATCTTCGTGGCCGGGGAAGAAATTAGCTGGGGGCAGCGCATTTTTAACTTTGACACCCCCGACGACTTACGTGAGATTAACACCCAGGATGAGTTCAACTTTCATAACCTGGAAGTGATTCAGGGCAACAGCCTGCTCAACACCGACCGGCTGTTGACCCTTTTTGCCCTGGGGTTTACGCTGATCTTGCCAATAACGGCCGTTCTTCACCCCCCCACCGGCAAATGGCTCAACCAGCTTGTCCCCGTCACCCCCTGGCTGTTGGGGCTGCTGTTCCTGCTCAACTACATCGTTGCCAACGCCTTTCGCCCGCTTTTTGAAGGCAGCATTTGGTATCAAAGCAGCTACCCGCTCAAGCACAGTACCGTCGAGCTAAAAGAAGCCATTTATGGCCTGCTGTTTGCCGTTGTTGGTTACTACGTCTGGCGGCTGACAGCCAAGCCACACAATGATTGATTATCTAAACGACGTTGTGGCAAACAACTGGCGCAACTGGTACCAATCCACCCCACCGGTGCTGGATTGGCTGTTGCTTGCCAACGGCGGCACGGCTTTGCACGACAATGTGGTCTTTTTGGCTGCGCCACAAGGGCAGCGACAGCCGCTGCTGGTGGCAAAGGCGTGTCGCTGGCCCGATTACAGCACCATTCCCCATGAGTTTGGGCAATTAACGGCCGTTTGGCAGCAGCTTGGCAACCAAGCCCAAGGCCGCATCCCCCGCCCCCTCCACCTGGGGCAAAACGGAGCCGACCAGGTGCTGCTGACCGACTTCTTTCCTGGTTCGGTGTTCACCAGCCGCGTGCAGGCAGCAGTCAGGGACATACCTGCGCTAACTCAACTGCTCCAACGCGCCGCCGTTTGGCTGCGGCTGCTGCATGAGCAAACGGCACGCCCGCGCACGGCCGATTTGGCACTACAGCATGAAGCGTATGCGGCGCGATTTGCGGCACTGTTTGCGTTGCCCAAGCCGGAACAGACGGTTTTACGCGAGGTGGAAACGGCCGTTTCCTCCCACACCACCGCCGCCACCACCCAGATCATCCAGCACGGCGACTTTTGGCCCGGCAACATCCTGCTCCGCGCCGACAACGACCAGTTAGCCCTCATTGACTGGCAATTTTCCACCTGGACCACCGACCCCAACTTTGACCTGTACTTTTTGCTGCTGGCAACGGCCGTTGCCCTGGCCGGCTCCGGCACCCCGCAGCAGCGCGGCCAGCGAGCCGCCCAGCGGTTAAAAAGCTGGGAGAACAGCCTCATCCCTGCTTACCTCACCACCTACGGCCAGCCTATGCTCTATCAACTGCTGCCACCGCGTACCGGGTTTTTATGGGCGTGCCTCACTGCCGCCGCCCGCCCCGTGGAAACCTTTGGCATCATACAGGACGATGCGCCGCTGTGGCGCACTGTTTTTGCCGCGTTATCGGCAACGAGATTGGAGATTGGAAATGAGAGATTGTGAACCTTCATCAATCTCCAATCTCCAATCCCCAATTACCTTATGGAAAAGCCAATCATCATCACCCTCATTGACGGCCTGGGCATGGGCGGGGCGGAGCGGCTGCTCATCCCCTATTTGCGCTATTTGCAGGCCAATGGCTTTACGCTGCGCGTTTGTGCGCTGCAAGAGCGGCGCGGCAACCCGCTGGCGGCAGAGGTAGCGGCTCTGGGCGTGCCGGTGGATTTGCTGCCGGTGCCGTATTTGCGTGACCTAACGGCCGTTCCCCGCCTCATCTCCTACTTCCGCCAGCACCAGGCCAATCTTGTCCACACCCAACTGGAGCTGTCCAACACGCTTGGCACAGCGGCGGCGGCCTTGTTGCGCCTGCCCACCGTTTGCACCCTCCACACCATTGACGAACTCCAGCCCGGCAGCAAAACGGCGCGGCGCATTCGGCTGATGTGGTGGGTGCTGCGCCATTTTTGCCAGCGCATTGTGGCCGTGTCGGAAGAGACGCGGCAGCACCACATTGCCGCCGCCCAATTTGCCCCGGCGCAGGTGGTAACGCTCTACAACGGCATTGATTTGAGCCATTTTGAGCCGCGTGACCTGGCTTGCCAAACGGCCGTTCGTACCGCCCTCAACATCCCCGCCGCCGCCAAACTGCTGACCACCGTCGCCGTGCTGCGCCAGCCCAAAGGAGTTCAGCACATGGTTGAGGCGATGCCAGCGGTGTTAACGGCCGTTCCCGATGCCCATTACCTCATCGTCGGCGACGGCGACCACCGCCCCGCGCTGGAAGTCCAGGTGGCGCAGTTGGGGCTGGGTCAGCGCGTCCATTTTGCCGGGCAGCGCCGCGACGTGGCCGACCTGCTGGCCGCCAGCGACCTGTTTGTGCTGCCCACCCTCACTGATGCCCTGCCGACGGTGCTGATGGAGGCGATGGCCCTGCACCTGCCGCTGCTGGCAACGGCTGTTGGCGGCGTGCCGGAAATGGTAGAAAACGGCCATAACGGTTTGCTCGTTCCCCCCGGATCTGCCGATCATCTGGCGCGGGCGGCGGTTGATCTGCTGCAAAATGAGGAAAAACGGCGGGAAATGGGGGAAAACGGCCGTTTGCTCGTCGAACAAAAATTCAACATCCAGCGGCAGGCGGGGGAATTGGCAGCACTCTATCGCACACTCTTGTAAACCAGCGATTGGAGATTGGAGATTGATGAGGGTTCACTATCTCCAATCTCTAATCTCCAATCTCCTTAAATATGAAACTCTTCGTCGTTGAACTCCTCGGCACAGGCGGCATGATCCACTACATCTACCAGCTTTGCACCGGGCTGGCGGAATGCGGTGCCGACGTGACCCTTGTCACTACCGACCAGTATGAAATGGCCGACTACCCCCACAACTTCGCCGTCGTTTCTTCGCTGCGCCTCTGGTCATACGCCGACCCCCAATCCTCCCATCCGCCGCGCCATGCCGCCGAAAAGGTGTGGCGCAAGCTGCACTGGACGGTGCGGCGGGGGACACGGGCGTTGCGGCTGCTGTGGGGCTGGGTGCAACTTACCCACTTTTTGCTGCGCCAACGGCCGGATTTAATCCAGTTTGGCAAAATCAACTTCCCTTTCGAGGCATTGTTTTTGCGCTACCTGCGCTGGCGCGGGCTAAAGCTGACCCAGATTTGCCACGAATTTGAGCTGCGGGAACGGGGCGGCAATCCATTGACCGGGTTGGTCAACCGGCTCTATGCCTCGGTTTATCCCAATTTCGCCGCCCTCTTTTTCCACGCCGAAAGCAACCGCGCCCGGTTTTTGTCCCTGTTCGCCATTCCCCCGGAGCGCACCCACGTCATTCCCCACGGCAACGAAAATTTTTTTATTGAAGCGTATGACCCCACAATTGACGTGCGGGGGCAGTATGGTATTCCAGCCCAACGGCCGATTTTTCTCTTCTTTGGCAACATCATGCCCAGCAAGGGGGTGCCTGACCTGCTGGCGGCGTTTGCCCAGCTTCGCGCCGATGCCCATCTGATTGTGGCGGGCTACCCCACCAAATTTGTCAGCGTGCCAGAAATGCGGCAGCAGGTGGCCGACTTGGGCATTGCCGACAGGGTAACGTTTGATTTGCGCTACATTCCAACGGAGCGGGTGGGGGGGCTGATGAAGGCGGCAACGGCCGTTATTTACCCCTATCACAACAGCACCCAAAGTGGCTCCCTGCAAGTGGCCTATAGCTTCGGCCGGCCGGTCATTGCCACCCGCGTGGGCGGCTTGCCGGAAGTGGTGGACGAAGGGCAAAGTGGGCTGCTTGTGCCGCCACAAGACCCCGCTGCCCTCGCTGCCGCCATGCGCCACCTGCTTGACCACCCTGACCAGGCGCAGGCGATGGCCGTCTACGCCCAGCATCTCTCTGAAACCCGCTTTGCCTGGCAGCCCATTGCCGCCCAAATTTTGGCGGTGTATGGGGCGTTGTTGGGAGAATAAACGGCCGTTTTTCTCCATACCCTCGACGAAAAAGACCAAATGTTCTAAAATCTCTATTGGCTAATTTAACCAACAGGAGAAAAATCATGGATTTAGGTGCTTTTTCGATGAGTTTGGCGGTAAAGGATTTGCAAGCGTCGAAGATATTTTACCAAAAGCTTGGTTTTGAAATATTGGGCGGGGATGAGGCGCAAAACTGGCTCATCCTGAAAAATCGGCAGCATGTCATCGGGCTATTTCAGGGGATGTTTGAGCAGAACATTCTCACCTTTAACCCCGGCTGGGATCAGGCGGCCAACGATCTCGACACGTTTACCGATGTGCGCCAGCTACAGCAGCAGCTAAAGGTGCAAGGGATTACTTTTGTTCAAGAGGCTAACGAAACAAGCAGTGGCCCCGCCAGTTTTGTGATTGTTGACCCCGATGGCAACCCCATTTTGGTTGATCAGCACCGTTAACCGCAATCGTGTAGGCTGGTTAAGGCGTTACTGTATAACTTGCCCATTTAGAAGTTCAACTTCTCAGAAGAAGTTGAACTTCTTGCGTAACTTATTTAATCCTCGTTCCTTCATTAAAAACCCTCATTTCCTAACCACAAGCGGCAGCATTTCGGTATAAAACTCATGCGTAGATTCGGCCACGACCAGCTTGACCCTGGTCAGCGGCTGCCCAAGTACTGTGCCGCTGGCGTTGGTGCCAACCGCTTCCACCATAAACGGCTGTCCCAGCACGTCGGCCCCGCGTGGGCTGAGGGTAAATTGGCCGGGTGGCGTGAGAAGTGTGAGGTCAAAGGTGTTGTTGGGGGCGACAATGTGCCAGGCCGTGGCGGCACGTTGGTCGCTGCTGGCATCGGGCAGCGGCTGCCACGCCAGTTCGCGCACGTGCAGCGGCGTGGCACTGCTGCTTTCGGTAAGCGAGGCGGCGATTTGCCAGCTTGCACCGCTGCCGGTGGCAACTGTTGTCACCCAGTAGGGGCCGCTAATATCTTCTTCGATGCGCCAGGTGGACAGCCAAACGGCCGTTCCATCCGCCAACTCCCCCGCCAGGGCAAACCAACTGTGGTCATAGCCACCCGGCTCGACCGTCTGCTGCTGGCGCAGAAAATCGGGACGCAGCCCCTGCATGTCCAGCCGCGCCACCCCCACTTCGCTGCCGCCCTGCCAAATCGTCACCCAGTCGGCATCATAATTGGAAGCTACCGGCACCCCCTGCGCCCGCCCGACAGAAATTTGCCCGTCGCCCCCTTCGGCAATCAGATCGCCTTGCGGCTGCAAGGCCAAATTGGTTAGCGTCAGTTCGGGGGAGGTAAGCGAGAGGGTGTACTGCTGTTGGCCTTCGTCCCAGCGCCAGTTGAGGGTACAAACGGCCGTTTCATCCACAAACGTATAACCCGCTGTCGCCCCGTCATAGGTCAACGCGCCACCATAGGTTTGGCCCACAAACACCCCGCCAGCGGCCAAATCTTGCCGCTGTACTAGCAGTTCTTGCCGCACGCTGCCCGGCAGCCGGATAAACGAGATCGAAAGGACAAAACCCAAATCCTCGCTGGCGGTGGTGATACGGCCGGCCAGGTATCGCCACTCGACGAGGGTGCTGCTGTTGGGCGGCCATTTTTCCAGCCGCGCTGCCTGGGGCGAAAACGCCGCCAAACGGGGGATGAGAGGTAAGGAGAGGGCAGAAACGGCCGTTGTTCCCGCCCAGCGTAAAAAAGTTCGTCGGCTCCAGGTTAGTTGCCAAGCCATCATATTCACCTCCATTGTACACAATTCAGCCGTCAGCTTAACACAGTTGGGTTACAATCTGCCTAACCACCTGTCGAATTGGCAACACCTTGTTCGTCGTAACAGCAGAAATAAACTTAAAAAATGGCAGCACACCACCGCGAATGAGAATCAAGGATTGCCCTGATTCATCCGTGTCCTTCCATATCCAACAGGAGAAAATCATGCGTTATTTATTGTTAATTTATCAAAACGAAGCCAGCAACGCTGCAATGAGCGAAAGCGAAAGGCAGGCAGTAATGCAAGCCTATGGGGCATTTAATGAAGAGGCGCAACAAGCAGGCGTACTGCTGGGTGGCGATGCCCTGCATCCTACAGCCGCAGCCACCACGGTGCGTGTGCGCAGCGGCCAAACGCTAACCACCGATGGTCCCTTTGCTGAAACCAAGGAGCAGCTTGGTGGTTTTTACATGCTCAACTGTGAACATCTGGACCAGGCCATTGCATTTGCCGCCAAAATCCCCGATGTCCACAATGGTTCGGTGGAGATTCGGCCAGTGCATGAGTTTGGCTAGTAGTACATGTCGGGCGTAGCAATCGGTAAGCAGTAACCCGTTGTGTCATCTGTTTACTGTTTACCGATTACTGATTACTGTTTACAATCGGTACCATGTTGAACCTGTATGATTTTAGCCGCGAAGGGTTGATGGCGCAGTTGGCAACGTGGGGCTATAGTGCCTACCACGCTGAACGGGTATGGAGCTACCTTTACCAGCAGCGTGTGTCATCGCTGCGGGAAATGGATGAGCTACGTGCTGATTTGCGGGAGCGGTTGTTGGCTGAGGTGGTGGTGGAGCCGCTGCAAACGGCCGTTTCTACCAACAGCAGCGACGGCCACACCCGCAAATTTTTGCTTCGCCTGCCCGACGGCCAAACCATTGAAACGGTGCAAATGCAGTTCAAAGGGCGGTCAACGGCCTGCGTCAGCACCCAGGTCGGGTGCGCGATGGGGTGCGTCTTTTGCGCCACCGGCCAAATGGGATTTCGCCGCCACCTGACACCCGGCGAAATTGTGGCACAGGTGCTGTTTGTACAGCAGGCTCTGGCGCAGCACGGCGAACAGCTTCGCAACATTGTCCTCATGGGCATGGGGGAACCGCTGCATAATTACGACGCCACCATGACCGCCATTGACATCCTGACTGACCGTAAAGGGTTAGCCATTGCTCCCAAACATATCACCCTTAGCACCGTGGGCGTGGTGCCGGGCATTCGGCGGCTGGCCGATGAAGGCCGCGCCGTGCGGCTGGCGGTTAGCCTGCACGCCGCCACCGATGCCGAGCGCGAGGCACTCATTCCGCCTGCCCGCCGCTGGCCGCTGGCGGAGCTGATCGCGGCGTGCCGCTATTACATTGCCAAACGGCAGCGGCGCATCTTTTTTGAATGGACGCTGATTGCGGGGCAAAACGACACCCCGGAGCAAGCCCACGCCGTGGGGCAACTGCTGCATGGGCTGGATGCCCACATTAACCTGATTCCGCTGAACCCTACAATGGGGTATGGGGGTGTGCCGACGGAAAAAACGGCCGTTAAAACCTTCCAGGCCATCCTGCAACAGTATAACCTGCCCAGCACCGTGCGCCAGCGGCGTGGCATTGACATTGCCGCTGGCTGCGGTCAACTCGCCTCCTCTGTGCTGTAATCTGATTTGTAACCCTGATTTGTTATCTTAGTACCCAAGTACCAAACTCACTGGTTTTGTGCTGACATGCCAGCAAACCATGACAAAGGGTTAAAAGATGCAACTATTGGACAGCGATTTGGCAGCAATGGAGCAAACATCAATGCAAGACATTCCTAGTAGCCATGTGGTCATTATTCAAGACCGCTCAAGTGCGCTTTACCTGGCAGATGATGCCTCACTCGACCACCCTATCTTTCTCGAACTATCTGAACTAAAGGCCTCTGAGTCACCGCAGTTGGTGGCTACGTTTGCGAGGCGAGTTAAAGCGATTACCCAGCTCAATCACCCCAATATCGCCCCCATTTTGGACAGCGGCCTGGCGGAAGACGGCCGGCTTTATGCGGCTATTGACCATTTTACGGCCGTTTCTTTGGCACAACGGCTGGTTGAACTGCGGCGTGGCGGTGGCTATCGTTCGCCCGTGGAAATGCTGGAATTAGCAGGGCAAATCGCCGCCGCCCTCAATGCTATCCACCGCATCGGCGTTATCCACCAGGATTTACGCCCGGAAAAAATTCTGCTCAACGAACACAACCGCCCCCTGCTCACCGGCTTCACCGTGGTGCAATCCCCCAACCAGACGCGCCACACCATCAGCGAACTGACCCCGGTGGATGAACTTGACTATGAATCACCGGAACAAGCGGCAGGCGAACCGGTGGCAAAAACCAGCAATATCTATTCGCTGGGGATCATTCTTTATGAACTGCTGGCCGGGCAGCGACCTTCGGTGCCGATTGGACAGTGGCAGGTTGAGGATTTACCGCAGTCGCGCCGGGAAACGCCGCTGGAAGAGATGCGGGGCGATTTGGCAAAGGAAACCTATGCCCTGGTGCGGCGTTGTTTGCACGATGTGCCTTCAGAACGGTACCAATCTGTGGCCGAGGTGCAAACGGCCATTAACGCGGCGCTGATGGCGGAACAAACGACGGTGGATCGCGCTGTGGTGGAACAAACGGGGCAAACCTCCCCTGCCAAGCGGTTTCCCGCCTGGTTGGTTGCTCTGTTGGCACTGCTGGTGCTGATTGCCGTTGGTGCAGCCGCCGCGTTTTATATGCGGGGCAACAGCGGGGATATGGCAGCAGAAGGCATGGCCGATATGGCGGAGCCGGCCGCTGCTCTGGTGACCATGGAGGAGGAAACGGCCGTTCCTACCGCCACGCTTGACTGGCAAGCAACTGCCATCGCTGATGCCACCGCCAAGGCTGAAGCCATCGCCATGCTGGCCGCCACGGAAGAACCAACCGCAGAACCGGCAACAGCCACGCCTGCACCCGAACCAACGGTTGCCCCAACGGCCGTTGTCATCGAAGCGGAAATTTGCCAGCCAGCCGCTGCCATTGTATTGGTCTATCCTCACACGGCACGCGGCTATAACCTGACCCTGACCGGCATCAACTTCCCGCTCAACTGGGAGATTCAAAACATCGGCACCTGTCCCGTGCCAGACAGCACTAATCTCGTCTACGTTTCTGGCGAAACATTTGGGAGTGAAGACAAAGCTGTCGTATTGGGCAACGAACTCGCCGTTGGCGAAACCGTTACCATTAGCAACACGCTTGTCTCGCCAAAAGTTGCCGGCAACTACATCAGCACTTGGCAGCTTGTGGATGAAGCAGAAAACCCCGTCAGCGAGCCGTTTACCTTTGAAATTCGCACCTTTGTATCGCAAAATGAGGTAGAAAATGCCGCCGCCGAAGCCCCCACTCCGCTGGACTGGACCTACACGGTGGATGGTACTACCTGCGAAACGGTGGGCAGCGACTGGACGTGCGAGGTTGTGATTACGCCGACGGGCGGTAGTGGACAATATACGCTGCAATTGTTTGATCAGCCGTTTGGTGAAGCGACATTCAAAACTGGCTCTGGCCCCTTCACCTATGAGGCCACGGCCAGGCGGTGTGAGCCGTTCAAGCGCGACCTGACGATTTCGGATAGCAGTGCCGGGGTCTCGATAGATGCTTCGCTGACGTTCTTACCCAACGATTTCTTCAACTGCACGAAGTAACGTTTTTACCACACTCAGGACGGAGAAACGGCCGTTGTTGCCCTTAAAGGTAGCAACGGCCGTTTTGATCTCATCGCCGCCATGCTTGCCGGGTGTGGATGCAGAGCAAGGTGCCGCTGTGGAGGGTGACGGTGGCGGTAACGGCCGTTAACACATTGCTCACCCCTCGCGCCGGCCCAAACGCCAGCACCTCATTTTGCAGCGGCCAGCGCAGCCCGCTGGTTTGCGCCACCTGCACCGCTCCCCCCAGCGGAATCAGCGACACCGTGTCGCCAATCTCCCCGTCAATGCGCGTCTTGCCCGCCACCAGCCACGCCCGTTCATGCTCAGTCACAAACTGAATCGGCCGGCCCAGCAACTGCGGGTGCGCCAGCAGCAAAATATTCGCCAACGTCTGATCCAGCCGCCCGCCAAAACCACCCACCACCCAAATTGGCGCATCATAATGGGCTACCGCATAGAGCAATGCCAGTTCCAGATCGGTTTCGTCCTTGGCGATGGGGTGGGTGATAAGCGAAACATCTGTTTCAGCCAGCCACCCCCGCACCTCCTCGCGCAGCGAATCCATATCCCCCACCACCACATCCGGCCGGCGCTCCAGCCGAAAGAGATGGTTTGTCCCTCCGTTGGCGGCAAGAACGGCCGTTGCGTCTCTCAGCAGTGGCTTCATCCATTCATCATCTTCAATATCACCATTGGCAAACACAAAAACAGCCACAAACGCTCTCCACTTCGGCAGAATCCAGATAATTGAGAGATTGAGAGACTGAGAGACTCGGAGACTGGCTTAGTCTCCTAATCTCCCAGTCTCCTAATCTCCCAATCTCCTAATCTCCATACTTTGGAACAGTATAACAAAACCCTACCTATTGCCGACAAAACTTGTCATTTGCCCACACTCCCTTATTATTCAGCCATATAAAAGTCTATCGGGAATTTTTAGGCGTATCTATGGCTGAAAACAAGACACAACCAGATTTTCTAACCGAACTGGGGCAAGAGCTAAAAGCGGTGTGGGCATCACTGCGTGAGGAAAGTGGGCAGATGGGGGCTGCCATCCGCAACCAACTGCGCCGAGCGCGGGGCACCAAGCTCGACTATATCATCATGCCCATCGGCGGTAGCCTGCCGGAACGCGCCGACCCGCCGCGCAGCTTCATCGAGCGGCAGCTTCCGCTGCCACCCGCTCCCCTCAGCATGGAGCAGCTAAACCGGCGGCTACAGGCCATTGCCGATGCCGATAATGTCAAGGGAGTGCTGTTTTTGTTTCGCGGTTTTCAGCTTGGGCTGGCGCAGTTGCAAAATTTCCGCCGTGCTGTTGAACGGCTCTGCGCAGCGGGCAAGGAAGTCGTTGTCTTCACCCCCTACCTCAACTTGCCCCACTACTACGCCGCCAGCGCCGCCACCCAAATCATCGTCCCGCCCAGCGCCCAATTTGACGTGCTGGGGCTACATAGCGAGGTCGCTTTTTACAAAGACGCGCTGGCTCGCATTGGGGTGGAGGTGGACGTGGTGCAAATTTCCCCCTTCAAGACGGCGTTTGATGCCTTTGGTAAGTCAGAAATGACGCCTGAGTTCAGGGCGCAGGTGGATTGGCTGCTGGATGACCAGTTTGAGATGTTGACCAGCGATATGGCGGCGGATCGGGGGCTGGAACTGGCCGAGCTACAGCAGTGGATTGACCGCGCACCCCTGACGGCGGCGGCGGCGTTGGAAGCGGGGCTGGTGGATGGGGTGGCGTATGAGGATGAGCTGGCGGCGGCACTGTTTGTGGCCGATGAGGTGGAAACCCCGGATGACGACCTTGATGAGGACGAGGAGGACAAAAACCGCGCCAAACTGCTCCCCTGGGACGAAGCTGCCCCGCTGCTGACGGAAAAGTGGCGCAAGCCGAGCCAAAAACTCATCGGCGTGATTAGCCTGGAAGGGGTGATTACGATGGGGCCAAGCCGCCAGCCGCCGATTGATTTGCCCATTCCCTTTTTGGGAGGCGAATCGGCCGGGGAGGCGACGCTGGTACAGCTTTTGCGGCAGGCAGAGCAGATGGACAATTTGGCGGCGTTGATTTTGCACGTGGACAGCGGCGGCGGCTCGGCACTGGCCTCCGATTTGATTGGGCGCGAGGTGAAGCGGGTGGCGCAGAAAATCCCGGTGCTGGCCTACATGGGCAACGCCGCTGCTTCCGGCGGTTACTACGTTAGCGCCCCGGCCAACGAGATCATGAGCCAGCGGGGGACAATAACCGGCTCGATTGGGGTGATTATGGCGCGTCCCAGCACGGGGGGGCTGTATGAGAAGCTGTCGGTGAACCGGGTGACGATTAAGCGGGGGGAGCGGGCTGACCTTTACAGCGATGTGGCTCCGATGACGGCGGAGGAGCGGCAGGTGTTTTGGGACGGCATCATGGAGAATTACAGCCAGTTTAAGCAAGAGGTGGCAAACGGCCGTTCTCTTCCCTTTGACGAACTCGACCCCATTTGCGAGGGGCGGGTGTGGACAGGGCGGCAGGCGCGGGAGCGCAGGCTGGTGGACAGCCACGGCGATTTTGTGGATGCGATTCACCAGGCAGCGGAGATGGCCGAACTGCCCCACGACGACGGCCAGCGGCTGCGGGTCATCAATTTGTGGCCGCAGCACGACGGCTATTTGCCTCCCAAGCCGTTTGCCGCTGCCGAGGAAATCGGCCGTTGGGTGTTTGGCGAACGGCTGCGCGACCTCAGCGGCCAGCCGCTGTTTTTGCTGCCGTTTGAGGTGCAGCTTTGGTAGCCATCGAGACAACCAACCTGGGCAAGCGTTATGGGGCGGTAACGGCCGTTTCCAACCTCTCCCTCCACGTCACACGCGGCGAAATCTACGCCTTTTTGGGGCTAAACGGCGCGGGCAAAACGACCACCATTCGGATGCTGCTGGGGATGATCAAGCCAACCGCCGGGGAAGCGCGGGTGCTGGGGCTGCCCATTCAGCGCGGCGGCGCCAAACCGTGGCACGCCGTCGGTTATCTTGTTGAAACCCCCTACGCTTACCCCGAACTAAGCGTGCGCGAAAATCTGGAGCTGGTGCGGCGGCTGCGCCCCGGCACCGACCGCCACGCCATTGACCGCATCATTGAGCAGTTGGGGCTGACTACCTATGCCAACCGGCGTGCGGGTACGCTGTCGCAAGGGAACAAGCAGCGGCTGGGGTTAGCCAAGGCGATGCTCCACCAGCCGGAGCTGCTGATTTTGGATGAACCGGCCAATGGGCTTGACCCGGCCGGGATTGTGGAAATTCGCAACCTGCTGACGCGGCTGGCGCAGGAGCAGGGTGTCACCATTTTTATGTCCAGCCACCTGTTGGGCGAGGTGGCGCGGCTGGCGCATCGCATTGGCATTATCCACCAGGGCAGGCTGCTGCAAGAGCTTTCGGCGGCTGAGTTGCAGCAGCAGCGGCGGCGATATTTGCTGCTGCAAACGCGTAACCCGCAGGCGGCGCAGGCTGTGTTGGCTAATGCGGGGTTTGGGGGGGAATTAACGGCCGTTGATACCCTCATCCTCCACCAACCTGCCGCCCTCGACCGCCCCGACGACATCGCTGCCCTGCTGGTCAACGCCGGACACCCGCCCACCCACCTTGCCATTGAGCAGGAAGATTTGGAGCAGCAATTTTTGCGGCTGGTGGGCATGGAGGGAACGCGCAAATAAAATAGGACGCAGATTTGCCTGATGAGCCTGATAGTTTGTTGGAAAAAGAAAATGGCAACGCGGATAACGCGGATCAGAGCGGATTTTCGCGGATAAAGCAGAAAAAAATCCACAATCAGGTAAATTAGGTTGATCTGCGTCCCGTTTATCAACCCATGAATCATTTAACGGCCGTTATCTCAACCGAATTCCTCAAGGCGCGGCGTTCCAAAATGCCGCTGCTGACCGCCCTGGGGTTTATGCTGCTGCCCTTTGTCGGCGGCTTTTTTATGATTATCCTCAAAGACCCGGCACTGGCACAGCGGCTGGGGATCATCAGTGCCAAGGCGCAAATTGTGGGTGGCACGGCCGACTGGCCGACCTATTTGGGGATGCTGGGGCAGGGAACGGCGCTGGGCGGCATTGTGCTGTTCAGCTTTATCGCCAGTTGGGTCTTTGGCCGCGAATATTCTGACCACACGATCAAGGATTTGCTGGCCTTGCCCACGCCGCGCACGGCCATTGCCCTGGCAAAGTTTGTGCTGATGTGGGTTTGGTCGCTGCTGCTGGTGGTGTTTATCTATCTTGTGGGGCTGGGTGTGGGCAGGGCGGTGGGGCTGCCAACTGTACCGGGCAGCGTCTTGTGGGCAGGGACGGTGAGGATGGGAATAACGGCCGTTTTAACCATCTCTCTCGCCACCCCTGTTGCCCTCTTTGCCAACATCGGGCGCGGCTACCTGCCCCCCATGGGGTTTGCCATTTTGATGCTGATGCTGGCGCAGGTGGTGGCGGCGGCCGGCTGGGGCGAATATTTCCCCTGGTCTATTCCCGTACTCTACGCCGGAATGGCCGGCCCGGATTATGCCAACATGGGCAGTATCAGCTACGCTATCGTCATCACCACCAGCCTGGCTGGAATTGCCGCCACCCTTGTCTGGTGGGAGCTGGCTGATCAAGCACATTAGGTTCTGTTGGCTTCTCAGAATTTGAACCGCAGAGGGCGCAGAGAAAGAGAAGAAAATAAGGTAAGTCTCTGCGGTTTTTGCGCCTTTGCGTGAAATTCTCTGACAGTTTGTTCGTATGGCCGGGTAGAGCCAGCACCATGTACGTGGTGGGGAGGCGTGTTATAATTCCGGACTATGTATGTTGAACTCCATTTAGGCGATATTGTGCAGATGCGGAAAAAGCACCCCTGCGGGAGCTTTGAGTGGGAGATTGTGCGGCTGGGTACCGATATTGGCATGGTGTGCCGGGGGTGCCAGCGGCGCGTACTGCTGCCACGCGGTACGTTTAACAAGCGGCTAAAAAAAATTGTTAAGAAAGCGGATGATGGCAGTTCGTAAATGCCTAACGGCAACAATCTATTAGTTGGGGTGGAAGGGGAAGGGAAAACGGCCGTTGCTCAATTTCATAGCAATGCACTATTTATTCGTTAACGAGAGACAATATATGATTAAAAAGTGGCTGGCTGAGATAAAAACCACTTTGTGTAAGCTGTCCCAGTGCAGGTCTAACAGCCTTCAAGAATCCCAAATGCTTGGCCTGAATCAAAATTCCAGGCGTCCCAACAATCTTTAATCCAACGCTTTGAGCAAATCTTCTCGCTTCAAGATCGTCTAGTCCCGCGATAGTAAGGGAATGACGATGGGCGTAAGCGATGACTGAAAGTTCACCAGGTCCCAATTCGTTAGGGGGCAAATCTACTATGTCATCCTTCGTATTCCTGACCACGGTTACCCAAGGCAGTTGCCGTGGATTCAGAGTATCTGGTCTTGTTAAACGCCCAACATCTAATTCCAAGCAAACCATTTCGGGGACAAAAACGGTTTCATACATTTCTGCGAGAAGTGTATGCTGGTGTATACGCCCTAAATAAAGCCAGACGGTCGTGTCACAGATGATTGTTAAGGACATTAGCAAGTTCAGTGTCTAACGCTTCTGGACTTTGTTGCAAAACGGGGATGTTATATTCGCCACACAAGTGGAGAAATTCGACGCGCTGCACACCTGCCAATTGAGCAGCCATACCACTAGAGAGCTTGCCCTGTTGAAAAAGCATTAGCGCTGTATAAAGGCGCATATCCCGCGCTAATTCAGTTGGCGTGCGGTTGAGAGATGTTTCGATTGGTTGTGGAATGTCAATTTGAATAACAGTCATAAGGGTATTATAGATTTAAAACGCAGTTGTTCGCAATATGTTTGGTAGTGTTGATGGTAAGCAGGATACAGCAAAACGGCCGTTTTTCCCCACCCACCAGGATGAGAAGAAACGGCCGTTTTCCCCAACTCAGCGCGAAATAACTACCCCCTGCTCCGCCGCCGCCGTTGCCGTGTAATCCAGTACGCCGTTGCCAGCCCCGTCACGGACGCGCCAGACATTGCCCTCGCTGCTCCACAGACCCACCGTTGCCCCGGCAGCCACATGGAAGTAGGCTTCCTCGCTACCATCGGCAGCGACAAGGTAGCCAATGGCGTGGCCGCCGCTTTGGTTGGTGAAGGTGAGCCACAGGCCGCCTAACGGCCGTTTAACCAACATACACTGCCTGTCCAGCGGGGCCGCCGTATACTCCTGTAGCGTCCCGCCGCCCGGCTCCTGCACCACCCACTTGTCCCCGGCAAATGTCTCCTGGTCATAGCTGCCGCCGTCGGCCACGCGGAAATATTCCACAAGCTGCGCCTGGCGATCCTGCCAGAAGCCAACCCCTTCAAACCCGCTTTGGTTGACCACGCGCACCATCACGTCGGCCTGGGTGGGGGCGGGCATGTCGCCGCAGAGGGCGGGGAGGTTGGTGTTGGCGGTAACGGCCGTTTGTGGGGCAGTAACGGCTGTTTGTGGGGTCGCCGAAGCCAGCCCATTGCCGCCATTGAGCAGCATGAGACCAGCGACGGCCAACGCAGCCACCACCAGCAAGCCGACAACCAACCACGGCCAGCGGCGACGGCGCGGCGGTTGGGTGGGGGTGGCTGGCTGGGGTTGTTGCGGCTGGGGTGGGGAAGAAACGGCCGTTGCTGCCTTCGTCCCCCGCGTTGCTGTGGGAACCAGCGGAACAAGAACCGTCTCTTCCGGCGGCGCGGCCATCGGCACCACATAGGTTTTGTCCTCATCCCGTGCCGGAGCCTCATCCAGCTTATCCAGTGCCAGCGCCATCTGCTGCGATGTTCGATAACGTTGATCCGGCTCCTTCGCCATCGAACGGGTAATCACCCGTTCCACCCCCAGCGGCAAATTCGGGTTCGAGTCACGGATGCGAGGCACTGGCTCCATAATATGCTTCATCACCAGACCCACCGGCGTGTCCGATTGATACGGCAGCCTGCCTGTCAGCATCTCAAACAAAATCGCCCCCAGCGCATAAATATCGCTGCGGCCGTCCAAATCTTGCGCCCCCTTGGCCTGCTCAGGACTCATATATGCCGGTGTGCCAATGACGCTGCCGGTGCTGGTCAACGCCGCGCTTTGCTGCAGCAGCTTGGCAATGCCAAAGTCAGACAGATAGGCATCGCCATGCTGGTCAAACAAAATGTTCCCCGGCTTCAAATCGCGGTGGACAATGCCCGCCTCGTGGGCTTTCTGCAGTGCCGAAGCAATGCGGCTGATAATGCGCGTCGCCGCCTCTAGCTCCATTGGCCCCCGCCGCAGCTTGTCCAGCAGCGACCCGCCCCCCATATGGCGCATCACCAGATACGGCTGCCCCTCATGTTCGCCAAAATCATACACCGGCACAATCGCCTTGTGTTCCAGCCCGGCAATCGTTTTGGCCTCCCGTTCAAAACGCTGGCGGAACGAAGGGTCATGCAAAAAGGCGTGGGGCAGCACCTTCAACGCCACGTCTCGCTCAAAGCGGGGGTCATGGGCCAAAAACACGGTCGCCATTCCACCCTGACCCAGCTCTTTTTTTATTTCATACCGACCGATTTTTGTTGGAGTTGTCATTATTCTTTGCCCATCTCGTCCCCACGCTCTACGTGAGAACGCTTTTTACCCGCTCTGCGGGCTTCTACCATGACGCAGAAGTTCAACTTCTCAGAAGAAGTTGAATTTCTGGAAGCAACTTTTTGCCGACCCTATGGAACCAGCACACACTGCGTTGCTTCGGCAGAGGCGGCGTAGGTCAGCACCACGCCGCCGGCCGCATCCTGCACCACCCAGTTGTGTGTCGGGTACGTTTCCTGGTCAAACACCGCCCCATCCCCCATGCGGAAATACTCGATTAACTGCCCCGGCGACTCTTCCCAAAAAACGGTCACGTCCGCGCCGCTTTGGTTGACAAACCGCACCATTACATCGGACTGAACGGCGGCGGGAACGTTGGCACAGGGGTCGGTCTGGGTGGTTTCGGCCGCACACGGGTTTTGTTCGTTCACCGTCACGCGCACGGTGTCGCCTGTTTCACCGGCTTCGACCACGGTAATGGTGACGTTGCAGTGGGTGTAGGATTCGCCAGCAGCCAGCGGTGACTGGTCACGCATGGGGTCATTAGCGCGGGCTGGCACCACCTGAATGGGGCCAAAGCCGGAGGCGGTGGCGGTGTCTATGGTGTAGACGAGGGCGCCTGGTTTGGCGATGGCCGTATCAAAACCGAGGGCGCGGCGGCTTTCGACGACAATGGCAGACGTTCCCCCCGTTGGCACCATCACCGCCTTTGTCCCGCCCGCCTGCTCAATCGCCGAAAGCGTGGTTGTTTGCTCACCGCTCGTTTGGCAAACAATTTGCCCATCGTCGAGCCAGCCAAGCTGCCACCGCTCAATGGCAAAAAACTCAGGGGCGTTGCCGCTAATCAGCCCCATCAGGCCAAAGGTGCCAACAAAGCGGTGGCCGTCGCCATTATCCTCATAGGCATACAAATCGGGCAGCGTCATCGTATGCCCCATTTCGTGGTTGAGCCACAGATAGCCCCAGTACGCCAGGTCGGCCCCGGAGGTGACACCGCTGGGAATGACAACGCCGTCGGCTTCAATGCCGGGGAAACCGTCCCCGGCTCCAAAAGCGGGGCCATACGGGATTGCCGCTGCTTCCGGGTTTGCCAAAACGACTACCAGATTGGCCTGGCTAAAGTCCACCGCCGCGTCGGCCAGGTTGACCGCCTCTTGGATGAAAGCGCGATGCCCGTCACCGGTGGTGATTAACGTGGCATAATGGGCGGAGGGCTGGCTGAGGCGCAGCCATTGCAGGTGGGGCTGTAGCTCCAGTGTCATCCGCCCGTAGGAGAGCTGCTGGAAGAAGGCGGGAGCGTCGGGGGAGATGCGGGCGAGGGTTGTGCTGGGGGTTTCGTTGGCGGGTGCGTCGCTGAAGTCGGCAAAGAGAACGGCCGCTTTAACAGTACCCACCGACGGCACAAAACCGGGGTGGCGTGGTATGCCCAGCCCGACGTTGGTGAAAGCTGCGGCCGGGAGACGGCATGGTTCGATGGGCCATGGAACGGCCGTTGCCGTTGGTTTGGCGAGGGGGGTGGTGGAAACGGCCGTTGCCGGGGCAACCCGCTCCGGTGTCTCAACCGCCTCTGCCGCCGTCACTTGCGGGGCAGTTTCGACGGGTGCTGCACCGCCCCCACCCCCGCACCCTACGCACCATATACTGAGTAATACAAACCAGGTTAACCTAATGCTGCCTTTTGCTTGTTTCATGTAGATGTATGTGGTGTCAGAGATGCCTGGCAGTTCCGAACTACCAGGCATCTAATGAGAGCTGATTACGGGATGATAGCACACTGCGTGCGGGACGCGGTGGCCGTGTAGGTGAGGCGGGTGCCGCCGCCACCATCCTGAACGATCCATTTGTCGCCAGCAAAGGTCTCCTGATCCCCAGACGCACCGGCATTCAGGCTGAAATAAGGAACAAGCGCACCACTGTTGCGATCTTCCCAGTACACAGTGACACCCGTGCCGCTGTTGTTAACAAACCGCACCATGACATCTGCCCCGACTGGATCCGGGATGGTGCCACAGGGGTTAGGCGCGGCAGTTGGCGTATTGGTGGGTGCCGGAACGGGCGTGTCGGTGGGTGCGGGCAGCGGGGTGTTGGTTGGTACAGGGGTATCAGTTGGCAGCGGTGCCAGGGTGTTGGTTGGTACAGGGGTGTTGGTGGGGGCTGCCGGTGCAGGGGTGTTGGTGGCGGCTGGGGCAGGGGTGTTGGTGGCGGCTGGGGCAGGGGTGTTGGTGGCTGCCGCCGGCACACTGGCTGGCGTAGGTGTTGCCGCCAGCGGTGGAATGACGACCTGCTGGGTGGCAGCCGATGTTACTTTGTATTCGACCAGCACGTTGCCGCTGCCGTCGCGGACGCGCCAGAGGTTGCCGTCGGCGCTCCACAGGCCGGTGGTGGCACCCACGCCAACTTGGAAGTACCCTTCTTCGCTGCCGTCGGCTTTGACAAAGTAGCCGTAGGCGGGAACGCCGCTTTGGTTGATGAAATCTACCCAAATGGTGCCTAGCGGTTGTTTAATTAGCACACACTGCTGCTTCTCATTGGAAGCGGTGTACTCTAGCAGCGTCGCGCCGCCTGGCTCCTGCACAATCCACTTGTCTTGGGCATAGGTTTCTTGGTCAGCTTGTTGCCCATCGTTGACGCGGAAATATTCCAGATAGGCTACGGGCGTTTGGCTCACATCTTCCCAGAAAACTACGCCTTCAAAGCTGCTTTGGTTGACAAAGCGCACTGTCACATCGGCCTGCACGGGAGTTGGCACATTGGCCGTGTTGCAGGCGGCAATTTGACCGAGGACGGGGGTTTTTTGGGTTGGCACACTGGGCTGCTGCGCCGGAACGTTCAACAGGGTAACGGCATCCTGCGGACATTCGATGACATCGGGGATGGTGACGCGCACGGTGTCGCCATCGGCACGGGCGGCGGTGTTGGTGATGGTGATGTTGCAGTAGGTGAAGGTTTCGCCTTGAGCCAACGGGGATTGGTCACGGTAGAGGTCGTTGTCCAGCGTGGGCCACACCCGAATGGGCGCACCATCTTGCTCAACAGCGGTATTCACGGTATAGACCAAGGCCCCTTCTTTTACAAGCTCCTGGTCAACCCCGCTGGCGCGTCGGCTTTCAACCACCAAAGCCGCCCGCTCCCCTAGTGGCACCATCACGGCCTTGGTACCATCTGCCTGCTCAATGGCAGCCAAGTCTGTCGTTTCCTCGCCACCCGTCTGGCAGAAGATTTGCGTGTCATTGAGCCAACCCAACTGCCACCGCTCAAAGGCAAACATGCCAGGGGCATGAGCGGCATCGGTGGCAGCAGCCATGATGCTAAAGGAACCGGTTGCCGCATTGCGCTCATCGTCGGTTAAATTGGGATAGATGTCCCTATCTCTATAACCGTGCCGCATGAGGGTCATGGTTAGAGCGAGGTACCGAGAAAAGACATTGTTGCGCAAAGCCTCCGCTAACAATGGGTCGGATGGGTCTTGCACAGAAGTGCCTAATATGAGGCCGCTGCGAATCGTTGCGCCATCAGCCTGAATTCCCTGCGTATCTTCGGCCACAGAAACAAGCCACGGGCCATCTGTGCCGTCACTTGCCTGCGGATTGGCAATAACAAAAACGGCATCGGTTGTGGAGAAGTCAACATTTGGATCGGCCAAAGCCACAACATCTTGGATCAATGTTCGCTCGGCCTCATCTGAGCCATCGCCGATCAGACCGCTGTAGTGGCCGGAAGATTCGGGCAAGTTGATCCAGGTGGCATAAGGCTTGACGACCAATTCCATCTGCCCATAGGATACTTCGCTAAAGTATTGGCTCATGGTAGCAGCCTCTAGCAGAGCCAGTTGTTGATCGGGCGACGTGGTAGCACGGGCGTTGCTATAATCGGCAAAGAGAACGGCTATTTCAACGGTGCCGGTGGAGGGGGCGAACCCGGGATGGCGGGGAATGCCAAGCCGCTGATATTGATAGGGGTCGTCGAGCGTGCGGCTGGGAAGCTGGCAGGGTTTGACGTTGGTAAGGGTGACAAGTTGGGGGGCGGGGGCGACGGGGACGGTAACGGCCGTTTGTTGAGCCACAGGCGGCGGTATACGAGCGGGCGTGTCGGCCGGGGCGGGTTCGGTGGGGGTGTCGGTGGGGGTGTCGGTGGTGGAAACGGCCGTTTGTGTGGGCGCAGCGGGCGGTACACGGTCTGTTTGTGTGTCTGCTGGGGGCTGCGTCTGGCTACCCGAATTCCCCGTTAATCCACACCCCGTGCTGACGAGCATCAGCAGAAGTATGGCAATGAAGAAGAGAGACGACAATTTGCTTTTCATAAAAGCTCTCCTTGGTTGATGTTTGCTCAACAACAAGAGCTACAACTGGCGTAGACAGTTGCATGGTCTCTTGCGTGGCACAAATGGTGATAATTCCATCACGTATTGTATCATTATCCAGATGATGCGCTTCAAAAACGCTTCCGCACCGCTTCCAGCGGGTTGGCGGGGTATTGGGTTGGAAGCGTTTCGGGGAGAGAGATTTGAGGCTGATTGACTGACAAATCTTATTGAACTGCAGAGGGTGCCGAGGGAAAAGGCAAAAAATGGTTCTTCGGGATTTCGTGGGATAACTGGCGTATTTGGGACAGGGCGTATGCAAACGCCCCTACATGTGCCGTCAACCCCTTGAATTCACAATGACCCAGAAGTTGATGCTGACGCTGTCCACAAAGCCAGCGATGGGTAGCTCGCCAACCGCCTCGTCCGTTGCCGAACCTATTCACAGCAAGAGTGGGCGAGGCAATCGGTGAGCAGGCTAACTGTTTGGGCTGGCGTTTTGGCTGATTGTTTCACCCCTATCTTTCTCCATTTTAAACCGGGAATTGCTGCATGGATGCGGGCAGGCATACCACAGGTTATAATTTGGAAATGATGGGTCTTTTAGGAACGTGTTGGCAAAAGAAGCCGGAAACGTGCTTTCTTAACAGGCTATCAGGCACCAAGGGCGTAGAAGCCATCTGGGGGAAATAGAGCAAGGAGACGAAAATGGGTGTTCAAAACAATCTTCTTTATGATTTTTACCGGGACGAATTTTGGCTGAGACGCTTCTCTAGCATTGACGACGCAATTAATGAAAATTTCAAGCTGTTTCGCAGTGTCTTAACGACATTTGATCAATTGACACGTAGCCAATTCGAGCAGCTTATCCTCGATGTCAAACAAGAAACGCCCCAAACATTTCACTATTATTTTGATGATCTATTTTCAGACTTTCAAGCATCTCTGCCGGTGTCTGCTGCTCTGTCTTATGAATCATCGCTAGACGTTGATTTTGAAGCCAAACAACTGTTTAACCTTTATACGCTTTGTTTGAGCCTCAATAGTTTTGCTCTTGGCAGGTTGCTCGCTATTGTAAAAAACGTGCTGGCAACATCGCGGGAAAGTGGCAAGCTCCCTCCAACCTATGCTATACGTGAATGTTTTCGTCAGGTGACAACGGATGTGGAATTTATTCAACGTGCCCTTGTGCAACGTAGGCGGGAAACGGATGCTGGGGGAAGTTATATGATGAGTGCGCCAGCGAAAGCATTGCTGGTGGCCGACAAGCTCGCTTTTCTCGCGTTGGCTCCCTTCAGACATTTGGTGCCGAGTGCATTGCCCTTGAACCCAATCACCTTTTTTAGCCAATCTACCTATATTCGCCGTGTGCCGTATAACGAAAGTGTTCTTTTGATCGGAATTAGTTATGATGTGATGCCGCCAGAATTAAACAGACGCTTTTCTTCAATTGAAGAACTCCGCTCCCCGCATCCCCCATTTCCTGCTTTTGAGTTTATGGTGATCCCGCATGAAGTGGGTCACTATATCTATCATCATGCGCGGCTGGAGGGTGGCGGAACGTTTGCGGTGTTGAGTAGGCAGTTTCAGACCAATCCGTATTTTATGTGGTGTGAAGAGACTTTTGCCGATATTTATGGCTGCATTGTTGCTGGCCCGCTGACTCCTTTGGGCTTGCAATCGCTGCTCGCTTCTAGTGATGATGATCGGGTTTGTGCGAATGATGGGGCGCACCCTCCGGCTATTTTACGGCCGTTTATTCTCTCAGAAATATTGCGTGTTCTGCATCATTTGGCACCCAACCACTATCCGTTTTCAGACGTCGCCCATCAACTAAGCGATAACTGGGGTAGAATTTTGGTGGTGGACGGGCATCAAGTGATGGGTGGTGGTACGGAAAACGGCCGTTTTATCATTCAGCCAAAGGATTCAAACGCAATTAACGTCACCGAAGTGCTGGAAACCATGAAACCCATCATTGAGGCATTTGCCAGCCAGCTTCTACAGCAAGCCACCTTCATCCTGCCTTGGAGCAGCACACCCTATGGCAACCTTAACGAATATGACACAGACATGGCACAGCTAACAAACCGTGACTTTGCCTGCAAACCCATTCCAAACCACACCTTAATTGCTCTCGAACAAGGTTACGATGACAATTTACTGTCCATGCTCACGCGATGGGGCGACAGCGGGCCAACCGGCGGCGGCGGCGGTACCTATCAGACTCAAGCTGAAAATGGCCTTAATGATCCTAAGGCCAAAGCCAAAAATAAATGATCCAAACAAAGTGCTGTGGTTGGCTGTGGCTCACCGCTTTTTCAGCTTGAACGGGATTATTATTTTCTTAAGGCAGGGCGGCGAAGCTTATGTTCTGACAAATGAAAATCTAACGCAGATTTTGTCCATTTACACCCTGTTTGTGGTAGGGTCGAGGCGACTGAGATAGATGTTGGCAATGTCACGTGCCTTTCCGCCCGCTCTTGCCTGCAGCAACGGCCGTTTGTTTTCATTCAGCTATGGATAGGAAACGGCCGTTTGTCCCCACCAGCCACAGCCAACCGCCTCGCCCCTGGTTAAACTGCGAATTGCTGCTCCCTTGCCCAAATCATTGCGGCAGTGTCATATTTGCCCGGTTCTGTAACCGTGCTGCCAACAAACTGGCACGGTATTGTAAGGTTTCTCTCATAAATTGTTGGTATGATTGCGGTTTGACAGCCAGAAATTGAGTTGCTGGTTTGTGCGAGAAGAAAGAAGTGTCCCCAACTGAATAAAAACGCTTTGCTTGTAATTGAAGAGGTCAGGAGATTCGGTTATGAACGAGCAAAAGGTAGCCTTGGCGATGGGCGCATCGGTCATGGCGACGGTGCAGCGCGTGTTACCGTTTGGCTTACTGGTAAAACTGGCAGGACAACAGCGGGGGATTATTCGGGAACGGGAGCTAGGCTGGCCGGTGGAAAACGGCCGTTTTCTCAACACCCATTACACAACCGGACAATGCCTGGACGTGGTAGTCCTGGGTCGGCGCGACGATGGCACCTATGAGTTGAGCCAGCGGCTGGCGCACGATGACCCCTGGCGCACGCTGACAAGCCGCTACCAGCCGGGGCAGCGGGTGAAAGGTGTGGTGACGGGCATCCAGCCTTATGGCGTATTTGTGGAGCTGGAACTGGATGTGACCGGATTGCTGCACCGCTCGCGGCTGCCCGCCTGGGCACAGGGCGACCTGACGGAGCTGTTTTGGCCGGGCGACCAAGTGCAGGTTGTCATTGAATCTATTCAGGTGCGACGACGAAGGTTGCAGCTAGGTTTAGCCGCAGCAGCGGCGCAACGCTGGCAAACGGCCGTTTCTTCCCCTCCTTCTTATACCCCCACCAACAACCCCTCCGATTTTCATACCCCGTTCATTGACCTTCCCCTTGAACTGCTTTTGCAGCAAACCCAAACCTATAGCATTGGCATCATCGAAGATGATCCGGTGCAGCGCGGCGTGCTGAAGCAGTGGCTGGAGCGGGTGAACCAGCGTGTGGTGGCCTTTGGCTGTGCGGAAAGCGCGTTGGCGGCGTTAGAAAAACGGCCGTTAGACCTCATCATCAGCGACATTGGCCTGCCGGGCATGGACGGGCTGACGGCTATGTCGGACATGATCCACCGCTACCCGCAGATGCGGGGCGTGGTTATGACCGACTGGGCGCGAGCCAGTGAATATCCAACCGAACTGGCGCAGCTAAGGGCGGCCGGCGTGTCGTTGCTCATCAAACCGCTACTGCCAGAGGATTTGCTGCTGCTTTTGCTGGGCATTGAAGATAAATCCCGTGTTGTGCCAGACGAAAGCAATTCTCCCTTGCCCGCCGCCCCGATGACGCTATCGCCGCAAACGCGCTTGTTAGCGCAGCCGCTACAGCGTTTGGCGGCACTGCCGGGCGTGTCCAAGGTGGTGCTGTTTGCCCTGGACAAGGCGCAGCGGCAGGTCAGTTTGCTGGCTGAAGTGGGCAAACCACGCCTGCGGCCGGAGGCGGTGAGCGACCTGGTGTATAGCCCGGTGCGCGATGTGGCTGAGGATGGGGCGTGGCTGCGGCTGGCGGATGTGGAGCAGGCGGGCAGCAAGCTGCGTTATTTGCGGCTGCTGCTGCCGTTTGGCAGTTGCCTGGGGGTGCCAGTTGCCACCGAGGACGGAGCGATGGCGTATGGGTTGTTCCTGTTTGGCGGGCAGGCGGGGGGATTAACGGCCGTTGCCGATGACCTCCTCCATTTTGCCAGCGAAACCATTGCCGCCCTGCTCAACCAGCAAAAGCTGCAAACCCAAACGGTGGAAATGCAGCGGCTGGCGCTGCTGGGCAACCTGACGCGAGCCTTGGTGCATGAGATTAACCACCAGCTTAGCCCCATCGGCTTTGCCCTGGAAGAGCTGCAATATCAATGTGATGCGTTGCAGGCGGCTCTGGGCCAACCCGAAGCCGGGCAAGAGCTGGTGCAGGCGGGGGAACGGCTGACGAATTTGTCGCAGGGGGTGCGGAACCTGGTCAAAACGGCGCGGCTGTTTAGCTACATTACCATCCGGGGGCAGTCGCAACTGTTGCGGCTGGATGATCTGGTGGCAGAGGCGGTGGAAATGGTGCGCGATACGGCCGACCGGGCGCACGTGGTTTTGCAGGTAAAGCCATCGCCGCAGCTTCTGTTTACGCGGGCGCAGGTGGCGCAGGTGCAGCAGGTGCTGCTCAATTTGCTGCTTAATGCCATTCAGCAAATTGCTTCGGCGCGGCCAGGGTTGGGTGGGCAGGTGCAGGTGTGGCTGCAAATGAAGGAGCGACAGGGGCAGCAGGTAATTGCCATTTTTGTGGAGGATGATGGCCCCGGCATTCATCGAGGGCTGTGGGATCGGATTTTTGAGCTGGGGTTTACGCGGGGGCGCGAGGATGGCAGTGGGTTGGGGCTATATATTACGCGCAGCCTGGCGGCGGCCATGGGCGGGCGGGTTTATGTGGCTGAAAGCTACGTTCTCTGGGGTTCAACATTTGCCCTGGAGCTGCCGCTAACGATTTGAAGCGAGAATGGGACTTAGATTTTCCTGATCAGGTAAATCTGAGTCCTGTGTTCGGGACAGGTAGATCATGGTACGGATTTTGATTTTGGATGATGACCCTTTGTTTGGGCAGACTTTGCGGGATCGGTTGCGACGCAAACGGCCGTTTCCCTGCGAAATTGTGTATGTGGAGACCGCAGAAACGGCCGTTGCCCAGGTGCAAAACAGTGACGAACCCTTCCACATTTTTCTCATAGACCAGCGGTTGGGACCAGGCCCAGACGGCATTGCCGTCATGGAGCAGCTTGGTGGGCTAAACCCGCAGGCTGACGCCATTATTTTTACCGGTCTGAACGATTTAGAGAGCGGGCTACGCGCCATTCAGGCCGGCGCCTACCGCTTCTTAACCAAACCGTTTGACACCGAAGAACTCATCTGGATTTTGCGAACTGTGGTGGAACACCAGCGGATGCGCTATGAGCGCGACTGGCTGCGGATTTTGAACGGGATTTCACAGGAAATTCAGCAATCTCTGCTTGCCGACGAAATTGCCCGGCATTTGGTGGCCGGGGGGGTGCAGCTTGGCTATGAACGGGTGCGGGTGTGGCGACTTTGCCCTGCCAACACCCACTTGCGGAGCTTGCAGTTTGGCGGCGTTAGCCAGTTTGACCATCCCATAGATTTACCACTGGCTGAATCAGTTTATGCCCAGCGGGTGGTGGCGTCCAGCGAGCCGCAAATGTTTATGGGGTTGGAACTGGGGCCGTGGTATTTGGATCGGGTGGTAGAACGGCCGTTATTTCCCCCCCCCAACGGCCCCTGGATATGCGTCCCCCTGCGCACAGGCGACGACCGCTGTATGGGAATGCTGGTTCTGGATAACGTCTCCAAAATCATCAAACTTGACCCCGACCATGTGCAGATGCTCTCCATGCTGGGACGGCACGCTGCCGCCGCGCTGGAACGTGCCGAGCTTTACCAAACTGAGCAGCGCAAACGAGCCGAAATGAACATCTTGTTCCAGATTGGCAAAAAAGTAGTGGAGCGGTCTGCCCTGGATGATTTGTCCAGGCTGCTGCAAGCGGTGCGGGAACAGGTAGGGCGGTTAATGGATGTGGGCAATTTTATGGTGGTGTTGATTGACCCGGAAAGTGGGCTGCTGGAAACGCGGCTGGAGGTGCAAGAGCAGACAACGGTGTTGGAAGAGCGGGTGATCAATCATCATGGTTTGATTGGTCATATCATCAGGCGCAGCAAGGGACTGGTGCTGCCCATGGGGCCGGCAGCGTATTGCCGGGAACATGACCTGACGCTGCTACAGCCGGCGGCAAAATCGTGGATGGGGTCGGTGCTGCGTATGGACGAACGGGCGATTGGAGCCGTGGTAGTGGAAAGCCATGACGAAGCGGGGGCATATGACCGGGATGATTGGCTGCTGCTAAACCAGGTGTCTGACCTGATTGCCGGGGCTATTCAGTCGGCGCAGGTGCGGGAACGGGAGCGGCTGGACAAGGAGCAGTTAGCGATTTTGCAGCGGGTGAGCCAGGAGATTATGACGCTGGCGGAGGAAAATGAGCAATGGCTGTGGCACGCCATGTTAACGGCGGTGACGGCGAGCTATGGTCTGCGGTTTAACCGGGCGATGGTGTTTATGCTGGAGCCGCGTAGCCGCCGTTTGCAGGGAACATGGGGGCTGGGGCATCTGGATGCGGCGCGGGCGCGTGCTGATTGGGAGCGTGATGTGGCGGAGGGGGTGACGTTTGATGATTATTTGCGGCGGCTGCGGGCGGATAATCTGCCCGAACTGCCGCTGCAAGCCAAGGTGGCACGCTTCTCGTTGCCGTGGCCGGCCGAAAGTGGGGCGTTGCATGAGGTTGTGACAAGGCAGCAGGGGGTGCTGGTGAGGCGTGACCAGGTGGCGGACTGTTTGCCGGCCGCGTTTGTGAGCGAGTTTGGGGTGGCGGATTATGCCCTGGAGCCGCTGCGCCGGGGTGGAGAGGTGGTGGGGGTGGTTGCCGTGGACAATATCCATAATGGCAAGCCGCTGCGTCTAAGGTCGCTGGCTTATTTGCAGCCGCTGTTGACGCAGGCGATGTTGACGCTGCAATATTTGCGGGAGCGGCAAACGCGGGATGCGCTGTTGAGTGTGGGGCATTCGGTGATGGCGCAGGCGGCGCGGTTTTCGCTGTACGAGACGCTGCTGGAGATTGCCACGGCGGCGCAGGCGATTTCGGGGGCGGATTTTGTGGTGATCAACCCGCTGCTGTCTGAGGAACGGCCGTTTCTCTTTGACCTGGACAATTCGGTGTGTGTGGATGGGGAAAAACGGCCGTTTGTCATGAAGCCACCGCGCCAAAACGGGTTAACCGAACACGTGCTGCGCTCTGGCCTGCTGCCAGTCGAGGACATTCAAACCCATCAACAATCGTATGGCGGTCGGCCTTTGGCCGAACATCCGCATCTGACGGAACTGGGGCTGCGCGGGCTGATCGCCACCCCGATTCATGAATTGAGCAGCGGTCGCTTGCTGGGGGCGTTGTACTTTTTGTATCGGCGGCCGCACCACTTTGGTGCCACGCAGACCAAGGAGGTGCAGCTTTTTGCCAGTTTAACGGCCGTTGCCATCCAAACCACCCGTGCCGCCCAATCCGTGCGCGACGATTTGCACCAGGCGCGAACCGCCACCGAAGTCCAGGCGCACGAGCTATCCATCCTTAGCAACGTCTTACAAGAAGCCCTGGTGCCGGATCTGACCGAAACAAAAGTCATTCGCGCCCTGCTGGGGGCAACCGCCCTCCTGCTGCACCAGCCACAAACGCGGATCAACCTCTTTTTGCACCAATGGCAAACGGGTAGCAACTACCAGCATACCCCGCGCCCCATGTGGTACCAATTCATTTTGCACCACGGCAACATCCTGACCGAAAACCACATTGTCAATGGCAACCCCGGTCTGGTCGGCCACGTCTTTCAAACCGGCAAAACGCTGCTGATACCCGATGTTACCGAGGAGCCGTGGTGTTATCACTACGTGGCTGGTTCGCCCATCGCCAAAACCCGCGCCGAACTCGATATACCAATCAAGGCGGGTGATATGGTTATTGGCGTACTCAACATCGAATCCGATATTGTGGCTGCTTTTGGCGAGGCGGAAAAAGCGGCCGGGGAGCGGCTGGCGCATGTGGCAGGGCTGGCCTTAAGCAACGTGCAGCGGCAGGAGCAACTGCACAATGTGCTGCGTGCCATGAGTGCCGTTACCGAGCCAACGGGCTTGCAGGAAACCCTGGCCTCCATTGTAACGGTGCTGCGCGAAACGTTCCCTGAACTCTCCTGCCTCACCATTTGGTACCGGCTGCCGCGTAGCGAGGAGCTAATTTTGGGGCCAAACTTTGGGCTGCGGGATGAAGCGGCCGTTGTAGACAAGCTGTATGACAAGGACAACGCAGTTTGGGACGTGATGCAGTCGGATGGCCCGATTTGGGCCGAGTCGGTTGTCAGTGAGCCGCGTTTGCACACCGGCTTTGCCCAGCGTGAACGGGTGCGCTCAACGGCCGCTTTTCCCCTGCGCTTTAACGACGACCTGGTGGGGGCGATGTTCCTCAATTACCGCACGCCCCACCAGTTTACCCGGCAGGAAAAATATTTGTTTGCCCTGCTGGCACAAGTTGTTACCGCTTCGGTACGCGATGCCGCCCACCTGGAGGAGGCATTGCGGGAAAAAGAGCGGCTGGCTGTTATTGGCGAGATTGGCGAAATTGTGGGAACCGCGCTGGAGATTGAAACGGTGCTGGAGGCCATCCTGGTTCGTCTGGACTTGCGTTTTCCCCATTTTAAGCCGTATGTGCTGCTTTATGATGAGAAGGAGCGACGCCTGGAAATGACAACCGCCTCGCTGCGCTTTTACCCGCTGCACCGGTCGCATTTTGCCCATCTGCGCCAGGTGCCTTTGGCGGAGCCGACGCTGGTTAGCGAAGCTGCCCGCATGTCGCTGATTAGCCACCAGGTGCAGGAACTGCTGGCGCGGAATGTGGCTGACTATGTGGCCTATGTGCCGGTGATGGCTGAAACGCGGTCGCAGCTTTGCCTGACGCTGATGGATGCGGGGCGGCTGCTGGGGGTGTTTTCGCTGGAATGCGCCCAGTTAGATGGCTTTACCGAAGGGGATGTGGCGACGCTGCGCGGGATTGGGCATCAGATTAGCCTGGCGCTGGAGCGGGTGCAGCGCAGTCGCCAGCTTCAGTTTCAGCAGACGGTGGCGGGGGCGATGGCGTGGGCCAGCGAGTTGGCGCATGAGATTAACAGCGAAGTGGGGCTGATGCGCTATCGGGCCCACTGGATTATGGAGGATGCGGCGGATGCGGCGCAGGTGCGGCAGTGGGCGGAGGAGATTGAGGCGGGGGCGGAGCGGCTGGTGACGACGATGGCGATGAGTGGGACGCAGGCGTGGCGGGCTGAGGAGGAACCGTATTTGCTGGATGAGGTGCTGCGCCAGTGGGTGCTGGAATTGGTGCATAAGCGGAATGTGCCGGTGGAGGTTTGCTTTGAATTGGGGTGTGGCGGGGTGCGGCTGCGCTGGTTTAGCGGGGCGCTGCGCCGGGTGGTGAATCATTTGGTGCATAATGCGCTGGATGCGTTGTTTGAGGATAAGATGGTGTTGAGGGGGGAAAAACGGCCGTTATTGACCATCTTTACGCACCACAACGGCAACTGGGTGGAAGTGCAGGTGCGCGATAACGGCCCCGGCATTGCCGAAGCCGTGCGCCAGACCGTCTTGCAGGAACCGCGCTCCACCAAAGAGGGGGCACGACGCGGGTACGGGCTGCTGTTTGCCCGTTCCCTGATTGAAAACATGCAGGGCGACCTGCGGCTGCTGCCATCTGAGCCAGGGACGGGAGCCACCTTTACCATAGGGCTTCCCATTAATGATGAGGCAACAACGGGCAGCGCGGCTGTGCCCGCACGGAAAGGTCAATTAGGAGATTGAGAGACTGAGAGACTGGGAGACTTAGGAACGAAGATTAAATAAGTGGCGCAAGAAGTTCAACTTCTCAGAAGAAGTTGAACTTCTAAATGGACAGTTATTTAATTTCCATTCCTTAATCTCTATTTACAGGGGAATTGTGAGATGATGCAGGAAAGAGGGATAACGGCGACGCGGCTGGTGCCGCGTGTGTTGGTGGTGGATGATCACGCGGAATGGCGACAGGCACACGAGCGTAATTTGCGCCGCTGGGGGTATGAAGTGTATGTGGCGCAGGGGGTGGGGCAGGCGTTGCTTGATGATGCGCTGCGGCAGGCGCAGCAGTACCAATGCCATGTGGCGCTGGTAGATATGTGTTTGTTGGATGATTATGGGTATGACAAAAGTGGGTTGGGGCTGGTGCAGCAGTTGCTGCCCACGTTGTCGATCATGGTTAGTGCGTTTGGTACCCCGGCTATTGCTACTGAGGCGATAACGGAACGCGGGGCGGCTGGTTTTGTGGGCAAGCAGGAAAAGCCGCAGCAACTGCGCGATGTGGTGCAAAAAGTGATGGCGCGTTATTGCCTGGTGCCGGATACGGTGAATGTTGTCTGGACGACTACCCCCAGTCATTTAAAGCAAACAGGGTCATTTGCCGACGATGGGCAATGGTCGCTGCAAGAGGTGGAGGAGGTGCTGAGGCGGCTGTTTCCAAAGGTGCGGCAGCTACAGGTGGAGCCGCTGGTAACGGGGGAGCCGTTGACGCAGCAAGCACCGCGTTTGCGGGGGCTGGTGCTAAAAGTTTGGCAAGATGATTTGCAGCCGGTTTTTGTGAAGGTGGCGCGGGCGGAACGCATTCGGGGAGAGGTGGAAAAGTGTGGCACCTTTATCCGGGGTCGTTTGAAGGGGAATCATTATGCGCGGCTGGTGGATCACAAGCTGCTGTGGAATTTGGGGGCGGTGTGTTATGAGCTGCTGGATGTGCAGCTTGTGGGGGTACGGCCGTTTAGCCGCTTTTTTGTCGAGGCGTCGTCGCTGGATGTTATTTTGCAGGCTTTGCAGGCGTTTTTTGAGCAAACGTGGTCGGTGCATTATGCGCAGCCGAAGTGCATTGAGGCGCGGCTGGCGGAGACGTATGGCACGGTGTGGGGGCATGATTTGCAGGAACGGCTGGGGCGGTATGTTGAGGAAGAACGGCCGTTAATCCTCCTTTCGCCCGCCGCCCTCATGCCCAACCCGCTGCGGTGGGTCCATGACCGCCTGGCGCATGAGCCGCGCCGCACCCTGCCCATTGCCGTTACCCACGGCGACCTCCATGCTGACAATATGATGGTGGATATAAACGGCCGTATTTGCGTCATTGACTACGAGCGAACGGGCTGGGGACCGGTTTACCAGGATTTTATTGAGCTGGAGACGGATATGCTGGTGCGATTAACGGCCGTTGACACCCCCAAACCTCTTGAACTGTACAAGCTCTTTCTCAACCTGACACGGCCGGCGGCTCTCAGCGAACAACTGCCAGCCCTGGACGACACCGCTTCCGTGGCAGCGCGAAAAACCTGGCTTGTCATCCGCCACCTGCGCCAGCTTGCCCACACCGTCACCGGCGTAGACGACATGGAACAATATTTGTGGGGCTTGCTCCTCAACGCCGTTTTTCGCGCCACCCTGCTGCGCCGCATGATGCCAGACGGCAGCCACAACCACAATGCCGAATACCAGCGTGCCTTGCTCTGGGGCAGTGTCATCTGCCAGCGGCTTGAAGAATTGGAACAGGAAGCCTGATGTAGCCGAGGATTCCAATCCTCGCTCTTCGCCTCATCGGACAAAAGAAGAGATTGGGGGATTAAGAGATTGAGCGATTCACGCTGTGTAATCTCCCAATCTCCCTCTGGTTTTCCAAAACCAGGCCGCTTGCATTGGAAGATATGCCTGCATTGAGGCATAATAGCCTTGTCTTGTCATACAAAGGCGACACCATGAACAGCGGCACACCACTTCATCCGTGTCCATCCGCGTTCGTCCGTGTTCCATTTTTAGAAGAGACACCATGGGCAATTGCCCACCACGAAGAATAAAAACAGGACGCAGATTTACCTGATTTGACTGATCCGAGAGATCAGGTAAATCTGCGTCCCATCCTCACAGGAGAGAAGAGATGGTTTCCGCACTTGTTCTCATGAAAGTTTCCCGCAGTGCAATCAACGACGTTGGTCAAGCCCTGGCCGACATCCCCGGCGTATCCGAAGTCTACTCCGTCGCCGGCCGTTACGACCTCGTTTGCATCATCCGCGTGCCAGACAACGAAGCCCTGGCCGACGTTGTCACCGAAAAGATGCTGCAAATCGAAGGTATCCTCGACTCCGAAACCCTCATCACCTTCCGCGTTTTCTCCCGCCACGATCTGGAAAGCATGTTTTCTATTGGCATTGATTAAGGATAAATGACGAAAGAAGTTCAACTTCTTCCGAGAAGTTGAACTTCTAAATGGGCATTGCGTATTGTATAAACTGGCTTGTATACGCAATACGTAATACACCCAAAACCCCACAAAATCCTGAAGACCCCATTTGAAGGAATAAAGATGAACTTTGATTTGGCATCAGTAGATTATGTGTTGAACACCACGCGGTCGGTGCGGAAGCGGCTGGATTTGGCGCGGCCGGTGGCGCGTGGCGTGGTTGAGGAATGTTTGCAAATTGCGCTGCAGGCCCCGACGGGGGGCAATGTGCAGGGGTGGCGGTTTGTGATGGTGGCGGATGCGGTCAAGCGGCAGCGGATTGGGGAGCTGTATGCCCAATCGTTTGCCATTTACCGCGCCGAACGGGAGCCAGGAATGCAGCGACTCAAGGGGGCATATGGAGAGCAAACGCGGCGGGTGGTGGATTCGGCGCAATATTTGGCCGACAT
>WBZL01000193.1_pt1 | contig 67114 bp, 49 predicted proteins | sample 5204291 | NCBI WGS metagenome assembly WBZL01 (sample SAMN12344345, study PRJNA552823) | activated sludge metagenome | biome: Activated sludge suspended growth; feature: Nitrification reactor; material: Wastewater; isolation source: activated sludge from nitrification reactor of wastewater...
TAAACAGTAAACAGTGAACAGTAATCAGTGACTGCCTATTTAGAAGTTCAACTTCTCAGAAGAAGTTGAACTTCTCCCTTGGTGACTGGAACAAGGAGAACGATGCCAACAACTTACGGTGTTCAATCTGCTTATGGTGATTTGAAGCGGGTGCTGATGCACCGACCGGGTATGGAGTTGCACATGGTGCGCCCGGATACGCTGGATGAGTTTCATTTTGATGCCCCGGTGGATGTGGCGCAATTTGTGGCCGACTATGATGTGATGGTGGGCAAGCTGCAAAGCCACGGGGTGGAGACGGTGATGTTGACCGATGTGCTGGCCGATGACGAAGATTCGCTCAACTATATTCGCTATCGTCCCAACATGACCTATACCCGCGACCTGGCGATGATGTTTCGCGGCGGGGCGGTGCTGATGGGGATGCACTTGCGTGGTCGCTGGGGGGATGCCCATATTTTGGGGCGGGCGTTTCGGCGGCTGGGGATTCCGGTGCTGGGGGTGATTGAGCAGCCGGGCTTTTTGGAGGGGGGTGGGGTGACGTTGGTGGGGGAGGAAACGGCCGTTTCTGCTCTGTGCAGTCGTGCCAACGAAGTGGGAACCCGCGCCCTGCGTGATTTGGTGCTGGGCAGCCAGGTCAAGTATTTTCTCGAAGTGCCGGTGCCGCAGGATCAAATCCACATTGATGGCTCGTTTATGATGATCAACGAGAAGCTGTGCCTGATTCACAAGGAGAGCTTTGATCTGTTCCCGTGTCGGCTGTACGAAGCGGGCAAAAGCGACCATCGCCACGTGATGTTTCTGGATTATCTGGCGGGGCTGGGGATTGAGATGATTCCGATTACGGAGCAGGAGCGGCTGGACGGGCATTTGAATGTGGTGGTGACGCGGCAGGGAAAAACGGCCGTTGGCTTTGCCGAAGCGACGCGGCTAATGGATGAACTGCGGCAGCGGGGGTGGCAGGTCGAAGGGTTCCCGTCAGAAACACTATTTTTGGGCAATGGCGGGGCGCACTGCATGACTTGTCCGATTTTGGTGGAGTAGGTGGGGAAAAACGGCCGTTTTTTTCCGGCTTGTTTGTAAGACGAAATGGATGCGTGGATGACGCGGATCGGAACGGATTTTCGCGGATAAGAAAAAATCCGCGTCAATCTGCTTAAATCTGCGTCATCGGCGCATCTATTCCACCTTCCGCCGACAAACAATCTGAATTGGGTTCCCCTCCGGGTCTTCCACCCAGGCCGCCCGCAGCGGTGGGGTGATGAGAAAATTGTGCGGCGGCACGATGGGGCGAATGCCTTGGGCGGTTAGGGTGGCAAAGGCTTCATCTACATCGTCTGCCCACAAGGCGACCTCGCCGCGTGGCAAGCCGGGGTTCAGCGGAAGCTGGTGCATGGCGCGGGCGGCTTCGATGGAGGCAAAGCCGAGCAGGAATTCCCCCAGGCGCACTTCGATGTGAACGGCCGTTCCGCTTTTTGGCGTGCGAAATGTTTCCCGAAAGCCAAAATGTTGGCAGTAGAACGCCGCCACGCCCTCAACATCATACACATAATAATTCACCATCGCGTCCCGATACGTGATCATTTTTGGCACCTGTATACATGTAGGGCAAGTTTGCAAACTTGCTCTTATGGAGATTAGAGATTGGAGATTGATGAAGGTTCACAATCTCCAATCTCCAGTACGAATAAAGGGATCAGTGGACAATCGCTCCCTAGCCGCGCCGCCGCCGTCCCTCACGCCGCTGCCGCCCTTCACCGCTTTCGGCCGCTGCCGGGTCGGCCGGCGGACGGTTAGCCGCAATCCAGTCCAGGCAGTTTTCATCATGCCCCATCATCACATCAGCCGCCATAATCGCCGTTTTGATATGCTCCTCAATGGGGTTGGTAATGGCCGAAGTCAGCCCCGCCGACATCGCCATTGCCAAAAAGGTCCCATTGAGCGGCCCCCGATTTGGCAAACCAAACGACACATTGCTGGCTCCGCAGCACGTATTCACCCCCAGCTCCGTCAGACAGCGGTGAACAATGCTAAAAACCTGCTTGCCAGCGTAACGCAACGCCCCAATCGGCATCACGAGCGGGTCAATCAGCACATCCTCACGCGGAATGCCGTAGTCCATTGCTCGCTCCACAATCTTTTTTGCCACCGCAAAGCGCACGTCGGGGTCTTCCGAAATTCCCGTTTCGTCGTTGGAAATGCCAATGACGGCGCAGCCATATTTTTTGACCAGCGGCAGTACCACTTCCAGCCGTTCCTCTTCACCCGTCACCGAGTTGAGCAATGCTTTCCCTTCATACGCCGCCAACCCACGCTCCAGTGCTTCCACAATGGATGAGTCAATCGAAAGTGGCACGTCGGTGACGGATTGTACCAGCCGAATGGCCTCAGCTAAAATGGCGGGTTCGTCGGCCAGCGGAATCCCGGCGTTCACGTCCAGCATGTGGGCGCCGGCCTGCACCTGGGCAATGGCATCGTTGACAACGCGCTCATAATTTCCGGCGGCCATTTCCCGCGCCAGCAGCTTGCGCCCAGTGGGGTTGATACGCTCGCCAATGATGGTAAACGGCCGTTCTGGCCCAATAATCACCGTCTTCGTCCTGGAACTAATAATCGTTTCCGGCATGGTTACTTGCTCCTCTTCTGCCAAACTGACGGCGTTGGAACCTCCAAAGTCGCCGCATAATCCTCAAATGATGCTTCAATGGCGGGTGGCGCAAACGCCAGCTTGTCCATTGGTGGCTTGTTGACCTTAAACGGCCGTGGCAGCAGCCCCGTCTCCGCCACAATTTCCGCCACCGCCTCCTCCTGCCGGTACGCCATAATGTGGACACCCGCCACACCTTCAATTTCGCGCACCTGCTGAATCATCTCCACGCAAATCTTCTTTCCCTCAGCCTGTTTTTGTGCCTTGGGCGTTTTTGCCAGGCGGTCAATAATCGCATCAGGAATATGTACCCCCGGTACATTCGACCGCATAAACTCCGCCGCCTTGTCTGACCGCAGCGGCCCAACCCCCACCAAAATAAACACCTTCTCATGCAGCCCCATGTCCCGCACTCGTTCCATGTAGCTTTTTAGCCGTGGGATGTCAAAGCAATATTGCGTTTGGATAAAATCAGCCCCAGCCTCCACCTTCTTCGCCAGCCGCAGCGGTCGCCAATCATAAGGCGGCACAAATGGGTTAGCGGCGGCACCCAAAAACACCTTGGGCGGCACTGTCAGCTTGCGTCCACTCAGGAACACTCCCTCGTCACGCATAATTTTGGCCGTCCGCAGCAGTTGGGTCGAGTCAAAATCAAATACTCGTTTTGCTTGCGGCTGGTCGCCGGCCGTCACATCATCCCCCGTCAAGCACAGAATGTTCATCACCCCCATTGCCGCCCCACCCAAAATGTCCCCCTGGATGGCAATACGGTTGCGGTCGCGGCACGATATTTGCATCACCACCGCATAATCGAGCCGCGTTAGCAGCGAACAAATGGCAACGCTGGACATATGACAATGCGCCCCAGAGCCGTCGGTGGCGTTGATGGCATCACACACATCGGTCAAAATTCCCGCCGCCTTGTACACCTCTTCCGGGTCAGCACTATCAGGTGGGTTTAGCTCGGCCGTGACTGCAAAATGCCCTGCCCGCAGCACCCGCTCCAGCCGCCCCGGTGATTTAAACTCCTCTCGGTTCATCCCTTTCATCCATTAAACCTGCGAGGTCTTAAAGAACGTATACTAAACAAGATAGATTGTCATTCCCGCGAAAGCGGGAATCTACAGTGGATTCCCGCTTTTGCGGGAATGACATTACACAAGTTAAATCATTCCTGTTCTTAAAGGCCTTGCCAGTTTGACTGCTTGAAAATATACAAATGATATATCAGAGACAGGCAATAAAAAAATCACCCCGATTGCTTTGGATAAGCACCGTTGGGAATGACAGCGATATTGCTTAGGCCGACCCACGCCTTTGGCACCTCTTTGTCTACACCCGTCAGCATGTTGACCCAGGCAGATTTGCCCTCAAGCTGGCGGTTGACAGGAGGGTTAATGTGCATCATTTCTTCGCCATAGTGTGCCATTTGGGTGGAGCGTTCAAATGCCTGTACCCAAACGCACGGTTTGTCGGGAAAGACTTCGCAGTTGCCGTTGGCGCGAACGCCACCGCAGGGGCCGTTGCGTAAATTTTTGGGGCAGGTCATGGGGCAGGTCATGCCGGTGGAGTGCAGCACGCATTGCCCGCACATGCGGCAGTCGAAAACGGCTTTTTTGGTCCACTCTTCCGGTTTTCGCAGCCAGCGGTCTACTTTTTCATACCCAATCCGCGCAATAACGGGGTCAAGCCGTTCTACCATGCTGTGGGTAGAGCTATATGCTTGTTCCAGCAGGCGCGGATGGTTTTGCAACCATCGTCCAATCCCCATAAGATTTTGGTCAGGCGTTAACGGCCGTTAACGCCTGCATAAACATTTATCTACCCACGGCGACGACGACGGCTTCGCCGACCATCATCACTGTCTTCATCAGCCCCATTGTCTTTAACCTTGTTAAGCTTTTCAAAATAGGCCAACGACTCTGCCATTGCCGCAATGTGGGCCGGCGAACTGCCGCAGCAGCCACCAATCAGCTTTGCCCCCAGCCGATGCACCAGGCTGGCATAACCCGCCATCACATATGGCGTGCCATCATAGCTCAGTTCATCGTTTACCCACTTGGGAATCCCGGCGTTGGATTTCGCAATCAGCACCGTTTCAGAGTCCAACGCCTGCATTGCCTCAATCACGCCAATGATTTCCGCCAGCCCGTTGCCGCAGTTGGCACCAATAGCGGCCAGCCCAAGCTCGTTTAACTCGGTCAGGGCTTGTTGGGGCGTAACGCCCATCATGGTGTTGCCGTGGGTATCAAAGCTCATCGTGGCGGCAATGGGCAAGTCCGACACCTGCCGCGCCCCGGCAACGGCCGCTTTTACCTCGTTCAGGTCGCTCATCGTTTCCACCCACAGCACATCCACGCCGCCATCGGCCAACCCACGCGCCTGCTCCGCAAAAGCGGCCGTTGCGTCCTCAAACGACATGTTCCCCATGGGGATGAGCAGTTCACCCGTTGGCCCCATTGAGCCAGCCACCAATACCGGATGATCCGCCTCAGCCGCCGCCGCCCGCCCAATTTGGGCCGCCGCCTTGTTCAGTTCATACACGCGGTCTTGCAAATTGTGCAGCTTAAGCCGGAAGGCAGAGCCGCCAAAGGTGTTGGTTAAAATAACTTGCGACCCGGCTTCAATGTAGGCGCGATGCACCTTTTGGATGCGATCAGGGTGGCTAACGTTCCATTCTTCTGGCGGCGCACCTGATTCTAGCCCCATGCCAAACAACATGGTACCCATGGCGCCATCCAGTAGCAGGTAGCCGTTTTCCGCAAGAAGTTGTTGTAAGCGATTCATTGTCTGTATCAAACCTCTGTTTACATAAATTGATCCAAGTCCATTCTTGAACCAATTGACATTATAACAGTTTCGTCCGGTTTGACTTGGCACTGAAAGAAGTTCAACTTCTGTCAGAAGTTGAACTTCTTGTATGCTGTCTAGGCTCTAGCCTTGGCTCGCTTGATTTGCATAAATTTCTTGGCTGTTTCTACGGCAACGGCGGCATCGCGGCAATAGGCGTCGGCTTCAATATCTTCGGCGAAGGCTTCGTTGAGCGGTGCGCCACCGACTAGCACGATGATGTCGTTGCGAATGCCTTTGTCCTTGAGAGCTTTGATGACGACGCGCATGTAGGGCATGGTGGTGGTGAGCAGGGCGCTCATGCCGAGGATGTCGGGGTTGTATTCGTCAATAGCACCTAAATATTTATCTACGTCGTTGTTGATGCCAAGGTCAATGACCTGGAAGCCAGCCCCTTCCATCATCATGCCGACAAGGTTTTTGCCAATGTCGTGGATGTCGCCCTTGACGGTGCCAATGACCATGGTGCCAATTTGCTCGGCACCGGTTTCGGCCAATAACGGCCGTAAAATTGCCATCCCCGCCTTCATCGCCTTGGCCGCCATCAACACTTCTGGCACGAACAAAATGCCGTCGCGGAAATCCACGCCCACAATGTCCATGCCCGCCACCAGCCCCTTGGTCAAAACGTCGTAGGGGGTCATGTGGCGTGACAGCAGTTCATGCACTTCGGCCTCAATCTCTTCGGCGTAGCCGTCGTAGAGATCTTCCATCATCAGCTCCAGAATTTCCTCAATGGACATCTCTTCGAGGACAATTTCTTCTTCGTTATCGCTCATTTCCTGTCTCCTGTAAAAATGGGACGCAGATTTACCTGATACACCTGATTGTTCTGATCAGTTTAATCAGTAAAATCTTCGTCCCGTTTCTTTCATTTGTTAACCGCGCACACGCCGCCGCCGCTGGCGGTCGGGACGATTGGCAACGGCCGTTTGTTCTGGCAAAATCCCCTCCAAATGGGGGAACGTATCGCTGGCGTGGGGCAGGTGGATGGCTCCCACAAACTCATTTTGAAAGTCAGGATCAACGGCCGTTTCCACATACGTCACCCAGCGCGAAATAGCCACCGCCTCCTGCCGCTTCTCCCGGTTCAACAACGCAATCCGCGCCCCATCCCCAGCCGCATTCCCCACCGCCACCACCTTTTCCAGGTCACAGTCGGGAATTAGCCCCAAAATCATGGCATATTTGGTATCAATGTAGCTGCCAAACGCCCCCGCCAGCACAATTTTGTCCACTGTGCTGATGCCAGCGCGGTTCATCAACAGCTTGGCCCCGGCATACAGCGCCGCCTTGGCAAGCTGGATGTTGCGAACATCATCCTGCGTCACCACAATTGGCTCGCCGGTGGTGGTTTGCTCCCCCGTCGCCAAAATATATTCGCCCCGTCGGCCGTTCCACTGGATGCGGTCATGAACAAGGGTGTCATCAAAACGGCCGTCGGGCAGCAAAATCCCCGCCAGAAACAGCTCTGCCACCACCTCAATGATACCCGACCCGCAAATCCCCGCCGCCAAATGCTTCGGCTGCTCCTCCAGCGGCACATCCAGCCCAATTTGCCATTCGTCTGACCACCGCTCCTCGCCAATGACGCGAAAGCGTGCTTCCTTTGTCTCAGGGTCAATTCGCACCCGCTCAATCGCCCCCGGCGCGGCACGCATCCCAAAGGTAATTTGCGCCCCTTCAAAGGCTGGCCCGGTCGGGCTGGAAGCACTGTACATCCACGCCTTGTTGCCCAGCACAATTTCCGCATTGGTGCCAACATCCACCAGCAAAACCGTTTCGCTCTGTCGGTATGGCTCCTCGGCAATCAGCGCGGCCACATTGTCGGCACCCACATGCCCCGCTTCGGCCGGCAGCACATGAACATTGGCCCCTGGATGCAGCCGCAACCCCAGCTCCCGCGCCTTCACATCCACCGCGTCACGGGTTGCCAGGGCAAAGGGCGCACCCCCCAACTCTACCGGGTCAATCCCCAGCAAAATGTGGGCCATGGTGGTATTGCCCACAAATACAGCATCATGGATTTGGCGCGGCTGAATGTTGGCCTCCCGTGCCGCCGAGGCGGCCAGTCGGTTCAGCGCATCAATAATCGCCTTGTGCATCTTCTCCAGCCCTGTGGTAGGGTGCATCATGGCGTAGGAGACACGGCTCATCAAATCTTCGCCATATGTGACTTGGGGGTTCATGATGGATTCGGTTGCCAGTACTTCACCCGTTCGCAGGTCGCACAAGTAGCCAGCAACGGTGGTAGAGCCAATATCTACGGCCAGCCCGTAAATCCCATCTTCAAAGCCTGGATCCACGTCAATCACCTCGCGCTCTTGCCACAGGGTCACAGTGACAGCCCAGCCGCCATCGCGCAGCGCAGCCTGCAGCTTTTGCAGCACGCGCAAATCAATGGTCAGGTTTTGTAGCTGCCACTGGGCAGCCAACGCCTCCTGTAGCCGTCCCCAGTCGCCACGATGTTCACCCAGTTCAGCTTTGTCCACCTCGACATACACCTTACGGATGGCGGGGTTGACATCAATGACGCGATTGGTGGCAGATTTGCGAATGACCTGCTTTTGCCCACGGCTTTCTTCGGGGACAAACAGGAGAATGTCTCCCTCGATCACGGCTTGGCAGGAGAGGCGCATGTCGGGGCTTTTGAGCTTTTGCAGGAAGTTGACTTCGGCTTCGCTGGCAGTGGAGAGGTTTTGCGCGTCGGAAACAATGCCGTGTTTGGGGAAGTTGCCTTCTTCCACGCAGATGCGGCATTTTTGGCAGGTCATGCGGCCGCCACAAATGGATTCAATTTGCACTCCAAGCTGGCGGGATGCTTCCAGCACGGTGGTTCCGGCTTCGATTTGCCCCCGCCGGCCGGATGGCATGAAAATGACATGATGGGTGCGGGGCATACTTTGATTCTCGTTCATGAATTGTTGTTACGATGACCATTCCAGCCTACGCTGGAGCAGCCAAAAGACCTGCCGCTAAACAGGGTGGGATTCTAGCATGGTTTTAAGAGGTCGCTATGTACTTAGTAACCAGGTTTCGTCCTGATTACTGGTGACTGATGACCGATTACTGTTCCTCTTTCAGCATGGCGGCGGTGGCACGCCAGTTGATGGGTTTGTGCTGTGTGTCAAGTTGGGCAATAACGGCCGTTACCACCTCTTCCGGCGTCCCATCCATCTCACCTCCCGGTTCCCAGTGAAACCCCTCAATATAGGCATCGGAGCCAACCAGCCCAGCGGACATGGCCGCATTGTCAATGGCAATCTGAAATCTCTCCGGCAGTTCCCGGCTCACCCGATCCCGCCGTCCACCGGCACGCACCTGAATGGGGATGTCGTGCCAATACATAATCTGATATACTGTCAAAATCTTGTCCTCACGGTGTCAAAATGATTGGCTTAATTATCACTCAATTTTGTGGGGGAACAAACGGCCGTTTTCCCCCCTGCACTTTTCGTCAGCTTGCCAACAATTTGTTATCATTACCCCCATTAACAGGTAAGCTGAGAGGAGAAGCGACACCATGCAAACCTTAGCCAAAATATCCCGGGCTATTGACCGATTTTCCGAAGCACTAGGCGCACTTGCCGTTTACGTTGTCATCATCACCGTCGCCATAGGTTTCCTTAACGTTGTTTTACGCTACGCTGGGCGCTTTACCGGCACTCAACTCACTTCCAACCGATTCATAGAGACCCAATGGTACCTCTACTCCCTAATCTTCTTTTTTGGCTTCGCCTACATCCTCAAAAATAGCATTAATGTCCGGGTAGATTTCTGGTTTGCCAACCAATCCAAAAAACTCCAGGCAACCATTGATCTCATCGGTCACTTCATCGCCCTCATCCCCTTCTGCATCATTGGCCTGTGGGTCACTTACAGCCCAGTCCTGCGTTCATGGGGGCTGCTAAACGATGGCACCTGGGGGCAGTGGGAAATGTCACCCGACCCCGACGGCTGGCCTCGCGCCCCCATCAAAAGCATGATTCTTGTCGCCTTTATCACACTGCTGCTCCAGGCATTTTCCGAAGTCATCAAGCTGGTTGCCATTCTGCAAGACAAGGAAACGTTGGTAGAAGTTGCCAAGCAAGACGCGCCAATACGCATCGAGTAACCTGAACCCTGCTTAATCACCACACAAGAGGAGAACGTTATTATGGGATTTGAATGGATAGCCATCGTCATGTTTGTGCTATTTTTGTTCCTCATCCTCAGTGGCTATCCGGTTGCCTTTTCCTTCGCCGGAACCGCCATCGTTTTTGGAGGAATAGGGCTTGCCCTCGGTGCCTTCGACATCAACCTGCTCAAGCTCTTGCCAAACCGCTGGTTTGGCTCCATGTCCGACTTTACCCTGCTTGCCATTCCCTTTTTCGTTTTTATGGGGGCCGTCTTTGAAAAATCGGGGCTGGCAGAGCGACTATTAACCACCATCGGTTTGCTCATGGGCCCGCTGCGGGGCGGGCTGGCTTTGGCTGTGGTATTGGTTGGCACATTGCTTGCCGCCGCCACAGGGGTTGTGGCTGCCACCGTTATCGTCATGGGGTTGCTTTCACTGCCCGTCATGATTCGCTATGGCTACAACCACCAGTTGGCAACCGGCATCATTACCGCCTCCGGGACAATGGCACAGTTGCTTCCTCCCAGCCTTGTTTTAGTGGTTTTAAGCGATCAGGTCGGCATTTCCGTTGGCGATCTTTTCCTCGGTGCGCTGTTTCCAGGTTTAATCTTGTCCGGCTTATATGCCTTGTATGTCGTCTACGTTGCCATTCGCCGCCCCGAAGACGCACCGGCATTGCCACCAGAAGCCCGAACGTTACATGGCGTAGCTTTGGCGCGGGAATCACTGGTAGCGGTTGTGCCACCGCTACTGCTCATTTTCTCGGTGCTGGGCAGTATCTTTTTTGGCATTGCCACCCCCACCGAAGCGGGGGCCGTCGGTGCGGCTGGTGCCATTGTGCTGGCGGCGCTTAACCGGAATTTGAGCTGGAAGTTGTTTACAGACTCGGCCCGGTCAACCGCCAACATTACGGCTTTGGTGTTGATGATTTTGTTTTGCTCTACCTTCTTCTCGCTGGTTTTTGACGGGCTGGGTGGGCAGCGTTACGCAACAGAGCTACTTACTGGCTTACCCGGCGACCGCTGGACGTTTATTATTGTAGCGAATATTGCCGTTTTCCTGCTGGGGATTAATCTGGAATTTTTGGAAATTAGCTTTATTGCCATGCCCATTTTTGTGCCGGCCGCCACGTTACTTGGCATTGATTTGGTCTGGTTTAGCGTGATGATGGCAATTAACCTGAACATGGCGTTTATTTCGCCGCCCGTTGGTTTCTCGCTGTTTTATCTACAAAGCGTGGCTCCCCCGGAGGTGGAGACGCTGGATATTCACAAGGGAGCCTTACCGTTTATGGTTTTGCAGGGTATTGCGCTTGTCATTGTGATGTTTTTCCCACAAACTGTTTTGTGGCTGGTAAATGCAGCTTCGTAAGAAATAAAAAAGCCCCCGAATCCGGGGGCTTTTTTATTTCTGTTTCTGTATTTAGGAACGAGAATTAAATAAATTACGCAAGAAGTTCAACTTCTTTTAAGAAGTTGAACTTCTAAGTGGGCAAGTTATTTAATTTCCATTCCTTAACGGTTGGAAGTGTAATTGAGGAAGGCAAGTTCGCCCAAGCCGTGCCAAGGTTGAACAGTATCGCGGAATTTCTTCCACTCAGCAAAGATTGCTTTAAAGTCGCCATCTGCGGCCGAAAATTCGTCATACAGCTCAAAAGAGGCACCTTCGGAAGCGGCCATAACGTCGTCAGGAAACGGCCGTAATTCAATGTCCGACTCCAACAGCGTTGCCAATGCCGCCGGGTTCTTGGCATCGTAACGCGCCATCATCATGGTGTTAGCCTCATGAGCGGCCGTTTTCACGATTTCCTGATAAACTTGCGGCAGTTGATTCCACTGATCCAGGTTGATTTGTACTTCGAGTGACGGACCCGGTTCCCACCAGCCAGGATAGTAGTAATACTTTGTCACTTTCTGGAAGCCCAACTTTTCATCGTCATACGGCCCAACCCACTCAGCCGCATCAACGGCACCCGTTTGCAGTGCCTGGAAGATTTCGCCGCCGGGGATAACCTGAACCGTAACACCTAACTTCGCCATAACCTGCCCACCCAACCCGGGAATACGCATTTTTAAACCGGTCAGATCGGCGACAGAGTTGATCTCTTTGTTGAACCAGCCACCCATTTGCACGCCCGTGTTGCCAGCCGGAAACTGAATGGTGTTGAATTTTTCGGCATAATACTCTTGCAGCATCGCCAGGCCACCACCTTCAAAGAGCCAGGCATTTTGCTGCCGGGCCGTCAGGCCAAAGGGCAGCGCGGTGCCGAAAGCGGTGACAGGGCTTTTGCCAACGTAGTAGTAGGAAGCAGTATGACCAATTGGCACTGCACCTTCTTCCACAACATTCAGCACTTCTGTTCCGGGGGCCAATTCACCACCAGCGCGGGGGGTAATTTTGAAGCGTCCCTCAGTCATGGCAGCAACGCGCTCGGCAAATACTTGGGCACCACCAAAGATGGTATCCAGAGCGACGGGCCAACTGGTTGCCATTTGCCAGTCTAGTTCAGGCAGCGCGGAATCTTGTTGGACTTCTTCAGCCAGCTCTTCGGCGGGCATTACCTCAGCTTGAGGGGCTGCATTGGTTTCGGTTTCGGCCGGCGCAGCCGCCTCATTCCCACCACAGCCTACAACACCCAGGGTAGCGCTACCGATCATGCCAGCAGCAGCCATCTTTAAAAATTCTCTTCGTTCCATTTGCCATTCTCCTGTCTTCTGATGGATACAAGCAACAATAAAAAGTGAGTCCGTTGAAGTCATTGTGGACTTGTGCAATATTGTAAACTGAATTACACATTTGCACAAAGTTCTGGTTCTTTGGAATCTTACGGGGTTGACGGAACAAATTGTAGTGGCGAGGCATGCCTCGCCACTACAATTTAGGGCGGCTCCACAACTTCTTGAAGAACCAAGGTTCTATCAGAAATGGGTGGAGCAAAAAGTTGTGGAACAAAGAGGCGAACAGAAAAAACGACTTACAGCCCACCCAGGCCACTGCTGATGCAAATGGCGAGGAGCAATACCAGCAGATAGAGGTTAGAGGCCAGGAACATGCCGCGAGCATTGGCCGGAGCTGGGTCTTTGATGAGCTTGATGTTACGCCAAACAAGATCGGCGGTAAGCAGGCTGACGGGAATGATGTAGAGCCAGCCGAGGGAGGGGAGCAAGCCTAATAGCAAGCCGCCAAGGCTGGCAGGCAGCGTGTGGGACAGTACCCACCATGCCGCCTGGCGCGGGGTGGTTTTGGCGGGCAGCATGGGTACATCTGCTTTTTGGTAGTCGTCGCGGTAGAGCAGTGCCAAACTCCAAAAGTGAAAGGGTGTCCACAGGAAAAGAATGGCCGCCAGCACCAAGGCTCCGGGATGGTTCCACATTCCGGCGGCGGCACTGCCGCTGAGGACGGCGGCACTGCCGGCCGCCCCGCCAATGACGATGTTGAGCAGGGTGCGCGGCTTGAGCCAAATGGTATAGATGCCGACGTAGATAATGGCACCCAGTAGCAGGAAAAAGGTGAGCGCCGGGTTGAAGGGCAGCACGGCCAGGGAGGGCAGCAGGATAAGCAGCGCGGCCACGGGTGGCACCCAGCGCGGGTTGGCGATGCTCCCGGTGACCAACGGCCGTTTTCGCGTTCTGCCCATCGCCCCATCCGAATCCCGCTCCCAATATTGATTGAGTGCCGAAGCCCCAGCAGCCGCCATGCCGCCTGTGACCCATGTCAGCAGCAGCACCCCGGCACCCGGCCAGCCGCCGGCCGCCAAAAAGGCACCTCCGGTGGCCGCTACGAGCAGCAAAAAGACGATGCGGAGCTTGAACAAGACAACGCCTTGGTGCAGCAAGGTGCGCCAATGGGGCTGGCTGATTTCAGTGAGGGTGGGTTGGGATAAACGGCCGTTTGTCTTTAAAGACATCTTTCCTCCAAAGCGAATTCGTCCATGCAGGCTACATTGTAACAATGTTCACAAAGAAAACAACTGCATGACAGCCCTTGCGAAGGCGGGAAAACCAGTTTAAGCTACCCAGCATAATGAAGCGACTCAACCGATATTTGCTAGAGCCAATCAGCACCTTAACCCACTTGGCGGCGGCCGTGGCGGCCATCGTTGTGTTGATCCCGCTGCTGCATCGGGCCACCCACGATTTGCCCAAATGGGTGTCCTTGCTCGTTTTTGGCCTCAGCATGGTCATTCTTTATCTCAGCAGCGCCCTGCTGCACGGGCTAAAGGTGTCGCCGGAGTGGCGCATGTGGCTCAACCGCGTGGATCACATGGCGATTTTCCTGCTTATTGCCGGAACCTACACCCCCATTGTCTACAACCTCTTCCCTACCGCCTGGCGCTGGCTGGTGCTGCTGCCCGTTTGGCTGGTAGCCCTGGCGGGCATGGGGTTCAAACTGCTGCACCACCGCATTCACGGTTTTTACAACACTGCCATCTATCTCGTTTTGGGGTGGGGCAGCGTGCTGCCGTTCTGGATGGCAACCAACCTGTTTACGACTATTCCCCACCGCGATTTTGCCCTGCTGCTGTTGGGTGGCCTCATTTACACCGTTGGCTTTTTTGTTTACTATTTCCAGTGGCCGGATCCGTGGCCGGAATGGTTTGGGCATCACGAAATCTGGCACTTGTTTGTGATGGGCGGCAGCGTGTGCCACTACCTGTTTATGTTTTGGGTAGTGGTGCCGTTTGAACGGCAAACGGCCGTTTTGCTGCCCGTCCTGTAAAAGCGATTAGAGATTAGCGATTGGCGATTGATGAAGGTTTATCAATCGCCAATCGCCAATCCCCAATCTCCCATTTGAGGAGAATCTTCTTGACACTCATTCACCCCCTCGACCCCATTTTTCGCCCGCAAAGCGTGGCCGTTATTGGTGCCAGCGAGCAGCCCGGCAGCGTTGGGCGCATGTTGATGTGGAACCTGATTAGCAACGCTTTTGGCGGCACCATCTACCCCGTCAACCCCAAGCGCAAAAGCGTGCTGGGCGTTCGCGCCTATGCCACCATTGCCGCCGTGCCGGACAAGGTGGATTTAGCGGTTATTTTGACTCCGGCGGCCACCGTGCCAGACGTGGTGGACGAATGTGCGGCGGCCGGGGTGAAGGGGGTGATTGTCATTTCGGCCGGCTTCCGCGAGGTGGGGACGGCGGGAGTGGCCCTGGAGCAGCGGGTGCTGACGGCGGCGCGGCGCGGCAACATTCGCCTCATCGGCCCCAACTGCCTGGGGGTGATGAACCCGGCGACAGGGCTAAACGCCACCATTGCCAGCCAGACGGCGCGGCGCGGCAGCGTGGGGTTTGTTAGCCAAAGCGGGGCCTTGTGCAGCTCCATTCTGGATTGGAGCCTGCGTGAAAACGTGGGTTTTAGTGCCTTTGTCTCGATTGGCAACATGATTGACGTGGATTGGGGGGATTTGATCCAATATTTGGGCAACGATTCCAGCACCAAAAGCATTGTCATGTACATGGAATCCATTGGCAACCCACGCTCGTTTTTGTCGGCGGCGCGGGAGGTGGCGTTGACCAAGCCGATTATTGTGATCAAGCCGGGGCGCAGCGAGGCGGCGGCGCGGGCGGTGGTGTCCCACACCGGGGCGCTGGTGGGCAGCGATGAGGTGCTGGCGGCGGCACTGCGGCGGGTGGGGGTGATGCGCGTCAACAGCATCGAAGATTTGTTTAACATGGCTGAGGTGCTGGCGAAGCAGCCGCGCCCGGTGGGGTCAAATTTGACCATTGTGACCAATGCCGGGGGGCCGGGGGCGTTGGCAACCGATGCCCTGGTGACGGCCGGGGGGAGCATGGCGACGCTGACGGAAGAGACAAAAGCGGCACTGGACAAATTGCTGCCGCGCCACTGGAGCCACGGCAACCCGATTGACATTGTGGGCAATGCCGACCCGACCCGTTTTGTGGAGACGGTGAAGCTGGCGAAACAGGATGAGAACAGCCATGGGGTGCTGGTGATTTTGTCGCCCCAGCCACAAACCAATGCCACGGAGACGGCGCGGGCGTTAACGGCCGTTTATGGCAAACGCTCGGCCGCCTTCCGCTTTGGCAAGCCGGTGCTGGCAAGCTGGATTGGCGGCGAGGAAGTGGCCGAGGGGAAGCGCATTCTAAACGAGGGCAACATCCCCACTTTTGACTTTCCCGACACTGCTGTGCGGATTTTTACCTATATGTGGCGGTTTCATCGGCGGCTGCAAAGTTTGTATGAAACGCCAACGCTGCCCGCCTGGACAGCGGAAGATGAATCGCGTCATGAAAAGGCGGCGCAGCTCATCAACGACATTCGGCAAACGGGGCGGACGCTGCTGACGGAGTATGAGTCGAAGCAGGTTTTGGCGGCGTATGGGATTCCGACGGTGCCGACGCTGGTGGCAGAAACGGCGGAAACGGCCGTTTCCCGCGCCGAAGAGATTGGCTACCCCGTTGTCCTCAAGCTCAACTCCCAAACCATCACCCACAAATCCGACGTGGGCGGCGTGCGGCTTGATTTGGCAACCGCCGACGAAGTGTTCCACGCCTTTGAGATGATGCAGCAGAGCGTGACGGCCAAACACAGCCCTGCCGACTTCCTGGGGGTGACGGTGCAGCCGATGTTTAATCTGAAGGAGGGGTTTGAGCTGATTGTGGGCAGCAGCCCCGATGCTCGCTTTGGCCCGGTGCTGCTTTTTGGCTCTGGTGGTTCGCTGGTGGAGGTGTATAAGGACCGGGCGCTGGGGCTGCCGCCGCTGACGACAACGCTGGCGCGGCGGATGATGGAGCGGACGCTGATTTATGGGGCGTTGCATGGGGTGCGGGGTCGGCCGGCGGTGGATTTAGCGGCACTGGAGACGCTGCTAGTGCGTTTTAGCCAGCTTGTGGTGGAGCAGCGCTGGATTAAGGAAATTGAGATTAATCCGCTGTTTGCCCTGGGCGACTCGCTGGCGGCACTGGATGCGCGGGTGGTGCTGTATGACCAAGGGGTGACGGAGGCGGAACTGCCTCGGCTGGCGATTCGGCCGTATCCTTCGCAATATGAACGGCCGTTTACCAACAAACACGGCCAAACCTTCCTCATCCGTCCCATCCGCCCCGAAGATGAACCCAAAATGGCCGAATTTCACGCCCACCTTTCCGAAGAAAGCGTTTACCTGCGCTACTTCCGCGTCTTCCCGCTGGCGCAGCGGGTAGACCACGACCGGCTGGCTCCCGTCGTTTTTGTAGATTATGACCGCACCATTGCCCTGGTGGTGGAGTGGCAAAACCCGGAAACGGGCGCAGTCGAGATTGTAGGGGCGGGGCGGCTGGCGCGGGGGGCGGTGCTGGAAGAAGCTGAGTTTGCCCTGCTGGTGCGCGACGATTTCCATGGGCACGGATTAGGCACGGAGATGTTGGCGCGGCTGCTAGAGTTCGGCCGGCAGGAAGGTATCAAACGGGTCATTGCCTACATGCTCCAAACCAACACCGGCATGATCAACGTCAGCAAGCGGCTCGGCTTCACCTTCAAAACTGAAGATGATGTGCTGAAGGCAGAGTTAGCACTTGCAACCGGTTAGTAGAGGAATGGTTGCTATGAAAGCAGAAATGCGTTTAATGATGCCTTTTCGAGGGGAGTTGGTGTTACCTGAACCGCTTCGGGGGAGTGATGTGGGGACGTTTACGGAGCAGACAATGTGGGAGCGGATTCCGGCAATTGCGCGGCGGGTGGTGGCGGAGAATGAGTTCGCGCCAGACATCAAGGCGCGGCTGCTGGCACTGGCTGATGAGATTCCGCAGGGAACAATACGGCCGTTTTTTCCCCCCGCCACGCCCTCAGCCATTCCTCCCGACTTTGACAACTGGCAAGCCTACGCTGCCCCCTACATTGGCGAAACGTGGCTCACCGTCCCCTGGTTTTTTGCCGAAACCTACTTTTTTCGCCGCGTGCTGGAAGCCACCGATTACTTTGCCAATGGCGCGGATCCGTATGCGTACCAAAAGCGGCGGGGGCTGGAAACGGCATTGGCAAGCTGGCACAAACGGCCGTTTCCCACCACCCTGCCCGATCTGCTCCTGCTTGACCTGTGGGGCAACCAAATGGATATGAGCCTGTGGCCGGTGGATGAAGCTGTGCGGCCAGGGCATGAAAACGAGGCGCAGTTGGCGCATTTGCTGGTGGATGACCGAACGGCAGTTTGTCACCACCTCCAATCCCAACCGCCCGGCCACATCATCTTGGTCAACGACAACGTAGGGGCGGAACTGCTGGCTGATTTGCTGCTGGCCGATTGGCTGTTGCGGGAAGAAACGGCCGTTTCCCTTACCTTCCACCTCAAACCCAACCCCACCTACGTCTCCGATGCCACCATTGCCGACGTGGAAACCACTATTGCTCGCTTGCGCCAGGAGCCACATTTGCCACTACAGCAGTTGGGCGAGCGATTGCAGAGGTGGTTGGCGGTGGGGCAACTGCGCCTGGCTATCCATTCCTTTTGGGTTTCGCCGCTGCCGTGGTGGCAAATGCCCCCTGAACTGGCCCACGAACTGGCGCAGGCGCGGCTGGTCATCAGCAAGGGGGATGCCAACTATCGCCGCCTGTTAGGCGACCGCCGCTGGCCGTACACCACCCCCTTTGCCGATGTTGTAGGCTATTTCCCTGCCCCGCTGCTGGCACTGCGCACTCTTAAATCGGAGCAAATGCTGGGTTTGTCGGCGGCGCGGCTGGCCGATTTGCAGGCCAACCACCCCGGCTGGCTGGTCAATGGCGAATGGGGTGTGGTGCAGTGGCGTGAATAAGGCGTTAAAAGTCGTTGTCCGACGGCCAAATTGGTACCCGCTTCTTAGCCGCCATTTCCTACCTTAGGACGGGGGAACTATAGAGAAACGGCCTCGTTTGCCCCATACTACACCCATCACACAACACCACGTCATTGCCCTCGCAGCAGGGCTGGTGGCAAAAATTCTGGTAGTGGGTGTCTTGTCTACCGCACAGTGGGGCAAACGGCCGTTATTTATCCCCAATTATTTTAATTATTCCTCCCGCCGTTTGCCCCACTGTGAGCCTGCACCGTTTGAAATATCCCCCCTGGTTTCATCACGGGTTCACACCCCCAACCGCCGAGACACCCGACAAGACCCCACTACCTTTCCAAAATCTCCCCCGACGACTACAATTGAGGCAAGTGGCACGTTTCAAGTGGCAAGTGGCTGTTGGCAAAGATCACTTGCTACCTGCGACTTGTTACCAAATTCCCCTATCCTTGCTTTAGAGGTGCCATGTTAACCAAGACCGCCTATCTGGCTTATGTTCAATGTACCAAAGCGTTTTGGCTGGATGCCCACCAGCCAGAACTTGCTGCGCCGCCTGACCCTGCCACCCAACGCCGCTTGCAGGCCGGTGGTGAAATTGACCGCCTGGCGCGGGCGCAATTTCCCGGCGGCGTGGGGATTGCCTATCGGCCGCACCCCACCGACATGGTGCCGCTGACGCAGCAGGCCCTGGCGGAGGGGGCAACGACGCTGTTTCAGGCGACCTTTGCGCCGGATGATTTGCTGGTGAAGGTGGATGTGTTGACACAAACGGCCGTTGGCTGGCACCTCATCGAAGTCAAATCCACCACCTCGGTCAAGGATGAACACCTGCCCGATCTGGCTTTTCAGCTTTACGCCGTGGAGCAGGCCGGGTTGCCGGTGGCGCAGGCCAGCATCATGCACCTCAACAAGGAATGCTGTTACCCTGACCTGGACAACTTGTTTACGCTGACCGACTGCACGGAAGCGGCGCGGGCGTTGCTGCCCCAGGTGGCTGAGCATGTGGTGGTGATGCGGCGACAAACGGCCGTTTCCACACCCCCGCCTACCTCCATCGGCCGCCACTGTACCCAGCCCTATGACTGCGCCTTTTACAACCACTGCTGGCACGGCGTGGATGGACTAACCATTCACGACATCCCCCGCCTGCACGCCAGCAAAACGGTGCAGCTACAGGCCGCCGGGGTACTTTACCTGGCCGACATCGCCCCTAATTTTCCCCTAACGGCAACCCAGCGTCACTTTGTTAACTTTATTGTGCAAGAAGAAATTGCCATTGATCGGGCGGCCATTCAGGCGGAATTGGCGCGGCTGGAATATCCGCTTTTCTTTTTTGATTTTGAAACCATTGATTATCCGGTGCCACGCTTCCCCGGCTGCCGGCCGTATCAGCAGGTGCCGTTTCAATATAGCTGCCATGTGCTGGAGGAAAACGGCCGTTTATCCCACCACGACTTTCTCCACACCGACAGCGACGACCCGCGCCCCGCCCTGGTTGAAGCCTTGCTGCAGCACATTGGCGAACGCGGCCATGTGGTCGCCTACCACATCCCGTTTGAACGCAGCGTGCTGCGCGGCCTGGCCGAAGCATTTCCCAATCATGCCAACCGGCTGAACGGTATTGCTAATCGGCTGTGGGATCAGCTCGATATTTTCAAAAAATATTACCGCCACCATCGCTTTGGCAAATCCAACTCGCTCAAATCGGTGCTGCCCGTTGTTACCCCCTTGCGCTATGACGAGCTGGACGTGCGTAACGGCACCCAGGCGCAGGTGGCGTGGGAGCAGGCCGTCGCGGCCGGCAATCCCAATGAAAAAGCGCAGCTTGTGCACAAGCTGCGCCAATATTGCCATTTGGATACGCTGGCGATGGTAGAAATTCACGCCCATTTACGCGGGCTGTAAAGTCAACTGGAGACAACACACAACTATGAACTCGACAATTCCGCCAACCATGATAGCCGCCGTACTGACTGGTCATGGTGGCTTCGACAAATTAGAGCTACGTCACGACTGGCCCGTACCTCAGCCCCAGCTGGGGGAACTGCTGATCAAGGTCACTGCCTGTGGCATCAACAACACCGACATCAATACCCGCATTGGCTGGTACAATGATGCCGTTTTGGGCGACACGACAAGCGGTGGTGCGGCAGGGTTTAGCACCGTTGGCGATGGCGCAGCAGGCGGTTGGGGCGACCAGGGCATTCACTTTCCCCGCGTCCAGGGAGCCGATATTGTGGGGGCGGTGGTGGCACTTGGGGAGGGGGTTGCTGGCGATTGGCTGGGGCAGCGGGTGCTGTCGGACAATTGGCTGCGCGATTGGGCGGAGCCAATGAACCGCGACAAGTGTGGTTATGTTGGTAGCGAGTGTGATGGTGGCTTTGCCCAATATGTGGTACTGCCCGTTACCAATGTGGGGCGCATCCAGTCAGATTGGTCTGATGCCGAGCTGGCAACGCTGAGTTGCTCCTACACAACGGCGGAAAATATGCTGGAGCGGGCGCGGGTTGCGGCTGAAGACACGGTTTTGGTAACGGGGGCATCGGGTGGCGTTGGCTCGGCTCTGATTCAACTGATCAAGCGGCGCGGTGCCAAAGTGGTTGCCTTGACCAGTGCCAGCAAAGCAGATTTGGTTAGGGCAATCGGTGCTGATGCCATTATTCGACGTGGCCTTGATGATTGGGTAACTGTTTTGCGGGATGTTTTAGGGGGGGATAAGGTAACGGCCGTTACTGATGTGGTTGGTCAACCTGTCTTCCACAAAGCCCTGCAAATATTGGCGCGGGGCGGGCGTTATGTAACCTCCGGGGCCATTGGCGGTAAAAAGGTTGACATTGACCTCAGCCACCTGTATTTATTCGACTGGGAGCTAATTGGTTCAACTGTGACCTGGCCGCATGTTTTCCCTAATCTGTTGCGTTATGTGGAGAACAATGAAATCAGACCTCTACTGGCGGCTACTTATCCACTGGAACAAATTCACGAAGCTCAAAAAGCGTTTCTGGCGAAAGAGCATGTCGGCAAGCTCGTTGTGCTGCCGCCGCAATAGAAGGGAGAGCCAAATGAGGGAGGAGATTGGGGGTCATCAATCCCCAATCTCCTCCCTCTGCTACTTATTTGTCATAACGCGCATCATTTGCCAATGGAGTCGCCAGCGTAATTGCGGTCATATTGTTGGCTGCCGCGTCATAGCTGTATGACGGATGGCTAATGCCGGTGACTGTCCAGGTGACGCTGCTGCTGCGCAGCGACTGCTTGCTGACGCTGCATTGGCCGTTGCTGTCGGTCAGACAGCTATCGCTGCCGTTTGCGCCGTTGCTCCAGCTACCGGCCACGGTGGCTCCGCTAACCGGCTGCCCATTGGCATCGGCTACAGTCATCGTGATCGAAGCGTTCCAACGGCCGTTACGGCTGCCGGGTGCCGCGCTGCCCGTCAGGTTGCTCACATGAACCGTGCCATCGTTGGGGACAGGGGTGTTGGTGGGGGTGGGCGGAACGGCCGTTGGCGCAATGGTGGTTGCCGTGGGCGGTGGCTGGCTGCCACATTCTCCAGCCATCTCCAGCTTCATCAAATCAGCGTACAAATTCCCCTTGCTGCCACTTTGATCAATAGTGACACGCGCCTGCGTTGTACCTGATGGGGCGGTGCGGCTGAGGGCGTAATTGGTATAGGCACCGTCCCGGTTCAACGATACCGAGGCACTGCCTACAACGCTGCCGCTGCCGTTGAGAAATTCCACGCTTAGGCTGATGGGCGATGGGTTGCCGGAGGCTTTGAACCAGCCGCTAATGGTATAGCTGCTGCCGGCCGTGGCAGGGGTGGTTTGGAAAAGGGAGGCGGGTCGCCGGCCGAGCATAACGGCGGCAGAACCATCGTAAGCATCGCTCACGGGGCTGGCGCTGCCACTGGTGTTCCAGCTATTGGTGCCGTCTTCAAAGCTGCCATTTTGCAACAAGTTGCAGCTTGGGGCAACGGCCGTTGCCGTGGGGGCCGGGGTGTTGGTGGCTGTCGGCACAGGGGTGTTGGTCGCCGTCGGAACAGGTGTATTGGTTGCTGTTGCCCCTGGGGTATTGGTGGCTGTGGGAACAGGGGTGTTGGTTGCCGTTGGCTGTGGCGTGGGTGATGCGGTGGCGGTGGGGGGAACGGCCGTTCCCGTGGGCAACACAAAGAGCGAGATAGATTCGGCCGGCAGATAGGCATTCAGCGTATTGCCGCTCACGTTCACATTGCCATCGCGCACAATGGCATTCAGGTTGGCGCTGCTGTAGCGGTATACCTCGGCCTGCCCGTTGCTGCTAAAGCTGTTGAGCGCAACGGGGGAGGTGACGGCACTCTTGGTTTTGTTGATGATGATCAACATTAACGCACCGTCGCTGCTGCGAACAGAGCCATAGATGGCAACCTTGCTTTGGTCGTTGCTGTTGGCGTAGATGCTGGTGTCACCAAAACGGCCGTTGTTGCCATCATAGTTTAGGTACATGCGGAACGCATACGCGCCTGGTTGGTTAGCCGCTGGCGGATCCCAAATCGTCGCCAGATCAACCCCTTCGCGGCCAAAAAGCCCCAGCACTTCGGCCTGCGTCAACGCCCCGTTGATATGCTCCAAACCGCCCCAGTTGTATTCCGAAATAGCCAGCTTCGTGCCGGGATAATAGCTGTCAATCCATTCCTGCATCCGAGGAATGAGGTAGACAGGTTCATTGATCCAGCTTTCATCCACATAGCTGTTGTCCCACAAGGCGCGGGTTGACCGCAGCCGCAGTTCCTGGGTGGCACTGCTGCCAGCTTGCTGGAGCGCCACGCCACTTTGCTGTGGGTAGTAATGAATATCCAAATAGTCAAGAATACGCACGCCATGAGCCTGCTCATATTGCTTCATCTGGTCAAGATACCAGGGTAGGAACGCCATGCCGCCGTGGGCATTGCGGTCTGGGGCACCCAGCCACCAATCCCCATCAGCCGCCGAATAAAAGTAGGCTGACCAGCCCCATACCACCGGGCCAAGCGTTTGGGCAGTTGGATCAGCCGCTTTCACGGCTGCACCATAACGGTAAGTCAAGTCACGAATTTCGTCATAGCTTACGGGTGCTGCGTGAACATCGCGGTGGGTGGCCGACCAGAGCATTGGCTCATTATCCAGGTTGTAATATTTCACGCCACCCTGGCTGGCCTTGCCATATTGGCTAATCAAATGCTGCATCCACGCTTGCACAAACGCCTCGTCAATGGCGATGCTGGTATCGGCAGGGTCGTTGCTCGTGATTTCACTGCCGTTGCTCTTAATCCCATTGCCACAGTCCGGCGCCCAGGGGTCGGTAGACTGCTGGCTGCCATATTTGCTGACGCTAAAGCCACAATCTTTATTCCGGCTTTTGGGTGTCCAGCCAATCATGGGAATGGTCATCAGCGTTTCGCTGTTGGCCTGTTGGTTATCGGCCACAAAGCGGTCGCTGGATGTGCCGTAGGGCAGGGCGGACAGGTTGGCAACATCGTTGGCAATGTTTTCATAATACCAGTCGTGGGCACGGTTGCTTACGTCAAGCTGCCAGTTGTAGCGGGTGGTGGCGTTACCGCCCCAGCGGGCCACAGGGAGTTGAAGCTCACGCGCCAAGGTGGTGTCGGGGAAGTTCATGCCGTAGATTTCGGGGCTGATTGGGTGCCGCCCTTCATTGGCATTAATAGTGAGGGTGGGGCCACTGCCAGGAACGCTGGTGGGGGCGGGGGTGGTGGTGGGGCTGCCGCTGTTGACCACGGCGATGCTGTCGAGGTAAAAGACGGGCTGGCTGCCGTTGTTGGGGTTTTGGAACACAAGCCCAAGCAAACTGCCGGGGTTGCCCAAGTTTGCCAGCGGGATTTCATACAGCACCCACTGGTTGGGTGATGCGGTAATGAAATAGTCGCCGCTCCAACCTTCGCTGCCGTTAACGGTTTTGACCAGAATGGATTGGTTGCCGCTGCTGCCGCCGTGGAGCCAAAAGCGGAGGGTGTCCAGGCCGCTGGTGCTCATGGGGCTGCTGGCGCGGAGGTAGAGGCCGGCCCAGGCGGCGGTGTATTGAACGGAGAGAGCGTTGGCTCCTTCCTTGACGGGATTGGTGTTGCTGAAGTTGAGCGTGCTGTCCCAAGACCAGTTTTGCCAGCCGCTGGTGAGGCTGTCAACATAGACGTTTTGGTCTGGGGCGGCACCCACAGATTGCATTTGGATTAAAAAGAAAAAAAGAATTGGGGTGGTTACGGCTCCAACCCACAGCCACCGACGGGTTTTGTTACGATATTGGTTTGTCATTGTCTTGCTCCTAGCGTTCTGTCATGTCCCTGGTTATGGCTAGTAACCATGAGGAAGTTTAGATAGTTAGGGGATATGCAACTATAGGCTCTTTTGGCTGGGTCAAGGGTCATGGCAAATTGGTAGGGGGTGGGTGGGGGGGAAAACGGCCGTTTCCAAGCCAATATTTAGACGCTGTTTAACCCGTTGAGAAAATTTTTAGATTACCCAAATACAGTCAACTTTGTTATGATAAATAGAGGAACGGCCACGGGAAAAATGCTTCCGTGACCGTTTTTATTATGAGAACAAGATGAGAGAAGCCGTTTTGAACTGTCATCTACTTAACAGAAATACGGCACGTAACACGATTTATGAGCGATGAATTACCACCTATAACCCCCAAAATGCTGCGGGAAGAGATTAGCACCCGGCGCACGTTTGCCATTATTTCCCACCCCGACGCGGGCAAAACGACCTTGACCGAAAAGCTGCTGCTGTATGGCAACGCCATTCACCTGGCGGGCAGCGTGCGGGCGCGGCGCAACCAGCGCAACGCCACCTCTGACTGGATGGCGATGGAGCGCGAGCGCGGCATTTCCATTACCTCCACCGTGCTACAGTTTCCCTACAAAGGGCGGATGATCAACCTGTTGGACACCCCCGGCCACGCCGACTTTTCCGAAGACACTTACCGCACGTTGATGGCGGCCGACAGTGCGGTGATGGTGCTGGATGCGGCGCGGGGTGTGGAGCCGCAAACGCGCAAGCTGTTTGAGGTGTGCCGCGACCGGGGGATTCCGATTTTTACCTTTGTCAACAAGATGGATCGGCCGGCCGAAGATCCCCTTGCCCTTCTTGATGAAATTGAAGAGGTGCTGGGTATGCAGCCCGTGCCGATGAATTGGCCGATTGGTGAGGGCAACAGCTTTCAAGGGGTGTTTGACCGGCGCAGCGAGCGCGTTTATTTATATGACCGCACCGTTCACAACCAGACGATTTCGCCGGAAACGATTACGACGCTTGATGACCCGCGTATTCAGGCGGGGTTGAGCAATTCACAGTTTGAGGAGCTGCAGACCAACATTATGCTGCTGGATGAGCTGGCGGCGTTTGATCTGGATGCGGTGCTGCGTGGCGAACAAACGGCCGTTTATTACGGCAGCGCCCTGACCAACTTTGGCGTACAGCTTTTCCTCGACGATTTTGTGGAATTTGCCCCCGGCCCCGATGCCTACCCCAGCGACATAGGCGACATTGACCCGTACCAGCCGGAATTTAGCGGCTTTGTCTTTAAGATTCAGGCCAACATGAACCCGCGCCACCGCGACAGCGTGGCCTTTTTGCGGATTTGCAGCGGCCGTTTTGAGCGCAACATTACCGTCAAGCATCCCCGTTCAGGCAAGGCGATCAAGCTGTCGCGCCCGTACAAATTTTTTGCCGAAAGCCGCGAGGTGGTGGATGAGGCGTATGCTGGCGACATCATTGGGCTGCCCGGCAGCCGCTACTTTGGCATTGGCGACACCATCAGCACGGGTAGCAACTTCAACTTTGCCCCCATTCCCCGCTTTCCAGCCGAGCATTTTGCCCGGTTGGTCAATCTGGACGTGAGCAAACAGAAGCAGTTCCAAAAAGGGCTGGAGCAGTTGACGACGGAAGGGGCGATGCAGGTGCTTTATGAGGCGGACGCGCAGCGGCGTGACCCAATTCTGGCGGTGGTGGGGGTGCTACAGTTTGAGGTGGTGGAGGCGCGGCTGCTGGATGAGTATGGGGTGATGACGCGGCGGGAGATGCTGCCGCACCAGCTTTCGCGCTGGGTGGAAGGGCCGGAAGCGCAAATTGAGCTGCTGCCGTGGCGCTATAGCATGATGAAAACGGTGGATGAAAACGGCCGTTTAGTCGCCCTCTTCTCCTCTCCCCATGAGCTAAACTTCTACGCTGAAAAGTATCCGGACATTACGTTTCGGGGGATTGCCTGATTTTGTAGGGAGTAGGGTGTGGAGAGTAAAGCACGCTCCACACCCTACTCCTTACTCCCCACGCTCCACACCCTCTTCTACTACCACCATCAACTGCCTTACCCCCATCTGCTCGCCTTCCCGCACCAAAATCTGCGTTACGGTGGCGGCAAAGGGGGCAGTGATGGCGTGTTCCATCTTCATCGCTTCCAGAACCAGCAGCGTTTGCCCAGCGACCACCGTTTCGCCCACGGCTACGGCCAGGCGGCGGATTAGGCCGGGCATGGGGGCGGTGATGTTGCCATCTGTGACTGAATCACGGCTGGCGGGTGGCTGCTGCAAGGTGTCGTGAAAAACGGCCGTTTCCTCCCCCCACTGCACCCACACCCCCCCATCCCCGGCAAACGCATAGGCCAGCACGTCGCGCAGCCCGTCCCGCTCAAAGCGCAGGGTGTTGGCCGTTTGGCCGAGAGTGCGAAGATGGAAGGTGTCGCTGGCGGTTTGGATGTGGTAATCGGTGGCGGAAACGGCCGTTATCACCACCATCCTTTCCCCAAAACAGCAGCGAAACGGCCGACTTTGCCAATTTCCCAGCCCCCTGTCAGGCGGGTTTTGCAGGTATAGCAACAGCCCGGCCAACGCCTCCAGCTGGGGCGATGGCGCACGGCGGGTGGCTGGCTGCCAAGTTTCTTCGATAAACCGGGTGGTGGCCTGCCCACTAGCAAAGGTGGGATGAACGGCCGTTTGCCGCAAAAAAGCACGGTTGGTTGTGACACCCAAAACGGCCGTTTTGCCCAACGCCCGCCACAGCCGCCGCCGCGCCTCCTCCCGCGTTTCCCCCCAGGCCACAATTTTTGCCAGCAGCGGATCATAAAACGGCGTGATTGCCAGCCCCGTTTGCAGCCCGTGATCCACCCGCACCCCGGCCCCTTCCGGCGGCTGCCACAGGTGCAGCGTGCCGGTGCTGGGCAAAAACTGGTTGTCGGGGTCTTCGGCATAGAGCCGCGCTTCAATGGCGTGGCCGTGCAGCCGAACCTGTGCCTGCGTCAGGGGCAATGGCTGCCCTTCCGCCACCAGCAGTTGCCACGCTACCAGATCCAGCCCCGTCACCATCTCCGTCACGGGATGTTCTACCTGCAAGCGGGTGTTCATTTCGATGAAGTAGAAGTTCCCGGCTTCGTCGAGCAGGAATTCAACCGTCCCGGCCCCGATGTAACCCACGGATTGGGCAGCAGAAACGGCCGTTTCCCCCATCCGCTGCCGCAGTTCCGCCGACACCGCCGGGCTGGGTGCTTCCTCAATCACCTTCTGGTGCCGCCGCTGAATCGAGCAATCCCGTTCCCCCAAATGGATAACGTGGCCGTGCTGGTCGGCAAAAATTTGCACCTCCACGTGGCGCGGGTTCACAATCGCCTTTTCCAGCAGCAGCTCGCCGGAGCCAAAAGCCTTGGCCGCTTCCGAACGCGCCGCCGCCAACGCCGCTGGCAAATCGGCCGGCTGTGCCACCAGCCGCATCCCGCGCCCGCCCCCCCCCGCCGCCGCCTTCACCATCACCGGATAGCCAATGGTTGCCGCTGCCGCCAGAAACGCCGCGTCCGTCTGCTCGGCTCCGTCATACCCCGGCACAATCGGCACGCCCGCCGCTGCCACCCGCTGCCGCGCTGCCGCTTTGTTGCCCATCACTGCCATTGTTTCCGGCGGTGGCCCCACCCACACCAGCCCGGCATCCAGCACCCGCCGGGCAAAGTCGCTGTTTTCCGACAAAAAGCCGTAGCCAGGGTGAATGGCATCGGCTCCCGCCTGTTTGGCCGCCGCCAGAATGCGTTCCCCGTTCAAATAGGACGCGCTTGCGTCAGCCGCACCCAGCCGCACCGCCTGGTCGGCCAGCGCCACGTGCGGCGCATCGGCATCGGCATCGGAAAAAACGGCCACCGTCTCATACCCCATTTTCTGCGCCGTGCGGATGATACGGACGGCAATTTCGCCACGATTGGCGATGAGTAGTTTATGTATTGCCATGTTTTTCGGTAATCGGTAATCGGTCAACCCAACTGATTACCGATCACCGATGCCAATTTAGAAGTTCAACTTCTTCTGAGAAGTTGAACTTCTGAACGGCGAAGTTGTTTTTAAGTAAGCCTTAAGTGTGACTCGGTGTTTGTGAATGTACCTTGACTTCACGATTGATTTTGTCGCTTAATTCGCTTTCCGCAACTTCCAGATCATAGCGAACTTGCAAGCGAAGCCAAACTGCAGCACTTGTGCCAAAATAACGAGCAAGGCGCATGGCAGTATCAACGGTAACTGAACGTTCGCCCTTGACAATCTGGCTAATACGAATCGGGGTAACGCCAATATCATGCGCCAAGCGATACTGGGTTAAACCAAGCGGTTTCATAAAATCTTCCAGCAGAATTTCGCCAGGGTGAATAGGTGATAAAGTTTTGTCCATCATAATTTCTTTCATCCGTGATAATCCACAATCTCAACGTCTTTCGCTTGGTTCCCGGACCATTTGAAGCAAATGCGCCATTGGTCATTGATGCGGATGCTATATTGTTCCGCCCTGTCCCCTTTTAATTTTTCCAGCCGATTTCCAGGAGGCGCAAGCAAATCTTGTAAATTTTCTGCGTCGTCCAGGAAAATCAACTTTCGGCGGGCGGTTCAATGTTCTTCGGTAATCGGTCCACCCGACTGATTACCGATTACTGATTACTGGTTTGCCCACTTCGGCTTCCGCTTTTCCAAAAACGCCGCCACTCCTTCGCGCCCTTCGTCGCTGAGCATTGCTTTGGCGAATTCATGGGCGGCGATGTCGAGGGTGGTGGAGAGGGGGTGGGAAACGGCCGTTTGTAAAATCCCCTTCGTAATCCCGTTCGCCTGCGCCCCACATTGCTCAATCTGGCGCAGCACCTCCTCCGCCTTCGCCTCTAATGTGGCACTATCCGGCACGGCAAAATGAACCAGCCCCAGCTTCTCCGCCTCATCCCCCTTAAACCGCGCCGCCGTCAGCATCAGCCGCCGCGCCTGCGTCAGCCCAATGCGCTGCACCACAAACGCCGCAATCTGCGCCGGGGGAATCCCCAGCGACGTTTCGCTGAGGGAAAAGCGGGTGTCGGCCGTGGCAATGGCGATGTCACTGACGCACACCAGCCCAAAACCGCCGCCAATTGCTGCTCCTTCCACCAGCATCACCACCGTTTGCGGTAACTGGTTTAGCCGCGTCAGCAACCGGCCGATTTCCCGATTCTCTGCCGCCACTTCCTCTGCTGTCAGTTGCCCCTGAAAAAGCTGTTGGAACTGTTTGATGTCTCCCCCAGCGCAGAACCAGCCCTCGGCTCCGCGTAAAACAAGCGTGCGGATAGTACGGTCTGGTTCGATGCGGTCGAGAACGGCCGTTAACTCCGTAATCATCTCCCCGCTCAATGCATTCCGCACCGCCGGCCGGTTCAGCGTCACCAGGCAGCGGGATTGCTGTTGTTCTACTAAGAGTGTGTTATATGTCATGACTTGAGATGAGAGATTGGGGATTGGAGATTGGAGATTGTGAACCTTCACCAATCTCCAATCTCCCATCTCCAATTCCCCATGATTTACATCCTCGCCACCCCAAACGTGTTGGGAAATAACGGCCGTTTCTCCCCCTCGCGCACCGTCGCCAGCAAAAACGCCAGCACCTTCCGGCTGTCACGCGGGTCAATCAGGCCGTCATCCAGCAGCCAGCCAGAGGTAAAAAACGCATCCGACTGGCCGTTAAAATGGTCAATAATCTGCTGCTCCTGCGCCGCCAAAACCGCTGGCTCAATCGTTTGTCCGCGCCGCGCCGCACTCCCCTCCATCACCAGCCGCATCGTCATCGCCGCCTGTTCACCCCCCATCACCCCCGTCACCGCGTTCGGCCAGCTAAACAGGAAGCGCGGGTTATAGGCGCGGCCACACATGCCATAGTTCCCCGCTCCAAAGCTGGCGCCAATCATCAGCGTCAGGCGCGGCACGGTGGCGTTTGACACCGCCTGAATCATCTTTGATCCATGTTTAATCATCCCCCCCTGCTCATAGGCCGTGCCAACCATGTAGCCCGTCGTGTTCTGCAAAAAAATCAGCGGCGTGTTCGATTGGCAGCAAAGCTGGATAAAGTGAGTGGCCTTGGTCGCGCCGTCGGGGTCAATGGGGCCGTTGTTGCCGATGAAGGCGCACGCCATTCCGTGAATGTTGGCCTGCACACACACCGTCTGGCTGCCGTACCGGCTTTTGAATTCCAGCAGGTCGGAGCCATCTACCAGCCGGGCAATCACCTCTTTGACATCATACGGCTGCCGGTAATCGAGCGGCACGATTCCGGCAATTTCGTCGGGGTCGTAGCGGGGTGGGGCAAAGGCGGCAGGCAGGTTGCCCACCGCCTCCCAATTGAGTTTGGCAACGACTTCCCGCGCCAGCCGAATGCCGTCGCCATCGTTTTCGGCCAAATGTTCCACCAATCCTGAAATGGTGGCGTGCATTTCCGCCCCGCCCAGCGTGTCGGCTTCGGCAATTTCGCCCGTGGCGGCACGCACCAGCGGTGGCCCGGCCAAAAATGCCTGCCCCCGCCCGCGCACCCCAATCACAATGTCGCTCATGCCGGGCATATAGGCTCCCCCGGCAGTGGACGACCCGTGCAGCACGGTGATGACAGGGCAGCCGGCCGCACTGAGTTTGGCAAACTTTTGGAACAGCGCTCCACCCTGAATAAACAGTTGCACCCGGTACTCCAGCAGGTTGGCTCCGGCACTTTCCACCAAATGGATAAACGGCAGCTTGTTTTCCAGGGCAATATCCTGGCAGCGCGTCATTTTGGCCCCGCCAATTTCGGTAATGGCTCCGGCGTTGATGCCGCTGTCGGTGGCGACAATCATGGCGCGAACGCCGCTGACAGAGCCGATGCCAGCAATGACCCCGGCACCGGGGATGGAACGGTCACGGTTGTCGCTGTCGCGCAAATAGCCCGCCATGTTGCCAATTTCCAGAAACGGGGTGCCGGGGTCGAGTAGCCGCGCCAGCCGTTCACGCGGCAAAAGCTGGCCGCGCTTGTCAAACCGCTCTTTGGATTTGGCCGAGGCCTGTTCGGCGCGGGCTTCAAGCTGGCGCATTTGCTCAATGAGCGCCATCATGCCGCGCCGGTTTTGGGCAAAGGTGTCGCTGCTGGTGGAGATTTGGGAGGTGAAAATAGCCATACTGGTGCCACGCTTGTTTTTAGAGTTCGAACCGCAGAGGGTTCGCAGAGGGTGCAAAGAAAGAGAGGTTAAGGGTTCACTCAAAAATAATTTTGCAGTTTCAGAAGTTCAACTTCTCTCAGAAGTTGAACTTCTCAATCGCCAAGTTATTTTCAGGAATATCTGAATAGCTACGTTTTTTGCGCCCTTTGTGGTGAATAGAGCCTGTCGCTATTTTATCACATTGTTCGGATTGGCCCGTGGGCAGGATATACTCGTGTAGCACCCCGTTGGCGCAGCATCTGCCAGCTTGCCAGGGCAATGGGGTTGTCAAAGGCGAATTGCTCCGGCGGCAGGTCGCCGGTGAACACGGAGCCATCGTCAAGGAGCAGCGACACGCAGTGGTTGGAGTGGCCGGGGGTGGGCAGGATTTCGCCGGACAGGCCGATGTTGTGCAGAAGCTGGCGACTTTGGGCAAAGGTGATGACCATGTTGCCTTTGGGGGTGATTTCGACGTAGTTGTCCTGGGGTTTTGTCCATTGTTTCATGAGGGAAACGGCCGTTTCCTGCACATCCACAACCAACAAAGGAACGCCTTCACGCTTGAGTTCTTCGGCCAGGCCAGCGTGGTCTATGTGGTAGTGGGTGGCGAGGGCATAGCGAATTTCGTGTAGGGCGATGTCCATGCGCTTGAGGTTGGCTTTCATGGTGCCAAGCGTGCCGGGCCAGCCGATGTCAACGAGGAAGCGGGAGGTGTTGGCACTAATGACCCAATAGTTGGTTGAACGGTAGCCAACATTGACGATGGTGATGGGGGTCATGCGGGTGTGTTTATGGAAGGGGAGGGGGATTAACGGCCGTTTTGCCCCGCCCACAACGCCACCAAACCCAGCACCACCGCCGCCGCCATGCTATAGCCAAGATGCCAAATCGGGATGAGACCGGGTAAAATGAGTAAAATAAAGAGAATAAGACCTGCCAGCAGCAGGTCGCGGAAGGTATGATCCATAACGGGGATCGTAGCCGATAACAAATGAAAGTCAAAATTCACAGCAGGGGAGCTGGAGAAAAATATGGGCTTTATTATGGATGGTCTGGAGGCGGACGCTTATGACCGTAGCTATGAAGACCGCGAACTGATTAAACGCATTGCTGGCTACTTCCAGCCGCAGCGACGCAGCATGATGGTGGTGGCCGGGTTAATTTGCCTCAGCGCCGTAATGGATGCCGCTTACCCGCTCATTTTGTCGCGGGGGGTAGACGCGCTTAGTGAATCGTTAAACTCGCGCACCATTTTGCTGCTGGTGGGCGCAATTTTGCTGGCAGGTGGGCTGTCGTGGACGTTTAACTTTTTGCGGCAGTGGTACACCGCCCGCGCCGTGGGGCATGTGGTCTTTGACCTGCGCGAAGATGTGTTCCAGGCGGTGATGGCGCGGGATATGTCGTTTTATGATGAGAACCCGTCTGGCCGCATTGTCAGTCGTGTCACCTCTGACACGCAGGATTTTGCCACTGTGGTTACGCTGACGCTCAACCTGTTTAGCCAGATTTTGATGGTGCTGCTCATTCTCGCCATTTTGTTTTCCATCAACGTGCGGCTGGCGCTGTGGGCCTTGGCGATTACGCCGCTGATTGTGCTGGTGGCCCTGGGGTTTCGCCACATGGCGCGGCTGACCACGCGGCAGGCGCAGCGGGCGCTGGCGGTGGTCAATGCCCATCTGCAAGAGACAATTAGCGGTATTTCGGTTGCCAAAAATTTTCGCCGGGAGCAAATGATTTATGATGAGTTTGACGAGGTAAATGAGCAGTCGTATCAGGTGACGCTGCGGCAGGGGCTGGTTTTTAGCGCGGTCTTTCCATTGCTGCTGCTGGTGGCCGGGCTGGGCACGGTGGCAATGATTTATTTTGGCGGCAGCAGTGCGTTGGCGGGGGAGGTGTCGCCGGGGGATTGGTTTCTCTTTTTGCAGGCGATTGCCGTCTTTTGGTTCCCGTTGACGGGCATTGCGTCGTTTTGGAGCCAGTTTCAGCTTGGGTTGTCGTCGAGTGAGCGGGTGTTTTCGCTGATTGATGCCGAGCCGAGGGTGGTACAAACGGCCGTTTTTCAACCCCCACGCCTAAACGGCCGTATCTCCTTCCAGCACGTCGGTTTCCGCTACACCGCCCAGGAGCAGGTGCTACAGGATTTCAGCCTGACGATTGAGGCCGGGGAAACGGTGGCTCTGGTCGGCCACACCGGCGCGGGCAAATCCAGCCTGGGCAAACTGGTGGCGCGGTTTTATGAGTTCCAGGCGGGGCAACTGCTCATTGACGGCTACGACATCCGCAGCTTTGATTTGCCCAGCTACCGGCGGCAGCTTGGTGTGGTACCGCAAACGCCGTTCCTCTTTTCCGGCACGGTGGCCGACAACATCCGCTATGCGGTGCCGGAGGCGAGTGATGAGGCAGTAACGGCCGTTGCTAACCAAATTGGCTGGGGGGAATGGGTAGACGCTTTGCCCAACGGGCTGGACAGCGATGTGGGGGAAGGGGGGCAGGCTTTGTCAATGGGGCAGCGGCAGCTTGTGGCACTGGCGCGGGTGCTGCTCAAAGACCCGGCCATCATCATTCTGGATGAAGCTACGGCCAGCATTGACCCCGTGACCGAGGCTCAAATTCAGGAAAGCCTGGACACGGTGCTACAGCAGCGCACCGCCATTGTCATTGCCCACCGTCTTTCAACCATTCGCAGTGCCGACCGAATTATTGTGCTGAGCCAGGGTGAGATTATTGAGGAAGGAAGCCACGAGGCACTGATGGCGGCCGGTGGGCATTATGCCGACCTGTACGAAACGTACTTCCGCCATCAGTCGCCGGATTATGAAGTAAGCAGTGATCGGTAATCGGTAATCGGTAATCAGTAATCGGTCACTGATTACTGTTTACTGACTACCGATTACGGTCTACCGAATCGTCCGCACCCAGTCGCCAATATTCCACAGGTCAGAGTCCCAGGTGTTGGGGCGCACGCCGATCAGGTCGTTGGCATGGACGGAGACAATGCCACGCTGCACAAGGGGGATGACAACGCCATCTTGCACCAGCAGGTCGTTGAGCTGCTGTACAAGCTGTGCCTGCTGGTCGCGGTTGGTGGCGGCGGCAAGCTGCCCGGCTAGTTCGTCATAGGCAGGGTTGCAGTAGCGAGCCACGTTGCGCCCTTGCCACTGGTTGGCCGGGGTGGGGATTTCAGCGCATGTCCATTGCTGCATGTGGTCGCTGGGGTTAGTCCCGGCAAAGCAGTCGGTGAAGAGGGAGAGATCGGCGTTGAAGTGGATATAGCTGTTTTCTTCGTCAGGCTGGGTGCTAAACAGCTTTTCTGCGGGGATGTTTTGCAGTTCGGTGGCAACGCCAATGGCGGCCCATGCAGTTTGGATATGGCTTTGGATGGCTTGCTGGGTGGGGTTGGTAGCGGCCTGTAGCAGGATGCGCAGCGGGACGCCATTGCTTTCCCGCACGCCATCGCCGTTGAGGTCTCGGAGGCCAACTTCGTCGAGCAGGGCGTTGGCGGTGGTGATGTTGGGGCTGAAGCAGCCGCTGTTGTTGGGGGAGGCGAAGGGACCGGGGGCGGGGATGAGGTTGCAGCTTATTTGGGCTGAATCGCCATAGATTTGGTTGACGAGGGCGTGGCGGTCAATGGCGAGGGAGAGGGCTTGACGAACGGCCGTTTCTGCCAAAAACGGGTGCGGGTTCGGTGCTTCGGCCGACCAGACGGAGCGCAGTTCGCCCAGCGCTGGGTCGGGGTTGGTCAGGTTCACGGTCAGCCGTTCGACGCAAGAGCCATAGGTGGTTTCCACATGCCCCAGCCCTTGCTGTGCCAACTGGTGCAAAATTTGCGGTTCCACCTGCACGTTCCAGGCAAAGTCAGCTTCACCTTTTTCCAGCACCACGCTGGCAGCGGCGGTGGCGTTGTAGGCACTGCTGATGGCGATTTCGCCGAAGTAGGGGCGGTAGGGGTCGCGGAAAAAGTCGTTGGGGGTAAAAACGGCCGTTTCTCCCTTGTTAAAATCACTCACCACATACGGCCCCGTGCCAATTGGCTTCCGGTTTGTTTTGTCACACCCTTTTTCCGCATCCTGCAAACATTCCTCATATTGAATCTTTTGCAGCACGGGTGAGGCTGCCCCAACAAATGGGCCATAGGGATCGGCTTGTGGTTCGCTAAAATGGATGGTTACGGTCAATGGGTCAACCACTTCCACCGAATCAACCGAGGCAAACAGCGGAGCCTGCACACATTCATTGTCAGGGTTGCGACAAAAATCGGCCGTGAACAGGACATCATCGGCCGTTAGGGGGTTGCCATCTGACCAGAAAATGTCCCCCCGCAGCTTCCAGGTAATGCTGCTACCATCGGCTGCCAAAAGCCCATTTTCGACCGTGGGAATGGCCTCAGCCAGCCAGGGGATGAGGATACCACCTTCGTCATACCGTGCCAGTGGCTCCAACACCAGTACCGACGGGTCTAGCGGGGTCGCGCCAGCCTGATAGGGGTTTAAATGATCCGGGAATTGCCAATAGAGCAGGGTCAGGGGTTCGCCCCGGCCGCGAGGGGTTACAAGCAGTTCCTGCACAATGGTTTCGCCGGGCAGCACAACTTCAACAACGCGAGTAACCTCGACGGGATCGCCTTCTTCAAGAATGGTAACAACGCGGGTAACTTCAACGGGTTGGGCATTACAGGCGGCCAGTGCCAGGACAATAAAAAGAAACAGAATACCTTTACGAGCAGTCATACAATCTCCACAATACATCAACTTGGGCACAAATTTGGTGCGTGATAGCGGTTTTTTATCTGAACATTGTAGAGAAAGCGGCTTACAAAAAACCTGAAGGTGGTGAGGATGGGGATTAGAGATTGGGAGATTAGAGATTGAAGGCTCTCAATCTCTAATCTTTACTTATGCTGCTTTGAGCGTTTCAGCTAATTCTTTTAGCAGCATACAGTAGCCGCGTTGCCCCCGCTCAAAGTTGCGAATGCGGATAAATTCGTTGGGGGCGTGGAGGTTTTCGTCGTCTATGCTAAAGCCAAACCCCACCGTGTAGGCATCCAACTCCTTGAGAAACAGCGAGCAAACGGGAATGCTGCCCCCCAGCCGGGTCACATAGGGAGCCTGGCCGTACAGCTCTTCCAGCACGGCGGCGGCGGCGACATTGCCGGGGTGGTCGGTGGGCATCAGGTAGGGGGTGGAGCTGCCGCTGCGGGCGGTGACGGTCACTTTGGCACCGGGTGGGGTGTGGCGGGCAATGTGGTCGCTGATTTGGCGAATAATGTTGGCCGGATCCTGGTTGGCAACCAGGCGGCAGGTGATCTTGGCGTGGGCCTGGTTGGGAATGACCGTTTTGGTGCCTTCCCCCTGAAAGCCGCCCCAAATGCCGTTGATTTCCAGGGTGGGGCGCACCCAGTTGCGCTCGCGGGTGGTATAGCCGGGTTCGCCAAAGAGGTCGTCGAGGCCGAGGCTGGCTTTGTAGGCGGTTTCGTTGAAGGGAACGGCCGTTAACTGCCCCCTCTCCTCCTCACTCAACGCCACCACATCCTCATAAAACCCATCCACCAAAATCTTGCCTTCCGGGCTTCGCATCGAGTCGAGAATGCGGACGAGAGCGTGGACGGCATTTGGCACCGCCCCGCCGTGCAGCCCGGAATGGAGGTCGCTGTTAGCCGTTTGCACATCAATTTGCAGTGCCGCCAGCCCCTTTAGCCCTACCACCAGCGACGGCTCATCGGCCGTCCACTGCAAGCCGTCGGCACTTACCACCAGATCACAGGCGAATCGCTCCCGGTTGGCGGCCATAAACGGCGCAAGCTGCGGGCTGCCAATTTCCTCCTGCCCTTCAAAGATAAATTTAACGTTGAGCGGCAGCTTGCCCTCGCTTTGCAGCAGGGCTTCCACGGCCAAAACGGGGGTCAGCATGCCCCCTTTGTCGTCGGAGGCACCACGGGCGTAAATACGGCCGTTTTCCACTCGCGGCTCAAACGGCGGCGATTGCCACAGTTCAAGCGGATCAACCGGCTGCACGTCAAAGTGGCCGTAAATGAGGACGGTGGGCATCCCCGGCGCGTGGAGCCAGTCGCCATAGACCACGGGATGGCCGCCGGTGGGCAGCACCTCGGCGTGTTCTACGCCGGCCGCCGTCAACCGCTGCGCCACCCAGTCGGCGGCGCGGGTCACGTCGTCGGTGTGGCTGGGCAGGGCGGAGATGCTAGGGATGCGGATAAAATCAAATAGCTCGTTGAGAAAGCGTTCTTCGTTTTGTTGGAGATAGGTTTGCCAGGTCATGAATGGGGAATGGGGAATGGAGAATTGAGAATGGAGAATGAACATCATTCCCCATTCTCAATTCTCCATTCTCAATTTGGAATTGGATAAAGTTGTTGGGCGTTGCGGTGGAGGATGGAAACGGCCGTTTCCTCCGCCTCCCGTGCCGACAAAAACCCCTCGCTGATCAGCTCATCCAGCACCTTGCCCAGCCCCCAGCGCCCCCAGCGTGCCGCCAGCCAAAAAATGTCGGGCATTGTAAAAGCGTCAGTGGCAAACAGGATTTTGCTGTGGTGGGCCATCCCCAGCACCTCGCGCAGCAGGGCGGGGATGCCGGTGGTGGCAAAGGGAATCGCCAGCGACAGGTCAAGCCAGACGTTGGGATAAAGCGCGGCCAGGTGCGCCGTCTCGCGGCTAAACGGCCAGCCGATATGGAGCAGCACCAAATTCGCCCTGGTTTGGGCGATGAGGGGGCGCAGGTGGAGCGGGTTGGCGGTGCGGAGGTCGGCATCTTCGTCGCCAAAGCCGGTGTGGATTTGGAGCGGCAACCCTTGCCGCCCCGCTTCCTCGGCCGCCAGCCAGAGCAAATAGTCGCACAGCGGCTTGGCCGCCAGCCGCACGCTGCCCTTCCGCTGCGCTTCAGCGTGTAGCGAGTTGTAGGCGGCTTCAGCTCCAGCCCGGTTCGCGGGGGCAATGTCTAGCCCGGTGCGGTAGGCGATGATACTTTTGAGGGCGACGTAGCCGTTGGCTCGCGCTTGCCGCAGGGTAGCGACAAACGCCTCAATGGCGTTTTCAAAGCGGGGATGGGCGACGATGAGCTGCTGGAAAAAGGTTTCGATTCGCAAAATGGGGTGGACGGGGCAGGGGAGCAGGGCGGGGAAGGTGGCGGGGGTGTAGCTGTCGGCGGTCGAGTAGCCGTAGTCGCACAGTACCATGCTGATGTTGGCAGCGGTGAAGAGGCGGTGGGTCCATTCGGCATGGGGGATGGTGTTGCGGGCGGCAAGAACGGCCGTTACTTCTGCCTCGCACCCCAACATTTCCGCCAGCCATTTGACCCCGGTGCGGAAAAAGAGGGAGTGGGGGACGTGGTGCTGGTGGGTGGCCGGGTGCGTGGATTCGGTGAACCATTGCTGGAAGGAAACGGCCGTTTCTATCGCCTCCGGCCGAAGCAGCGGGTGGGCGTGGTGGTCAAGGATGGGGATGTGGTCGAGGTTCATGGTAATCGGTAATCGGTAATCGGTAATCGGTAATCAGTCAGGCCACTGATTACTGATTACTGATTACCGATTACTAAAATTTATAAATGTGGTGCTTAATCTCAAAATCAACATCCTCCGCCGCAAACGCCGCATACTCCGAGCGGCGAACGGCGAGATAGGAGCTGCTGAGGTCGGAGCCGAGGGCCTCCATGAGAACGCGGTCGTTTTCCAGCGCGTCCAGTGCCTGCGCCTGTGTGGTCGGGTAACGGGCAATGCCCAAAGCGGCACGTTCGGCATCGCTGTAGTTGCCGGGGTCAATCAGCGTCGCCTTGCCCGGCTCCAGCTCCCGCCGAATGCCATCCAGCCCGGCGGCAATGAGGCCGCCCAGCGCCAGATACGGGTTGTTGCTGGGGTCGCTGGCCTTTAGCTCCATGTTGATCGAGGCCGCTTCCATCCCCCACAGCGTCGAGGCGATACGCACCGATGCTTCCCGGTTGTCTGGCCCCCAGGAAGTGTAGGCACTGCTCCAAAAGTGGGGCTGCAGGCGGCGGTAGGAGTTGTAGCTGGGGGCGGTGAGTGCCAGCAAACCGGGCAAATGTGCCAGCACGCCAGCGATAAAGTGGTAGCCAAGTTCGCTGACCATGTACGGGTCTTTGGGGTCATAGAGCAGATTGTTCTCCCCGGCCAAATCCCAAATGCTCCAGTGAATGTGGGCACTGTTGCCCGCCTGATTGGGCTGCGGTTTGGGAGCCAGCGAGGCCACCATGCCGTGCTGGTCGGCCACGTTCCGCACCGTTTCGCGGAACCATATCTGGTTGTCGGCGGCGCGTAGGGCGGGGGCGTGGCGGATGGGGAGTTCGTGTTGGCCGTGGCCGAGTTCGGGGTAATAGGCATCAATGGGAATGCCCTGCGCCTCAAAGGCGGCGATCATGTCGTCCATCACTTCCGCGCCGGCCGCCATTGAAATGGTGCTAAAGCAGAGGCCGGTGTCAATGGGGAGGTAGCTGCCGTCTTCCTGCGGGTGAAAAAGGCTGAATTCGTTCTCGAAGGTGGCCTGGAAGCTGAGACCGAGGTGGGCGGCGCGGGTGATCATGCGCTGGAGGAAGCTGCGGGGGCAGGCGGACCACGGTTTTTTGTCCAGGGTGAGCATGTCGCACATCATGGCGGCGCTGTTGGGGGCGTAGGGAAGGACGACAAAGCTGTTGATGTCGGGGACGAGCCGCACTTCGCCCACTGGCCCCATGCCGGGAACAGGCTGGAGCTGATCGAGCATGTTCATGGCCTGCATGGCCGGGGTGAGGCCAATGCCGGTGGTGAGGCGGCGGGCGAAGCTGTCTATGTGGACAAGCTTGCCGCGAATCGTGCCGCCGTTGTCGCAGTAGAGGAAGCGGATGAGGCGAACGCCAGCGTTGTTGGCGGCTGAAATAACCTGGTCTTTGTTCATGAGACGACTCCTTTAAAAAGTGAGATTGGGAGATTGGACAACGCTCAGTCTCTTAATCTCTTAGTCTCCCAATCTTCATCCATGCACCCGAAAAGGTAGATGGTAGCGCAGTTAGGGGGAGCGTCAACCTTTTCACTGCCTCTTGGTATAATTGGGTGGAAGCAAATGTTGAGTGGTTTATGGAGGTTAGAGATTGGGGATTGGAGATTGACACTGTGCAGGTACCAATCTCCAACCTCCAATCTCCAATCTTTTTTTGGATATGGCTGAACAGATACGGTTACTGATTGCGGATGATCACCCGGTGGTGCGGGATGGGCTGGTGGCGATTTTGGGAACGCAGCCGGATTTTGTGGTGGTGGGGGAGGTGGGAAATGGGGTGGAGGTGGTGGCACAAACGGCCGTTCTTAACCCAGATGTAGTGCTGCTGGATTTGGAGATGCCGCTGCTGGATGGGGTAGAGGCCCTCCGGCAACTGCGGGCGGCGGATGAACGGGTGCGGGTGATTGTGTTTACGGCGTTTGATACGGATGAGCGGATATTAACGGCCGTTCAAGCCGGTGCCCAGGGCTACTTGCTCAAAGGCGTGCCACGCCAGGAGCTGTTTAACGCCATTCGCGTCGTCCATTCCGGTGGGTCGCTGCTGCAGCCCGTGGTAGCCTCCAAGCTGCTGCGGCAGGTGAGCCAGCGGCAGGAAGCCCCGCCGCTGGAACCGTTGACCCCGCGTGAGCAGGAAGTACTGGATCAGTTGGCGCTGGGGCTGCAAAACAAGGAGATTGCCGCCCGGCTGGTAATTAGCGAGCGGACGGTCAAATTCCACGTCAGCGCCATCTTGAGCAAGCTCCACGCCGGCAACCGCACCGAAGCGGTGGCAATTGCGGCGCAAAACGGGTTGGTGAAATTGCAGGGGAGTGTGTAACCAATGGCACCTTATCAAAGATTTCGCAGATTACGCAGATTCATCCGTTTTGTAGCAGTGTAGCCGAGGATTCCAATCCTCGCTCTTCGGCTCATGAATAAGAATGAGGATTGGAATCCTCGGCTACGGCGGGTTTATTTTGTTGCAATAATTGGGTTTTTAGGGCAGTTGCTTAACATAACCACGCCATTGTCTGTTACCTGCACAAAATCCTCAATGCGCACGCCACCCCAGCCCGGCAGGTAAACGCCCGGTTCCACGGTAATGGTGGCTCCGGCGACGAGGGTTTCGGCTTCCCCGGCGCGGAACGACATAAACGGATCTTCGTGGATGTCCAGCCCCACGCCGTGGCCGAGACCGTGGCCGAAATGGTCGCTATGTCCGGCGGCGGTGATCACGTCGCGGGCGGCGGCATCGGCCTGGCGCAGCGTCAGGCCGGGGCGCAGGGCGGCCAGGGCGGTCTGCTGGGCAGACAGGACAAGGTTATACACTTCCCAAAATTGCTCCGATGGGTTGTTGCCCAGGTGAAAGGTGCGGGTCAGGTCGCTGCGGTAGCCGTTGAGCTGGCATCCCATGTCCACCACAATGGTGTCGCCTTCCTGCAATTGGCGGTCGCCAGCGCGGTGGTGGGGGTAGGCACCATGTGGGCCGGAAGCAACGATGATGTCAAACGCCAGCCCGTCGGCACCCCGTTCGCGCATCGTTTTTTCCAGCTCCCAGGCCAGGGCGCGTTCGCTCATGCCGGGCTGGGCAATTTCGTTGATCTGGCTCATGGCGTAATCGGTGATGGCGGCGGCGGCGCGGAGGGCTTCGATCTCAACGGCCGTTTTTACCTGCCTTAACCCCTCCAAACTCTTCTCCAGCGGCACCCATTCAATTCCTTCGCCCAGCTTTTGCAAATTTTCCGCTTCGTAGAGCGAAATTTGCTTTGCTTCCAGTGCCAGCCGGGAAACGTTGGCCGCTGCCAGCATCTTTTTTGTGTCGTCGTCGGTACGCTGGTGCTGGAACAGCTCAAAGGCGGGGGCTTGCGCTTTGGCCTGCTCCCAGTAGCGGAAGTCAGTGGCAATGAGCGCCTTGTCGGCGGTAATTAGCAGTTGCCCGGCCGAGCCGGTGAAGCCGCTGGCCCAGCGGCGGTTGGTGGCGCTGGTAATAAGGATGCCGTCGCTTTGCCAGGCGGGAAGCTGCTGGCGGATGAGGGCGAGGCGGTCGTGGAGAAGTTGGGTTTGATCGGGTGTGGTCATGGGGTGAGTATTGCGTATTGCGTATTGCGTATTGACTTTGTTTACGTAATACGCAATACGCAATATTGATTAGGGTTTGGTCAAATGCTTGATTTCGGTTTGCAAAATGGCGCGGAGGATGGCGACCATGGTGGCGTAGGTGGGATCCATGCCGTAGTAGGAGAGGTTTTGCGAACCGAGGTTTTTGCCCTTGCTAAAGGGGGTGTCGGAAGCGTAGTGGAGCATTCCGATGGGGAAGTTGGCGCTGTAGAGGTTGACAAGCTCGTTGTAGGGATGGCGGCGTGGGCGCACCATTTCGTAGATCGCGCTGAGGTAGGGGCCGGCCTCCATTTCCATGTCGGTGTACCCTTCCTTGTAGAAAACGGACATGTAGCCTTCGTTTTGCAGGAAGGTGCCGGGGACGGTAATCGCTTTTTGGTTGTCCATGACGGTGCCGTAGACGAGGTGGGGGGCAACGTCGGTGGCGGTGAAGCAGTTGTCGAAGAGGTAGGTGTTGAGCGAATGCTCGTCGTGGACGACGCTGGGGATCATGATGTCGCCAATACGGCCGTTTAGCGTGGCTGCCTTGCCCATGATGTAGATGCCGCGCACTTCGGCAATGTTGCGCGAGATTTCGGTGAGAACCTGGTAGGCGGCCATACCGAGGGGGTAGTCTATGTTGACGATGATGGCGTTGCTGCGGCTGAGTTTGTTGAACCCGTCAACCTTGAGCCGGGGGTCGAGGAATTTTTCGCTGAGTTTGTTGAGGGAGACGACCTGGACTTCGATGTCAAAGGCGTGGTCGCTGGGGACGCGGTTGATGCCGACGTTTTGTTCATGGGTGAGGCGCTGGGAAACGGCCGTTTCTCGCGTCGCCTCAAATTTCTTTAGCACATAATAAAGGAAGTTCTCGATACGGCTGGGGACGTTCCGCGCTTGAATCGCTTCGTACTCTTGTTTGAGGTCGTTGTTGGGCTGCGAGTTGACAAACTCAAACAGCTCTTTTTCACGCTGCAGGGCATGACCGCTAAGTAGATTGGTGAGGGTGTGGGTGTTGCTGGAGACAAAATAGACGGGGCAGTCGGCAAAGGGGATTTGGGGAACGCGCCGCTCAACGTTTTGCCACCAGCGGCGGGTGGCGCGTTTGTAGTCGGTGAGCGACCCGGCCAGGGAGCGGATGGCGATTTCTTGGCTTTTTTGGCTGATTTGCAGGAGCTGAACGGCCGTTTGTCCCCGCCAAATCTGCCCCAGCCGCTCTAAATCCTCGGCCGGAATGTTCGTTATTCGCGCCAGCCGAATGAGGTCATTGCCCTCCACACGGCCGTTTTTATCCTCCTCACACATTTGCAGCAGTTGACGCACCCCATCGCCGCGCAGCAGTTGGTGCAGCTTGCGCCGTTCAATCTGGTATGCCGTCAAAATTGGAATCAGGTCGTCAATGTCTGATTGGCTGGCAATATAAACCGCCAGCGTGCCGTTGCCATCATAAAAGCTGCGCCGCCGCCGCCCCGGTGCCTGCATATGCCGCCACGTTTCCACATCGGGGTAGCCGTGCTGGGCAAACACCCGTTCCGATTGCCCCATGACAACCAGCCGCACCTCGCTGAGGCAGTCGGGGATTCGCAAAATGCTGTAGGTGAAGGCGGCCAAATCGGGCTGTGGCTCGTCGGCGTGGATGTGGAGGGCGGAGTTCATCCGCTTGTGGGCTTCAATCAGCGTTTTGATTTCTACCGCTCGGCTGCTGCGAAGCAGGGAGTAGTAGGTGCGGAGGTAAAGCTGTATTTCTTCGTTGGCGGAGGTAGGTACTGTTCTATCCATTTTTTGGGGGAAGTTATCAGTTATCGGTTATCAGTTATCAGTCTGACTGTACGCAAAGCGGTCGTGAAACGACATTACCGATTACTGATTACCGATTACTGATTACTCATTAACAAAAATCTCACCATCACCCTCAGCGACGGTGCCGACGATAACGGCCGTTTCACAATGCGCCATAAACACGTCCACTTGGTCGGGCGCAACGGCCACCAGCAGCCCGCCCGATGTTTCCGGTGTCCACAGCATATCTTGCATCAGCTGGCTAACGGTGTCGCTGAACGTGACCCAAGGGGCAAAGTAGTGCATGTTGCGCCCCATGCCGCCGGGGAATGCCCCCGCCTCGCCATAGGCCAGCGCACCGGGCAGCCAGGGGAGCTGGCTGGCGTTAAAGTGAAAGGCGACTTGGCCGTGGTGGGCCATTTCGTGGGCGTGGCCGAGCAGCCCAAAGCCGGTGATGTCGGTCATGGCGTGGGCGTTGGCGGCCTGGGCGGCAAGGGCGGCGGCTTTGTTGAGGGTTTTCATGCTGGTAACGGCCGTTTGCACATCCCCCTCCTCCGTAATCCCCCGCTTCAACGCCGTTGTCACCACCCCCACCCCCAGCGGCTTGGTCAGCAGCAGCACGTCACCCGGCTGCGCCCCTCCCTTCGTTTTCACCTTGTCGGGGTGGATGATGCCCGTCACGGCCAGCCCATATTTTGGCTCCTTGTCGGCCACGCTGTGGCCGCCCGCAATCACGCCGCCCGCCTCGGCCACCTTTTCCGCCCCGCCGCGCAAAATCTCGCGCAAAATCTCCTTGTCCAGATTTTCGGGAAAGGCGACGAGGTTGATGGCAAACAGCACTTGCCCACCCATGGCGTAAATGTCCGACAGCGCATTGGCGGCAGCGATGGCCCCAAAGTCGTAGCCGTCGTCTACAACAGGGGGAAAAAAGTCGGTTGTGTTAATGATGGCCTGTTCAGCGTTGAGCTGATAGACAGCCGCATCGTCCGCCTTGGCTAACCCGACCAGCAGTTGGGGGTAGTTGGCGGGGTTGAACAGGGCGCGTAATGGTTCCAGCGCATATGCCAGGTCACCCGGACCCAGTTTGGACGCTCAACCGGCGCAAGAGGCCAGGGTGGTGAGGCGTATCTGTTTTCCACTCATGGTTGGACTCCTATGTCAATTATGAATTATGAAGGATGAATTATGAATTTTCATCCACGTGCGGCTGCACTGCATGGACTCTCTTTGGTGAGATTTGGGATTGGAGATTGGTGATTAACCAGTTTCTAATCCTGATTGACTGACAGATTTAGGTTCTGTTGACTTTGCAGAATTTGAACCGCAGAGGACGCGGAGGACGCAGAGAAAGAGAAGAAAATAAGATCAATCTCTGCGATCTTTGCGCCTTCTGTAGCGAAATCTGCTTCTTTTTGCCAAAAGTCAACACAGCCCAAGCATTCACCACAAAGCTTGCAGAGATTTTTTGCCTTTTCCCTCTGCGCCCTCTGCGCTCTCTGCGGTTCAATAAGATTTGTCAGTCAATCAGGATTAACCACTCTCCAATCTCTAATCTCTAATCTCTAATCTCCAAATGCACAATGTATGACCACAGGGCGTATGCAATCCGCCCCTACCTGATCATGATGGTTTGTCCGGTGCGGCTGCTTTCGTAGGCCGCATCCACAATTTTCATGTTGATTAGCCCTTCGTGGCCGCCGGGGGTGGGCTGCTGCCCGGCGCGAATGCAGGCGATAAAGTAGGCGAGCTGGGCATCGTACATGGTTTGGGGGCAGTGGATGGGGCGGGGATGGGGGAAGTTGGGATTAACGGCCGTTTCCTCCCCCACCTGCACCCTCGTGGGAAAAAGCGAGCCAAAGCCAAAACGGCCGTAAAGCTCCGTACTCGCCTCCGGCCCCCCGGCGTAGGGCTGCCACCAGCCCGACTCAATCGTCGAGGTGCAGCCATTGTCCCACGTCACCACAATCGTCCCCGTGTCGTCCACATCATAATCCCCATAATGGGTGCCAATGCGGGCAAAAACCGACTGCGGCAGCGGGTCGCCCAGCAAAAACCGCGCCGTGTCAATGGCGTGGATGCCCATATCGGCCAATGCCCCGCCGCCAGCCAGAGCCGCCTGGGTAAACCAGCCGCCCGGCCCCCAGTTCACATGAACCCCATACCCCTTGGTGCGGATAATCGCCCCCAGCGGCTCCATCTGCTGCTTTAACCACAACACTTCTTCGTCAAAACGCCAGCAGTGGGCCACCATCAGCAGCGTCCCCGACCGCTGGCTGGCGGCGATCATCGCCTTGGCTTCGGCGGCATTCATCGCCATCGGTTTTTCCACTAGCACATGCACCCCCGCTTCCAGTGCGGCAATCGCCTCCGGGGCGTGGAGGGCGTTGGGGGTGTTGATGCTGATTGCGTCCACGTCGCCATCGGCCAGCAGGTCGGCCACATTGTCGTATTGGCGGGGAATGTTGAACGTTTCGGCGAAGGTTTGGCGGGAGGTGGGGTGGTGGTTGCTAACGGCCGTTAATCCCACCCCCGCTACCTTCTGCGCCGCCGCCGCATGAATGTTGGCAATGTAACCAGTACCCGTAAAAGCCAGTTTGAGCGTCATAGCTGATGGGCAATGCCATATGGCAGGCGGTGCTGCCGGACATAGGTGGGTAAGATGGAGAGGGTTTGGATAACGGCCGTTTCTGGAATATTGCCCAGCGGAATATGGCACGCATCAAGGGCGCGGAGCAGGGGGGCGGTGTCCTGTCCCTGCTTTTCGGCCATCAGCACAATGCCGGGACCAACCAAATCGCCGTGGGGCAACCCCTTGCCCATGACGTTTTCCACGGCGTAGGCAAAGTAATGTTCGCTTCCTTCTTCGGGGCGGGAGTGGCCGATTTGGTTGCAGAGCTGCACTTCCAGAGCCAGGCAGTCGAGCAACTGCTTCAGGCCGTCGGGGTCGCCGCGCCCAGCCGCTTCGGCGCAGTCAAGCGACCCCTGCAAAATGGCCTGGGCGGCCTGGTAGACGTAGGGGATGAAGGGGGCATGGGCGGGGTTTTGCCCCTGTTCATGGGCAAATTGCCAATCCCAGCAGCCGGTGGCGATGGAAAGGAGGTCGCAGATGCCAGCGGCACGAACGGCCGTTGGTGCCGCCGCCAGCACCGCCAAATCAATGATCAGCGCATCCGGTGGTTTGGTTTCCAAATAATACACACAGCCATCGTGGCGATAGCCAGAAGCCCAGGTAAGAAACGCATCCACCGACACGGCAGTGGGCAGGCAAACCAATGGCTTGTGCTGTTTGACGGCGATATATTTAGCCGCATCCACTGCCAGCCCGCCGCCGACGGCGTACACCACGTCGCCGTGGCACTGAGGTAACAGAGTGTCCCAGTGGCTAATGGTTGCGTCGCGGGCTTCAACGACGGAGGTGATGGACAGATGGGAAAGGTGGGAAGAAACGGCCGTCCACGCCGGTTCACTCATCACCACCACCACATCACGCTGCTCTTCAGTGGCCGAAAACGGCCGATAATCAGTTACAGGCAAATTCCAGATTCGCATCACAACCTCAACAATCAATTACCCATTTGTAACAAACGGGGCGGCGGCTCATGATGGCTGGTTAGCTGTCGCGCCTGTTCCAACGTCTGCCACGGCTCCACATGCACCAGCACCTCCGCCAGCGTCGGGAAGGCATGGAACAGATCATGACGCAGCTCTTCGGCAATGCGGTGGCTTTGTCCCGTGGTCAGCCTGGGGTCAACCCCAATATTGACCTCGGCATGAAGCCTATGCCCTACCCAGCGCATCCGCACCCGGTACACCGTATCCACCAGCTTGTGCCGCCGCACCACCGCTTCCGCTTTGTCCAAATAATCTGGCTCCACTGCATCCATCAGCCGATACCACATCTTTTTGATGGCATCCCAGGTAATAAAAACGATGGTCAGGCCAATGAGCATTCCAATGATCGGGTCAACAATCGGGAAGCCCAACACCGTGCCGCCGGCCGCCAACAGCACCGCCAGCGACGTTAATCCATCAGTTCGGGCGTGCAAACCGTCGGCAATCATGGCCGCCGAGCCAATCTTTTTGCCCACCCGAATTTGCATAACGGCCACCGCCTCATTGCCCAAAAAGCCAATGATGGCCGCCGCCGCCAGCCAGCCTAGGTTAGTCAGCGGCTGCGGATTGATAAACCGCTCAATGGACTCCTTAAAAATAAAAAAGGCACTAAAGGCGATGGAAAGGATAATGAAAATACCGGCCACATCTTCGGCACGGCCATAGCCATAGTTGTAGCGGCGATTGGCGATGCGGCGTGCCAGATAGAAGGCGATGAGCAGCGGCACCGAGTTGAGGCCATCGCCAATGTTGTGAACGGTGTCGCCCAGCAGGGCTACACTGCCGCTGAGTGCCACTACCCCGATTTGCAGCAGAGAGGTGACAAGGAGAATGGCGAGTGCCAGCCAAACGGTGCGAATGCCGAGGGCGTTGTCGAAAAAGGCTTGCTCGCTGGTTAGCTGGGCGTGTTCGTGGCTGTAGCCCGGTATGTGCAACGCCGAGGCGATACGTTCCCACAATGTATGGTCATGGTCGTGGCTGTGGTCATGATGATGATCATGGTGATGGTGGTTATGATGATGGTCATGGTCGTGGTCGTGGTCGTGATCATGATGGTGGTGGTCATGGGGGTTGGGGTGAACGTAGTGGATTGCGCCACTTTCCTGTTCAGGTTTACTCGACGACATTACTTAGCCTTTGATTCCAGAGATAACCACGCCCTGCGTAAATATCTTCTGGCTGAAAAAGAAAATAAGGATGGGTGGAATAATCATGACGACGGAAGCGGCCATGATGAGATGGGTGTTGACGGAATAAAGGGCATCAAACGTTTGCAGCCCGACGGCCACTGTCCAGTTTTCGCGGTTGTGGAGGAAAATGAGTGGCTCGTAGAAGTCGTTCCAGGCGTAGAGGAAGTGGAAGATGCCGACTGCGACCAGTGCCGGCCGTGCCTGGGGCAAAATAACGTGGATAAACACCTGAAGCGGGTTGGCACCGTCAATCTTGGCCGCTTCGTCCAGCGCCAGCGGAATGGTCATAAAAAACTGGCGCAGCAAAAATACGTCGTAGGCGTTGGCAAAGAAGAGGGGAACAATGAGCGGCAGTAGGGTGTCAATCCAGCCCAGCTTTTGGAAAAGGATGTAGACGGGGATGAGGCGCACCTGGGAGGGGAGCATGATGGTGGAGAGCAGGATCAAAAAGAGGATGTTGAGGCCAGGGGCGCGAAAGCGGGAGAAGCCGTAGGCGACGAGGGAGCTGGAGAGCAACATGCCAAACATGCCGACGAAGGTGACGGTGAGAGTGTTGAACAGGTAACGGTCGAAGGGGACGCTGGTGAGGGCTTCGATGTAGTTTTCGGGGTGGAGTTCGACGTGGCGCAGCGGGGTCTGCTCGGCAATGACGAGTTCGACTGGTTCGCCGTCGGGGTTGGCTGGGTCTACAAATAGCCCTTTGCCGCCGGGCCGGTTTTTGACGAGGGCGAGGGTTTGGGAACGGCCGTTAACCACTACCTCATACAATGGTTCATCCTTGTTGTCGAGAACGGCCGTTTGTGACTCCCACGGAATAAGCGGCGGCGGCGAAGCCCGCAACTGGTTCCGATCCTTCAGCGACGTCGAAATCATAAACAGCAGCGGCACCATAATCACAAACGCCCCAAACGCCAGTACTAGCGTCGTCAGCAGCTTCAATATCGTCCGCCGCCCCCGAATCGTCCCCGCATTTAGCGAAAACCCAGCCGTTTTATTGGCATCCACAGCAGCCATATCCCTCATTCCTCCCTACTTCCGCACCTCACCCTCATAAAACACCCACATGGGCGAAGAGCGAAAAACCAGTGCCGTCACAAACAAAACAATCACCAGCAGCACCCACGCCAGTGCCGACGCATACCCCATCTCAAAAAACTTAAACGCACTCTGGTACAAATACAGGTTATACACCAGCGTCGAACGCACCGGTCCCCCATCTCCACTCGTCGCCACATACACTTCCGTAAAATATTGAAACGCTCCAATCAGCCCAATCACCAAATTATAAAAAATAACCGGCGTCATCAGTGGCAGCGTCACATGACGAAAGCGATGCCAATTATTGGCTCCATCAATTCTGGCTGCCTCATACAGCGTCGTCGGAATCCCCTGCAGCCCCGCCAGATAAATGATCATGCTGCCCCCCACCCCCCACAGGCTCATAATCACCAGTGCCGGAATTGCCCAGTCAGGATCTGTCAACCAGCCCGGCGGGTTATCAATGCCCAAATAATTTTGCAAAAACGGGTTCAAAATACCGATACGTGGGTTAAAAATGCGCGTCCACAGCAGTGCTACTGCCACCCCGGCAATCACCGACGGCAAGAAGTAGATGGTGCGCCACACATTCACCCCCGGTATATCCTGGTTCAACAGCAAGGCAATGACAAACCCAAAAATTAACCCCAGCGGCAGTGCCAGTGAGGCAAAATAGAGGGTGCGCTGCAACGAATGCCAAAACAGGGGATCATGAAACAGCAAGCGGCTGTAATTGCTTGCCCCAATCCACTGCGGCGGTGTGACAATGTTGTACTTGGTAAAGGAAAAATAGAGCGAGGCCACCATTGGCCCCAGCGTAAACAGGAAAAAGCCAATAATCCACGGCGAGATCAGGCCATAGGCCCAAATCGCTTCCCGTTTAGCAAGCGTCAACCCCGTTTTTTTTGCTTTCATCATGCTGCCACCCTGCGCATGGTGGCAATTGTTTGCCGCCACGCCGCTTGTACAATTCAGTAACGTGCTGTAACGCCCATATTAGAAGTTCAACTTCTTCCGAGAAGTTGAACTTCTTTCGTAACCCTTCTTTTGTATGTAACCCAAGCCAACCCTGTTGTGCGGGAAACCTGAACACCAGCCCGCAGAGCGGGTAAAGAGGGTTCCCACGCAGAGCATGGGAACCAGGCTTGGTAGCTACAATGTATCAGGGATTGAAGAGCAACCTATTGATTGGCCCAATACTCATCCAAAGTGGTTTGCACCTTGCCATTCACCTCTTCCAGCAGGGCATCGGTGTCTTCAATTTTGCCTGTATAGACGGCATCATACAGCTCTGCGGCAAGCATGTCGCCCACCCGACCCGGTTCAGGCACCCAGCTTTCGTGGTGGGGGTTGTCGAGGTAATCAATGGCGTTGATGATGACGTCGTAATCATGGTCGCCATACCGCGCCTGAAGCTGTTCCAAATAGGCATCGGCCACGGAGCGGCGGGCGGGCAGACAGCCGTAAATGAGGCATACGTCAATGATATGCTCCTCGCTGGTCAGCCATTTCATCACCTCAAACGCTTCCTGGGGATGTTTGCCGTCTTTAAGCATGTAGAAGGTGTCGGCGTGGATGCGGGAAACGCGGGTGCCTTTTTGATTGTAGGGGGACGGGGCAAAGCCGTAGTCAAAGGGGAGGTCAACCAGACCTTCGGGCATAAACCAGGTGTGGCTATAGAACATGGCGGTTAATTCACTGCCAAAGGGGTCGCCGGCCGTTGCATAAAATGCTTCTTGCCCGGAGTAGTCGGCCATAAAGCCATCTACCCAAATGGCATTATTGAGCCAGTTGAAGCCGTATTTGTATTCGTCTGAGTTAACAAGGGCGGTTTTGAAGTCGGCACTGACGGGGCTGCCCTTTTGCGGCGGGTCAAAGAGGGTCATCGCGCCACGAAAATCTGTCCAGGAGTCATCATACCCCCATTGCACCACGTTTTCGATGTCAAAATCGGGCGACAAGGCGTTGTTGCCGTTGGCATCAAGGGTTAGCTCCATGGCCAAGGTTCGCAGGGCATCTATGTTCCAGGAGGTGTCGCTGTAGTCGGTGGTGGGGTAATCGAGGCCGGCTGCGTCGAACAAATCCTTGTTGTAGAAGATGAAAGAGGGGAACATGCCGAGCGGAATGCCGACTGTTTTATCTTCGCCAGCGTACAAATCAACGGCTGCTCCGTAAAAGTCGCTGGTGTCAAACCCTTCGGCATCCATTAGTGGCTGCACGTCGGCCAAAATGTCGCGGTAATCACCAGCCACGTCAACACCACCGGGGCCTACCAGTTCCGGGGCTTCACCACCGGCCACCATCGCCAGCAGCCGTTCGTTGGCTTCGTCGTTGGGGACGATCAAAAATTCGATTTGGATGTCATCGTGGGTGCTGTTGAACTCGTCAGCCAGGGCTTCCTGGGCGGTAATCTGGTCGGGGTCGGTGCCGGTACCAAGACCAACAAAGATGCTGATTTTGACGGCTTCACTAACGGCCGTTTCTCCCTCTGGTTCCGCCACAACTTCTTCACTAGCCTCTTCCTGCACGGCTTCAGGCTCAGTAGCCGGTTCTGCCGGGGCCTCGGCAGCGGGCGTGCCACCGCAGGCAGCAAGGATCATGGCTGATAACACAAATAACAGGACAACATAAACTGTTCTTTTCATTTCTCTCCTCCTCGTGGGAATTACACGTTCAACAAGATGGATTCTTTCACATTTTGCAGTAGTGTACCTAACCTGGACAAGCCAGAACAAAAACGGTTAAATAACTTGTCCATTTAGAAGTTCAACTTCTCAGAAGAAGTTGAACTTCTGGCGTAACGTATTTAATCCTCGTTCCTTAATCGGAATTGCCGTTATGTTGCTTTTTAACTCGTATAAAATCACCTCCCTGCGCCGATTGGCAGCCGCATGACTGCCGAATCACCAGTTCTGTGGGCAATAGTGTTAAAGGATCTGCCTGACCCGTATTGATAAGTTTGAGCAACTGCCGGGCTGCAGCACGCCCAGCTTCCTCGATGGGAGCCTTGACGGTGGTCAGCGGCGGGTCGGTGTATTGTGAAAGCAGGGCATCATCAAAACCAACAATGGCGATGTCTTTGGGAACGCACAAGCCAGCAGCATGGGCGGCGCGGAGTGCGCCGCGTGCGGATACATCATCGGCAGCGAAGATGGCATCTATGGGTCGTTTTTCCTTGAGCAAGGCAGTGACGACAGAAACGGCCGTTTCCTCCTCAAACCGCGCCTCCCGCACCAGCAGCGGATCAAACGGAATATCCGCCGCCGCCAACGCCTCCCGATACCCTGCCTCCCGCCAATTCGCATCCTCGTTATTTGGCGCACCCGCCAAAAAAGCAATCCGCCGATGCCCACACCCCAGCAAATGCTGCACCATCTTCACCGCCCCATCCTTGTTTTCAAACGAAACCGAAGGCACGGCCACATCCGGCGGCGGCGTGCGGTGCAGCAACACCATGGGAAAACGCGCCGAATAGAGCCGCCGCAGGGCTGTGTCATCCAGGCTGTCGGTGAAAACGATCAAGCCATCGGTGTTGTGCTGCCCCAACGGTAAATTTAGCACGTCCAACCCCTGTGGCCGCGCCGTTGAATAGAGCAATAAATCATACCCGTGGGGCATCAACGCAAGCTGAACGCCACGCATCAGTTGGAAGAAAAAGAGGTCGTTGATTTCGGGAAAAAGTAACCCAATGGTGTTGGTTTTTTGTGAAGCAAGTGCCCTTGCCCCCCGATGGGGGATATAGTTTAAGGCCGAAATAGCGGCTAAAACGCGCTCGGTGGTTTCCTCTGCCACTGGCCCTGTTTCATTAAGTACACGGCTGACAGTCATGGCCGAGACCCCCGCTTCTGCCGCTACTTCTTTAATGGTTGCCCGTTTTGCGTTTGAATCCATTGGTTCTTTACTCTTTCCCGCTGTGTTAACGCTAACAGTTAACGCTAACATTGTATCAGGGGAAAAACGGCCGTCAAGTTATCAGGCGTATTGACAGCACAATTTTTCGTTTAACCAAAGCCAATGGTAGTGGCCTGGCGGGGACAAACGGCAGTTTCCTCCAACCGCCTCGTCTGTTACCTAAACCCATCCACGGCCCCACGGGAACAAACGGCCGTTGCTGGGCAAGAGCGGGCGAGGCAATTGGTGAGCAGGCTACCTGTTTGGCCTCGCCCCTATCCTTCTCCATTTCAAATGGAGCATTGCTGATCAAAAATGAGAATTGTTGCACTTCTCATCAAATTCCCAGATCATCCCGGATAGGCTATAATCTTTTGCTGCTTTGCGGAATCAAACAAATTGAGGCAAAGTTAGGAACAATATGACAATTGGCATAGAAAAACGCAGTGAAAAAGCCCCCATCTACATTTATGACGCTGACCAGCGCTGGGGTACTTGGCAGCAGCGGGTTGAGGAATTGATCCACTACCGCTATCTACTTCGCAATCTTGTGCTGCGCGACCTTAAAGCCCGCTACAAAAATTCCCTGCTGGGTGTCCTATGGAGCCTGCTCAATCCGCTGGGGCTGATGGTTGTGTTTACCGTTGTCTTTAGCGTCATGAGTCGCTTTAACAACAATACGCGGGCTTATGCCGTGTTTGTGCTGGTAGGGCTGGTGCCATGGACATTCTTTACGGGGGCGCTGCAAAGTGGTGCTGTCTCTGTCGTGGGCAATGTGGGGCTGGTAAAAAAGGTTTATTTTCCCCGCGAACTGCTGCCGGCCACGGCACTGCTTTCCAATTTGGTCAACTTTTCGATTTCGTTTTTGCTCATCATCCTTTTCTTGTTCATTTTTGGTATTGGCATTTCGCGTCATATCCTGTGGGTTCCCGCCATTCTCATTACCCAACTGACTTTTATGCTGGGGCTGATCCTGTTTGTCTCGGCGCTAACTGTCTTTTTCCGCGACATTTTGATGATTCTGGATGTGCTACTGACGGCATGGTTTTTTGCTACACCTATTTTTTACCCGCTGGAGGATTTGGAACGGCCGTTAACCTTTCTTGGCACCACCTTCAACTCTGCCCAGGTCATGCGCTGGATCAACCCCATGGCCTCTATCATTGACGGCTACCGCACCGTCCTGTGGGGTACCCGGTTTAGCAATGGGCCGGTCAGCATGGATCCCTCCTATTTACTGCGAACATTTATCACCTCGGCCATCATTCTGGTACTGGGCTATCTGTTTTTTCTGCGTGCCGAGCCGCTATTTGGAGAAAAGCTGTAGTTCTATACTGTATTTATGCGAATAATACGTTTCCTTCTCATCCTGCTTGTTGTCCTCGTTGTCTTAATTGCAGGTAGTCTATTTATCTTCCGCAATGCCCGCCCCTTTGCAGGGACAGCAGCTTTACCCACGCCCTTCCCAACGGCCGTTCCTCTATTACCGACCCCCACGCTGGAACCAACCGCCACACAAACGGCCGTTCCCGACGCTGCTACGGCCACGGCTACCCCCGATCATTCACCCACGCCCGGCCCCAGCCCCACCGCCAGCCAAACGCCAACCGCTACGCCACTGCCCACCAAAACGGCCGTTCCCACCACAACCCCCACCAGCCTGCCACAAATCGAACCCACGCTTGGCATTAGCAACGGCGTACTGGCTTCAGGCGCATCACCCATTTCAACGGCTATCCCAACGGCCGTTCCCCGCTTCGATGTGCCGGCCGACACCACCAACATCCTCCTCCTCGGCAGCGACCTCCCCCTAGCCGAAAACGACATCCGCACCGACACCATGATCATCGTCTCCATCAACCGCGACGGCCCCACCGCCTCCATGATCTCCCTCCCCCGCGATCTGTATGTCTACCTGCCCGGCCACACCATGAGCCGCCTTAACACCGCCATCCTCCTCGGCGGCGTAGACCTGCTCAAACAAACCATCCTCTACAACTTCGGCATCCCCATCCACTACTACGCCCGCGTAGATTTCCAGGGGTTTGAAGACATCGTAAACGCCATCGGCGGCGTAGACATCAACGTCACCTGCCGCTACGAAGATTGGCGGCTCAAATCGCCAGAACTTGACATTCAAGACCCCGACAACTGGGAAAAATTCGCCCTTGAAGCCGGAACCTACCACATGGACGGTGATTTAGCCCTTTGGTACGCCCGCTCTCGCCTCGCCTCCAACGACTTCGACCGGGGGCGCCGCCAGCAAGAATTACTCCGCGCCATGTTCCGCCAAGGGGTAGACCTCGGCCTCATCACCGAATTCCCCACCCTCTGGAACACCTTCCAGAACAGCGTCGAAACTGACCTCGACATTGGCCGCATGTTGCAACTAGCCTCCCTGGCACCCACCATTCGCGCTAACGGCATCCAGCACCTCTTTGTGGCTGGCAAAACCACCCCCTGGACAGAGCCAACCACCGGGGCGCAAGTGCATTTGCCCATTTGGGAAGGGGAAAACGAAATGGCCGAAACCTTCCAGCGGCTCTTCCTGCCCCCTGCCCTCAACCGCGCCAGCCGCGCCCCCATCACCGTGGAAGTGATCAACGCCAGCGGCAACCCCGACATGGCGGTGCTGGCCGCTGACAACCTCGACACCTACGGTTTTGTCCCCGTTATTAGCGAAGAAGCCATCGAACCAACCCGTCAAACAACGCTGGAATACTTTGCCCCCAATTTCAAAAGCTCCTACGATTGGCTTATCCGCTGGGTGGCCGACATTCCCATGAGCGAGATCCAATTAATCGCCAACGAGGACGATTACGCATACAATTACCGCCTTGTGCTGGGGCAAGAGTACGACCCGTGTCGTCCTGCATTTTTCGCTCCACGCGCTTTCATTTCAAACTGAGCAAGCGGCCTGTAGCCGTTCCAACAACAGCTTTTGCACTACCACAAGCTGCTGAAGGCGGATTCAGAGGCTATTGCTCACAAGTCAGGGTCTTCAGCAAATAGTGTGTGGCTCAGAACAAGTAACAGCTTACAAGTAACAAGTTACCTTTGCTAACAGCCTCTTGCGACTTGTAACTTGCCACTTGCACCTGATGTCAAGCACACTATTCAGTAATGATCCACAATGTGTCTGATCTGAAAAATCAGGTAAATCAGCGTCCTATTGACCGAGGAGAACCGATGACAGCCCAAACCGCCTCCCCCTTTGCCAACCTGAGCGAGCAGGAATACAAACGCCGCACCCGCGCCTGGGCCATGTATGACTGGGCAAACTCAGCCTTCGCTACCACCATTTTAGCTGCTGTACTGCCCGTCTACTACAGCCAGGTGGCAGGAGCCAATCTGCCCAGTGCCGCCACCGCCACCCAATATTGGTCGCTCACCCTCAGCATTTCCGTTTTCATTGTAGCGATCATCTCCCCCATTCTTGGCACCGTCTCTGACATTATGCGCGGCAAAAAGAAGTTTTTGTCACTGTTCACCACCATCGGCATCATCGGCACCGGCCTTTTGGTGCTGATTGACCGGGGCGATTGGCTGCTGGCTTCCATCTTTTTTATCGTGGGGCGCATTGGCTTTGGCGCGGCCAACGTTTTTTACGATGCGCTGTTGCCCCACGTGGCAAAAGAAGAAGACCAGGACAAGGTGTCGTCGCAAGGTTATGCGCTGGGATATTTGGGTGGCGGGTTGCTGCTTGCCGTCAACGTGGTGATGATTTTTACGCTACCGGGCAACTGGGGCGTGCGGCTGTCGCTGCTCAGTGTGGCAATTTGGTGGGCGGTGTTTTCTATTCCCATCTTCCGTCATGTGCCAGAACCACGTGCTGTGAGCAAGGGGCTGGCACCGGGCGAAAGTTTGATCGGCAGCAGCTTTGGGCAAATTCGCAAGACGATTCGGGATATTCGGGAGTATAAGGATTTGTTCCGCTACCTTATTGCTTTCCTCATTTACAACGACGGCATTGGGATTATCATTTCGGTGGCAGCGATTTATGGGGCCGAGCTGGGGTTTGGCAGCACGGAGCTGATTTTGGCAATTTTGCTGGTGCAGTTTGTGGGGATTCCCTATAGCCTGGTGTTTGGCAATTTGCCCAGCAAAAGTGACAAGCGGCAAACGATGTATGCGGCGTTTGTGGTGTTTAACATTATTGCGCTGCCACTGGTGGGGATTGTGGGTGGGCAACTGCTGCCGAAGACAATTACGGGGCTGCCTTCGCCAGACTTTGCGGAAACGGCCGTTTCCGTGGGTCAAGGAACCTACACCGCCACCGACGCGAAGGCCATTGTCTACAACGGTAGCTGGAGCAACGAAACGATTGCCCCCAATTTGCTTGGCACCGCCTGCGCCTGGTACGCTTTTTGGTGTAATGATGCAGAAAACGGGGTGGTGTATGCAGAAACGGCCGTTATCAACGACAGCTACGACATCCCCTTCAACGGCCAATCGCTCAAACTCACCTACGCCACCGGTCCCAACTACGGCATTTGGGACGTGCTGCTCGACGGCACCCCCCTGCTTGATGAAGATGGCACCCCCATCACCATCAACGGCTACAATGCCACCGTGCGCTATGGCGTGACCACCCAACTCGACACCGGCAGCGAAGGCGAACACGTTATTACCCTCGTCAGCAGCGGTGCCAAAGACCCCGCCAGCAGTGGCAACGCCATGTCACTGGCTCAGGTAGACATCCTGCCACCGCAGCGCAGCAGCAACCTGGGTGCTATCATCGGCATCCTGATTGGCGTGCAGCTTGTCGGGTTAATCTTTGCCTACCTGCTTGGCCCCGGCCTCTTCCAGGGGTTTGCCGATTGGCTCGACACCAAGAAAAGCATTCTGCTGGCACTTTCAGCCTATGCCATCATTGCCGTCTGGGGCTATTTCCTCAACTCCGTGATCGAATTCTGGTTTCTAGCGTGGATGGTGGCCGTGGTACAGGGGGGCAGCCAGGCACTTAGCCGCAGCCTCTACGCCGCCATGACCCCGGCCTCAATGAGCGGCGAATTTTTTGGCTTCTTCAGCATCATGTCCAAATTCGCCTCCTTCCTCAGCCCATTGGTCTTTGTGCTGGCTGTCGCCTTTTTCAACAGCAGCCGCCCCGGCGTTCTCAGCCTCATCATTTTCTTTGTCGTTGGCATGTATTTGCTGTGGGGTGTGGATGTGCCGGCCGGTAAGAGGTTGGCGCAGGAGAAAGAAGCTGCTCTTTTCGGTAATCAGTAACCAGTAATCGGTAATCGGTTCTACTGTTTACCGATTACCGATTATTGATAACCGTACGCGAAGCGGTCGTGCAACGACATTACCGCTCACTGCTCCCACTGTCGCCCACGCTCCCGCTTTTTCTGCCCCTGCTTTTTCTTGGTTTCCAGCCGTTTTTCCTGGGCAGCACGACTGGGCTTGGAAGGTTTGCGCTTTTTGGGTTTGATGAGGGCGGCGGCGAGGAGAGCCTGGAAGCGAGAAACGGCCGTTTCCCGGTTCCGCCATTGACTGCGCGAATCTTGCACGTGTAGCTGTAGCACCCCGTCCTTATCCAGACGGCCGGCCAGCCCCCGCAGCAGCCGCTCCCGCATCTCCTCATCCAGCAGCGGCGAATTTGCCACATCAAACAGCAGCGTTACCCGCGTCTCCGCCTTGTTGACATGCTGCCCCCCCGGCCCACTGCTAGTAGAAAAGCGAAATAATAGTTCTGAGAGTGGAATCACCAACTGCTCATTAATTACCACAACATCTGCATCCATCAACTTTTTTATCCCAGGGCAATCGGCAATGAAAACGTAATCGTCGTCCCCACACCTCGTTCGCTTTGCGCCACCCAAATATCCTCACCGTGGGCATCAATCGCCATGCGGCAAAAGGCCAGCCCCAACCCCGTCCCGCGCCGCCGCTGCCCTTCACCGGTAATAAACTTCTGGAACATATGATCCCGAATATCTGCCGGAATTCCCGGCCCGTTATCCACCACCGACACCAGTACCCGTCGCCCACTTTCGGTGCTGGCACTCCGCGCCTCAACGCGAATGCTGCCTCGGCCGGCCGGTGTTGTTTTCAGGGCATTGTCCAGCAAATTTTGCAGCACGCGCTCGATCAGGTTGGCATCCACCAATACTTTGGGCAGCGACAACGGCACATCTTGTTCCAGATGAATCTGGTCTTCTTCAGCTAACGGCCGTTGCAGCCTCAACACCTCATCCACCAGTTCCGCCAGCACCACCGGACGGAACGAAATCGGCATCTGCCCACTTTCCAGCCGGTTAATATCCAGAATCATATCCACCAGCCGCGTCGTTTTCTCCGTATTACGCTGCACAATCCCCAAATAATCGTAAATTTCACTACTCAACTGCACGCTTGCCAACTGCTCTGTCATCAACTCCACGCAAATATTCACCGCCGACAGCGGATTACGCAAATCGTGGACAATGGTATGTACCAAATCCTCGCGCATTCGACCCAGCCGCCGTTCATCGGTGACATTGCGCAAAATGAGCAAATGGCCGATGCGGTTGCCTTCGGCCACCACCGCCAGGTTGAGCCATTGAGTGATGTAGTTATTGGCCTCAAACTCGCCAAAACCGGGCTGTTCGTCGTTTGCACGCAGCCGTGTAATTTCCTCCAGCACCAGATCTACAAGCTGTGGCGAGATGGAGCGTAACTGTTTGATGGCATGGCGTAACGGCCGTTCTATCCACGCCTGCACCCCATCCGTCAACCCCAGCAGCGTCAGAGCCATCTCGTTAATCACCTTAATCCGGTTATCCGTCCCAATCAGCACAATTCCGTCCCGGCTGGCCTGAATCAACGCATTCAGTCGCGTCCGTTCATTTTCTACCGACTGAAACAGCCGCGCATTTTCAAACGCAATCGAAGCCTGCTGCGCAATCGCCTGCCCCAGCGCCACCTCATCCGGCGAAAATTCCCGCCGCCGCCGGCTTTCCCACACCTCAGCATAAGCCACCGTTCTGCCGCCAAACTGCATCGGCAGCACCAGCAAACTTTTTACCCCGTGCTTTTGCAAATGCTGCTGCTCATGCGCATTCAAATCTTCATCATCACCATGAATCGTCGTCGGCCAGCCTACTTTGATCAACTGCAAATCACGCGGGAACTGCTCCGGCATGTAATAAACCGTGCCTAAATCCGATTCACGCTCACTCGCCGTGGCACTCTCCCCTACATACTCAGCCAATACCGTTGAGTAAAAAGTATCGTCATCAAAACTGCAAATATAAGCACTGGTTGCCCCCAACACCTGGCACATCTGCTGGGCAATTCGCGCCAGTACATCGGGCAGGGCAATGGTCGAGGTCATCACTGCCATCGCCTCTCGAATGGCTGTCTGCTCCCGAAGCTGCCGCCGTGCGTGTTCATACAAATCCGCATTGACAAGTGCCGTGGCAATTTGTTGCCCAATGGTAATTTGCAGCGACACCTCTGAAAGGGACAAGGCACGGGGCTGGCGGGAAAACAAACACAGGCTCCCCAACGATTCGCCCCGATGCAGCAAGGGAATGCCTGAATAGGAACGCGCTCCCAGCCGCTTGATACCAGCCAGGACGGCTCGCAAGTCGGGCTGTAGCTTGATCACGGGGTCAAAATCTTGCGCCACATCATCAATTTGCAGCGGCTCCTGGCGCAAATGGACAAATTCACACACGCTGCCGCGCAAATCGCCTTGTTTCATCTGCTGGGCCACTGCCTCGTTAAAGCCAAAGGCGGCTTCAACATACAGCAGGTCATCTTCGGGGTGGAGCAAGGTTATGACGCCCATTTCAAACCCCAGGGCGGTAATGGCGGCATAGAGGGTTTTTTCCAGGGTGTCGCCAATGATGAGTGAACTGCTGGCCTGACGGGTGACGGTGTAGAGTGTGCTGAGTCCGGCGGCGTATTCGCGCAGTTCAACATGGGTGCGGGCGTTGTCCATTGCCAGCGAGATGGCTTCGGCCAAGGCTTCGGCTAATTGACGGTCATGGCGGGAAAACGGCCGTTTTTGTTCACTCTCCACATAAAAAACCCCAATCCGTTCGCCGCCGTGCCACAGAGGAATGGAAAGCACCTGCCGCTTATCGGCCAGCGTCAACCCTTCACTGGCTGGCGGTGGTGGTTGTTCCCATTCCCGAAACGGCCGTTCGCTGCTGCCCAACTTCACCGGCACCCACTTGCCAATATATGCCGCCAAACCACCCGTGGCCGACTGCACCACAAACTGATTTGCCGCCTCATCATGCACCAAAATCGCCACCGCCGTCCAATTCGTCAGCCGCGCAATCGTCTCCGTAGCCGTCTGCACCACCGTCTCCGGCGTTAAATGCGAACTAATCAGCCGCAGCACCTCATACAAAACCGTCTGATGATCCGCCAGCCGATGCTGCATGTCATACATTTGGGCATTCCGCAGCGCCAGCGCCATCTGGTCAGCCGCCGCCTCCATCAACCCCACATACGCATCGCGGAAAAAATCCACCTGTGAATGCTGTAGCGTCAGCACCCCCAGCACCTGCTCCCCACTCATAATTGGCACCGCCATTGCAGAACGGGCCGGCTTAATCTCGCCCGGCAGCTTCACCCAGCGGTCATCCTGAAACGTGTCGCGGATAAGCGTAGAGTGGCCGTTAACCACCACCCAGTGCGCCAAACCCTGCTTCATCACCGTTTGCAGCAGCCCATCATGCTGCCCATTGCTGTTTTCCCGCCCCGATAGATAGCTGTGCGTCACCCGCAGCTCTCCATCCACCAGCAGCAAGCTGCCTAGCTCCGCCTCGGTTAACGTGGCAGCCACGTACACCGCATTTTGCAGCACTTTCTCAATCTCTGGCCCTTCGGCCGTGGCCCGCGCCACCTGCACCAAACTCTCAAAAAGCTGCTTCTGCGCCAACAAATCCTCCCGCGCCCTGCGGCTCTCGGTAATGTCGGTGGCAGCCCCATAAATATGAGTAACACACCCCGTTTGCTTATCGCGCAACGAGCGTCCAACATCACGCAGCCACCGCACGGCTCCCGCCCGTGTCACAATACGGTACTCCGACTCATCCGCCTCGCCCGCCAGCAGCCGCGCACTACGCGCCCGGAACAAACCCTGATCTGTTGGATGCACCACCGTCAGCCATCCTCCCTGCCCCTGCATCGCCGCTGCCGAATAGCCAGTGACGCGGGTAAACGCTTCTGTCACCCACTCCAGCCTGGTCTGCCCTTGCTCATCTACCTGATAAGCATAGGCGTAATCTGACACCATTTCCGACACTAGCCGGTAACGTGCCTCGCTGGCCGCCAACTGGCTTTCCGCCTGTCGCCGGGGCGTTACATCACGCAACACAAATAACCGCCCCCGCAGTGCTAGCACATCATCATATAGCGGCGAAATCTGCAAATCATATTCGCGCCGCTCCCCTTGCACTGAAAGCGTTAGCAGGCTGTCGCCTTCAAATACATTTTCATACTGGGCAATTAGCTCTGGTTGGTGCGCTAAATATGAGGCTAACGGCCGGCCGATCATTTCCTCCCTCGCTTCACCAAAAATCAACCGCGCCGCCGGATTAACGTCTACAATCCGGTTCTGTAAATCCAGCACCACCACCCCTTCGCGCATACTGTCCAGCGTCACCCGCCGCGCCACCGGCACCAGGTCAAACAAATTCAGCCGAAATACCGCCCAGGCCGCAATCATTCCCGACAGCGCAAAGCCAATCGGCGTCCAGTCCAGCTCAGGAATCGGCCCCAGGTTAAACAGAGAATATAAATTGCCCAGCCAGGGAAACAGCGAGCCAACAATGAGCAGCAGCAGTTGGGCGCGATAGGCCAGCGGGAAACGGCGCACAGCACTCATAATCATCACTGTACCAGCAGCCAGCAGCAGATATGAAACCGTAACATGCACCCAAAACCAGCTGCCATATTCCAGTTTAAGTGCCAGAAATGAGCTTGTTTCTTGCAGCATCAACGTGCGCCAGATTAGCAAGTGACGCTCATTGGTCACGGCCAGCACAATGGTTACAAATGGCACAAGACCCAACCCGAACAGCCGCCAGCGCGTTATTGCTTTGCTATACCCTGCGTAATGCGCCGCAAACAAAAACCAGAAGAGCGAGACGGTGGCAATACCCAGGTATTCGATCTTGGCAAACAAAATTTTGCTGGCAAGCGGCCGGGCAGCAATTTCCAGGGTGTAGCCCAGTGACCAAGTAAAAATGGCGACCATAAGGGCAAAAAAGTAGGGAACCCAGACGGCAACGCGCCAGCGCGAAATGGCATAGGCGGCCACGCCAGCGGTCATTCCTGCGGCTAACAAGGGTATGAGCAAGATAAATCTAAATTCCCAGTTCATGACTATGCCCAACAGAACCATCTAACAGCGAGAATTGTGAGCAAATTTTCACAGTATGGCAACTTAGGAGCTAGCTTTTGCCTAAAAAATCAACGCAAAATTTATTCAGGACAGGCGAAGATGGTTCAGACGCTGCTGAGGGTAGTGTGATGGCTCCATTGGATGATTATTGTAGACAAAAATGGCCTGTCTTGCCACTGCAATCGCCCAAATTGACTACGCCGCTCATCCTCTGTACACTTCCCCGCCATGAGTATGCAACATCTCCAACGGCCGTTTTTTTTCCCAACCCCGCCCTCCCATCCCTTTGTCCACATTTTTTTTATGGATGGCGTGGGCTTGGGCAGCAACGACCCCGCCATCAACCCCTTTTGCCACGCCGCCATGCCCGCCCTGACCAGCCTGCTGGGGGAAAACTGGTTTGCCACGCGGCAGCGCATTGACACACCCAGTGCCACGCTGGTTCCTACCGATGCCAGCCTGGGTGTTTCCGGCCGACCGCAAAGTGCCACCGGCCAGGCCACCATTCTCACGGGCAAAAACGTCCCCCGGCTGATTGGGGAGCATTATGGGCCAAAGCCCAATGCAGCGGTGCGCGAGGTGATTCGGCAGGGGTCGCTGTTTTCCGAAGTAGCGGGCAGTGCTGCCCTGCTTTCTCCCTACCCACAGGGCTATTTTGACAGCCTGGACAGCGGCAAGCGGCTGCCTTCGGCGGTGCCAATGGCGGCAATGGTGGGTGGCGTGGGGTTAAAAACGGCCGTTGATCTCCAGCAAGGCCACGCCGTCAGCCCCGGCTTCACCAACCAGGCGTGGCGCGACCAGCTTGGCTACAGCGACATGCCCCTGCTGACACTGGAGGAGGCTGGTCAGCGCCTTGCCCAGCTTGCCGCCACTTACCGCTTCAGCTTTTTTGAACATTGGCCCAGTGACCGGCTCGGCCATCGCGGCCCGCTGGCCGATGCAGCCCGCCATCTGGAAATGCTCGACACGGTGCTGGGCAGCCTTGTTGCCCATTGGCCCCATGAAAACGGGCTGCTGCTCATCACCAGTGACCACGGCAACATTGAAGAAAAACACCATCGCCAGCACACCACCAACCCTGTCCCTACCGTTATTGTGGGTGCCAACCACGCCCATTACGCCAGCCAAATTGAAACTTTGGCCGACATTGCCCCTGTCGTGCGCCGTCACCTTAACTTATGACAAAGGCAGATTAAGAGACTGGGAGATTAGGAGATTGGGAGATTGCGTCAGTCTCTCGGTCTCTTAGTCTCCTAATCTCCCTATTTCTTAACAGGAGTACCCAACATGCCCGTTACATCTGAAAATTTCCGTGAGGCACTACGCCTTTTTCCCTCTGGTGTCACCATTGTCACCATTAAAGCTCCCGATGACCCTCGGCTGCATGGCATGACGGTGTCGGCGTTTACCTCGGTTTCACCCTCGCCGCCGCTGATTATGGTTTGCATTGACCACAGCACGTCGTCTTATGAGCTGATGGAAAAGGCAGGCACGGTCTTTGCGGTTAACATTTTGCCCCGCGACAAGATGGATTTGTCGAATCGGTTTGCCTGGGTGAAGGATGAGGATCGGTTTGCGGAGGGGGATTGGAAAACGGCCGTTACTGGTGCTCCCGTTCTCGAAGATGCCCTCGCCTGGCTCGACTGCACCATCTACGCCCGTTTCGCCGCCGGAACCCACACCATTTATATTGGCGAAGTGCAAGCCAGCGGTGTTCCCCGCCCTGACGACGAACCGCTTCTTTACTGGAATCGCGGCTACCGCCACCTGGCTTTGGCGGATGAGTAGCGGCGCATCGAAAACGGCCGTTTTTACACCATTTTTAACATGGACAGGAAGGCAGGCAGAGGGCGAAACGGCCGTTTCTCATCCCCGCGCCCGGCTGTACCAGCAGCTAGACGGCGGGCGCAACGGGCGATTTGTTGTTGGGATGTAGCAGGTGTCTACTTTTGGTGCATCTACAGTGAGGTAAAGGTGGATTTGGTAGAGGAAAGTGGGGGGGAAGCTAACAGCATTTGCATATAAATGACAGCCCCGGCAGATGCGTCGCCGCAAGCATTCCTGGAAATGTAGCCTGGGGCAACTTTTACCGTGATGACGCAGAGACTTTTTGGCGCACGTGGGCGAGTCGAAGCATAAAAATGGGACGCTGATTTGCCTGATTAGGCTCTGTTGACATTTCAGAATTTGAACTGCAAAGGGCGCAAAGAAAGAGAAGAAAACAAGGGTTCTTCAGGCATTCGTCGGGCCACCCCACATTGTAGTGTCGAGGCATGCCTCGACACTACAATGTGTTCCGTCAACCCCATGAGATCCCAAAGACCCAGAAAACAAGCTAAATCTTTGCGATCTTTG